>Ga0265293_10001447_pt1 | contig 51666 bp, 43 predicted proteins | sample Munlanlewell138R_FD_192505 | JGI IMG/M metagenome (GOLD analysis project Ga0265293, IMG submission 192505) | Leachate microbial communities from a municipal landfill in Southern Ontario, Canada - Leachate well 138R | ecosystem: Engineered > Solid waste > Landfill > Unclassified | place: Canada... | reverse complement strand
CTTCACAAACTTCTAGCTTTTTAAATATAGTGCTGATTGAATTTTCAAGGTTCTTTTACACACCCGTCCAAAAACGGGCGCTCAAGTATATTATCAAACACATTTCCACTTGTCAACGCTTTTGTATCAGCTATTTATAATAATGTGCATAAAGCAATAAAACATTGGTTTTATGCCCTTTTTGCGCCGCGAATAAAACAAATACGACGCCGTTTACTTAGTATTAACAAAGAATACCAGCCAAATCCGGACGCGAATAAAGGAGCTTAACATTTCATATTAAGCCGTCGGAAACGGGCTCAACGCGATCGCTTAACACGTTGCTGATTCTTATTAAATCATCAACGCCAAGATTCTCCGCCCTTAAATTGCTGTCTATTTGAGCCGCTTTAAGCACGCTCTCGGCCAAAGCTTTATCAATACCTAATCCTTTGCGCAAATTGCTTAATACGGTTTTACGGCGCATAGCAAAAAGAATTTTCACTGTTTTTAGATACGCGTCGGCTGAAACGCCGCTCCGTATTTTTCTCTTTAACTGCACCACGGCGGATTCTACATCGGGCTTAGGATAAAAACACGACGCGGATACGCGCATTAATAGTTTTGTCTCCGCAAAAAAACCGACCGCCGCGCTAAACGCACCGAAATTGCGGCTGCCTTCCCCGGCGCAAATACGCTCCGCAACCTCTTTTTGAACCATTACGGTTATCATTTCTATATTCAGCTTAGACTCAAGCAGCTTCATTATACAAGGAGATGTAATATAATATGGTAGGTTAGCCGCAACAAAAATATTATTCCGACCGAAAACTTTATTTAAATCCGCCTCAATATCCGCCTTTAGAAAGTCTTTATGAAATAGCGTAAAATTAACTTCCGTACTTAAAATATTCTTCAGCGCCGCGTATAGCCCCGCGTCAATTTCGTATGCCGCGAGCTCTTCCGCGCGCGCCAAAAGCTTTTGCGTTAAAGCACCAAAGCCCGGACCAATCTCAAGTACGCGCCCAATACCGGGCGCCGCCGCCGCCGCTATTTTTTCCGCGATATTTCCGTCTATCAAAAAATTTTGTCCAAAACGTTTTAAAGGCGCGATATTATATTTCTTCATAAGCGCGGCAAGCGCTTTCGGAGAAGTTACATTTTCCATTTAATAAGTATATCATATTTTTTAAATGGGCAACCTTTTGCTGCGTCAAGCGTTATTTTAAAATTATATTTCTTATTTTAATTTTCTTTGTCTTTTTTGTTACAATTGTTTGACATTCGCTTTCCCTTATTATATAATCTAATTAATAATATTGCACCACCACCAATAACATAAAGCAAAAAAGCCTTTGCTAGCAATGCAAGGGCTTTTTGCCGTATTTAAATTTCAAAATATATATTAAACAAATGCGCAAACCGCATTTTTAGCATCACTTAATAAACTGTTATCTGCGTAACGAGTAAACAAAGGCAGACAGCGACCGCCATCAGCTTGTATCCGACGTATTTGAATCGGTCCCTTTAACATCCTGCAAGGACGCTGAGATGGCTTCCTGACTCAGTGTCACAGAATACGCGGGACCTTCGGTCTGCACAGCGGTGTTTTCTACCGGAATAAGTGGTATTTGCGGGGACGACTTAACCGCCCTGTTCGCCGCGGCTTCCTCATTCGCCTTGTTGACTTCATATAACCTGTTGGTTATCGGCTGCGCCCTAACCAGATCCCATATGGTTTCCACCTCTTCTCCTCCTTCCCTGTTAGATTCACACACATAGCCGGCGGATTATCAGCTGGCCGGCCGACAGATTGTAAAACCTTATGCCCATCAGCAGAGTCAAAAACTCCGTTTCTGTTATTATCGTTATTTTCTCCTATAAACTTTAGCTTTTTTTATAAGTCCGCAATTATTAATTTGTTTTTGCCGCTAAAACGCGGCTCGCGCCCCTCTCCCGGTCCTGCCCATATAATTGCCGCGGGTAAATAAAAAAGCCCCGCCGGAGTTTATACAATGCCGCGGCGGGGTTTTAAATTTGCTATATTTCTGTGGAATCATCTATTGTAACATCAATTTGTCCTTTTTCTTGCGCCTTGTTTTTGGGCGCATCGGTATCCGCAGGCGGCTCATCGGTGATTTCCATGGAAGGCAATTCCTCACCGTTCCAAAGCTTGTTAAACTCATCGCCGTCAAGCCTTTCCCTCTCTATAAGCACCTTTGATATGCCGTGCAGTTTATCCAAATGCTTGGAAAGCAGCTTTTTAGCCTTTTCTATGGCGGCGTCAAGTATCTTTTTTACCTCAACATCCACTTTGTACGCCAGTTCTTCGGAATAGTTGCGGGTATGCCCTATCTCCTTGCCTATAAACAACTCTTGAGTGCTCCCTAAAAACAGCGGGCCAATCTCATCGCTCATACCAAATTTAATAACCATGTTTCTCGCCGTTTCGGTCGCGCGCTGAAGGTCGCTTATCGCTCCCGTGCTGACGTCTCCCAAAACAAGCTTTTCTGCAGCCCTGCCGCCAAGCAGCATTGTTAAATCCGCGTGCAGCTTTGATTTGAAAACGTATTGCGTATCGTCTTCGGGCAGCGTCATGGTATATCCCGCCGCCATACCTCTCGGTATAATAGATACCTCGTGAATAGGATCGCACTCCGGCTGCGCTTTTGCGCATATGGCATGACCCACCTCATGATACGCCGTGCATCTTTTATCCTTTTCCGTTATTACGCGGGATTTTTTCTCGGGACCCGCAATAACGCGCGTTATCGCCTCTTCTATTTCGGGCATACCTATACGCAGTTTTCTCGCGCGCGCCGTCAATATTGCCGCTTCGTTAAGCACGTTTTCCAAATCCGCGCCTATAAAACCGGGCGTCCTTTTCGCCAGCACTTTTAAGTTTACGGCGTCGTCAAGCGGCTTGCCCTTGGCGTGGACCCGCAAAATCTCCTCCCGTCCCTTAATGTCCGGAAAGCCGACAACTATCTGCCTGTCAAACCGGCCGGGACGAAGAAGCGCGGGGTCAAGAATATCCTTGCGGTTTGTGGCGGCAAGTATTATTATGCCTTCGTTTACCTGAAAACCGTCCATTTCAACAAGAAGCTGGTTTAACGTCTGTTCGCGTTCGTCGTGCCCGCCTCCAAGACCGCTGCCCCTTTGACGTCCAACCGCGTCTATTTCGTCAATAAACAAAATGCACGGCGAGTTCTTTTTGGCGTTTTCAAACATATCGCGCACGCGCGAAGCGCCGACGCCTACAAACATTTCAACAAAATCAGATCCGCTTATAGAAAAGAACGGAACGCCCGCCTCTCCGGCCACCGCTTTGGCAAGAAGCGTTTTGCCGCCTCCGGGAGGCCCTACAAGCAGCACTCCTTTGGGTATGCGCGCTCCAAGGTCAATAAAACGTTTAGGGTTTCTTAAAAAATCCACTATCTCGGCAAGCTCGGCCTTCTCTTCGTCCGCGCCGGCTACATCCTCAAATGTCTTTTTGTTTTTGTCCGACACCTGCAAGCGCGCCCGGGACTTGCCGAAAGAGAGCGCTTTATTGCCGCTTCCCTGCTGCTGGCGCATAAAAAAGGTAAACAAAAGCATAAGAAGCCCAATCGGTATAAGGTACGGCAAAAGCTGAACCAAAAACGACGGCTCGGGCGGCGGCTCATAACTAATTTTAAATCCGAACCCCGAAGGACCCGCAGCGTCGGTCGTTGCCTTTATATCTTCATTGAACTGTTTAACGTCCAATATGTACAAATTATAATCGTATTGAGCCGGAAATTTCTCCGGATTTACCTGCGAATCTGTTTTGAGTGCATACAGTTGGTTTCCCTTTATTACAACCTGATTAATCTGCCCGTCTTTTACGAGATCCAAAAAAACGTCATAATCAATTTTGCGTGTATCCGGTCCGGTAGACGCCGTCATCCATTGTATGAGCATGAACACCGAAATTAACAACACTACGTATATAAGCACTCCGCGCGGCGACTTTTTCAATAAGTTGACCTCCTAAGTTACTGTTCTGCACATTTTATCATATCGTTTTGCGCTTTTCAACGCGAAACTATTAATGAAAATTCCGTAAATCTTTTAAGCGCTTATTGTTTTATTTTTTATAAATATCGTACTTTAATTCTCCGATATACTTTAAATTCCTGTATTCCTCGGCGTAATCAAGCCCATATCCCACAATAAAGACGTCGGGCACCACAAAACCCACATAGTCCGGACGAAAGCAAACCTGCCTTCTGTCCGGTTTGTCAAACAGGCAGCATGTTCTCAGCTTCGCGGGGTTTCTTGAACGCAGCGTTTTTGTAAGATACGAAAGCGTTAAGCCCGAGTCTACAATATCCTCTATAATAAGCACGTTTCTTCCCTCAATATCTTCCTCCAGATCGTATTGAATGCGAACCGCGCCCGAGCTTCTCGACGAGTCCCCGTAACTTGACAGCGCCATAAAATTCATATGCAGCGGTCTGTCAAGCTCCCTTGCGAGATCGGCATAAAACATCACGGCTCCGCGCAGCACGCCCACCGTAAGAAGGCTTTCGCCTTCAAAGTCCTTATTAATTGTTTCCGCAAGCTGCGAAACCCTTGTTTTTATCTGCTCTTCGGTAAACAAAACCCTTTTGATGTCGTCATGCATGTGTATTCTCCCCAATTGTCATTTTGTATAATCGACCGCCTTTTAAAATTTTTGACGTGTCGGAAACCCCGATCCCCGCAACCCACATTATCTCGGCGCCTTTTGCCAGCAGCACCAGAGAGTCACGCTCATGCAGGGGCACTTTTTTGTCGGACAGATAATCGCTTAGCCTTTTTTTGCCCCTCATACCCAACGGACGGATAAAATCCCCGTCTTTGCGGTTACGGAAAAACGCTCCCAAAACCGCTTTAGCGTTAAAATATTCCGTGCCTTTTATAAATACCGGTTCCCCGTCATATTCTTCGCACATTATCACGTTGCCGCCCAAGTCATAACTGCCCGCGCCCGCAAACTCCAAATAAAGCTGTTTTTTTTTCTCAATACGCGTAAACAAAAGTTTGCCGTATACTGCCGCCGCAAAAACACCGTTCCCAAGCTCCAGCCTTTTACCGCTTTTGCCTTGCAGCGCGAGGTTTATCACCGCGTCAATATGTACGCCGCCTATATCGCGCAAATTAAAATACGTATCAAAAACCCGCCGCAGAATACGCTTTTGTATTGCGGGCATCTGCGCCAAAAAAACCTTTAAATCAATCTCCGCCCCGCCGAGGGTAGCCTTAACACCGCCTGCCTTTTGTGCAAAACAACAAAGCGCCTCCTCGTCCTGCGCTAATATCGACGCGGTTCCCGCTATATGCTCCGCCGCCCTGGTGTTTACCTTTTTTAAAAGCGGCATTATCTGTAAGCGCACCAAATTGCGGGTGTACGCCGCGTCGTTGTTGGTATCATCTCGCACATAGGCTATATCGTGGCGTTCCGCGTATTTTTCTATTTCCCCGCGCGGTATATCAAGCATAGGACGAATAATGCCGCCGCGTTTTTCCGGTATGCCGCATAGACCGGCAAGCCCGCTGCCGCGCGAAAGATTCATTATCACTGTTTCGGCGAGGTCGTCCATATGATGCGCCGTGGCTATATAATCCGCGTCCTGCTTTTCCAGAAACTCATACCGCGCAATGCGCGCCGCCGTCTCTACGGATAACCCCCGTGATTTTGCTAGTGCGGGTATGTCCGCTTTTTCCGCAATACATAAAACCCCCATTTTTTCGCACTCGCTTATAACAAACCGCATATCGTCTTTGGAGCGTTCGCCCCTTATTCCGTGTTCCATATGAAAAACGGATAAAAAGAATCCCATCTCTTCACGCAGTTTGCGCAAACAATGGAGCATCACCATAGAATCAACGCCGCCGCTTACGGCAGCGCCGAGTTTATCGCCTTTTTTGATTCCAAATTCTATAAGCTTTTGTCGTATTTGCGCGTCCATATGCTTCATTTTAGCAACATTGTCTAAACGGCGCAATAGCCGCCGCTTTTGTATGCGCGTATAAATACTTTATGCCCTTTTGTTTGCGGCAAGATACACGGAAAGAACGCTTATATCAGCGGGAGATACGCCGGATATGCGCATCGCCTGCCCGAGCGTAGCGGGCTTTACGGCGCAAAGCTTCGCCGCGGCCTCAAGCCTTAAGCCTTTTATCGCCTTATAGTCCGTATCCTCCGGCATTTTCTTTTTTTCCAGCAACGCGTAACGCTCAACCTGACGTTGCTGCTTTTCAATATATCCCGAATAACGTATCTGTGTTTCGGCGCACAGCGCGGCGTCTCCGTCAAGACGGATACCGCAGATTTGCTCTAAATCGGTATACCGTATTCCCCTGCGCAGCAGCAAAGCGGACGCTTTTATGCCGTTTTTAAGCGGCGGAAGTCCTTTTTGTATTAATAAATCGTTTGTTTTTTTATAATCGGCAGTCGTATTTTCCAGCCGTTCTATCTCTTTAACAACAGCCTCGCGCTTTTTCATGTAAGCGTCGTAGCGCTCGTCAGTTACAAGCCCTATCCGCCTTCCCTTTTGTGTCAGCCGCATATCGGCGTTGTCCTGCCTGAGCAGCAGGCGGTATTCCGCCCTCGCGGTCATCATTCTGTACGGCTCCGTCGTGCCTTTTGTGACAAGGTCGTCAATTAAAACGCCCGCGTACGCCTCGCTGCGGGAAAGCACCAAGGGTTCTTCTTCCTTTATATAACGCACCGCGTTTATTCCGGCTACTATTCCCTGGGCGGCCGCTTCCTCATAACCCGACGTGCCGTTTATCTGGCCTGCGCAAAACAATCCCGCAACCGTTTTTAGCTCTAGCGAGTTTTTAAGCTGCAAAGGGTCTATGCAATCATACTCTATGGCATAGGCTGTGCGCATAAAAACCACATTCTCAAGCCCCGGAACGGTGCGGTACATCATTTTTTGCACATCCTCGGGCATAGAGCTGCTCATTCCCTGTATATACATCTCATTTGTGCGCAAACCCTCCGGCTCTATAAAAACCTGATGCCTCTCTTTATCCGGAAATTTGACAACCTTATCCTCTATGGACGGGCAATAGCGCGCGCCTGTGCCTTCTATTTTGCCGCTGTAAAGCGGGCTTAAATGTATGTTCCGCCTGACAATTTCATGAGTTTCTTCCGTGGTATACGTTAAATAGCACGGTTTTTGCTCCCTAAAACTTCCCTTAGTCATAAATGAAAAAAACTGCGGGTTTTCATCCCCGTATTGCGCCACGGTTTTGGAAAAATCAATGCTTCTCGCGTCAACGCGCGCGGGCGTTCCCGTTTTAAAGCGCTGCAGACTCAGCCCCAATTCCGTCAAATCCAGCTTATCCGCGGGGGACAACCCCGAAGGGCCGGACGAGACGGAGTGTTTTCCTATAATAATTCGGCTTTTTAAGTACACGCCCGTACATAACACCGCCGCGCGTGCGGTATATACCGCGCCAAGGCTTGTCTCAACGGAGCGTACCCTGCCGTTTTTAACATTAATACGCGTAACTTCCGCGCTCGTTAAAAAAAGCCCGTCAGTATTCTCAAGCGCCCATTTCATTTCCTGCTGGTAGAGCTTTTTATCCTGTTGGGAGCGCAGAGACCTTACGGCAGCCCCCTTGCTTGTGCCCAGCATTTTTATCTGCATATACGCCGCGTCCGCGCACAATCCCATCTGACCGCCAAGCGCGTCCACCTCACGCACAAGATGCCCTTTGCTCGAGCCTCCTATGGAAGGATTACACGCCATAAGGGCGATGCTGTCAAGATTGATGGTGAGTAGCAACGTTTTTTGTCCAAGACGCGCCGCCGCCAACGCCGCCTCGCATCCCGCGTGCCCCGCGCCCACAACAATCACGTCAAATTTTCCCGCGTTGTACGTCATTTTTATTTCCCCAAACAAAACGTATCAAAAATGCTGTTTATTATTTCTTCGGCGGCGGTCTGCCCCGTTATCTCGCCGAGCTTATCCCAAGCTTCCTTTATATCTATTGTAACGCAATCAAGGTCTGCGGTATCAAACGCATACCGCGCCGCCTTAAGGCTTGCCGCGGCAGCGCAAAGACAGTCGCGGTGGCGCTCGCTTGTTACTGTAACATCATTTTCGTCGCCGCCCGTCACGGGGCGGATACGCGCCAAAAGCTCGTCCCTGCCTTGCCCGTCTATGGCGCAAACCTCAATAACATCGCGATTAAAAATCTCCCCGCACTGTTTTGCCGTTATTGCCGGCGGCAAATCACACTTGTTAAGCGCTATTACTACATCGCCGTCCAGCGATTTGAATATATGTTTGTCCCTCTCCGTAACGCCAGCGGATCTGTCAATAACAAGCAGTTTTGTGTCCGCTCCCTTTGCCGCATTTTTAGCGCGCTCCACCCCTATGCGTTCAACCTCATCGCGTGCTTCGCGCTGTCCGGCTGTGTCAATAAGCTTAAGCGGTATGCCCAAATATATTGTTTCGTCATCAACCGAATCGCGCGTTGTTCCCGGCAAAGCTGTAACAATTGCGCGGTCGTACCCCAAAAGCATATTAAACAACGACGATTTGCCAACGTTGGGGCGCCCGACAATTGCCGCCGAAACGCCGGTTTTCAGCAAACGTCCCGATTCAAAAGTCTGCGCCAGAGCAAAACAGCCGTTATGCGCCTTTTCAATCAAAGGCGCCGCGTCCTTTTGCACGTCCGCTTCTATGTCCTCTTCCGGATATTCTATACCGGCCTCTATAACGGTAAGCGCGTCCGTCAGCAGCTTTTGCATCTGTGTTATCTTATCGAAAAGAGCGCCGGAGAGCTGCCGCATCGCGGCATCGGCCGCCGCGGCGGAATTTGCCCCTATAAGCTCCATAACCGCCCCCGCGGCGGATAAATCCATTTTACCGGCTTCGAACGCTCTTTTGGTAAACTCCCCCGGCGTCGCGAGCCGCGCCCCCTGTCCGGAAAGCGCCGCCATAATACGCGATATGCCCACCCTTCCGCCGTGGCAATATATTTCCGCCATGTCTTCGCCGGTGTAGCTGCGAGGCGCGTCAAACTTAACCGCCATAACCTCGTCAATTTGCTTGCTTCCGTTAACAATAAAACCGTGGGTTAATACCGAATGCGCCGTTTTTTTGGCGCTTTTAAAAACAGCTTCAAGCACGCGGTGCGCGCGGCTGCCCGATATTCTTATTACCGCTATAGCTCCGCCGCCGGGGGTCGCCGGCGCATAAATAGTATCTTTGTCCATAACCAATCTCCGTTATTTAGCGGCATTATAATACCATAGTTTTTATTGTTTGCACATATCGCCCGTATTCTTGCGCGCCCGCATTCTTGCGTATAAAAAAAAGAGCTCATTGCCCTTTATGCTAATTTGCCATTAATGGCGCGGAGAATCTTTAACAATCATAAGCGCCTTTAAAATTTCAACGGTCAAGTCTGTCTGGTATGTATAATTAATGGTTGGAATCCTCGAAAGCAAAGCGCCTCTTTTTGTGGTCACATAAAGAGGGTCGCGCGTATTAAGCACAATCGCGCAGGCGTTAAGATAGCATGTTTCGCACTGGCACATATCAATCGTCTTTATCAGTTTTGCCGTTTTCTCCCGAACAAGCGCCTCAACAATATTAACCAGTATTAAATCAGCGTTTTTTGCTTTTTCCGAAGGCTCGGTATCCATTCTCCACCCCTAAGCAATATCATATATCAATTTGTGTTTCCGCCAATATTATATACCCCATATAATATAAACGTAAAGAAAAAAACAAAGGGTATATTAATAACTATCGTTAAATTTAAATAAAAAATTAATATTTTGTTTAAAACAAGTTTTTTAATGCAAATTTCCGATATGTTTTATTCTTTGGCTCCTTGCGGCATTAATGTACGGGAAGTATAATACTAGTACCACATATCGGGGGTTACGCAAATGGAATTTACAAAAATGCACGGGCTGGGAAACGACTTTATAATATTTGAAGACAACAACGAACCGAAAGATTGGAGCTCAATCGCGTTAAGGCTGTGCGAGCGTCGGCTGAGCGTCGGCGCGGACGGCATACTTTTGGTGCTGCCCTCGGATAAAGCGGATATCAGAATGCGCGTGATAAACGCGGACGGAAGCGAAGCGGAAATGTGCGGCAACGGGATACGCTGTTTCGCAAAATATGTATACGAAAACGGAATAGTTTCAAAAACCGATATGACGGTCGAAACGCTTGCCGGAATCATACGTCCAAAATTAAATATGGAAAACGGGAAAATTTCTGATGTAAGCGTTGACATGGGTCTGCCGGTGTTTGAGCGCGCGCTCATTCCTATGACCGGCAAAGAAAGCGCGTTTAACGTGCAAATTAAGGCGGGGGGAAAAAAAGTAATCGTTAATTCATTGTTGATGAACGTTCCCCATACTGTCGTTATAACCGATTGCCTGGAAGATAAAGATATAGGAACGCTCGGTCCGGCTATAGAAAAACATGAAATTTATCCGCAGAAAACAAATGTTAATTTTGTTAGGGTTCTGGATAAAGAAAATATTCGAGTGCGCACCTGGGAGCGCGGCGCGGGCTTTACGCTCGCCTGCGGAACGGGCGCTTGCGCAAGCGTGGTTACAACGCATAAAAAAGATTTAACCGGACATAAAGTTACGGTTCACCTGCCCGCGGGAAAAATGGTTATTGAAATAATGAAAGACGGTCGCGTTATAATGACCGGACCCGCAAAGCGGGTGTATAAGGCGGTTTTAACCTAAATGATTCCGGCGCTGCCCAAAAGCCTGTTGTTACTGGCGGATTTATTTTACTCGCACGGCTTTCCGCTCTATCTTGTCGGCGGATACGTGCGCAATATCGTTCTCGGGCTCCCCGGGGGCGATTTTGATATCTGCTCCGCCGCTCTTCCCGATATCGCCGCGAAAATAGCGCGCGATGCCGGATATAAGGTAATTGAAAAGGCGGTTTCTTTAGGCACAATTGAAATACACATAAACACAAAAAGCTCCGGTCATATATTCGAGCACACAACTTTTCGGCGTGATTATTATCCTTCGGGAGGCGAACACCGCCCCAGCCGCGTAACTTTTGCCAAAAGCGTAGAAGATGATGCCCGCCGGCGCGATTTTACTATAGGAACTCTGTATCTTGACATTTTAACCGCGAAAATTTACGACCCCACGGCAAAAGGGCTCTCCGATATAAAACATGGCATACTGCGAAGCGCCTCTGAAAACCCAAAAGAGATGATACGCGACGACGGGCTTCGCATAATGCGCATGGCGCGGTTTAGCTCGGAGCTTAATTTTTCTATAGAAAAAAGCTTGCTTGCCTGCGCGAAACGCCACGCGAAGCTTCTTGCCGATATATCAGCCGAGCGCAAGCGCGACGAGCTTGTTAAAATATTGCTTTCGGATACCAAATATACGCGGATTAAAGGCGCGGGCCCTTTGCGCGGTCTTAAGATTTTATATGATACGGGCGCGCTTGAATATGTTCTGCCCCGCCTTTATATGGGTAAAGAAATCAAACAGTCCGAACACTATCACAAATACGATGTGCTGTTTCATAACTTACACGCCTGCGCGGCGGCGCCCGCAAAGCTTAACCTGCGTCTCGCGGCGCTTTTGCACGATATAGGCAAACCGTCCGCGCTTTCGCAATACGGTAAAATGTACGGGCACGAAATAATAGGGGAAGCGCTTGCCAAAGAAGAGCTTAGAGAATTAAAATTTGATAATAATACAATAAAAAATGTGCTTCCTCTTATCAAATATCATATGTTCGATCTTGAGGCTAAAGCCAAACCAAAAACAATACGCCGCCGCGCCGTATCGCTCGGCAAAAAAATCTTTTCGGATTTAATTGAGCTTCGGCGCGCCGATATGGCCGCGAGCAAATTCGACGCCGGCGGCGCAGCCTCCGCGGACAATTGGCAGGCGGAGCTTGAAAAAATGGAGCGGCAAAATGTTCCGTGGAGTGAAAAAGAGCTTAACATAACGGGAACTGAAATCTTGGAAATTCTCGGCGCCGGTCCTTCAAAAACCGTAGGGCAAATACTAAAAATACTGCATAATGAATGTATATCAAACCCCGAAAAAAATACAAACTCAATATTAAAGAAACGGGCGCAAGCACTGGCCAAGCGGCTTCAACAGTAAAAAATATTACCGTATGTTAACGCATGTTTTAAGAAACGATGACAAAATACTTGTTTTATTGCGACAGCTAAAGTATATTATAGGCAATATCAACGCTCTTTTTATCATGAGGGGGCTTTATATTTTGAACAAATACAGGGGCAAAAAAAGCGGCGAATTTGAAAACAATCAATACATAGGAGCGTTTGCGGACATCTCTTTTGAAATTATCAGTGAATCGGAGTATGGGGAAGAAAAGCTTTTATTCGAAACGCGTATTCATTATTATGAAAAAGGGACGGGAGACGCTCTTATTTTGTTGCACGGGTTAGGTCAATCATTGTACACATGGAGACATAATATCGATTATTTCGCCGCCAACGGTTTTCGGGTAATCGCGCTCGATTTGGCCGGTTTCGGATACAGCGGGCATCCTAACATATATTATACAATTGAAGAGAACATTTTAATTCTTCGCGCGTTTATGAAAACAATGAAAATTAACAGGGCTCATATCGCGGGAGTTTCCACGGGCGCGCAAACCGCTTTGTTTTTTGCCGCAAACCACCCAAAATATACAAACAAGCTTATTCTTATAACACCGGGAGCTCCCAATGAGAATTATCCTTTTTTGCTTAAACTGCTGACGACTTGGTTTGGCGCGGCGTTTTTAAGGCTGGCTCTTCGTGAGACGACTTTCAAAAAGGTTCTGAACGAATTTTATTTTAACGCGACGCTGCTCACCGCGGACACGGTTAATCAGTATTACGCGCCGTATAAAAATAAAAGCACACGAGAAACTTTGATAAGATACATGAATAATTATGATGATTCGATTATCGCTCCTCTGCTTAAAAATATATCAAATAATACACTTATATTTTCCGGCGCCGACGACAGGCGGCATTCGGAAAAAGAAATCTGCATGTATGCGCAAAAACTTCGGTCTGCCCGTCATTACAGACTTAGAAACTGCGCGCAGAACGTGCAAGAGGAAAAACCCGATATTTTCAATACAAAATCCCTTGAGTTTTTAAAAACTGACGACGACACGGCCGGTTTTTGGACGCGAGGTTGATTATTGCTGTTTTTTTGATATAATTTTGTTATAATAATGTGAATACGTGCCTGGAGGAAACATTGTGTTTAGCAGTATAAGAAACAAGCTTAGAAAAATGCGCAGAAGAAGAAGTATGCGTTTAAGGCGCGGCCGGGGTCCTCGCAGCGCGTCACGTATGCGCGCGTCCAGGCTTGGCCCTATAATGATAATAGGCAGCTTGGCGGTGCTTGCGGCGGGTTTTATAACCGTTATCGTTTTAGTTATTGTTCCGCTGTTCGGCGCGGGCAACGGGGATTTAGACCCCGTAACCGCTTCCGTGGCGCCAGAGCCGTCTTTGCCGCCGATAGCGCGCGAAGACATGTCGGATTTAGCGAAAGAACTGGGCATTGTTCATAAATCAATAAACGACCCGTACATTTTTGAAAATGAAGTGGCGTTTTCAACCGGAAATCAGCTTCAGGCGTCGCCCTCTCTTGATACTATAGCTGTCTATGATATTGCATTGAATGAAACGAGCGTTGTTGAAGAAATCACAAAAAAGTACGACTTTTTATTTGAACCCAAAATTAATAGTAAATATATTGTTTATCTTGACTGTAAAAATGAATACGGAGGCGCGGTCTGCGGATATGACCGCGAGTCAAAAAAGGCTTTTGTAATGCGGGAGTATCTGTACGGCAAACCGAAGGTATCCGTTTCGGGCGATTACGCGTTATGGTCGCAGCAGACCGGCAGAAATAAAGATCGGCTGTACCTTTATCACCTTCCCACGCACGAGTCGGTTGAAATAGAAATATTCGACAACACCTTTTTTTCTGTGAGCGCGCCGTTTATGTCCGACAATTTCATTATTTTTGTGCAGCCATACGGCGAGAGCCAGGTGCTTGACGGTTCTTCGGCGTCTATTGAGCCAGAAATCTGTGTTATACCGCTAAGGGAAGGCGGGGACAATCAAAAAGTTTTGTTCCGCCCCGGCACCGACAACGTATACGACCCTATGATATCGGGCAGCAATATAGTGTTTATAGACACAAACAGGGATCACGACAGCAGATTATTGTTATGCGCCCGCGACGGCAATGATTATTCCGAACCAAAGGTTATAGCGCAAGGCGTGGTCAACTACTGTGTAGGCGACGGATTTGTGGTTTATACGAAAGACGAGGCTATATATATTTATTATTTTAAAGACGGATCGTCCGGCCGGCTTTCGTCAGAAAATACCCGCGCGCTGCTTGCCGGAGCAAACGGTAAAAAGGTTGTCTGGTACGACATCACAGAGCTTGGTGTCGCCAACGTAGTTTTCTACGCGCAGGTTCCGTAAACAAAAGTCATATATGCCCTGCGGTAAAAAGCAGGGCTTTTTTGTACGCTTCGTTTTATAAACGCATAAAATATTATTGCCGCTTTATATCCGCCTTGTCGCGGTTTGACGCTTTTAACTTTTTATAACCGTTAAGATACGCGTATTGAGCGAGAGAGGCGAGCATTAGCGCTAACGCGAAATAAATAAAATATTGATGGTAGGGCGCGACAATCTCGTGTAAAAATGTAAACGCTACGGACACGTTAAATATAAACGCGGCGATTTTGCCGAATGTGTTCGCCGGCGATATAATATTTTTATAGTATAAAATAATGCCGCCGCATACCATCAATAATTCTTTAACAAAAATGATCGCCAGTATATACCACGGAAGAACTTTTATAACGGTAAACGATATTACAATAAAAACATACATGAGTTTATCGGCAAGAGGGTCTATAAGCATTCCTACTTGGGTAACAAGCTTGTGACGCCGCGCTATATAGCCGTCCAACAAATCCGTGGCGCAGGCTATAATATAAATAAAAAGCGCGGCTCTGGTCTGATCAAAATAAATTAATATTGTTATAACCGGCACCAATGCCAATCTAAACAGCGTCAATATATTAGGAACATTCAACGGAATTCTTCTCATGCCTTATACCCCTGCTATCTTTTACTGAAGCCTTGTATGTTTATTGTTTCATTATATCAAACAGTTTCACCCCTGCATACGGCTTTATATGGCTTTATTCTTTTATAGATTATTTAATATATATTATTTTGGTCATAGCTTAAATGTTGAATATGATATAATACTTTTAAATTAAAGTTTACGGCCTTCCGTATTTCGCATAAGGAGCAAAATTAATGAACATGTATGATATAATAGCCAAAAAACGTGACGGTAAAAAACTTTCATATGCGGAAATAAGCTATTTTGTAAATCAGTATGTTTTGGGCGCCGTTAAAGACTATCAGGCTTCCGCTCTGCTTATGGCAATATATCTGCGCGGGCTTGACGATTATGAAACGGCGCATTTAACCAGATCGATGGCGGAATCGGGCGATATGATAAACCTTGACAGCCTTGGCCTTGTGGCTGACAAGCATTCCACGGGAGGCGTATCGGATTCCACCACTCTTATAGTATTGCCTTTGGTTTGCGCCTGCGGCTTGAAAATGGCCAAAATGTCCGGACGCGGGCTTGGGCACACCGGCGGAACCATTGACAAACTCGAGGCCATCGCCGGCTTTAACACCTCTTTTGATATTAACGCTTTTATGTCGCAGATGAAAAGCACAGGTTGCGCCATAACGGCGCAGACGCCCCGTCTTTGCCCCGCGGATAAACTGCTTTACTCCCTTCGTAATGTTACGGCGACGGTTGGAAGCATTCCTCTTATAGCAAGCAGCATAATGAGCAAGAAGCTGGCAATGGGAGCGCATATCATTGTGCTTGATGTAAAAACAGGCAACGGGGCGTTTATGAAAAATCTGTCCGGAGCGCAAAAGCTGGCAAAAACAATGGTTAATATAGGCCGCGGGGCGGGACGCCGAACATGCGCTATAATAAGCGATATGAACCAGCCTCTTGGAAACGCGATAGGTAATGCGCTTGAGGTTAAAGAAGCGATAGATATACTTAGCGGCGCGCAAGACGGCGGCGATTTGCTTAAAGTATCAATGACCATAGCTTCCAAAATGCTGTGCCTTGCGCAAGCCGCGAAAAACGAGGCGGACGCCGCGCAAATGCTTAAATATGCGTTGAATAATAAAAGCGCTTTGCGAAAATTATCCGAACTGATTAAAGCCCAAAACGGCGACGTAAAAGTAATTGATAATACGTCTTATCTTCCGGCGGCCCGTATAACAGCGTCGATCGCGGCGCAAAAAAGCGGTTGTTTGAGCGCGGTGGATTGCGTAAAGCTGGGCGAAGCGGCGGGCGTTCTTGGCGCGGGGCGCGCGCATAAGGACGATATAATTGACCCCGCCGTCGGTCTTGTTGTCAAAAAACGTATAGGCGACACAGTAAAAAAAGGCGATATATTGGCCGAGCTGCACGCTAACGATGAAAGCTTAATGTTAAAAGCAACGGAACGCCTTGAAAACTGTTTTACCGTTTCACAGAAGGCGCGTCCTGTAAAACTAATCCACGAGGTAATCGATTAATAATGTGTATAACGCGGACAGCCGTGCGGAAACAATGTTCAATCAATGTGTTTTTTCTGTTTCATAACCTTTTTTGATACCTTTGCTTGTTGAGAGTATCCAAATAATATGATAGAATTAACACAGTGTAAAATATATTGTTATCCACATATGTGGATAAAAGTGTGGAATATAAATGCTGGATTGTTTCGGTCAGTGTTTTTTAATATTTTATTGAGGTAGTATTGTGGACACGTTTTTAATGATATGGGAAAAAGCACTGGTAATACTGAAACAGGAATTAGCGAGGCTTCGTTATGATACTTGGATTAAAACGCTCTCCCCTTTGAAAAAGGTCGATTCATCTTTTTATTTTCAGACGCTAAACTCAATCCATAAAGAGCTTATACAAAAAAACTATAAAGAAATAATAGCGAATGCCATGTACGACGCTTCCGTAAATTTCGGATATGATACCGAAATTGAAGTTTTTTTTCTTGACAGTGAGGAAGCGGAGCAATTCAAGCAGCCCGTCCAAACGGTTGCCGACAATACGTCCGCAGCGCGTTCTATGCTAAACCCTATGTTTACATTCGACAGCTTTGTTGTGGGAAGCTCCAACGAGTTCGCGCACGCGGCGGCCCGGGCTGTGGCGGACAACCCCGGTTTCACGTACAACCCGCTTTTTATTTACGGAAAAACCGGCCTTGGTAAAACGCATCTTATGCAGGCTATAGCAAATTACATAAGTGAGCGCGACACCTGCTCTTCCGTTATGTTTGTTAAAAGCGAGCCTTTTCTAAACGATCTTATTAACGCCATACGCACGTCAAAAACGGAGGAATTCCGAAAAAGATACAGAAAAGCCGATGTATTGCTTATTGACGATATACAGTTTATTGCCGGAAAAGAAAGCACGCAGGAAGAGTTCTTTCATACTTTTAACGATTTGTACGAAAACAACAAACAAATTATTTTATCTTCCGATAAACCGCCGAAAGAGATTTCAAAGCTGGAGGAGAGGCTGCAGTCCCGTTTTGAAGGAGGGCTTATTGCCGACATACAGCCCCCTAATTATGAAACCAAGCTTGCCATACTAATTAAAAAAACCAAAGATTTTACTTCTATGGGTTCGTTAAAATATGAAATTAAAAACGACATACTCGATCTTATAGCAACAAGAGTATCGTCCAACATACGTTCTCTCGAAGGGGCGTTAAAGAAAATAATTGCATATTCAATGCTTAACGGGCGCGCTCCCAACCTGCCTGAAGCCGAAATAGCTATTCGTGATTTTTTAACATCCACAAATAATAAAAGAATTACTCCAAAGCATATTATGCAGATTATTTGCGATTATTACAGCTTGTCTGAAGAAGAGATAATGAGCAGTAAAAAAAATCAAAGCATAGCTTACCCGCGCCAGGTTGCGATGTATTTATCAAGAAAGCTTTTGGACATATCATATAAAAGCATAGCGGAAGTATACGGAAAAAGCGATCATACTACCGTTAAACACGCTTATGAAAAAATTGAAAAGGAGATTCAACGAAACATTGAAACAAAAACTCTTGTGGATGACTTTATTTCTAAGTTGAAAGAATAGTGGATAATATGTTCATTGAAAATTAAAAACCTTGCTGTTTAAATTTTAGAATAAACCATTAAACAGACATGCCATACACTTTGTATGCCTTATATGCCGGCTTTAAATGTGTATCATAAATACAGGTTTTAATTATGAAAATCGATATTATCCAAGTTATAAACACATACTACTACTATTACTGCTAGTTATTATATAGTGTAACATATCAGGAACTTAACCGTTTTTAAAAGGAGTATACAATATGAAAATAGTATGTACGAAAAACGAATTACAAAGATGTGTAAATATTGCCGCGAAAGCCGTCGCTTTAAAATCGCCTACTTATTTACTTGAAGGAATACGTATAAAGGCGGAGAAAGATATTATTACCATATATGGAAGCGATGGGGTTTTATCTATTAAATGCATATTAAAAGCCGATGTTTTAGAAGAAGGGGATATAGTCATACCGGCGCGCATATTATGCGAGCTGCTTACAAAGTTTGAAGACTGTGAAATAAAAATAGAGACGGATGAAAGCAGCGTTATAATGGAATGCGGTCATTCGCGCACAACTCTTCGTTATATGGAATCGGATCAATATCCCGATTTTCCGCTGTTTGACACGCAAGATTGTATTACATTGTTTTCAAAACAATTGACATCAATGATAAACCAAACAATATTCTCCGCGTCTTCAAGCGAGGAAAAACCTATACTTACAGGGATACTTATAGAGATAGAAAAAGACGCTTTAAAAATGGTCGCTCTGGACGGATACAGACTGGCGATAAGAAAAGAATACAATCAATCGGAAATTACCGATACGGAAATAGTTGTTCCCGCAAAGTCGATGCGCGAGGTCGCAAGAATAATTCCCGACGACGATACAACGGTAAAAGTATTTATAAAAGAACGTCTCGTCGGTTTTGTCTGCGGCGATATGCAGCTTGTGACGCGCGTTCTTCAAGGCGATTATGTAAGATATAAAAGTATATTGCCAGCAGATTATCTATCCCGCGTTATTGTTAATCGTTCCGCTTTTCTAGGAAGCCTTGAGATAGCGAGTATTCTATCAAGGCAATCGAAAGCCAATCTTATAAACTTATCCATTACAGGTAATTTAATAACGGTAACCTCAGATTCCGAAGTAGGAATGGTAAGGGAAGAGGTGGATATAAATCTTACGGGCAAGGCGCTGGATATTTCGTTTAACGCGAGATATCTATTAGACGTTTTTAAAGAAATATACGATGAGGAAATTGTTCTTGATTTTAATACGAGCATCAGTCCTTGCGTTATACATCCATTAACGGGCGACAGTTATTTATATCTTGTGCTGCCCGTTAAAACAAACAAATCAGATTAGCTTCTTTTTAACAGCTTTTCAAGACTTTTTCTTGCGCGTTCTTCAATTTGGGACGCGTATTTTATTGCTATATATACCGCTATAACCGCTAACACCGCAATTGCTATCCAAACCCAAAAGGGAAGAGACAAAGCGTTAGAGCCAAGGAAAGCGAAAATAGCAAAACCCCAAGGCCTTGAAAATAAAATGATTATAAAAAAGGTTTTTATGCGCATGGCGGAAAGTCCTGCCACCATACATAATAAATCGTCGGGGAAAAAGGGCAGCAGAAACATAAGAAAAAGCATAACCCTTTGACGCGAGGATACGGTTAAAAGATATTTTTCAACAGCTTGTTTTCCCGCGATGCGCTCTACCAAAGGTCTTCCAAACCATCTTCCAAGATAAAAAGCGCATATTGAACCTAGAATAACAGATACGATAGATATAATAAAACCGTAAACAAAGCCGAAAAGCATACCGCCGACTGCCGTAGTAACACCGCCGGGTATGGGAGCAAAAACAACCTGAAAAAATTGCAGCAGAAAAAATGCGAGAGGCGCGAGCACGCCGAATGATGAAACGTATTGTTTGAGGTGTTCTTTTGACTCAAAAATAGAAAACCAACCGGCGCTTTTTCCTATACAAAAAAAAGCAACAATTGCGGCTATAATAAGTATAAAAACAAAAAGCCAGATAAACTGCTTTTTTGTTAAGCGCACGCCCTTTATCTTTTTGATTTTTTCTAATAGTTTCATACAGCGAGTATAACATAACCGCTATATTTAACCAATGCCGTTTATTATTTTTTTTCTTATAATTGATTTATTTAATCAACAATTAGCGGCGAGTAAATAAGGGGCTTTATCTTTTATAAAACTTATTACCGTATCGAATATTAAGCGATGCCCCGCCTTATTAGGATGAATGCCGTCTTTACATATGTACTGGTTAAATTCCTGTTCTTTTAAGAAAGCGTTGCGGACATCTATACAATGCAGATTACGTTTACAGGCAATTGCAGAAATGCAGCTTGAATAGCGTTCCTGCCACCAGTATATGCGCCAAATATCTTTTAGCCATTTTAATATTCTGATTCCTTTTTGTTTATCCTTTTCCGTAAACCATTTAAAATAACTATCCGCATAAAGAGGAGGCAATGTAGTTAAAATCGCTGTTTTATTATTTTTCTCTATATAGTCAATCATTGAGCAAAGCTGTTTTTCAAAAATATCAAGAGGCGTTTTTGGTATATGGTTAAGCACCGGGTTATCGGCTATATCATTCCAGAGGAAATCACAATCATTGCCGCCAAATTCAATTACAACCATATCCGGATCGTACTTTTTCATTTTTGATTCCAAACTCTTTTTACCGTCTGTTATTGTTGAACCAAAACGTGATTCGTTAATCATTTGGGCGTTTACAGTTTTGGATAAAAGATTAAAGTAACAGTCGTTAATCAACGTATATTTATTTTTCTGTTCATCAAACACCACGCCTTTTGAAATTGAATCGCCTATAACAAGTATTTTTTTAGACATGTCCGTGCCTTTCTCTTTTTCTTAACTTATTTTACGCCTTGCAAACAGATGTTATCAACAAATATATAACAATTAACCCGCTGCTTAAAATATAACAAACAATTTAGTCTAAATTAAAGACATGGTGTGAACAAATACGGACATTTAAAAAAAGGCGCTCTTTCAAAATGAGTATTTTTGTTTTATAATGTTTTAACAAGGGGGAGTAAACTATATGTCTAAGATAATTGCTATTGCCAATCAAAAAGGCGGCGTTGGAAAAACAACAACCGCCGTAAACTTAAGCGCCTGTATAGCGGAAAAGGGAAAAAAGGTACTGCTTATAGACGTTGACCCGCAGGGCAATTCGACAAGCGGACTTGGAATCGATAAAAACAATATTGAATATTCGGCTTACGATGTGCTTATAAACGGTGTAGACGCCAAAAAAGCGGTGATAAGCACAATGATAGAAACGCTTGACATAATAGCCGCTAATATTGATCTGGTTGGCGCCGAAGTGGAGCTTGTATCCCGTATTGCGCGCGAACAGATATTAAAGCAGGCTATAAAACCCCTGCGTAATGATTACGACTTTATATTTATGGATTGCCCGCCTTCCTTGGGGCTTATCACATTAAACGCTCTTACCGCCGCGGATAAGATACTGGTTCCTATACAATGCGAGTATTACGCGCTTGAAGGTTTATCACAACTGATAAACACAATTAAGCTTGTAAAAACAAACTTGAACCACTCGCTTGAGGTTGAGGGAGTGGTGCTGACTATGTTTGACGGCCGTACAAACCTTTCCATACAGGTTGTGGACGAAGTAAAAAAATACTTTAAAAATAAAGTATATAAAACAATAATACCGAGGAATGTCAGGCTCGGCGAAGCGCCAAGCTTTGGTCTGCCGGTTATTCGCTACGACGCCGCGTGCCTTGGAACACAATGTTATAATGATCTCGCAAATGAAATAATAGAATACAATGAAGGCGGGGAAACATGAAACAGCAGCGTCTCGGCAAAGGCTTGGGGGCACTTATAGGCGAGGGGCCTCAAATATCCGAATCGGCAAGCGGCCTTGTAACTATAGATGTTAATGATATTGACCCCAGCGCGGCGCAGCCAAGAAAGCATTTTGATAATGATAAGCTTGGCGAGCTCGCGCAGTCTATCAAAACATATGGTATAGTACAGCCGATTATTGTGCAAAAAAACGGTTCGCGCTACACGATTGTGGCGGGTGAGCGGCGCTATAGAGCCGCGCGCCTGGCGGGCCTAGCGGCTGTGCCCGTTGTCGTTAAAGAATGCTCAAAAGCCGAATTGATGGAGGTTTCTCTTGTCGAGAATCTTCAGCGAGAGGATTTAAACCCTATTGAGGAAGCCGAAGCGATGCGCCTGCTTATGAGAGAGCATAATTTGACGCAGGATCAGCTTTCGTCCCGTCTTGGCAAATCAAGAAGCTCCATAGCCAACACTCTGCGGCTGCTTAATCTTCCGGACAATATACGCGACATGGTTATTTCGGGACTGCTTTCAAGCGGCCATGCCCGTTGTCTTATTACTCTTGAAAGCGACGCCGAAAAACAAAAACTAGCCGAACGCATTATTAAACAAGGGCTTTCGGTGCGCGCCGCAGAGCAAATACTGCAATCCTGCGGACAAAGCGCCCGCAAAGATAAAAAACAAACAATACAGCGGCCGGAGATTGATTCGGCGGAAAAAACTCTCACCGCCGCACTTGGCACCAAAGTGCAAATATCAGGAGATTTAGTATCGGGCAGGATTATTCTCGCGTATTACAATAAGGAGCAGCTGCAAACGCTGTTTGATTTTTTAATGACATGCAAGTAAAAATGCCGGCAATTTAATGTTTCACGTGAAACAACAACATTTGTTTCACGTGAAACATTTTTATACTACCGCCCGTATGAAGTGCCAGAAGAAATTATTTTCACTGAAGAAAATCGCCATATCCGAGCTCTTGTAATAATCGGTTATAAGCGAAACGGGAAAAACAAGAATGATAACGGGAATTACAGACGCAATAAGAAAGCAAAACATAAGCCCCCTTATTGAACCGAAAAGCGCGCCCATGGTACGGTTGTATTGCCTAAGCTCGGGAAGCCGGATTGTATAATCAATAGCGCCAAGAACAAATGAAAAAATTATTCGCGCCAAAACAAATATAATAATAAAAGAGATAAAATTCAGCACGGCGGATACGAGAGTTAAGTTATAGTATTCTCCGAGAGTGGACGCGCCTAGCGCGGAAAAAGCTTTTGATTCAACATTTTGACGTATAAGAGTTAAAAAAGGTTCTGATAAATTTGAAGTCGACAGAACATCGTTAAGCTGTTTTTGAGATATAGTGTCAACGAGCAGCCGCGTATTTTCGAACGAGGCGATTTTTTCTGCGCCCTCGGTATAATAAATAAAATAATCATATATTGATTGATTGCTTTTAATTGCCGCGGACATCACCGGATAAAAAAGATATGACGTGATAAGAGAAACAAAAAACGCGCCGAGGCTTAAAGTGGAATGCAAAAAACCGCGATGAATCCCGTCAAGAATAATGATTACAAATATCAATATAAAGAATAAATTTATTAAGCTCACGTCGCAAACCTCCGATTAGATTAAGGCAAAGGCAAAAGATAAACATCGCTGTTTGAGGTGATAAACACGTAATTGCCAAATGCCCGCTTCACGCTTTCTATTTCATACGGAAAAGAGTATGCCCTTGAATATTTGCCGTCAACAGTATAAACGAAAATATTCTTATTTGCAAAACAATAAATTTTATCTTTACCGTGAATTATATCAAATACATCGGGCGGAAGATTTATAGATACCTCGCCGCCCAAGCCTTTGATTATGCGCGCAATATCTATAGAACCCTCGTTTTGCGCCGGTATAAAAACAAAGCTTGGATTTGACTGCACATAAATATCGTTAAGAAGCCACCCGTATATCATTATAGACTTATCATCTGAGCTTAAAGAGGTTTTATACATTGTTAAGCGGTTTGTTCCTATAGCGTAAATATTCTCGCCTATTATATGAATGCCGCTTACAAGCTGGTCTTTTAGCTCTTTTATGCCTGTCATGGACTGTGTTTTTGGGCGGTAGGTAGATATTCTTGAGATTGGCACGCTCCCCGATACATCAAGCTCTAGCAAGTAAAGGCTGCTGCTGTCGGCGTCAAATCCGTAATCGAGTATATAACGGTCGGTAACTTCTATTCTGTATAATTCCGTACCGCTTAAGTCAAAAATCAAAATGTACGTTAAAAAATGTTCTTTTTGTTCCTGGCGCACATACAACGCAACGTTATTTTTACCGGCGCGGGTAGATATAATTTCACTGTCTTCGAGCTTTCTTGAAAATCGGTGCTGGCCTTGCGCATTTACCACTTGTATAACGGAATCACTGTTAGCTATTATTAAATCATCGTTCGACGTAAATTCAAGACCGCTTGAAAACAAACCAAGCTTCCATACGATACCGGCGGAAGAATCAATACAGGTTAGGTATTCCTGCTCGGAATAGACTATATTTTGTCCCATGCCGAAGTATTCCATATCGGATGTAAAAGGCATTTTTATCATTGTGTCCGATAACTCCCTGCCTTTTGTCAAAATCATAAATAAGCCTATTGTAAAAACAATAACGGAAGCGGTTACTATAATTAAAAACGCGAGCTTCTTTTTTTGGACCCGTCTTTTCTTTTGCTTTTTATATATATTCATTATTACCTCGCAAAAAGCCTGTAACAAAACGATTATATCATACGGTGATAAAAACAGTGTTGGAATTTACCCGTTAACAATATAATAATTAAGTATTGCTTAAGCAGGGCGCGGTTACGGGCAAAAAACGTTGAGCGCCGAAGGCTTTATAACAAGCGTTTTTGGCGTGTGCCCGCATATCTCGCCGTCTATATCAAAAGCCTGCGAAGAGTCGCATTCAATTGTAATTTGGCTGCACATAAATTGTTCCGCGACGGATATCTTCTCAACCCGTCCTTTTTTAAGCTTGGGAAGCTCAAATAATATACGCCATCTTGGCGCGTGTTTCAGTATTAAAACATTAAAAAGTCCATCCTGCACGCTAGCGTTGGGCGCCACATAAAGACCGCCGCCGAAGCATTTGCCGTTCGCAACGGCTATAAGCAAAACATCGCGAACAAAACTCTCGCCGTTTGCGGTTATGCGTAATCTTACGCTTTTGTATTTTATTATTGACATAAGTATACCAATAAAATACGCAAGCCCTCCCGTTGCTATTTTGCGTACCTTTTGTGTATTGCGTATAACGCTTACGTCAAAACCGGCTCCCGCCACATTTAAAAAAGGTTGGTTGTCGTCTAAAAAACCGACGTCTACCAATTTTGTGTTTCCCGAAAGTATAATTTGGAGCGCGCTTGTTATATCCTTAGGAACATTTACCGACTGACGGAAGTCGTTTCCTGTTCCGGCAGGTATAATGCCGAGTTTTTCGTCGGTGCCGAATAACTCTTCGGCAACCTCAAGAAGGGTGCCGTCCCCGCCGACAGATATTATTCCTTTGTAACCTTTGCCTATCGCCGCTTTTGCCAGCTTTGTCGCGTGGCGCTTATACTCGGTATGAGCCTCTTTATATTTTATACTGTTGTCCTGCAAATACTTGGTTACAATATTCATAGCCTTGTATGAGCGTCCCGCCCCCGCGGTAGGATTAAAAATTATGTAATACATATTATAAGCTCCTTTTAATGCTGAAATTATTCTACAAAATAATACATGGATTGTACAGTGCATATATAGGAGTATCTTAATTATTATTGTGGATAAAATGTAATTGTGGTATGATTGGTTAAAAATTAAGGGGTGATATTTTTGTCTCCGACCTTAGGAGTTGTATTACGGTTTCTATGGTATTTTTTTTCCCGTTTAATTATTGCGGGCATGGTTGTCGGTCTTGTTATGCTGTCATTTTTGGCGGCTATGGATTATATGAACGTTCAAGTGCTGATAAAAGACGGATTGAATTTAAGAGCCGATGTAATTATTAAAGGTAACGACCCCACGCCCCTTACAAGAGTTTTTTCTAAAAATTTTCTTGAGAACGATATACCGCTCAATACAACCACATACAGGTCTTATATAATATCAAGTTATGAATATAACGCTAAAGTAGGCTTTGCCGTTATTTTTCCATGGCATAATACAGTTACATTGCGCGTTACCGAGGAAGTCTCAAAAATCAGGGGCGAATTGTATGTCATGTTAGATAATACGGAAAAGCTAAGCGAGACGCCGCCCGAATGGGATAACGCTGTATATGATATCACATTGATGCGTTTTGAGGACAACTGGCGCATTATCTCTTTAGAGCTTGTTGAGCTTTTGCCGAAGCCGCCCCCTTTATACGAGCCGTTGTTAACGCCCGCTTATGAACCGGTGTCAACCGGTACGGCGGATATAGAGGAGACAATAGAGGATTGAACATTTCCGGCATATTTCTTGCCCCGATGGCCGGTATAACCGACGCCGCTTTCCGCCACGTATGCATAGAGCAAGGCGCACAGTTTTGTTACACGGAAATGGTAAGCGCGAAAGGGTTGGAATACGGCTCAAAAAAAACCGCTTCGCTTTTATCGTTTGCCAAAAACGAAAAACGTCTGGGAGTGCAGCTTTTTTCAAAAGACCCGTGTTCGCTTGCCGAATGTATAGAGCCGCTGGCGGAAACATACGGGCGCCGCATAGCGTTGTTTGATATAAACATGGGATGTCCCGCTCCGAAAATCACGGGGAACGGGGAGGGCTGCGCCCTTATGAAAAACCCTGATTTGGCTGTGCGGCTTATTAAAACCGCGGTCGCCTCGTCAAACATACCCGTTACCGTTAAATTCCGTAAAGGATGGGACGAGTATGACATAAACGCCGTTGAGTTTGCGCGTATGGCGGAACAGGCCGGCGCCGGCGCGGTAACCGTTCACGGACGAACGCGAGCGCAATTTTACGGTGGCAAATCCGATATACAAATTATAGCTGATGTTAAGAAGGCTGTCGGCATTCCCGTTATCGGGAGCGGCGATATATTTTCCGCATATGACGCGTTTAATATGTTTAACCAAACCGGCTGCGACGCGGTTATGGTGGCGCGCGGAGCGCTGGGGAATCCTTTTATATTCAGAGAGATACGCAGTTATATGGATACGTTAAATATGCCTTCGGCGGCAACGGTAAACGAGAGGGCGCAAATGCTTTTAAAGCACGCGAGTTTGTGCTGCGCGTATAAGGGAGAGCGGCTCGCTATGCTGCAGATGAGAAAACATGCCGCATGGTATTTTAAAGGTATGCCGGGCGCGGCGAAATTCCGGCAGGCCGCGACTAACCTTAACACCCTTGACGGGCTGCGAAAACTGCTGTTGCCTTTATTATAGTAATAATAGCACGATTTGCCGGACGATTTTTGTTATTGCCCAAACAACAAGTGTAGGTTTGTCAAACATATTGGACAGTGTTATGTCTGAGATACTCGGTTGGCGAACGCCAACCGAGTGGGCGCATGGGTATCTTGTTTGAGCGGTATTGGTAAGCTTTAAGCTGCTGCTTAAAGTCGGAGAAAGAATAAAAGGTTGTCTTGGAATAAAACCGTTTTTGATCTTCTCTGTGACTGCGCTCGACCTTGCCGTTGTGCCTTGGGGTATAAGGGCGTATCAGCTTGTGCCTGATGCCAAGACACATTGCTTTGTGTTCAAATAGAGTGGGCAGATCGCGTCTGGTTGCCGCGAATCTGTTGGTAAACTCAAAACCATTGTCAGTTTGCACGCATTTTATAGGAAATCTGAAGAATCTCACCACATGTTCAAGGAATACGGCGGAAGAATAGGTACTGTGTTCTTCAAAGGCATCCACATAACGAAGCCGTGTGAATTCATCAATAGCGGTGTACTGGTATAAGCGTTTGCCCTTGATTTCCCCGACTAAGCAAGCCGAGGGCACGTATTTAACGTCTATTTGGACGCGTTGTCCGGGATAAAGCATCTGCTCGTAGGGCTTTGGTATGTATTTTGGTTTAGGTGCGGGAGCCTGTTGCAGACCAAGCCGCTTGAGTACACGGTACATACTCACAATGGTACGCGTGTATCCGCGCCCCCGCATTCTGCACCAGAGCTCACACAGGCCAAGGTCAGGGTTTCTGCGACGCATCCGGCGCAGAAGGCCAAGTTCGTCCTCGGTATGCTGAGCAGGGTGGGATTTAGGCCGTCTTGACCGACAGGCTAAGGACTCAATGGCTCCATTGTACCTTGATAACCAAAAATAGATGTAAGAGCGCGATTTGTTGTATCTGCGGCTGGTACGAGAAACACCATGCTTCAAGGCGAACAAAACAAGGGATTGCCGATATTTCATATCTTGTGTTATGTTATTCATGCAGGATTGGCTCCTTTCGGTATGTTTTTGTTTTTCAACTCAACAATACCCCATGAGCTAACTCCTGCACCTTTTATTTTCAAGGTTCTTTTGTCCAATATGTATTGTAGTCCTACAATTTTTGTTATTGCCCAAACAACAAGAATGTTGAAAAATAAAAAGATTTATATTATAGTATATGTTATCTGCGTGTAGGAAGCTGGCATTGAAATAAACAATTAAAGGGGCTTGGGAACAGATGGGAATGTTTGAGTTTAATGATATAGGATTAGACCTTGGCACAGCCAGCGTTTTGGTGTATGTCAAGGGAAAAGGCATTGTGCTTCGCGAACCCTCGGTGGTTGCCGTAAACAGAAATACAGGTGAGATAATAGCAATAGGCGAAGAAGCGCGCGTTATGCTTGGCAGAACGCCGGGCAGCATCGTGGCGGTAAGGCCGCTTAGAAACGGCGTAATATCAAACTTTCATGATACGGAACGTATGCTGCGCTATTTTTTGCGTAAAGTTATCGGCCGCCGGCTTTTTTTTAAACCTCGTGTTATTGTCTGCGTTCCTTCGGGCGTTACCGAAGTTGAGCGGCGTTCCGTTATTGAAGCGACGGAAGAAGCCGGAGCGCGGCACACCGGTCTTATAGAAGAACCTATGGCGGCGGCTATAGGAGCGGGAATTGATATCGCGGCTCCGTACGGAAACATGGTTGTAGATATTGGCGGCGGCACGACCGACGTCGCGGTAATATCGCTCGGAGGCATTGTTATGAGCGATTCCGTAAAAATAGCGGGCGATAAGTTTGACGAGGGTATCATTCGTTATATGAAGAAGAAACATAATATGCTTATTGGCGACAGAACGGCCGAAGAGATTAAAATAAATATAGGTTCCGCTTTTCCGCGCAAGGAGCAGATATACATGGAGGTTGCGGGGCGCAATTTAATATCCGGTCTTCCGAAGGTTGTAACCATAAGCTCCAACGAAACAATAGAGGCGCTTGAAGAGCCGCTTAATGCAATGATGGAAACTCTTCACGGTGTGCTGGAAAGAATTCCGCCGGAGCTTGCTTCCGATATCGCGGAAAACGGTATATGTATGACCGGAGGCGGGGCTTTGCTGTACGGGCTTGACAGGCTTCTCAGCGAAAAAACCGGAATTCCTTGTTATGTCGCGGAAGACGCGGTGTCGTGTGTCGCCATAGGGACAGGCCTTGCCCTTGATAATCTGGAGTATTATTCCAACGGAACTGTTTATGATTATCGCAAGGGCGATTATTATAACAATTATTAATTCATAATTGTTTGCGTTATCTAAGGAGTTTTTGGGTTGCAGATAGAGATTAAAAAAAACAAAACTAAAAACGTGAACAGCAAAGCAATTTCGGCGCTGCTTGGGGTATTCGGCGTTTTGATAATCAGCGCGGCGGCGGTGGGAGTGCTTCTTGGCATTCGCTTAAAAAGCGATACTTACGATTCGCTGTTTAATGTTCCGAAAATTAACATAATTGACACCAGACCGGCCGTCACTGACAACCCGGCGGTAACGCAGACCCCATACGTTAAAACAATAAGCTATAACGGCAAAACATATACGAAAAACGAAGGAATAGTAAATCTTTTGTTTCTCGGCATTGATTCCAACGCCGAACGCCGTGAAAAGAACAAAGGTTACAGAAGCGATATGGTAATGGTATGCGCTGTTGATACCGTAGCGCAGACCGCCACTCTTTTATCTATTCCGCGCGATACTTATACGACAATGTACAAAGTGGACAGGTCGGGCGCCGTTGAAGGCACCGTACAGGCAAAAATTAACGCCGCTTACGCTTATGCCGGTAATGAATACCGCGCCGCCAATTCCATGGCGTGCGTGCAAATGTTTCTGCAGCGGGAATGCGAGCTTGCCGAACCCTTAGGCTTTACTCTTGATATTCCCGTCAGCTTATACGCGAGCATCGATATGGACGGTATATCGAAAGTGGCTTCCGCCGTCGGCGGTGTTGAGGTTACGCTTGACGCCACCATACCGGACGTCGGCAGAAAAGGCAAAACCGTTCTGCTTAAAGGCAGTAATGCCGAAGAGTATATACGCAACAGGCACGATACGGCGGGAGGAGACATAACAAGGGCGTCAAGACAGCGCACATTTATGCTCTCGCTTGCTAAAAAGATAAAAAACATGGGCGGAGTAGACATTATACTTTCGCTTTACGATGAGCTTCAGCGGTATGTAAAGACTAATCTTAACACAGACCATATGCTTGATTTCGCTAAATTGCTTAAAAAAATTAAAATAGACGATATAAAACAGGTTTCGGTTTCGGGCAAGTCAAAAAGGATAAACGGCTCGTCGGTTATAGTTCATGACGAAAAAGAAACGCTTGAATTGCTTCTGGATATATATTACATACAGGTTCAATAGAAAAACCTCGCCAAGGATATCCGTTATTCCAGCTCGGAAAGCCACATTTGCACATCGGCGTCGGACGGCATTCTCCAGCCTGTGCGGGGAGACAACGATACGCTGCCAACTTTAGGGCCGTCCGGCATACACGAACGTTTAAATTGGGACGAGAAAAATCTGCGGTAGAATTTTCTTAACCGCTCTTTAATAAAGCTTTCGTCAAACTCGCTAAAAGCGTGATTTGCCAGCAGAAGTATTTTACGCGGCGTCATTTCAAACCTGAGCATATAATACATGAAAAAATCATTAAGCTCATACGGTCCTATCTGCTCTTGAGTGTCCTGCCGCATACCTTTATCATCGGGTGGCAAAAGCTCAGGCGACGGGGGTATGGCGACAATTTCTTTCATTATTTGATTAAGAGTATTATCATTGCGCGATAAGTACAAAACCATCTGGCGTATAAGCGTTTTCGCAACTCCGGCGTTAACGCCGTACATGGAAATCTGATCGCCCGCGTATGTGCAGAATCCGAGCGCCAGTTCGGATAAATCGCCAGTCCCCACAACGATGCCGTTGTTTTTATTGGCCAAACCCATAAGCACTTGGGTGCGTTCGCGCGCCTGCGCGTTTTCAAATGTTATATCGGCTTCCCCGCCGTGCCCTAAATCCTCAAGATGCGCTTTTGTCGCCGGAGCAATGTTTATTTCAACAAGTGTCGCGCCTGCCGCTTTAACAAGCCTTCTTGCGATATACTGTGTAATATCGGTGCTGCCAAGCCCCGGCATAACAACGCCGGTAACCGCGCTTTCCAAAAGGCCTGCGCGCTTTGCCGCTTCGCGGGAAACCATAAGAGCCAGCGCGGAATCAAGCCCTCCCGATACGCCTACAATTAAGTTTTTTGATCCTATGTGCAAAAGTCTTTTGGTTAATGCCGTAACCTGTATATCAAAAACCTCTCGGCAGCGCAAATTTCGCTTTTGTATGTCTTCCGGAACGAACGGCGTTTTTTCAAAGGTCCTGAATTTCGGCGAAACCTGCGCGGCTTCAAATTGCACCTTTCTGTATTGGCCGCCCGAATTGTCGGCGATAAAAGTGTTTTTTAATATACGGTCGTGAGTTAAGCGGTGCAAATCAAATTCCGTAATATTGATATGAGAGTCGAATCTAAATCGGGGCGAACTTAATAATGTTTTTCCGTTTTCGGCAATTATGGCATGTCCCCCGAAAACCGTGTCGGTTGTGGATTCCCCCGGACCGGCGGACACATATAAAAAGCCTCCTATAAAACGTCCGGACTGCTGTTTTACAAGCTCCTCGCGGTATTCGCTTTTTCCGGCGGATTCGGCGCTTGCGGAGATATTAATAAAAACTGCCGCGCCCGCCATCGCCTGATACGCGTGCGGCGGAAAAGGAACCCACAAATCCTCACACAGCTCTATACCAATCAGCAAACCGCGTATGCGCGGGCACTCGAACAGTATATCAATTCCAAAGGGCGCGTCTTGCCCGCAAATATTTATTGTTTGGTTTACTATGTTAATTCCCGACGCGAACCAACGCTGTTCGCAGTATTCCGAATAGTTTGGAATAAACGCTTTTGGTATAACGCCTAAAATACGTCCGGATTGTATGGCTATAGCGGCGTTATAAAGCTTATTGGACGAATAAACCGGCATACCTATAACCGCCATAACTTTCGTATGCTTAGTTTCCTCCAGTAACTCTTGGAGCATTTTTTCGCTTTGTTCAAGCAGGCTCGCTTGCCTGAAAAGGTCTCCGAGAGTATACGAGGTAATGGACAGTTCCGGAAAGGCGGCTATCGATACGCCGTTTTGCTGCGCTTTGATTATCATAGCCGATATATTCTCTTTATTTTTACGCAGATTGCCCACGGTTACCGCGGGCACAGCCGCCGCAACTCTAATAAGCCCGCTGTTCATAATTAAACCTCCACGCAATAAAGCTTTAGTTTTCTATTAAAGCATAATTGGTCAGTTTCCATTTTACCATTAGTTCGTCCAGCGTTCCATCGGTTTTCATGGCGTTAATCGCGTCGTTTACAGCCCTGTAAAAAGCGCCCAGATTTTCGGTTACCTCAACACTGTATTGATTCGGCATAAAGAATTCGGGAAGTATTTTCATTCCTCTTATACCGAATAATTTAAGCATATTTTCGCCGGCGCATACTCCGTCGGCAAAACCGTTGCGCAGCGCCGCCACCGCTTCCGGGTACGACGCGTAAATTTTAATTTGGACGTTAACATTCAAAGTGTTAAAATACTCCTCAACTTTGGTTATCCCTTCGGTTTCCTGCGCCTGCGGCGTGCCGTATACAATGGCTACCGTACCGCCGTCAATATCAAGCACGCTGCCTAAAGTATCATTTATAACAAGTATGGCTGACGCGTCGGAATAATATGATGATGTATAATTGACGCCGCTTATATTTGTTGCCGCGGACGCGGTAAGCGCAATATCGATATCACTGCGCCTTAACATGGCGTTTTTTGTTTTAGAGGTTACTTCAACAAAATTAACAATAATATCGTCTTTGAAAACACGGTTTACAATTTCGTCCGCTATATCCTTCTCATAACCTTCAAATTCGGATGTTTGCTCATTAAAACTGCTAAGCGGCCCAAGGTCGCTTCTTAAGCCTATATTTATAATACCCTTAGACAATACCGCGTTAACCGAGTTGGACGTTTCGGCTTTTTTTCCGGCCGAAGACAAAATAACGTATAAAACCGCGAGCAAAATAACCGCGCAGACTGATATTAAAATTATTCTTATATGCTTTTGTTTTAAAATCCAGAAACGTCTTCTTTTGTATCTCAAAATAATTCCCCTTATTAAAATACGGGGAGGTTATAAAGCCTCCCCGAATCCGGCATATTCCTTCGATAATCTTATAGCCCCCTCTACGCGCTGCAAACCAACACTAACATCGAAAGAAGGAATACGCATATTTATCCCGGTCTTATTATGAATACCGCCGCGATACGAATTATTTATTCGCATTGTACAACATATGGTATACATTTGCAAGAGCCCCCACAAAAATATGCGTTCCTTAATTATATTAATGGTTCAGCTTTCGTCATTCTCTTCTTCTTCTTCCGGCTTGACAAGAGCGGCGGATACCACATGTGTTTCGTCGTCGACATTCATCAGCCGAACGCCCTGGGTATCTCTGCCGTACACCGATATTTCGCCGACCTTTGTGCGGATAATTATACCCGCGTCATTAATAAGCATCAAGTCCTCGTTTCCCTCCACAATGCCTATAACGCACAGATCGCCTGTTTTCTCCGTTATATTCAGCGTTTTTATTCCTATACCGCCTCTTCTTTGAAGCTTATATTCGGATATGGGAGTGCGTTTCCCGTAGCCGTTTTGAGTAACAACAAGCACATCGCTGTCCCGTTTTACCACGCTTGCGCCTATAACGCTGTCACCGTCACGTAAAGTTATGGCTTTAACGCCCATAGCCGTGCGCCCCATGTCTCTTACATCGTCTTCTGAAAATTTAATTGACATGCCTTTTGTTGTGCCTACGATTAACTCATCGCTGCCGCTTGTTAAAAGAACGCCTATAAGCTCGTCGCCGTCCCTTAACCCAATGGCAATAAGCCCCGATTGGCGAATATTTTTAAACGCGCTTGCCGATGTCTTTTTAATAATACCGTTCTTTGTAACCAGCGCCAGCATGGTGTCCTCGTCCGCTTCCATAACCGGAAACACGGCCGAAACCTTCTCTCCCGCGTCAAGAGACAGAAGATTTACAATAGCTATACCTTTGGCCGTCCGTCCCGTTTCGGGAAGCTCGTAGCATTTACGGCGGTATACCTTGCCCATATTCGTAAAGAAAAGAAGCTGACTGTGGGTAGAGGTAATTATTACGTGCTCGGCAAAGTCTTCTTCACGCGCCGTAAGACCGGTAACGCCTTTACCGCCGCGTTTCTGGGTGCGGTAAGCGTCGGAACGTATTCTTTTGATATATCCGAAATGAGTAAGCGTTACCACCATTTCTTCTTCCTGTATAAGCTCGTCAAGGTCTATATCGTCCGCGGAAAAAGTAATTTCAGTCCGGCGGTCGTCGGCGTATTTCTGCTTTATCTCGAGCAGCTCCTGCTTTATAATATCAAGCACCATCTGCGGTGTGGCAAGCATCAGATTCAAATAAGCGATACGCTCTATAAGCTTTTCGTATTCGCTTTGAATCTTGTCCCTCTCAAGGCCTGTAAGCCTTTGCAGGCGCATGTCGAGTATCGCCTGAGCCTGTTTGTCGCTTAACGCGAAACGGGTCGTTAAAGAGTTTTTCGCGGTCGGCACATCCGGCGATTTTTTAATAAGCTCCACTATCTCGTCTATGTTGTCAAGAGCGATTATCAGCCCTTTGAGTATATGCGCGCGCGCCTGCGCTTTTTCAAGCTCATGCCTTGTGCGCCGCACAACAACGTCCTTTTGGTGTTCGATATAATGAAACAAAAGCTCCTTTAGGTTAAGAACCTTAGGCTCGCCGTCTACAAGCGCCAGCATTATAACGCCGAAGGTATCCTGCATCTGTGTGTGTTTATACAGGCGGTTTAACACCACATTGGCGTTTACGTCTCTTTTAAGCTCTATAACGATACGCATACCGCTTTTGTCACTCTCGTCGCGTATATCGGATATGCCGTCTAAATGCTTATCCTGAACGAGGTCCGCAATACGCGATATAAGCGCGGCTTTGTTTACCTGGTAAGGCAGTTCGGTAACGATTATGCGCTGCCTTCCGGCTTTAAACTCTTCTATTTCGGCATGGGCGCGCACACAAATTTTGCCGCGGCCGGTATGATACGCCTGCGATATGCCTGCGGTGCCCATAACAATACCGCCTGTAGGGAAATCCGGACCTTTTATGTACTGCATAAGAGAGTTTACGTCCGCATCGGCGTCATCTATAAGGCATAATGTGGCGTCAATGACTTCCGCAAGGTTATGGGGCGGTATGTTGGTCGCCATTCCCACCGCTATTCCGCCTGTTCCGTTTATAAGAAGGTTCGGGAATTTTGCCGGCATCACCGCGGGCTGCATAAGCGTTTCGTCAAAGTTCGGCGTAAAATCCACAGTGTCTTTTTCTATATCGCGCAGCAGCTCCATGGCGATAGGAGAGAGCCGCGCCTCCGTATAACGCATCGCGGCGGGAGCGTCGCCGTCCACGCTTCCAAAGTTTCCGTGTCCGCTTACCAAAAGGTGCCTTGTGGAAAAATCCTGCGCCATACGTACCATAGCCATATAAACCGCGGAATCACCATGGGGATGGTACTTGCCCAGAACATCGCCCACTATGCGCGCGCTCTTGCGGAAAGGCTTATCCGGAGCGAGCGCAAGTTCGCTCATCGAATATAGTATACGGCGGTGTACGGGCTTTAAGCCGTCCCGCACATCCGGCAGCGCGCGGTTTATAATAACCGCCATCGCGTATGAGATAAAAGATGTTTTCATCTCTTTTTCTATATCTATAGGTAATATTGATTTTCTTTCCATTACATGCCGCCTCCTATACGTCCAGATTTACAACAAGCTTGGCGTTTTGTTCTATAAATTCCCGTCGCGGCTCAACCGCGTCGCCCATCAGTATTGTAAATATTTCTTCCGCTTCAATCGCGTTTTCAAGCGTAACCTTAAGAAGCGTTCTTTTCTCGGGGTCCATAGTGGTGTCCCAAAGCTGCTCGGGATTCATCTCGCCAAGCCCTTTATAACGCTGTATGGCAACGCCGTCACGCCCTATTTCGCCAAGGTAATCTTCAAGCGCGGCGTCGCTGTATATATATTTTTCAGTTTTATTTTTGGTTACCTTATAAAGCGGCGGCTGTGCTATGTACACGTGCCCCGCGTCGATAAGCTCGCGCATGTACCGGTAAAAAAAAGTAAGAAGCAGTATACGTATATGGCTGCCGTCAACGTCCGCGTCCGTCATGCATATAATGCGGTTGTAGCGCAGCTTGGATACATCGAATTCTTCGCCTATACCCGCCCCGAAGGCGGTCGCCATTGCGCGTATTTCGTTATTGGCAAGCGCTTTATCCTGCCGGGTTTTTTCAACATTAAGAATTTTGCCGCGCAGAGGAAGTATCGCCTGGAAACGGCGGTCTCTGCCCTGTTTGGCGCTTCCGCCGGCGCTGTCGCCCTCAACTATAAAAATCTCGCATTTTTCCGCGTCTCTTTCGCTGCAGTCGGCGAGCTTGCCGGGAAGAGAAGCGCTCTCAAGCGCGGATTTGCGCCTTGTCAATTCCCGCGCCTTGCGCGCGGCCTCGCGTGCGTGACGCGCTATAAGACATTTGCCGACTATCTCTCGCGCAACGGAGGGGTTTTCCTCAAGGAACGCCTTTAATTCCTGCCCCAAAGCGCCGTCAACTAAAGGGCGCACTTCGCTGTTGCCAAGCTTTGTTTTTGTCTGGCCCTCAAATTGCGGCTCGTGTATTTTTACGCTTACAACGGCGGTTAATCCCTCGCGTATGTCTTCGCCCGAAAGGTTTTCTTCCTTTTCTTTTATCAGGTTAAACCGGCGCGCGTAATCGTTTATAACACGCGTTAAACCCGATTTGAAACCCAAAAGATGCGTTCCGCCCTCGTGAGTGGGTATATTGTTCGCGTATGTGAAAATGTTTTCGTTGTAAGATTCGTTGTACTGCATGGCAATCTCAACAACGGTGCCGTCCTTTTCTGAACAAAAGTAAATTGGCTGCGGATGAAGCGCGGTTTTGTTTTTGCCCAAATACTTGACAAATTCTATTATACCGCCTTCGAAGCAGTAATCGTAATGCTTACCGGTGCGCTCGTCGTCTATTATTATACGAACGCCTTTGTTTAAAAAGGCCAGTTCGCGCATACGCGCGCGCAGCGTGTCAAACACAAAATCAACCGTTTCAAAAATCTGCGTATCCGGCCAGAACTGTATCATTGTTCCGGTATTGTCGGTTTTGCCTACGATTTCTATTTCGCCTTGGGCTTCGCCGCGAATAAATGTCATGCTGTAGACGCTGCCGTTGCGGTAAACCTGCGCAATCAGCTTTTGAGATAAGGCATTGACTACCGAAACACCCACGCCGTGAAGCCCTCCGGATACTTTATATCCTTCCCCGCCAAACTTGCCGCCGGCATGAAGCATGGTTAAAGCAACCTCGAGCGCGGATTTGCCCACCTTTTGCTGCGTGCCGACAGGTATGCCGCGCCCGTTGTCCGATATGCAGGCGCTGCCGTCGCATTTTAAGGTTACGGTAATTTTATCGCAGTAGCCCGCCATAGCTTCGTCAACCGAGTTGTCAACCACTTCGTATACAAGATGGTGCAAGCCCCGCTCGTCCGTAGAGCCGATGTACATACCCGGTCTTTTTCGCACGGGCTCTAGGCCTTCCAGCACTTGTATTTGTGAAGCGTCGTAATTTTGCTTGATTTTTTGCATGGTACTCTCCTTAAGTAAAAACTTTTATCGCAACGGTTTATGCTTTCCAATAAAAGCGCGCCGTTATTTTATTGTCTAAAAAAGACGCCCGCTTTACTGTGAGCGCTTATAAAGAGTCGCCGGTGATAACGGTGAATAATAAATAAAATCTTTGTTCAAGAACCGCGAAATAATAACCGATTTAACGTTATAGTCTTCAATGTATATCGTATGCGCGCGATCGCTCAGCTTTTTTAAAAAAGCGTTGGTGTCATTGTTTATCATAGCTTCTTTATAATCAAGTATAAGTACAATATTTTTTAGCGGCACAGTCGCGTCTTTGCCTATATGAAGCATTAAAATTTACCCTCCGGTCGTCCTTTTGTTTGCTGGTATATCGCGATTATAATAAATACAAATCTAAATCTACAATATTATATATATTATAGTCTAAATCTTAGAATTTTAAAAGTAAAAAGTATGGTTTGTTACACATGGCGTTTTGGTTTTTTTAGATGAAAGCCCGTGTTGCGAACGGGCAAAAAAACAGATATACTGCTTGTATATTATAGCCAAGGAGAAAATGATGGCACAGGTAAGGCGCATTTTCGTGGAAAAAAAAGAAGGGTTTGATGTCGCGGCAAAAAAAATGCTCGCGGATTTTAGGTCTACGCTTGGCAAAACCTCTCTTGAGGGCGTTCGCGCGCTTATACGTTATGATATAGAGGGTTTGGACGATGAGAGCTTTGGTTTTGCGTTGGCGACTGTGTTTTCCGAACCGGCGGTTGATATCGTTCACTTCGGCAGCTTTGAAACAAATATGGGCGATATTGTTTTCGCGGCGGAGTATCTGCCCGGCCAGTACGACCAACGCGCCGACAGCGCCGCCCAGTGTACCGAACTTGCGGTGCGCTGCGCAAGGCCTGTTGTTAAATGCGCGAATGTATATGTATTAAGCGGTATAGGCGAGGCCGACGCTTTGGATATTAAAAACTATGTAATAAACCCTGTGGATTCGCGGGAAGCGTCGTCGGTTTTGCCCGACACTTTAAAAGAAGAGCTGCCCGCCCCTCCGGATGTGCCGGAAATCAACGGTTTTTGTGTGCTTGACGAGAACGGCTTAAAAGAGATGATTGGCGATTACGCGCTTGCCATGAGCTTAGAGGATATTAAATTTGTGCAGGCGTACTATCGCCGCGACGAGATGCGGAACCCGACTCTTGCGGAAATCCGTGTGATAGACACGTACTGGTCTGATCATTGCCGTCACACCACTTTTTTAACAAAGCTTACCGATATTTCGTTTGACGATACCGCTCAAGACGCAAAAGCGGTATTTGAGGAATATTTAAAGGCGAGAGAGCAAGCGGGCGTTAAAAAAGATATATGCCTTATGGAAATTGCGACGCTGTACGCAAAGGAAGCAAAGCAAAAAGGGCTTATGAAGGATTTTGACGAGTCCGAAGAAATTAACGCTTGTTCCATACGCCAAAAGATAATGGTTGACGGAAAGCTTCGCGATTATATTATTATGTTTAAAAACGAAACGCACAATCATCCTACCGAAATCGAGCCTTTCGGAGGCGCTGCCACTTGCCTTGGCGGAGCGATACGAGACCCGCTTTCGGGGCGCGGTTATGTTTATCACGCCATGCGCGTTACCGGAAGCGGCGATCCGCGCGAGGCGATAGCGGACACAATGCCGGGCAAGCTGCCCCAGCGTAAAATATGCAGGGACGCCGCCGCCGGCTATTCGTCTTACGGCAACCAGATAGGGCTTGCGACCGGCCTTGTTGATGAAATTTACCATAAGGGATATAAGGCGAAACGCATGGAGATTGGCGCCGTTGTGGGCGCCGCGCCCGCGGAAAATGTGGTGAGAAAAAAGCCGCGGCCTGATGATTTGATACTGCTGCTCGGCGGCGCGACGGGAAGAGACGGCTGCGGCGGCGCGACCGGTTCTTCTAAGGCCCATGATAAGCAATCTATCGATACATGCGGCGCGCAGGTGCAAAAGGGCGACCCGCTCACGGAGCGTAAACTGCAGCGTCTTTTCAGAAACGGTGATTTCTCAAAGCGCGTAAAACGCTGCAATGATTTCGGCGCCGGAGGAGTTTGTGTGGCCATAGGCGAGCTGGCGGACGGAGTGAGCGTCAATCTGGATTTGGTGCGCAAAAAGTACGAAGGGCTCTCGGGGATAGAGCTTGCAATATCCGAAAGCCAGGAGCGAATGGCTGTTGTTATAGACCCCAAGGATTTGGACGCTGTGTTACGTCTCGCCGCCGGGGAAAACCTGCACGCGGCGCAGGTTGCGACAGTTACGGACCGCGGACGAATGGAGCTTATATGGCGGGGCAAGCCAATAGTGTCCATAAAGCGCGAATTCTTAAACACCAACGGCGCGACGTCAACAGCGGCCGCGAGGGTGGCGGGGCTTGAACATTTCGGATTGTTTGACGAACCTTTTACCGGTAATTTTTCTGACAGGCTGCGCGCGGCGCTTTTTGACATAAACATATGCTCTAAAAAAGGGCTTATCGAAATGTTTGATTCGACCGTTGGCGCCGCCGCGGTAACTATGCCTCTCGGCGGAGAAAACCAGCTGACGCCGGTGCAGGCAATGGCGGCGAAAGTTGCCGCCGACGGCGACTGCGAAGACGCGAGCCTATTCTCGTTTGGATTTGACCCTTATATGATGGAGAAAAACCCTTTTATTGGCGCCGTTTATTCCGTAGTGCTTTCTCTGGCCAAGCTGGCCGCGTCCGGCGGTGATATAAACCGCGCGCGGCTGACTTTGCAGGAATATTTTGAACGCATGACGGACGCGCAAAGCTGGGGCAAGCCTCTTGCGGCGCTGCTCGGCGCGTGGTGGGCGCAGCGAAACTTAAACACTCCCGCCATTGGCGGTAAAGATTCTATGTCCGGCACATTTGAGGATATAAACGTGCCGCCTACGCTTGTATCTTTCGCGCTGTGCATACAAAAGGCAAACCGCGTTATATCTCCGGAGTTTAAAAGGCAGGGAAACGGTATATACCGTGTTCGCATTAAAAGGAATGAGAACGGTATGCCGTGTTTTGACAGCATAAAAGAGCTATACGCCAAAATGCTCAAAGGTATGGAAGACGGAAGCATTATATCCGCCTGCGCGGTGGAACGCGGCGGCGTGCTCGCGGCGGTATCAAAAATGGCTTTCGGAAACAATATAGGCGCGAAAATAGAAAAAGGCAGCCTTGACGAAATGTTCGGCAAAGCATACGGCGACATTATTATTGAGGGCTGCGGCGTTGATTTTGAGCGTATAGGCACAACGGGCGGCGATTCTATTGAGTTTGGCGGCGAGTTGGTATCCCTTACGGAGCTGCGCGGCGTATATGAAAGCGCGTTGTCGGGCGTTTACCCGCCGCGGAACAAGCCGACGGGAAGCGCGCCGGATAAGCTTTTTTACGCTAAAGGTGTGCACATATATTCGCGGGAAAAGGTTAGGCCGCGCGTTATCATTCCGGCTTTTCCGGGCACAAACGGAGAATATGATTCTGCGAACGCGTTTAACAGGGCGGGCGGAATTGCCGATATATTCCCTATTCGAAATCTATGCGCCGCCGATATCGAGTTTAGTATTGCTGAGATGTCAAAGCGTATAAGGCAAAGCCAGATTCTCGTATTTTCCGGCGGTTTCTCGGGAGGCGATGAACCGGACGGCTCGGGCAAGTTTATTGCCGCGCTCATGCGCGAACCCCGCGTTTCGGACGCCGTGTATGATTTGCTCGACAGGGACGGATTGATACTGGGCATTTGCAACGGTTTTCAGGCGCTTATAAAGCTTGGGCTTGTTCCGTACGGCGAAATTCGTAAAATGCGGCAGGAGAGCCCCACATTGACGTTTAACCATATCGGCCGTCACGTATCGAGGGCGGTAAGGACGAGAGTATCGTCTAACGCCTCGCCCTGGCTGGTAAACTGCCGCGTCGGCGATATATTTACCGTTCCCGTATCTCACGGCGAGGGACGTTTTTCCGCGACTGTTGACGAGGCGCGATATCTTCTCGACAACGGTCTTATCGCTTCGCAGTACGTCGATGAAAACGGCGTGCCGACTATGGGAGAAGGCAATCCCAACGGATCTTTGTTTGCCGTTGAAGGGCTTCTCTCGCCCGACGGGCGTATATTGGGAAAGATGGGGCACAACGAACGCTGCGGTTCCGGCACGCTGCGAAATGTGCCGGGCGAAAAAGACCAGCGGATTTTTGAAAGCGGCGTAAATTACTTTCTGTAAAAGGCTTCGGTTATTTTCAGCCACAAAAAAAGACGGGTCGCCCCGCCTTATTGTTAGTCTTCGTCCGGCTCTATAAGCCCCAAATCACCGTCGTAGCGCTGATATAACACGTTTATCTCATTTGTTTTAGCGTTCCGGAATACAAAAAACTGATGACCCAAAAGCTCCATCTGCATCTTTGCTTCTTCTATATCCATGGGCTTTACCACAAACCGTTTTGTACGCACAATCGCCGGCATTTTTTCAGCGGTTTCAAAAAGCTCGTCTTCCTTGGCGAACGCGCCGTCGCGCAGCCGCTTTTTAAGCGCCGTGCGGTGCTTGTTTATCTGTTTCTCAAGTTTTTTTATCACGCCGTCCACCGACGCGTACATGTCTCCGGTAGATTCTTCGCCTCTTAGCACTATACCGTCGAACGGAATGGTAACCTCTACTATATGTCTTGATTTTTGGATTGACATTGTTATCTGCGCTTCGGTATCCTCGCCAAAATACCTTTTTAGTTTGGACACCTTTTTAGTAACAAGATCTTTTAAGTAATCCGAGACTTCCATACCTTTTCCCGAAATTGTAACGCGCATAATATATGCCCCCTCTCTGCGAATTATTGATTTTTTATCATTAAGACTGCGCTTATATTTATATTTTACCTCCATTCGAATAATGATAAACAATTGTCTTTATTAACATTACTATTCGCCCGTATTGTTGTTTTCTCCTGCCGAATAAAAAGAACTTTTTGGTACAATAATACCGTGCACCCGGCCCTCGATGCGACATTACAAGAGGTTTTACGGCAGGTTGCTCAGAACAGACTTATCCGAGGCACACGGCCGTTTCCGCTTACTGCTGCTCCCGTCAGGGCCTGACAGGGTTCACGGGCGGCCGTTGCACGGGGCCCATTCCTCAACGCCCCTTACCGTCTCCATACCTTACAATATCGCGCCTTAGGCCGGGAATCAAACCCTGCTGCAGCGGATTGCAGGTTCAGGGCACCGCTAGCTCCCCGTCTGGCACGGTAAACTTAAAAACTTTTATTATTTATAAAACTTATGCCGCAGTATACATTCGCTGCGCTCCGGTCCAACGCCTATCATAGAGACGGGCACGCCCGTTTCGCTTTCTATAAATTCAATATAGGTTTGCGCGGTTTTAGGCAAATCCTCAAAACGTCGCACAGACGATATATCGCTGCTCCATCCGGCAAAATCTTTATAAACAGGCTTCGCAAGAGCTAAAGCGTCGAGCGATGCGGGAAAATTACCAGTTGTTTTATCGCCTATATTATAAGCGGTGCATACTTTAACATTGTCAAAACCGCCCAAAGTATCCATGCGCGAGAGAGCGATGGACGTTATTCCGCCGACGCGTACCGCGAAGCCGACAATAACAAGATCAAGCCAGCCGCAGCGGCGCGGACGCCCCGTAGTAGCGCCGTACTCATGTCCCTTTTCCCTTATTTTATCGCCCGTATCATTTGTCAGTTCCGTTACAAAAGGACCCGTTCCCACGCGTGTAGTATACGATTTGACTACGCCGACAACCTCCGTAAGCGCAGCCGGCGGGAGCCCGGTACCTATGCTGACGCCGCCTGATGTGGGATGCGAAGAGGTAACGAAAGGATATGTGCCAAAATCAACGTCCAGAAGCATTCCCTGGGCGCCCTCGAAAAGCAGTTTCTTGTTCTGCCTGTAATAATCGTGGCAAAGAGGCACGGTGTCGCATATATACGGCGAAAGCCTTTTAGCGTATGCTGAAAACATATCCAGCATGGGCCTAAATTCCAGCGGCTCTTTACCGTAGATTTTGGTAAGCGTTTCATTTTTACCGTTAAGAGCGGCTTTAAGCTTCTGCGGAAAACTGTCCGATATCAAATCACACATTCTAAGCCCGCTGCGCGCGGCTTTGTCGGTATAGCATGGACCTATGCCGCGCTTGGTTGTGCCTATAATCTGCGCTTCGTCGGCAATATCCTCATTAATGCTGTCGAAAAGCTTATGATACGGCATTACCATATGCGCCCTGTCGGAAATTTTAAGCTGCGCAATATCAATACCCTGCTGCGTAAGCAAATCTATCTCCTCAAGAAGAGCTCCCGGGTCTACGACAACGCCGTTTCCTATTACGCAAAGCTTTCCTTCATAAAGAGAACCGGCGGGTATAAGATGAAGCGTATATTTTTTTCCGTCCACAATTATGGTATGACCGGCGTTGTTGCCGCCCTGATACCGTATTACTATGTCGGCTTCGTGCGCAAGATAATCGACAAAGCGTCCCTTGCCCTCATCGCCCCATTGCGTTCCGAAAACAGATATTCCCGGCATGTGAATCCCCCATATAAAGACTAGAAAAGCGGGGTTTTTTATTGTCCCCGCTTAATCCCACGCTATATTATCAGAAAAAAGTTTTCGCGTCAACTCAAACAGTCAAAAACAGGTTATACCGCGCAAACTAAATATCTTCCACGACCTTTTTGGGAACCTTGGAAAACAGCGGGCTTACCGATTCTTTTTCATGTATGCGCAGCACCGCCTCGGCGAACAGGGGCGCTACGGATACGGTGATTATCTTTTTGCTTTTTGCCGCCCAAGGGTTTTGCACGCTGTCTGTGCCTATAACCAATTCTATGGGGCTCTCCTCAAGCGCTTTTAACCCTTTTTCTCTTACAATTACATGCGACAGGCAGGCTATAATGCGTTTTGCCCCGTTCTTTTTAAGAGCGTGCGCCATATCGATAATAGTTCCGCCGGATACGGTAAAGTCGTCAACTATCATGCAGTTTTTGCCCTCGACATCGCCTATAACGGAAAGCACGTGCGCCTGTTCGTCGTGACCGTAACGCATTTTGTCTCCTATGGCCACGGGAGACTGAAGATAGTCCGCATATTTGCGCGCCATCTTTGCGTAGCCCGCGTCGGGTGATACCACGCAAATATTGTTCATTATATCAAGCCCTTTAACGTATTCGCACAAAATGGGCAGCGAAAGCAGATGATCGACGGGCTTTTTAAAAAACCCTTGTACCTGCGCGCTGTGAAGGTCCATAACGACTACTCTGTCAGCGCCGGACAGCTCTATGCTTTCGGCGCATACGCGCGCTCGTATGGAAACGCGGGGCTCGTCTTTTTTATCGCCTTTCGCGTAACTGAAATACGGAACAAGAGCGGTTACGGAATTAGCGCTGGCGCGTTTTAGCGCGTCCATCCAAAACAGTATTTCAACAAATTCATTGTTTGGGTTCATGCCTATTGGCTGCACCACATAAACGTCCATATTGCGGACTGTTTCTTTTATTCTGATAAAAATATTACCGTCTGAAAAAGTTATTACTTCTGAATCGCCAAGATCATTCCCCAGATATTTGCACATCCTTTTCGCGAAAGGTATTCCGGACGATCCCGCAAATATTTTTATATCACTGTCGAAGGAGTTCAATGCTCTATCCTGCCTTTTATTTTTATCCGCGCACATATTGTAGCATTATTACTCAATACAATCAATATCTAGCATAACGAAAAGTACGGTATATGTTCAATCAGCGCGTTAAAACTCTTTTGTAAAAACTGCCCGCCTCTTGTTTCGCAGCCTATTTCGACCGGCGTAAGCCTGCCGTGGTAATCGCTTCCGCTTGTAACATACAGCGAATTTTGCCGCGCCGCGCATTCGAATTTTGCGCATTGACTGTCCGAGTGTACCGGATGGTAAGCTTCTATACCCCAAAACCCGAGAGCTTTTAAGGCGGGCTCAAGGGAATCCAATATACCGGCGCTAAGCAGTCCCGGGTGCGCGAGTACGGGCAGGCCGTTAGCGTTTAATATAAGCGCCGCCGCCCGCTCTACGCTTATGCGCCGCCGGGAAACATAATAAGGCGTTTTATCGGATAAATACTTCGCGAAGGCGTCGTTAATGTTTTTCGCGTACCCTTTTCCCACCAGCGCCGCCGCCATATGCGGACGTCCTATTATCTTGCCGCGGCATTCGGCTTCAACATCCGCCGGCCTAATTGCTATGCCGGCGCGCGAGAGCCTGTCAATCATGGCGTAAACGCGAACACGCCGCGCGTTGGAGGCGTTTTCAATATGCGCACGCAACGCTTCGTTATTAATATCTATGCCTAATCCCAAAACGTGTACTTCCCCGTTGTGCTGCGCAGAAAGTTCTATCCCGGGGATAACGCCTATGCCGGAAAAAGAGGAAAGCGTACCCGGCGCCCGGCATTCGTCGTGGTCGGTTATTGCCACGGCGTCAAGCCCCGCGGCAATGGCTTTTTGGACTGTTTGAACCGGCGTTAAATCACCGTCCGAAAATGTGGTATGTACATGCAGGTCCATTCTCATAAGCGCTTTACCTTTGCCCGATACTTATACCGCCGCTATTTATCACAACCACGGCAACCGGATGGATATATTACATTATCTTTTGAAACCTTCATTGACATATGGGGTATACCCGCTTCTATATATTCTTCGCCAAACTCTTTAAAACCGAATTTTTTATAAAAATGCGTTATATATGTCTGCGCGCTTATTATTATGTTTTCCGCGCCCGAAGAAAAAGATTTATAAAGCAGCAGCCTTAGCGCGAGGTCTCCAAGCTTTTGGCGCCGGAAGCGTTTTAGCACCGCGAGACGTCCTATATGAAAATCACCGTCGTGCCATATGCGTCCTGTCGCCGCGGGCTGCTCGTCCGAGTATATAACAAGATGAAGCGCCTGCCCGTCAAGCCCGTCAAACTCCAGATCTTCCGAAATATTCTGCTCATTTATAAACACTTCCCTGCGAATGGCGAAAGGCTCGCTTATATCCTGATTGCCGGGAATAAAAACGCTTGTAATCATAACATCTCCAATTAGTTTGTATTTAGTATATCATACTTTATCTGTAAGCACATACTTAAATCCTATTACGGTGAAAGCAAAGCTTTGGCGATATCGAATTTGATTTCACCCTCGCCGGAGTTCACATCAACCATAACAACAACCAGTCTGTTATAATAGCCCTCCGTCCAGTATCCGGCAAACCACGATATTTCGCGTGATTTATTGCTGTCCTTTTCCGCCGTGCCTGTTTTTCCGGCTATATTAACGCCGCCAATGCGCACGGGCTTTCCGGTTCCGCTGCGCACCACGTCGGAGAGAACAGGGCGCAGAATATCAAGGTTTTTTTGTTTTACGGCGCCGCTTTTCCATATTGTCGCTTCACGCTCCAAAAGAGTCGTGTAATTGGTTTCTTCGGTACGGCATATTTTTTGCACAAGTATGGGCTCGAGCATATCTCCGGTTCCGTTGGCGAACGCCGTATACATGGCGGCAAGCTGAACGGGCGTTATAAGAAGATCGGCCTGCCCGTACCCCATATCCGCAACAATCTTTCGGGTTATGTTTCTGGTGGGGTTAATAAGGTTTGCCTTTTTTAACGGAAGGTCGAAAGGAACCGCCTCGTCAAACCCAAAGCCGCGCAGCGCGTCAAATATAGCGTCTTCGCCAAGCCTTAACGCCGTAAAAGCGAAAAATATGTTATCGGAATGTATAAGCGCGTTGGAAAGCTTTATCGGTGAACCGGAACCATATACGCGCGTTATGGGCGGAAAAACCCATCCGCTTTCGTCGGGAGTCCATTTGTTGTCTATAATTTCGCCGTCAAACTCCGTATCCGAAGTTATAACGCCTTCCCGCAGCGCCGCCGCCGCCACAAAAGGCTTTATAACGCTGCCCGGCGGATACCATTCTTGTGTGGCGCGCGATAAAAACGGTTTATTGCCGTTAATCAGCTCGTTCCATGTATCCTCGGGTATGGGGTATGAGAATAAATTATTATCAAAAGAGGGGTACGACGCCATAGCTTCGATAAACCCGTTGGACGCGTCCATAACAATAGCAACGCCCGCCTGGTCTTGAAGAAGGTTTGCGCTTAAAAGCTCGTAAGCTTTCTGCTGCAGACGGGGGTTTATTGTCAGCCACAAATCCGAGCCTTGCTCCGCGGGCTGTTTAAAAAGCGTCTTAACGTTTTTTCCGAAATTATCTTCAATATATACTATTTTGCCGTCTTTGCCGCGAAGCTGCGTCTCAAAGGCAGATTCAAGCCCCGACAGTCCTATTTTGTCCGACGCGGCGTAACCCTCCGGCAGCTTGTCTTTTGGCGCGCCGCCAGTATATCCTGTTATATGAGAGGCGCTTTTACGCAAAGGGTATTCGCGTACGGGCGTGTACATACCGTCATCAATGCCAAGCCCCGGAACGGATAATATATTCTGTTGCTGTTCTTCCGTAAGCTCGGGAAAAGCGCCGAGCGTTTTGATTTTCTCGCCCTTTTGCTGCGCGTCGTTAAAAAGCTCCATCGCTTCGGTGTTGGTTAATCCGGTTAAGGGCTCCAGTACGGCTGCTACGTCCGTTATGTTCGCAACCTTGCCAACGTCCATATAAACGGTTTTGGCATACGAATTGTCCGCCATAAGACTGCCGTCCGCCGCGAACATCTCGCCGCGTGCGGCCTTAAGCGTTTTTGCCCAGACGCTGTATCCGGCGTCCATCTCCGGAAAGATGAGGGAATAGTCCCAATACACACGGTTATTATCTGACATAGGGATTATTTTTAAGCTAAAATTATCGGAAAAGTCCCCGTAGTCTTTTGTATGATATACCGCGGAATAACTAAAAAGCCCGTTTTCATCAACCTCCGTAAGATTGTTTACTGTTATGCCGGTTACGCCCAGCCCCGAGAAAATGGCTTCGTATTTTTGTATGAAAGTATCTTTGTCGATAGATATGGCCGGTTCGCACAAATCCCACATGGCGTTGTAGTCCATATTTGAAAGCGCGTCGGTATATTCCTCCGCCGTGGGCTGGAAAGCCGGTGCGGGCGCGCATGAAACAAGCGTTATTAATATGCATGATAAAAACAGCGGTTTGATAAAACGCATTGAAAAGGCCCCTTCCCTCACCAAAAGCATTATACACCGCCGCGGCCGCCAAGGACAACATAACCGTAAAAAAATAAGCGGTCGCCCGCACATTATTTTTGTTGTTTTTTTATACGCCTCAGCGTTTTATCAACTGCCTTTGCGATTTGATCGCGCGTTTTGCGGTAAAACTCAATCGGTTCGCGGTACGGGTCAAGTATGTTGCAGCCTGATTCGCCGGGATAACCTTCTGCTTCCGCCGCGAAGCCTAACAGAGTGTGCATTTTATCGGCCTGCCCGGGGGCCATAGCTTCCATTTCTTCTATATGGCGCGCCTCCATGGCAAGTATTAAATCCGCCCATTCCCCCAGCTCTTTGGAGAACTGCCGCGCCCTGTGCCTGCTCAAATCAAGCTTTTTTTCGGCAAGCGCGCTTATCGCTTCTTCGGAAGCGGGCGCACCCTCGCACGCGAACGTTCCGGCAGATTTAAACGCCATGTTTTTTAAACGGGCGCTTTTGCCTGCCGCGTCGCCGGCTATCCCTTCCGCCATGGGGCTTCTGCATGTATTGCCCGTACATACAAAAAGAACGTTCATGGACTTTCCTCCTAAACCTTCACTATATTATATGCCGCCGCCTTATATATTCTGTTCATAACGGCGTAGCCGACGCCCGCTTTGGGAACCGCCTCAAAATAGATATGCGTATACGACATATCATCCGCCTTGCGCAGCAAAGAATACAGATTTTTAGCCGTTTCGGCGGCATTGTCTTTGCCGCCCGTTATTAAAACGTCTCTTTGCCCGTAATGTCTTTTATTTTCGCGCGACGCCATAACAAGCGGGTTTCCGCCTTTTTTCATGGTTTTATCGTAAAGATATTTTATTGCTTCTATGGTTGAGCTCGCATCGCCTTCAACCACCGTTACCCGCGCCAGAGGCGCGTAATGGCGGTATTTCATGCCCGGGGACGCCGGAGACTTATGCGTATTTGGTTCCAGCGCGTTGACGCTTTGCACGGCGCCTATGCTGGATTCTATCATATCCTTCGTTACGGCTCCCGGGCGCAGTATAACGGGAATGCTTGAAGTGATATCGATAACTGTCGATTCTATGCCTATATCGCATTCTCCCCCGTCTATAATCAAAAACTGATTGCCGAAATCCTTTTGCACATGAGCCGCGCTTGTGGGGCTCGGGCTTCCCGATTTGTTGGCGCTGGGAGCGGCAATAGGAACGCCCGCGGCGGATATAAGGCTTAACGCAATATCGCAGTCGGGCATACGCAGAGCTATCGTTTCAAGCCCGCAGTTTACTACGGACGGAACGGCGCCCGTGCTTTTAACCACCAGCGTAAGCGGCCCCGGCCAGAAGCTTTTGGCGAGAGCTTCCGCGTTTTTATTAAAAATACCAAGCTGGCGCGCCATTATAACGCCGTCCACATGCACTATAAGCGGGTTATCCTGCGGCCTTCCTTTTGCGGCAAATATTGCCGATACCGCGTCGCCGTTAAAAGCGTTTGCGCCAAGGCCGTATACTGTTTCGGTTGGTATGCCGACAATACCGCCTCCTTTAATTGCTTCTGCCGCTTTTTCTATTGTTTCGCGCATATTATTTATCATCTGTACGTTAATACTACATCTATATCATATAAAAATCAATCAGCCCTTAAAGCCTCTCTAAGCGTATATCGCCCGCCGCGCCGCAATCGCCGCCGACAATTGCCACCGCCCCAATAACGCCTTTTATGCTTATAATCGTCTCAAGAGAGCGTTTTATATCGGCGGACGTTTTTATTTCGTTGCCAAGGCGTGTTGCGCACGCGTCGGCAAGGCAGGCGTCGCGCGATACCACCGCCGCCGCGTCGGCGTTGCCGAAGCTTACCGAATGACCTACCGTTCCCGCGGAGGTGCATATTGAGAGCGGCGCGGCGCCGGAATCCGCGGTTAATCCTATTTTCATGCTCAAAGGGCTTTTTCCGGCGTATATCGCCACGGTTTTTGGCTTGTCGGTTTTAATATAAATGTCCCCGCCGTTTTCAATTATACACTGGCGGGTTTTTTTTAGCAGCGCGTATCCGGTATACGCGGCAAAAGCGCCGGCAACCGCCGCCATGGGGCCTACTTTGGCGGCATATGCCGCGGAGCACATATCA
>Ga0265293_10001445_pt1 | contig 51688 bp, 63 predicted proteins | sample Munlanlewell138R_FD_192505 | JGI IMG/M metagenome (GOLD analysis project Ga0265293, IMG submission 192505) | Leachate microbial communities from a municipal landfill in Southern Ontario, Canada - Leachate well 138R | ecosystem: Engineered > Solid waste > Landfill > Unclassified | place: Canada... | reverse complement strand
ATTGCACAAAATTCCTTGCTGCTGCCTCCCGTAGGAGTCTGGGCCGTGTCTCAGTCCCAGTGTGGCTGATCATCCTCTCAGACCAGCTATCGATCGTCGCCTTGGTAGGCCGTTACCCCACCAACTAGCTAATCGAACGCAAGCCCATCCAAAAGCGCCCGAAGGCTTTAATGACAGAACTTTACCTCTGTCACCACATGCGGTATTAGCTCCAGTTTCCCGAAGTTGTTCCCCACTTTAGGGCAGGTCACTTACGTGTTACTCACCCGTTTGCCACTATCTTGATAAATCAAGACCGTTCGACTTGCATGCATAACGCACGCCGCCAGCGTTTATCCTGAGCCAGGATCAAACTCTCCAAAAATTAACTTAATTTTTAGAATTTAATTGAACCTTCCTCTCGCTATCCAATTGTTAAGGTACTTTGTAACAGGGATTATAATACCATACTCAAAAGGCCTTGTCAATTTGCTTTTTGAGCTACTTGCACAAGATTATAAAGCATGGTTTTTAGGTATAAATCACGAGAACCATACCCTCATTACTTACCTATTATATCACAAAAAGAGTTTTTGTAAAAAGCTTTTTGATAATTTTACCAAATAATTTTTTTATTCTTTTAATAAAAGGAGTTGTGCTCTTAAAAAACAAGGCGGAAAATGTATTTCTCCAACCGCTCATATATTAATCTACGGTCTTATACCGCACCCTTATGATCCAATGAACTGTGCCCATCAAATCATGCCAAAATTTGCGGACCTTTTATTTGCATACCGTATTGAGAGTAGCAAAGAATCCAATATAAATTATGAAAGGACGGCTCGGCAATCTTTTTCAAATATCATTATTGTTATTTGTTGCACACGCGGGGCCCCGACATCCGCCCTGCTATCCATATCGATTGACTGTATATTACATTTCATTTAAACTGAATACATACATATTATTACAATTTACCCGCAAAATACCCCCCAAGGGAGAACAATTGTGTCACAAATCGAAAACATTGCCGCAGAGGCATCCGAAATCATTAAAAAATACAACGCAGACTACATTGAAGCACGTTTTGAAGAATCGACCTCCAATAATCTTTCCTACCGCGGTAAAAAACTGGATTCCATCAATTCCGGCCGCAGTATCGGCGGCAGTATCCGCGCCAATGTTAAAGGGGGATGGGGGTTTTCCAGCTTCAATAATCTTGATAACTTGTCAGAAAGGATAGAGCAGGCTATCAGCCAGGCAAAGCTGGTACCGCACTCCGATATCAAATTGCCGGAATCCGAACCTATCATGGATAAAATATTATTGGAAAAAGACAGGAATCCGCTCAAAATATCACTTGCCGAGAAAGAAGAGCTTGCCAATGAATACAATAATATCATCTGGCAAACACCGGGGCTGCAAACATCGGTTGTTAGCTACGGAGACAGTATTAAAAAATCTGTTTTTATTAATTCCGACGGCAGTTTCATTACCCAAGAAAGATCCGATATCACAATCTACCTTTTGGCGGTCGCTTCAAACGGTAATGAAGTTCAGCAATCGAGCCTCAGTTTAGGCAGCCGCGGAGATTTTACTCGTATCAAATCCCTGCACTCCGAGGTTAAAGCAATGGCCGATAAATCGGTGGCGCTTCTGAGGGCTCCGCAGGCAAAAGGTGGGGAATACACAGTAGTGCTTGATCCGGTACTGGCAGGGGTCTTTGTCCACGAGGCTTTTGGGCATCTTTCCGAAGCCGATTTTGTTTACGAGAACGAAAACCTGCGCCAATTAATGACCTTAGGGAAAGAATTCGGATCAAAAGAGTTAAATATTGTTGACAGCGCAAGCATAGAGGGGTTACGCGGCAGTTTCAAATACGATGATGAAGGCACCCCAACCACCAAAACCTATCTTATCAGGGAAGGCAAGTTATCCGGCAGGCTCCATTCCCGCGAAACCGCGGCTAAAATGGGAGAGCAAGCAACCGGAAACGCACGCTCGGTCAGTTATCGGTTTGCACCGATTGTCCGTATGACCAACACTTACATAGAGCCAAGAGATACTACCTTTGAGGAAATGATTGCCGATGTTAAAGAAGGGATTTATGCCAAAAACTGGTACGGCGGAACTACAAGTATGGAAATGTTTACTTTTTCCGCCGGTGAGGCTTATATGATAAGGAACGGGAAGATTGAAGAATTAATCCGTCCGGTAATGCTTACCGGCAACGTTTTTGAAACACTCAAAAATATTGATGCCATCGGCAACGATTTGGATATGAATGAAGGCGGAGGCTGCGGCAAGGGCGGACAATCCCCCCTGCCGGTTTCTAACGGCAGCCCGCATATTCGATTACAACATTGCCTGATAGGAGGCGCCTAATGGAAAGAATTCTGGAAGAAGCAAAAAAGGTTGCCGAAGCGGCTGAAGTTTTTATGGTTTCCGCCGAACAAACGCCGATTAAATTTGAAAATAATCGCCTTAAATCCATTTCAAGCAAACAAAGCCAAACGATAGCCTTAAGGCTCATCAAAAACGGCAAAGTCGGTTACAGTGTAACAAGCGATGTTAACGATATTGAGATGCTTGTCAGCTCAGCCTTGGCAACCGCCGAATTCGGCACAACCGCCAAGTTCGAGTTTCCCCCTGCCGCAAGCTACCCGCAAGTAGAAATATACGATCCGCAGATTGAATCCGTTTCGGCCGAGGATATGATTAAGCTCGGTGAAGGAATGATTGAAACGGTAAGGAAAGACTTCCCCGATGTTACTTGTGAGGGGGGTGTTACCAAAAGTATAACCACCGTTAAAATAATGAATACCTCCGGAGGCGGAGGCGAATATCGTAAAAGTATTTTCGGGATGGGGCTTGAGGGAACTGTCATACGCGATACGGATATGCTGTTTGTCGGTGAAGACGAGAGTTCCTGCCATCCTCTAACCGATATCGAACCGGTTACATCGGCTGTTATCAGACAATTGGAATGGGCAAAAGAACAAGGCAAAGCCCCTGATAAGGCGCTGCCGGTTATATTTACCCCAAGCGGGGTTGCCAGCGCACTGGTTTCACCATTAATTTCGGCGTTTAACGGCAAAAATGTATACGAAGGCGCTTCCCCGATAAGCGATAAATTGGGGAAAGCCGTTTTCGACAGTAAGCTATGTCTTCTTGATAACGCTACAATCCCGTTTTGCCCGGGCAGCCGCCCCTTTGATGATGAAGGGGTTGCCACTAAATGCACTACACTGGCGGAAAACGGGGTGCCTGTCGCTTTCTATTACGACCTACAAACGGCAGCTTTGGCCAACACGCACAGCACCGGAAACGGCGAGCGCAGCGGAAGCAGATTACCATCCGCCGCGGCCTCGGTGTTTGTTATCCGGCCCGGAAATGTCGCTTTTGAAGAAATGCTTGCGGATATTAAGGAAGGGCTTGTTATCGACTATGTTATGGGAGCGGAACAAGGCAACGTTTTGGGCGGCGATTTTGCCGGCAATGTGCTTTTGGGATATAAAATAGAAAATGGTAAAATAGCGGGAAGGGTTAAAAATACGATGGTATCCGGTAATATTTACCAAGTATTAAAAGATATTGCCGCCATCGGTAACGACTCAAAATGGATCGGAGGCTCGCTTAGTACGCCTTCGCTTTACATTCCAAGCTTATCGATATCTTCTAAAAAATAACAAGAAATACAACCCGGCATTATTAAATGCGGAGGTATACTAAATGGTAACAGGCTTAGTAAAAATAATTGCCCGCCCCAAATTAAACGCCCCAAATGTGCTGGCGGCGTGGCCCGGAATCAGCAATGTTGCAATGATTGTGGCAACCTACTTTGCGCGCAAGTTGGATTTAAAGGACCTTGCGGAGGTTAGGCCGGCCAATTTCTTTGACCCGATTGGGGTGTTGGTGCGCAATAATTTAATTGAAGACCCTCAATTCCCCCAAAGCCGATTTTATTACTGGAAAAACAAAAACGGGGGCAGCGATTTAATCCTTTTTATCGGGGATGCTCAACCGGCAGCCAAAAGCTATGAACTTGCCCATTGTGTGCTGGATGTAGCAGCCAGATTCAAAGCACAAAGGATTTATACCTGCGCTGCGGCACTGACCCAGATACACCATACCGAACAACCGCGCGTTTGGGGGGTTGGAACCAACGAAAATCTTGCCCAGGAATTGGCGGCTCGCAATTTATTAAAAGGCGGCAATTTACAAATATCCGGCCTTAACGGGCTGCTTTTGGGGGTAGCCAAAGAAAGGGCTATGGATGGGGTTTGCCTGTTAGGCGAAGTCCCGTCTTATGCTTCCAAACTGCAAAATCCAATGGCAGCCTTGGCAATCATTAACGTACTCAAGGAATTACTGGGAATCGACATCAATACAGACGAACTGTCACGTTTTGCCCATGAGACCCGCCAACAGATGAAGCAGGTGGCCGCAGAGGCAATGGAAGAATATATTGACTACTTTACCGAACCGATTTGGGAAAGCGGTGAAGACGATGATGAAGATGAAGAAGATATTGAGGATATAGATTAGCATGGATCCCAAAGATATGCCTTCGGATGATATTCGGCAAATAATAAATGATTTGGCGGATGAAGAAAAGCCGCCGATAAATAAACAATTGGTTGAATTAACCGATATTAAAGCAAGCGACCTCGTTTTTTTCGACCAGGTATGGCAAACGCTTAACCCGGAAAGAAAACTGCAAATAATAAATCGCCTTACGGAAATGGCAGAGGACTTAACGGAAGTTAACTTCGATGCAATTTTCAGACACCGCTTATATGACCCGGAACCCGAAATTCGTACTAAAGCAATTGAAGGCCTCTGGGAAAGCGAAGATTCATCGCTTATTAAGCCCTTTATTAAATTGATGCAAACCGACCCTTCATTGGAAGTAAGGCGCGCTTCTACGATGGCGCTCGGTAAATTTGCTATGCTGGCGGAAAACAAAAAGCTGGCTCCTGATTACATGCCGATATTATGTAAAACTTTATTGGAAACGTATGCTGAAAATAACGACATGGAATTAAAAAGGCGTGCCTTAGAAGCGGTTGCCCCCTTAAGCTTGCCGCGTGTCGAACAGGCAATTACCGAAGCCTATAACAGTGACGATATCAAACTAAAAGCCAGCGCACTCTATGCCATGGGCAGAAATTGTAAAATTGATTGGATTAACGATTTAATCAGAGAGCTTTCCGCCCCGATTGCCGAATTAAGATACGAAGCGGCCGGTGCTTGCGGAGAACTTGCAGAAGACACGGCTGTCCCCTATCTGATTGAAGCCGCAGAAGATAATGATATCAATGTTCGGTTAGCGGCTATTATCGCATTGGGAAAAATCGGCGGAGAAGAAGCTCAAGAATACCTTAAAGCCTGTTTGGAAGACGAAGGCGAAACCGTTAGAGAGGCAGCTCAGCATGCGCTTGATGATATTGATATCGTGACTCACCCCGGCTCTTTCCGTTGGACGGATTTGGAGGAATAATGTTTCGTAATATGCGTGTTATACTGCGCGAGAAAAAACCGGACGACGCCATTAACGATTACAAATGGAAAACGGATCCGGAACTGGCAAAACTGGACGCCTGCCAGCCGCTTACAATGCCCTTTAACGAATACGTATTTTTATATGTCAGCGAGTTGCAATTATCCCCGCTTGTAAAGCACGAGTTTTCTATTGAAACACATAACGGGGAGCACATCGGAAACTGCGCATATTATAATGTTAATCGGTTCAGACGCGAAGCCGAAATCGGCATCCTAATCGGTAACCGCGATTACTGGGATAAGGGCTACGGAAAAGAAGCCCTGGTTTTGTTGATAGACTATACTTTCGGTAAATATAACCTCAAAAGGGTCCACTTAAAAACACTCGAATGGAATATTCGGGCACAAAACTGCTTTTTGAAGTGCGGTTTTAACCACTGCGGCAAGAAAAAGACGGCAGAACACACCTTTATCTTAATGGAGCTGCCCGGCACAGAATGGGAAACCGCCAAAACAAACCTTTCTTTTATTCATTCAAAATCGAGCTAATCCAAGCTTTATAATGCTCGTAAAGTATTGACATTCGGCCAAAAGATAGATTATACTGGGCTCAAGCGAATAATAGATTAAACGGTGCTTGAGGATTACCCGGAACATCGGCACCTGTTTTTACTCGCACACTTTGCAATAAGCGTGATAGTTAAAGGAGGTACCGCCGCCATGAGTAAACAACCCTTTAAGAACGACGCCTTACGATTCATTTCTTTCCTTATTTTAATTGTTTTTGTGGCGACGATGCTGCCTGCTTGTAAAGATGATTTCTTGATTTCTTCCGGTACAAAAACGACAACATCCAAAACAACAACTGCCACGACATCCTCTACAGCCACTACATCGTCTAAAACCACGGCAACCTCTACAAAATCGACAACAACGCAATCTCCTGTCAAACCGAACGGCGAAATTGCCGGAACGTTTACCGGTGAAAATCTTAAAGTTGACTACGAAGGGGCTTCGCTTGAAATATCACCGATATGTTTGGATAGTAAAGCCGACGTAATTATCACCCCGGTTGAAAACTTGTTTATAAACGACGAAGCGCCGGTTACGGCCTTTGATTTTAAAATCGATACCACCGAAAAATTATCCGGGGTAATGACGGTTGTTATTCCTTTTGATAAATCACAGCTGGACCCCGAAACCGACCCCACAAAAGATATCGGAGCCTGCTACTTTAATGAAGCTACCGGTGAGTGGGAACCGGTTTCTTTTGAAGTTGACGCGCAAGCGGGAACCGTTATTATTACAACCGACCATCTTTCACTCTATGGCTGTTTTGAAATCAAAAAAGAATATACCCGAGCGGCCTATGTTGATTTTACAATCCCCTCACTTGCTGTCATTGGAGTCCACAGCCTTGCTGATATCCAAAGAGTAATTGATGAAGCTGTTAGTAACGGCATGTCTCCCGGCCCATCTGCCCTTGAACTGGGGAGCAGCGTTGTCGGGGATTGGCTCAGTATTTCGGGGGCGGGGCTTACCACACTCAACACAGCTATTTACACAACCGAATTAATTAACGGCTTAAGCAATGCGGTAACCAATATCGGGCTTTTAGCGGCAATCGCGCAGGCTGCCGTTGATTACCAAAAAGGCGACAGCGTTGCACTCCATACCAACCTTATTAAAAACCTTTCATACTTCGGTGTTTCCAAATTCGGCTCGGCATTCCTACAATTGGGATCAGTCGGTGTTTTTTGCATCGACTATGCATTAAACAAATTTGCAACCGAAGCATGGAGCGGGCGAGAAGATATTTACACCGAGGCTTATCGGCTTTACTACCTTCGTGAACCGGGCATGAAACGCAGCGCCAAAGATTGGTACGAGCGATTGTTAAAAATCACCAGGCAGGCTCAAACCCCCGAAGAATTAGAACAAAAAATTATGGAAGAAGTTGACAGTTATTGTCGGAAATTCTGGGAAAATGAAACGACCGTCGCTCTTTACCAAAGCGAAGCCCAAAATAACGGTTTTACCGGCGGGGGCGGCTTAAACGAGGACATGAAAAATAAAATATCCGGACGCCAGAAAAATGAATTATTAAACGAATATCTCTATCCGGTATTTATTCAGATTGGGCGCAAATTAGCTTCAGAACATCAAGCACAAATAGGTGTTGAGCTGAATAAAATAGCCAAAGAGCTGAACAAAATTGTAACCGTTCAATTAATTGACAGTGAATACGAAACGGCGACGCCCAAGCTTTCCGAAGCCAAATTCGCAGGACTTATCGCCCGTATTGCGCCATTGGCCGATGAGGTTCTTGACAAAGAAAAATGGCAGCAGGTAATCGATGATGACGGAAGGGCATCCCTACCCTTTAGGATATTAGGGCACATTATGGCCGGCTCTCCCAATAAAGTACTAATATTTGATGAGGATGACCCCGATACGATAATCAGGGAATATACTTTTAAAGTCACCCCTCCGGTATATCAAATCGATACGGCGGACACCTTGGTCATTAACACAATCGCTTACGCCAGTTCCGACACCAACTCAATCCCCGGTAACAGCGTCCGCGAAGCGCTTAAAGCCGCCAGTCCAATCAAAATCCCTTCAAGCGGGAAAATATATATTGATGTTCCTTACGTATCCGCTACTTACAAAGAGAGTGGAGGCATGAACTGGACAATTCAAGTTACCAATTTTGTTATGGAAGGAACATGGAGCAATATTAACGAAAAAGGAACGGCAAACGTCAGCTGCACTATTGTTGCTGACGGTATAGCCAAAGATGCTTATCCGGATGACCCGGGAATGCAAAAAAAATACGCTAAAACTGTGATGCATTATTACCTGGATTTGGAAGGAACGGTTTCCTTTACAAGGGAAGGTGACCAGTTTATTATTAAAGTTAAATCAACTTTCTCCCCCGATGTCAGTTCACTCTTAACGTATTATTATTTCCAAGACGATGAATGGCATGCCGGAGATAACCCGATTGCAGGTTATCCGGACGTTTTGAAAAATCGCTATTCCGGAACTAAAACTTGGACAATCCGTTTTGATATTTTGAACTAAGCTTTCCGTAACGACCGACGGAGGGATAAATGAGTTATTTATCCCTCCGTTTTATTTTAACTAAAGACAACCGGTTAAATTTTCCTTTCTTGGCAATAAATCCCTCAAAATATATCCAAAAGCCGATACCGTTATGCTATAATTCTAACGGTAATTTGCGAGAGGGAAACAGATGATAACGGAAACTCCTTTATTCGAAGCAAAACCGGATGATTCCTTTGCCATTCAAACCTTCAACCTAACACGTATATTCGGGAAAGTCGTGGCGGTTGATAATATTAACCTTAATGTTAAAAAAGGCGAGTTGTTCGCTTTTCTGGGTCCCAACGGGGCAGGCAAAACCACATCCATCAGTATGCTCTGTTGCCTGCTTAAGCCCTCAAGCGGGACGGCGCTGGTAATGGGACATGATATTAACAAATCCCCCTACCAGGTTAAATCCGTTATCGGTGTCTCGCCTCAAGATACCACTCTTTCCGATTTCTTAACCCCGATTGAAAACCTGGAACTGTTCGGGAACCTACACAGATTGCCTCCTAAACAAGTCAAAGAGAGGGCCCGCGAACTGGTTGAAACAATGGGGCTTGAGGACAGAGCTAATGATCAGGTAAGAAGGTTTTCCGGCGGGATGAAGCGCCGTTTAAATATCGCTATGGCGCTGATTAACGACCCACCGCTGATTATACTGGATGAACCGACACTCGGGTTGGACCCACAATCCAGGCGTGTCGTTTGGAAATACATCGCCCGTCTCAAAAAAGAGAAAACTGTTCTGCTTACAACCCACTATCTTGAGGAGGCCGATTTCTTAGCCGACCGCATCGGCATTATCGACGGCGGTAAAATTGTTGCCCTCGGCACCGCGCTTGATTTAAAAACCGATATGATTGACACGCGCACAATAGTTGTTAAAGCTTGGAACTTGGCACAAAAAACAATTGCACAACTGCAAGAAAAATACGAAGATGTTCAGGTCTCAAACGGAACAATGACAATTACCGATAAACAAGTCGATTTTAAAGAAATAGTGGATTACCTGCACAATTCGGGGGCAATTATTCGCTCGGCACATATTAAAGAACCGACCCTTGACGACGTCTTTATTAACATTACCGGAAAGGAGTTAAGGGAGTGAGCTTTTTATCCATTTTTAAAAGAACGCTTAAAGAAACCTATCGCGATGCACTGGCGCTTCTGTTTTTACTGGCCTTCCCGTTGGTTTTTATGCTCCTCTTCGGGTTCGCTTTCGGGGGTGAGATATCTGTAAATTACGGAGTGGGCATTGTCGATAACGATCAAAGCGAAATCTCAAAAGGATTTACCGATAATGCCCTACAATCGGCAGATATGCTTACCGTAAAAAACTACGCATCCGCTGACGACGCATTGGCAAACATAAAACTCGGCAATATTTCGTCCTATATTGTTATTCCGGAAGGATTCGGCGAAGAAGTGATGCTGATATGGCAAAAACTACCGGGTGAAATAAAGCTCGATTTAATTTACGATGAAAGTGATTTATCGACGGCATCAAATATAATTTCAATTATAAACTCGGTAGCGCGCTCTTATGCTAACATAGAAATACCGATTACCGTAAAAACAAACCCGATTAATATTGAATCCAAAATAACACAGATGGATTTTATCGCCCCGGGAATTATTGTCTTCGGTTTGCTGATAATGATTCCGACCGCCGGGCGCATAATGCTTCGCGATAAGGGAACAAGGTTTTTACAGAGAATGATGACTACCCCTACCCGCCCGTGGGAGTTTATTGTTGGTTACTCGCTAAGTATGGTAATTATCGCCATTATACAGGTTTTTGTATTTATCCTTCTCGGGTGGTTATTCGGGATGGATATTATCGGTAATATTTGGCTGGCACTGGTTATTTTTGTGCTGACTTCTTTATGCAGTATCGGTATCGGGATGGTAATTGCCTCGCTTGCCAAATCGGAAAATCAGGGTGAAGCGTTAAGTTGGTTATTCTCGATGCCGCTGGCAATCATATCAGGGGTTTGGTTTTCGATTGAATTTTTACCCTCATACGTTCGCATTTTCGCCGATTCGTTCCCCTATTCGCACGCCGTCAGCGCCGCGCGCGCTATTATTACCAGAGGTGCCGGAATTGAGGCCATCGGCAGCGACTTGTTGTTTTTGGTTATCTGGACAATTGCTGTTTTTGTTGTCGGAACCTTCTTTTTCCGACGCAACATGCGCAGTTAAAAGAGGGTAATAATAACGGTGTCATTCCGTTACCCCTTTTTGTCATCCTGAGCCCATTCCCATAAGAGAAAGCGAGGCAATTCTCCCTTGTCTTTGCGAGACCATTCCCGTAGGGAAGGCGAAGCAATCTCATATAAATAAAATTCCTTGGGGATTGCCACGTCACTCGCCAAGGGCTCGCTCCTCGCAAAGACATTTATAACTTGTCATTCTGAGCTTGCCGAAGAATCTAAGGGTTAGCGGATAGCGCACCGTTCGGTAACGGATTTTAGAGTGGGACGATGCCTCTTATCTGTCGCCGAGGATGCCTAATAGCCTACATTTCCCATCCTCTTAGATCCTTCACTGCGTTCAGGATGACAAAATGAGGGGACAAGATGACAAAAAAGGCTCGTTCGCCCTGAGCCTGTCGAAGGGTCCCACGAACGAGAAACCAAAGACTACCAACCGTCCGCCGTTATGGTTCGACAAGCTCACCACGAACGGCTGAGAAACACACTGCCTTTGCGACCGCAGCGAAGCAATTCTTCCCTGTCTTTGCGAGACCATTCCCGTAGGGAAGACGAAGCAATCTCATATAGATAAATCCGCAGGAGATTGCCACGTCACTCGCCAAGGGCTCGCTCCTTGCAAAGACATTTATAACTTGTCATTCTGAGCTTGCCGAAGAATCTAGGGGTTAACGGATAGTGCACCGTTCGATAGCGGATTTTAGAGTAGGACGATGCCTCTTCTTTAATTGCTGAGGCAGCCTCATAGTCTACATTTCTCATCCTCTTAGATCCTTCATTACATTCAGGATGACAAAATGAGGGGATAAGATGACAAAAAAGACCCGTTCGCCCTGAGCCTGTCGAAGGGTCAAACGAATGGGAAACCAAAGATTACCGTCCGCCGTTATGGTTCGACAGGCTCACCATGAACGGCTGGAATAACTACTTTGTCTTTGCGAGCGCAGCGAAGCAATCCCTAATAAATCAAGTCAAAAACGGGTGTAAGCACAAAACGCCAAAGAAGCGCTTTATGGTACAATAAAACGAATTAATTACAAGGAAAAGTGTTCAAAATGAAAGATACCGGCTTTAACTTTTTACCGACTATGATTGGAAGCATGCCGCATAAAGATGCCAAAGAGGCCTGCTCTCTGGTGGCGCGCTTTTTAAAAGATATACCCTGTTGGCCGCAATTACCCAACCGCTCGCCCAAAGAAGGAATGGCAGTGCAATTTAGCGCCGGTTTTCCGGGAATTATTGAACTGGGCAGCGACCTGCTATTGGATGAAAAGGAAGACCACAGCGGCGAACTGGAACAGCTTTATATGGCTTATATTGAAAACGATACCGACAAATTTCCGATTACAGAGGAATATGCCGCCGGATTTTATGAATTTTTAAATCAACCCGGTTTATCGCCGCTTGCCGTTAAGGGGCAGGTAACCGGCCCTCTAAGCTGGGGATTAAGTGTCAAGGGCAGCAACGGAAAAGCAATCCTTTACGACGAGATATTGTCCGATGCAGTTGCCAAATTATTAAGGTTTAAAGCGAGCTGGCAGGAAAAACGCCTGTCGCAAATTTCCAAAAACACAATTATTTTTATAGATGAACCGGCAATGACTTCGTACGGTTCGGCTTTCTTTTCACTCCCCAAAGAAAGAATAATAGCCCTTTTGCAGGAAGTTATGGACGGAATCAGCGGGCTAAAAGGGATTCATTGCTGCGGAAACACCGATTGGTCGCTGGTGCTAAGTACGGGGATTGATATTCTTAATTTTGATACATACAACTTCGCCGAAAGCTTAACATTGTACCCCGAAGATGTTAAGGCATTTTTGGAACGAAACGGCGCTATTGCTTGGGGCATAATCCCCACCGATGAAGAAAGTATTCAAAAGGAAACGATTGCCAGCCTAAAGGACCGTTTGGAAGAGGCAATGGCTCCTTTTACTCGTAAAGGTATCGCCTTTAAGCAGTTAGCGGAGCATAGTTTGCTTACCCCCAGTTGCGGATTGGCAATATTAAAGGAAGAGGTGGCGGAGTTGGCACTGGAACTGCTGGCGGGATTGTCTGCGGAGATGAGAAGGGTTTACGGATAGGGTTTATCAGAGGGATTAAGAACGGGGTGACCCCATTGTCATTCTGGACACTTTCCATGTCTTTGCGAGCGCAGCGAAGCAATTCTCCCTTGTCTTTGCGAGACTATTCCTGTAGGGAAGGCGAAGCAATCTCTAATAAATTCTTTGGAGATTGCCACGTCACTCGCCAAAGACTCATTCCTCGCAAAGACAGTGGGGTAATTCTAAGCGCCCTTTTTGTATCATTCAATTCCTCCCTTTTTGTCATTCTGAGCTTATCGAAGAATCTAGGAGTTAGCGAATAGTGTACCGTTCGATTAGCAAATCACACCTAGACGACGCCTCTTTTTTATTGCTGAGGGTGCCTCATAGCCTATGCTTCCTATCCTCTTAGATCCTTCATTTCATTCAGGATGACAAAATGAGGGGACAAGATGACAAAAAAGACTCGTTCGCCCTGAGCCTGTCGAAGGGTCAAACGAACGAGAGACCAAGGACTAACATTCGTCCGCCGTTATGGTTCGACAAGCTCACCACGAACGGCTGGGATAACTACCTTGTCTTTGCGAGACCATTCCTGTAGGGAAGGCGAAGCAATCTCTAATAAATCTGTATGGGATTGCCACGTCACTCGCACAAGGCTCGCTCCTCGCAAAGACGGTAGAATAATTCTGAGCATTCTTCTCAAACAGCCAAAAAAGAAAAATCCGATTATTCATGAAACGGAATAAGTGATACAATATTGCAAGGCGTCTTCGAATTATTCCCAAACTAAAAGGATAATATAAATATGGATAACCTTCCCGAAGTAGTCCGGGCTCTTCTTAACCCCGAGACATACCCCGAAGAAACAAAAACGGTACGATTAGTGCAAACCCAAATGTCGTTTGTTTTTATAACCGACCGCTTCGTTTACAAAATGAAGAAAGCGGTTAACCTGGGGTATGTCGATTACACAACGCTGGCGCAAAGAAAATACTTTTGTGACAAAGAAGTGGAACTGAACAGGCGGCTTTCGCCTGATACCTATATCGGGGTCTTCCCGATTACCAAAAAAGACCAAAATTATTCTTTCGGCGGCAGCGGAGAAGTGATGGAGTACGTTGTCAAAATGAAAATCCTCCCCTACGACCGCATGTTGGATAATCTTTTAAAAGAAGATAACGTTACCGATGATATGATGTCCAGGGTCGCTCGCAAAATGGCGGAGTTTCACAGCGTTGCCGCTACCAATCAAACCATAAGCAAATTCGGAGAAATTGAAGCGGTCAGAGACAATAACGAAGAGAATTTAAACCAAATGAAGCCCTATATCGGCCAAACGTTAACCGAACAAAAGTATCAAAAAATTGCCGATTTTGTTTATAATTTTATCCAAGAAAATGCAGCCCTGTTTGAAGAAAGAGTAGCCTCAAACAAAATAAAAGACTGCCACGGTGATTTGCATGCCGCCCATATCTGTTTTGAAAACGGGTTAATTATTTATGATTGCATTGAGTTTAACGACCGCTTTAGGTATTGTGACGTTGCCGCCGAAGTGGCGTTTTTAGCAATGGATTTGGACCACAACGGCAGAGCGGATTTGGCGCAAAGTTTTATTAAAAGCTATATCGAATACAGCGGTGACGATGATATCAATAAACTGCTGAAATTTTACAAGTGTTATCGTGCTTGCGTCCGAGGCAAGGTTGCCTGTTTTAAATTGGATGACCCATGTGTATCCGCAGAACATAAAAAAGAAGCAAAAGATGAAGCCGAAGCCTATTTTGATTTGGCCTGTTCTTATGCAAACACCGTGCCAACCCTGTTGATAACCGTTGGGCTTACGGGCTGCGGGAAATCGACCATTGCAAGCGGGCTGGCCAAAAAGCTGGGGCTGGCGTATCTTTCATCCGATATTACGCGTAAAAAACTGGCAAACATTGACGCAAAGGAACACCGATTTGATAGTTTTACCGGCGGGATTTATTCTCCGGAGTTTACCCAAAAGACCTATTCCCAACTCTTTAAAGAAACCGAAGAAATACTAAAAGACGGGGGCTCAGTGATTATAGATGCCACATTTGTAAGAGCTGCCGACAGAAAAACCGCTCAAAAACTGGCGGAGAAATACGGGGCAAGGTTCTTTTTAATCGAATGTAACATAGATGACGAAACAGCCCGTAAAAGATTGGATCGGCGGCTTACCGAAGAATCCGTATCCGACGGACGCTGGGAAATCTATCTGGAGCAGAAAAAATTTATGGAGCCGGTTCAGGAAATTCCAGCCGCTTCTCATATTAAAATTAACAATGCCGCACCGAATACGGAAAACATAAGCTGCATAATAGACAGAATCGGGTATATCTAATATAATATATTGGTTTGTACGGAAACAAAGGACGGATTTAAAATGGATGAGAACAAATACGATGTAAAAGACCTTTCGCTTGCTCAAGACGGGCGAGAAAGGATTGAATGGGCGGCACGCGAAATGCCGGTTCTGGGGCTTATTAAACACAGGTTTGAAAAAGAAAAGCCCTTTACGGGTGTGCGTATTTCGGCCTGCCTGCATATTACAACCGAAACCGCAAATTTGGCCCTGGCATTACAAGCGGGGGGCGCCGATTTGGTAATGTGCGCTTCAAACCCGCTTAGCACCCAGGACAGTACCGCGGCAGCGCTGGTGGAATACGGTATTCCCACCAACGCCATCAAAGGCGAAGATGATGCCACTTACTACAAGCATATTAAAACCGCGCTTGACCATAAGCCGCACCTAACCGTCGATGACGGGGCCGACCTTGTCAGTATCCTTCATAAAGAAAGAAACGAATTACTGGAGGATATTATCGGTGGTACGGAAGAAACCACCACCGGTGTTATCAGGCTGCGCAGTATGGAAAGGGACGGTAAACTTAAATACCCGATAATCGCCGTTAACGATGCGCAGACGAAATACCTTTTTGATAATCGTTACGGGACAGGGCAAAGCACTATTGACGGAATTATACGTGCCACCAATGTCCTTTTTGCCGGCAAGAATGTTGTGATTGTCGGTTACGGGTGGTGCGGCCACGGGGCGGCAATGAGGGCTAAGGGGCTGGGTGCTCAAGTGATTGTTACCGAGGTCAAACCCTTACGCGCCCTGGAAGCGGTAATGGACGGCTTTAAGGTAATGCCGATGGAAGAAGCAGCCAAAATCGGTGATATTTTTATTACCGTTACCGGTAATAAACACGTTATCGCCAAAAAACACTTTGAGGTAATGAAAAGCGGGGCGATAGTCTGCAACAGCGGACATTTCAATATTGAAATTGATATCCCGGGCCTGGAGGAGATGTCGGTCAAAAAGAGACAAATCAGAACTTTTGTTGATGAATATACCCTAAGCGACGGACGGCAGATATTTCTTTTGGGTGAAGGAAGGCTGATTAACTTGGCCGCAGCCGAGGGACACCCCTCAAGTGTTATGGATATGAGCTTTGCCAATCAAGCACTTTGCCTTGAATATATGGTTAAACATAGCACGAAATTACAACCGCAAGTTTATGTTGTACCGGAGGATATCGATTTAGAGGTTGCCAGATTAAAACTTGAATCAATGGGAATTAAAATCGATAAACTAACCGCAGAACAAGAAAGATATTTAAACAGCTGGGAAGAGGGGACTTAAAGAGGAGAATTTTATGAGTAACTGTTTCGAAAGTTTACCTAAGTTTATGTTTACATCCGAATCGGTAACCGAGGGGCATCCTGATAAAATGTGTGACCAGATATCGGACGCCATCCTTGATGCGATAATGCTTGAGGACCCCGAAGGCAGAGTCGCTTGTGAGGTTGCGACCACTACCGGGTTGGTTGTGGTTCTTGGGGAAATAACCACAAAATGTTACGTGGATATACCCTCAATTGTAAGAAGCGTTGTTAAGGATATCGGTTATACCAAACCCGAATACGGTTTTGACAGCAATTCAATCGGTGTTATTGTTTCCGTTAAAGAACAATCGACGGATATTGATATGGGCGTCTCCAAATCGGCGGAAGTAAAAAATCTTTCTACCGATGATTTTGATGAAACCGGCGCCGGCGACCAAGGGATGATGGTGGGCTACGCCTGTAACGAAACCCCAGAACTAATGCCGCTCCCGATTTTACTGGCGCATAATCTCTGCCGCAGGCTTGCCAAAACCCGCAAAGAAGGCATTATCCCCTACTTGCGTCCGGACGGAAAATCTCAGGTTACCGCTGAGTATGCTAACGGCAAAGTTAAGAGAATCGATAGTATTGTAATCGGCGCCCAGCACGATGACGATGTAATCCATGAACAAATCGAAAAAGATATTATTAAGTATGTAATCAACGAAGTTGTTCCGCCCGAATTAATTGATGCCAACACTAAATATTATGTAAACGGCACCGGCCGTTTTGTTATCGGCGGACCGGTATCGGATACCGGTTTTACGGGCCGTAAGATTATTGTCGATACCTACGGGGGATTTGCCCGCCACGGGGGTGGCGCTTTCTCCGGTAAAGACCCGACCAAAGTCGACCGTTCGGCAAGTTACATGGCGCGCTATATTGCCAAAAACCTGGTGGCTGCCGGAATTGCCGACAGGATTGAAATTCAAGTGTCGTATGTTATCGGCAACGCTAAGCCGCTCTCCGTTTGTGTAGAAACATACGGAACCGAAAAAGTCAGCCATCAAAAAATTGAAGAACTGATTAGCAGGCACTTTGATTTAAGGCCAGCAGCAATTATTAAACATTTGGATTTACGGCGCCCGGTTTATCGTCAGGTGGCAGCGTACGGACATTTCGGACGCACCGATCTTGACCTTACTTGGGAACAAACGGATAAGGCTGCAATTATCAGAAAAGAAGCATTCGGGGAGTAAATTAGTAAGGGATTTGATATAATAGGCTTACATAGTCTAGAATTGCTCCCCTGTCGCGGGTAGTTGTGAGGTGTGATTGAAGAATAGTCCCATTAAATTTGGAACCGACGGCTGGCGAGGAATTATCGCCGATGATTTTACGTTTGATAATGTCCGTATCTGCTCGCAAGCCGTAGCCCTATATTTACAAAAATCAGATCTTGCCAAACTCGGATTAGTTATCGGTTACGATACACGCTTTGCTTCCAAGGATTTTGCGCATGTTGCCGCTGAGGTAATTGCCGCCAACGGAATCAAGGTATATCTCTGCCAAAAGCCCGAGCCGACCCCCGTTGTAAGTTACGGAACGGTTGCAAAACAAGCCGGCGGCGCGATTGTTATTACCGCCAGCCATAATCCCGGTAATTGGAACGGCTTTAAAATAAAATCACAAGACGGAGCCAGCGCCCCAACGGAAGTTATTTCTAAAATTGAAAAGAACCTCGCAATTGTATCGGAATCCGAAAAAATTAATCGGCTTGCGCTGGACGAGGGAATACAAAAGGGCTTGGTGGAATACGTTAACCTTTACGATATTTATGCGGCACAAATTGCCAAATTAGTTGATATTAACGGCATAAAAAACAAGAACCTCTCCATAGCGGTTGATTCAATGTTCGGTTCGGGCGGCGGGTATTTTAAATCACTGCTGGCTGGAGGCAAGGCCCAAATTACCGAAATTAACGGCGCCCCCAACCCGGCCTTCCCCGGAATAAAACAACCCGAGCCGATTGCAAGTAACCTTACAAACCTGGCGGAGCTTATCAAAACCGACCGCGCCGACATAGGACTGGCAACGGACGGCGATGCCGACCGCATCGGTATTATGGATGAAAACGGCAATTTCTTGACCCAGCTCCAGGTTTACGCCCTCTTGGCACTATACCTGCTGGAGGTTAAGAAAGAACGCGGGGCAATTATAAAAACAATTACCGCCACCGCCATGCTTGATAAACTCGCCGAACTCTATGATGTTCCGATTTATGAAACTAAGGTTGGTTTTAAATACGTGGCCCCACTTATGATTGAACATAATGCGATAATCGGCGGAGAAGAAAGCGGGGGATACGGTTTTAAAGGACATGTTCCCGAACGTGACGCCCTACTGGCAGGCTTGTGCTTCCTGGACTTGATGGTTAAAACCGATAAAAAACCTTCCCAATTGCTTAAAGATTTATATAATAAGGTCGGCGAGCATTACTACGATCGGTTGGATGTTGAATTTACCGAAGAACGAAATTTGATTACCGACCGCGTAAGAAACAGCCACCCTAAAACCATAAATAATACGGAAGTGGTCAAAGAAGACTCTTTTGACGGATTTAGATATACTTTAGCAGACGGCGGATGGCTCCTGATTCGCTTTTCGGGAACGGAGCCTTTACTGCGGATTTATGCCGAAAGTAACAGCAAACAAACAGTGGAGAAACTAATTGAATTCGGGAAAAAACTTGCCGGAGTATAGCCCTATGATTGATTTGGATAATTTGGATATTTACACCGAATACGATACCGAGAAAATGATAAACCATCTCAACGGGTTTGCCGAGCTTTGCCGGCAGGCATGGCGCAAGGCAATGCTTATTGAACTCCCCGGCGATTATGCCGATGTTAACCGTGTTATGATTCTCGGAATGGGTGGTTCGGCCATTAGCGGCGACCTGATTGCAAGATTAACCTTAAATGAATCCAAACTCCCGATAACCGTCAACCGCAGTTATAATCTGCCTGCATTTGCTGATAATAATACGCTGATAATCGCCTGCAGTTATTCAGGATATACCGAGGAAACGCTTTCCGCACTTAGCCAAGCGCTTGCGATAGGCGCAAAATGCATGGTTGTTTCCACCGGCGGCAAGCTCAAAGAAATTGCCGAAGAAAAAAACCTCCCCCTGTTTATTTTTGATTACAAAGCCCAACCTCGCGCCACTTTGCCATTTAGTTTTATGGCAATACTTTGCACACTGCAAAGGCTGGGAATTATCGGGGATAAATCGGCCGATATTGCCGAGACGATACGGATACTCGAACAGCTTACCGAACAAATGGATATTGAGGTTCCGCTGGAGAAAAATCAGGCCAAGCAAATAGCACATAAGCTATACGGAAAGTTTATATTTATCTACGGAGCGGAAATTACTTCCGAAATCTGTTACCGTTGGAAAACGCAATTTAACGAAAACAGTAAAAACTGGGCAGCCAATGAATCGTTCTCGGAATTAAATCACAACACGATTGCAGGATACGAATTCCCGCCCGGTTTTATCGAAGATGCCGTTGTCATCATCTTGCGCTCAGGACTGATATCAAAGCCGATTCTGGCGCGTTACAATGCTACCTGTCGTGTCTTTGAGCGCTACAAAATCAAATACAGCGTTATTGATATCGGCGGAGAAAATGCGCTGGCGCAAATGTTAAGCCTAGTACTCCTCGGCGACTATATCAGTTACTATCTGGCGATTTTAAATAAGGTTGACCCGACCCCGATTGAAACGATTGAGAAGTTAAAACAAGAACTCAGAGGGTAAAACCTGATTTGTTAAAGAGTCACTCCTCACAAGGGCATTTCTTTTATCTTTGTGAGACCATTCTCGTAAGGAAAGGCGAAGCAGTCCTCTTTGTCTTTGCGAGACCATTCCCGAAGGGAAGGCGAAGCAATCTCTAATAAATCTGTATGGGATTGCCACGTCGTTCGCCTAACGGCTCACTCCTCGCAAAGGCGTTTATAATTTGTCATTCTGAGCATAGCGAAGAATCTAGGGGTTGGCGAATAGTGTAGCGTTCGAATACTGATTTTACAGTGGGACGATGCCTTTTATTTATTGCTGAGGATTCCTAATAGCCTGTATTTCCCGTCCTCTTAGATCCTTCACTTCGTTCAGGATGACAAGAGTAATGTCATTCTGAGCCTGCCGAAGAATCTGGGAGTTGGCGAATAGTGTAGCGTTCGGTAACAGGTTTTAGAGTAGAGCGATGCTCCTTTTTTAACTCTGAGGTAACCTCATAGCCTGCATTTCAATCCTCTTAGATCCTTCACTCCGTTCAGGATGACAAAAGCGAGATTGCCACGTCGCTCGTCTAACAACTCGCTTCTCGCAAGGACATCTTTCTGAGGATTGGAAAGCAGAAGCCTCTTAACAACAAAAAGGCCGCAAAGCCAAAACTTTGCAGCCTTCTCTTTTCTAATAAAACCGCAGAAAACTAACGCTTGGTGTACTGAGGTGCCTTACGAGCACGTTTGAGACCGGGTTTCTTTCTTTCTTTGGCACGCGGGTCACGAGTCAAAAGACCGTCGCCTCTTAATGCGGCCTTGAATTTTTCGTCTTCCTTTAACAAAGCGCGAGCAATACCGTGCGATACGGCACCCGCCTGCCCGGAAACACCGCCGCCTCTGACGATAACCGAAACATCAAATTTGCCCATTGTTTCGGTCGCCATAAAGGGTTTCAAAATAAACTGACGGTGCTCGACACTCACAAATCTTTGTTCGTACGGCATTCCGTTTATTATTATCTCACCGCTGCCGGGCATTATTCTTACCTGAGCAACAGCTGTTTTACGTCTGCCTGTTCCATTCGTATAAGTTAATTTTTTCAAAGCTTCCCTCACACACTTTTAACTGATTTATTCTTTTGCAGCCACCTGTGCCGCATGGGGATGGGTATCCCCGGTGTATACTCTTAATTTCTTTATCATACTGTTACCGAGACGATTATGAGGTAACATCCCCTTAACCGCATGTTCAATCACGAACTCCGGTTTGGTTTTCATCATCTTTTCAAGATTAACAACCTTTAAACCGCCGGGATATCCGGAATGTCGATAATAAAGTTTGGATGTCCCCTTATTGCTGGTAACACGAATTTTGTCGGCATTTATAACTACAACATAATCACCGGTATCTACATTACGGGTAAATATCGGTTTATTCTTCCCCATAAGTAAACGAGCAATATCGGTAGCCAGATGACCTAACACCTGGTCGGTAGCATCGATAACATGCCATTCTCTCTTAATATCCGCAGCCTTTGCACTATATGTTTTCACTATTCTCTTCCCCTAAGGATTTATTATAATTAACTTTAATCAGGCACAGACCCTTAGCGGGTGCCGCGGGACCGGCCAAACCAAGTTTTTCCGCTAACATTATACTATGAAACTCTTTATCAGTCACCTTGCCTTGGCCTACCCTGATAAGAGCTCCAACCGTATTACGCACCTGATGCGGCAGAAACGCGTTGGCGATAATATTAAAAACCACCAAATTGCCTTCTCTGTCGAAACGGGCCTTGTAAATACGTCGAACGGTACTTTTTAATTCTATTTTTAAGTTAGTGGCAAACGAAGCAAAATCATGCTCGCCGATAAGCTGTTCGGCAACCCGATTCATTGCTTCAATATCCAATTCCCCGCTAACCCTAAAGGAGTAATCATCCCAAAGCGGAGATCTAACCCGAGTATTTAAAATGTAATACTTATACTCTCGGCTTACAGCTCTTTTTCTAATGTTGAAAGAATCTTCAACCCTGTACGCCGCTTTAACCGCAATGTCTTTTGGCAGATAGTGGTTTAAGCCGGTTATAATCTTATCCGGAACTATGTCCGATTTGGTTTTAAAGCTAACTATCTGCTCTAAGGCATGTACCCCTGTATCGGTCCTACTGGCCGAGCCCACTCTTATTTTTTCACCTGTTAAGCGATACAATGCCTGTTCAAGTGCACCCTGCACCGTCGGAAGCTCTTCTTGTAACTGAAACCCAAAATAATTGCTTCCCTTATATTCAATAATCAGAACCAATTTTTTAGTTCTTATATCTTCCGGAGAGATATTCTCCCCCATCATCAATAACCCTTATTCAAATTTAAAAAGAGCAGACTACTTGGATTTTTCAACCAATTCCAACTGAACCATTACCGCACCGTCACCGAGCCTCGGCCCTAGTTTAGTAATTCGAGTGTAGCCGCCCTGTCGCTCCGCAAATCTCGGCGCGATGTCGGAAAACACCTTATCTACAACTTTACCGTCGTAGAGATAAGCTAACATTCTTCGTCTGGACGCCAAATCGTTACGCTTTCCCAGCGTAATGGTTTTCTCGGCCAGCCCTTGAACCTCTTTAGCCTTGGATTCAGTGGTTACAATTTTTTCGTAATCCATTAAATCAGTCACCAGGTTGCGAAATAAAGCCTTCCTGTGTGCTGAATCTCTACCTAATCTTCTTCCAGATACTTTATGCCTCATTTTTGCCTCTTCCTAAATGTTACCTATTCGGCAGACTCTTTCTTTTTATTCTTTTTCAACGCTGTCATCGTCTTCGCCACCGCCAATGGAGAAATCAATCCCGAGCGCGCGAATACGATCCTGAACTTCCTGTCGCGATTTCTGACCGAAATTGCGAATTCCCAAAAGCTCTTCTTCGTCGGTGCTGACCAATTCGCCTACCGTGGTAATACCACTGCGGCGTAAACAATTCATTGCCCGAACGGAAAGATCGAGCTGTTCAACCGGCATATCATACAATTCCTGCGGGATTGAGGCTTTGAGCGCCTTTTTCTCTTCCGCAATAATTGAAGCCTTGCTGTACTCGACAAACGGCCCGAATTGTTCAACCAAAACCGAAGCGGCTTTGCTCATGGCATCGCCCGGAGCAATTGTACCGTCGGTCCAAATTTCGAGGATTAAGCGCTCCCTGCTGGAAGTCTCCCCGACATGAATCGGTTCGGTATTATAATTCACCTTGCGTACCGGCGAAAAAATCGCATCAATCGGAATTGTACCCACGGACAAATTATCCGTCGAATCGGCGGCCTTAAAACCCATCCCTATTTCTACATCAAAATCTACATAGAATCGAGCTTCGGGTGAATCAATGGTCGCCAGGTATAAATCCGGGTTCACAATTTCAAAGTCGTTGGAGGGACGAATATCCCTGGCGTAAATCGGCCCGTCCTTCTGCTTTTCCAATGACAATTTGGCAGGGCTTCCCGAAAGCGCTTTTAAACGCAAAGCCTTAACATTCAATATGAATTCAAGCACGTCCTCTTTAACGTAAGGAATCGGCGCAAACTCATGCTGAATGCCTTCTATTTTTATCTTGGTAACGGCCGCTCCGGGCAGAAAACCCAATAACACACGACGCAAAGCGTTCCCGATAGTGGTACCGAACCCCTTCTCTAAGGGTTCGATTTCAAACTTTCCGTAATTGTCGTTACCTTCGACACAATTTATATCAGATACAGTTAAACCAAACAAACTCTACCTCCTTGCCAGCCCATCTATCTTGAGTAATACTCAACTACAGACGCTATGTTATATTTCGCCTCTATATCGTCGGGCGTCGGCAAAGATAATACCTTACCAACAACTTTTTCTTTATCTAAATTTAACCATCCGGGAACAACTTTGGAGGCAAGAGAGATTGACACCATCTTAAAATATTCGGTTTTAACACTTCTGGCTCGCCAACTGATAACATCGCCTTCTTTAACAAAACAAGAAGGAATATCGGTTTTCTTGCCGTTCAAATCAAAGTGCCCGTGCTGTACCAATTGACGAGCCTGCGCCCTTGAATCGGCAAATCCAAGACGATAAACTACGTTATCAAGACGCCTCTCAAGAAGCACCAGCAAATTCTCACCGGTAATACCGGTTTTTCTTTCCGCTTCGCTAAAGATACGTTTGAACTGTCTTTCCATGACACCGTAGCTGTAACGTACCTTTTGTTTTTCACGTAACTGCTCACCGCGGTCGGATAAACGACGACGGCGACCGATTTGAGGTCCCGGAGGCTTGGGACGCTTATCAAATGTACATTTGGTAATGCACTTGTTACCCTTGAGCATTAATTTTTCACCGCTGCGCCTGCACAGACGGCAAACTGCTTCTGTATATCTAGCCATTCTTTAGACTCTCCTCCTTTTACGTGCACGACAACCGTTGTGAGGTATGGGGGTGACATCCCTAATACTGGTAATGTACAACCCGGCTGCCTGCAATGCACGCACGGCCGCTTCGCGACCGCTGCCCGGCCCTTTAACAAATACATCAACCTGACGCAAGCCGTGTTCCATTGCTCTGTTGGCGGCATTGGTTGCTGCCATCTGCGCCGCAAAAGGGGTACTCTTGCGTGAACCTTTGAACCCGGCTGCTCCGGCACTGGCCTGTGAAATAACATTGCCGGCCGGATCGGTTAAAGATATGATCGTATTGTTAAAAGTCGCTTGGATATAAGCCCTTCCGCTCGGAATAGACTTACGATCCCTTTTACTTACTTTTGCCTTTGGTTTTTTATTAGCTGCCATAAATTATATTTTCTCCCTCAATACTACGTCTTAGCCATGCCGCGCTTTTGTCCTCTGCCGGCAACCGTCTTCTTTACACCCTTCTGAGTACGCGAATTAGTACGCGTTCTCTGTCCATGCGCCGGAAGATTACGACGATGCCGTAAGCCGCGATAGCTGCCGATATCTATAAGGCGTTTGACATTCAAAGTAACTTCTTTACGAAGTTCTCCTTCAGTTCTGTATTCACGGTCGATAATATCGCGCAGACGGTTATTTTCCGCCTCGGTGAGGTCATCCGATTTAGTAACCGGATCAATCTCAGCCTTTGCCAGTATTTCCATACTGTTGGTCGGGCCTATCCCGTGAATGTATTGTAAAGCATATTTAATTTGTTTGTTTTTGGGTAAATCAACCCCGGCTATACGCGCCATTTACTCCTCCTTATAGACACCCGTCTAACCCTGACGCTGCTTGTGTTTGGGATTTGTGCAGATATTTCTGACCACACCGCGTCTTTTAATGATCTTGCATTTTTCACATCTTGTTTTAACTGATGCTCTAACTTTCATAAAAACCTCTTATTCCTTGCCCGATATACGTCTATTTCAAACGATAAGTTATCCTGCCACGACTTAAATCGTAGGGAGATAACTCTATCAGCACTTTATCACCGGGTAATATTCTAATGTAGTGCACTCTTATTTTACCAGAAATATGGGCTAAAACTCTATGTCCGTTTGCCAGCTCGACATTGAACGTAGCATTCGGCAGAGCTTCAACTACCACACCTTCGACTTCAATTGCTTCTTTTTTAGCCATAATATCTAACCCTATAACGCGGTAAGCACCACGGGCTCACCATCGGTAATCGCAATAGTATGCTCAAAATGAGCAGACAGACTGCCATCGGCGGTATAAACTACCCACCCGTCTCTGCCGGGTTTTGTGCGCCAACCGCCAACATTAACCATTGGCTCTATCGCCAACGTCATTCCTTTTTTTAATTCTATTCCGGTTCCGCGAATCCCAAAGTTCGGAATTAGGGGTTCTTCGTGCATCTCCCGACCGATACCGTGTCCGGTATATTCGCGCACTATCGAAAACCCTTTGGGTTCAACGTACCCTTGGATTGCCGCTCCTATATCGCCCAACCTAGCCCTGTCACGAGCGGCTGCAATACCGGCTGCCAAGGCCCCTTCGGTAACCCGCAGAAGCTCGGCCGCTTTGGGGCTGATGTCCCCAACTCCAACCGTTAAAGCGGCATCCCCTTGGAAACCGTCATATATTGAGCCGACATCCATCGAAACAATGTCGCCGTTTTTAATAATCCTTTCACCGGGAATCCCGTGAACTATTTCTTCGTTTACCGAAACACAAAGGCTGGCGGGAAATCTGTTTTTCCCATGCGGGGGATACCCTTTAAAAGAAGGAATCGCTCCCAGCCGTACCAGTTCTTTTTCAGCTATTAAATCGAGTTCTTTCGTACTCATTCCGGGCTGAATACTGTTTTTTAAGAGTTGCAGCACCTCGGCCACAATCCGCCCGGCTATCCGCATAATTTCAATTTCTTTTTCGGATTTTATTTTAATACCCATAATTGATTCTTAGGCTCTGTTTCGAAGAGCGGCAACAATCCTTTGGGTTATCTCCTCGACTTCACCTTCTCCGTCCACTTCGATCAATCTATCGCTCTTTCGATAGTATTCAATCAAAGGAGCGGTTTCCGTAAAATAGACCCTTAAACGATTTTTAATCGTTTCCAAATTATCATCCGGCCTCTGGTAAAGTTCACCGTCGCAGCTGGAACACTTTTTATGTTCCTCGGTTAGCGTTCCGCTAATGCGGTACGGTAACTGGCAACAACGGCAAACCCAGCGCCCGCTTAAGCGCCGAACCAGTTCGCCTTCTTCAACTTTAATATACACAACACTGTCAATGTTCTTATTTTCTTTTTTAAAAGCCTCATCAAGCGCTTCCGCTTGTATCAGGTTCCTGGGGAACCCATCCAAAATCACACCGTTTTGATTCTCAATCGCCGACAGTTTACCTAAAACCATCTGCACCGTTATTTCATTGGGAACCAAAACTCCCTTTTCCATATATTCACGAACTTTTTTCCCAAGCTCGTCTTCACGCTCTACTGCCTGGCGGAATAAGTCTCCGGTAGCAATCGACACCAAACCGAATTCCTTTGCAACTTCAATCGCTTGAGTGCCTTTTCCCGCTCCCGGAGCCCCAAGGAATATAATATACATTTTATTCTCCCTGGCGCCTTTTTATTTTAAAAAGCCCTCGTAGCGTCTCATTGAAAGCTGAGCTTCCATTTGCTTCATGGTATCCAACACGACACCGACAACAATCAGCATTCCGAAACTGGATAAAACCATAGTAGTCGCATTGCTAACCGTGCTGACAATGAAAGGCATTATCGCTACAACAGCCAAAAATAGCGCCCCTCCCCACGTAATGCGTTCAATCACACCCGTAAGATAGGTCGCTGTCTGCTTTCCGGGTCGAATACCCGGTACAAAACCTCCCTGCCGTTGTAAAACACCGGGAAGGTCCTGTTGCTGGAATATAACCATAGTATAAAAGAATGCGAAACCAAATACCAGCACGAAATAAAACGCCCAATAGATAATCCCCAGCGGTAAGGCTGTATCCGGACTGAATATCTGGACAACCCAATACCAGAAATTATGCGCCTCCACATCCTGGAAATAGCTGGCGATAATACCCGGGAACATTACCAAAGCCATCGCAAAAATCAAGGGAATCATACCGGCGGTATTAACCCTCAGCGGAATATGGCTGGCACCCGATTGTCGGTACATGCGCCCGCTCTTAAAAACACTTTTAGCATATTGGACCGGAATCCGTCTGTGGGCTTCCGTAAAGATAACTATTAAGAAAGTCATCGCTAACCCGACTACAAAGAACGCAATCACCCCGGCAATCTGTCCTTGTTGGATAGCAAGAATGGAATCTCCGGCCATTTCCGGTAACCCGGCAACAATACCGGCAAAGATGATAATCGAAATACCGTTACCAAGCCCGTATTCCGTAATTTGCTCACCCAACCAGACCAAAAACATTGTTCCGGCAATCATTGTCATAATCATAGCCACAGTCAAAAGCGGTGTAGCGACAGCTACCGCACCCGCATTCTGCAGAACAATAAGTTGTCCGTAACCGGCCAAACCGGCTAACGGAACCGTTAACCAATGAGTTATACGACTTATTTTGTTTTTACCGGTTTCCCCTTCTTGAGAAATCGCCTGTAATTTAGGGATTACCGGAGTCATTACGGTCATAATAATCGAAGCCGTAATATAAGGATAAACACCCATAGCGGCAACACTAAAGTTTTTCATCGCCCCGCCGCTGAAGAGATCCATCATTCCCAAAAGGGCGTTATTTTCAAATAACGCTTTAAGGGCAGACGAATCCACACCCGGCAAAGGAACATGAGCAACCAATCGGAATACCACCAGTATTCCGAAGGTTATCAGAAGCCGCCGCCTCAAATCGGGCAGCCTGAAAGCATCAATTGCTGCCTGTAGAAGCCTGGGTTTAGCCATTAGCCACCTCTGTTGCCGTGCCTCCGGCAGCTTCTATCTTGGCCTTGGCTGCCGCCGAAAACTTATCGGCTTTAACGTTCAACGGTTTATTTAAATCGCCGTCTGAAAGTACTTTAATCGGTTTATTATTATTTTTTATAACACCGGCGTTAATCAGTTCAACAACCGTAACTTCACTGCCGGCCTCGAAAACATCCAGCCTGCTTAAGTTGATTATTTCATATTCCGTCTTAAAAATATTGGTAAAGCCGCGCTTGCGCGGAAGACGCTTAATCAAAGGCAGCTGTCCGCCCTCAAATCCTACTCTTAATTTACCCCTGCCGGCACGTGCTTTTTGTCCCTTGCATCCCCTGCCGGAATATGTGCCGCGCCCGCTGCCGTTTCCACGGCCGACACGCTTGCTATCCTTCTTTGAACCCGGTGCCGGGCTTAATAATTCCTGCCTCACTAGTTTACTTCCTCCACTTTAACCAGATGCCTTACTTTCTGAATCATGCCTCTTGCGGCAGAGGAATCTTCAAGCACAACACTCTGATTTAATCGTTTAAAACCCAAAGCAGTCAGGGTTCTTTTCTGGTCCTCGGCATAACCGATGCCGCTTTTTATCAGCGTAACACGCAATTTAGACATCTGCGGCCTCCTCGGTTTCTACCATATCACTGATTATCCCTTTGCGCCTTGCGATATGTACTTTAGGGTCCTTGAGCTGGCTGAGCCCAAGGATAGTTGCCTTGGCGACATTAGTCTTGTTGGCACTTCCCATGGATTTGGTAAGGATATCCTTAATCCCGGCGGCCTCAACCACCGCTCTGACACTACCGCCGGCAATAATACCGGTACCGGGAGAGGCCGGTTTCAAAAGAACCTTTGCCGCCCCGTACTCAACAACCATTTCATACGGAATAGTGGAACCCGCCAACTGAACCTTTACCAAATTCTTTTTGGCAACGGCACTGGCTTTGTTAATTGCATCGGGGACTTCGGCAGATTTACCGGTCCCGATACCGACATGACCGTTTCCGTCACCGGCTACCACCAAAGCGCTGAAACTAAGGCGCTTACCGCCTTTAACAACCTTTGAAACACGGTTGAGGTAAATCAGTTTATCGTTTAACACTAATCCCGATGGGTCTATCTTATTTTTTATTACAAGCTTCTTGGCCAATGCTATAACCCTTCCTTAGAATTTTATTCCGCCCTTACGAGCTCCATCAGCCAGAGTTTTTACTCTGCCATGATATTTGTAGCCGCCGCGATCAAACACTACCTGCGTTACACCGGCTTCCAAAGCCCGCTTAGCTACTAAAAGTCCGACCATTTCAGCCTGATCAGATTTTTTCTTTCCTTCTAACTCTTTGACAACTTCAGGATCCAAAGTTGAAGCGGAAACGAGAGTGTGCCCTTTAGTGTCATCGATAACCTGCGCATAAATATTTTGCAGGCTGCGATAAACACACAAACGAGGTCTCTCGGCAGTACCGCTAATCTTGGCACGAACTCTGGCATGCCTTCTATAACGTCCAGCTCTAGCTGTATTTTTGCTCACTTTTTCTTACTCCCTCCGGTCTTACCGGCCTTAAGGCGTACAACCTCTCCGGCATATCTGACACCCTTGCCCTTATAACTATCCGGCGGGCGTACCTTACGCACTTCTGCGGCGAATTGCCCAACCTTCTCTTTATCAATCCCTTGCACGGTTATCTTGGTTTGTCCGTCCAATACAACGGCTATGCCCTCGGGCATAGTAAACTCAACGGGATGCGAAAAGCCAAGGCGCAAAACCAATGTTTGTCCTGACATTTCGGCACGATAACCAACACCAACGATTTCCAGCTTCTTTTCGAAACCGACACTAACGCCTTTAACCATATTATCAAGCAAAGTCCTGGTAAGGCCGTGCATCGCACGGTGTCTTCGGTCATCGCTGGGGCGAGTAACAGTGAGCGTCCCATCGTCTAAACCAATATTCATCCCGGGATCAAACAAGCGCTCCAAAGAGCCCTTCGGACCGGTTACATTAACTTTATTATCTTCTATTTTGACTGCCACGCCCGCAGGCACGGCTATCGGTAATTTTCCTATCCTAGACATATATAAACGTACCTCACGATTAGTTTACCAGACGTAGCATAAAAGCTCGCCGCCGATTCCTTGGTGCCAAGCCTTCTTGCCGGTCATAACACCCTTAGATGTCGAAATAATTGAAATCCCCATACCGCCGAAAACTCGAGGGATTTCACTGTTTTGTACATAAATTCTTAATCCGGGCTTGCTGACTCTCTTTAGACCGGAAATCATCGGCTGGTTTCTGTCGGCATATTTTAAAACAACTTTAATCTGCCTCTGCATACGACCGCCAACGACCTCGTAATCAGCAATAAAACCTTCTTGTTTAAGGATTTTTGCAATATACAATTTCATCCTCGAGGATGGTATAGAGACCGAATCATGCCGCGCCATACCGGCGTTGCGAATTCGTGTTAACATATCTGCGATTGGATCCGTTACAGACATCCCCTGTACTCCTTACTCTAACATTTAACCGCTGTCTACCAGCTGGCTTTCTTTACTCCCGGGATTTGCCCTGACAGGGCTAATTTTCTAAAACATATACGGCATACGCCAAACGTTCTGATATATGCGCGCGGTCTGCCACATAAACGACAGCGATTATGTCTTTGCACTTCGAATTTGGGAGTGCGCTGTGATTTTGCAATCTTAGATTTCTTTGCCATTTATTCTTCCTCTTTCATAAAGGGCATCCCCAACATTTCCAAAAGCTGACGGCCTTCTTCATCCGATCTGGCTTTGGTTACAATTGTAATTTCCAAACCCCTCAGCTTATCAACAGCCTCAAAACTTATCTCGGGGAAATAGATTTGTTCTTTTAACCCCAACGTATAATTCCCGAAGCCGTCAAAACCGTAGCGCGGAACACCGTTGAATTCCCTGATACGCGGCAAAACAACATTCATCAGTTTACCGAGGAAGTCGTACATCCTTTCACCGCGCAGAGTTACTTTTAAGCCTACCGGCATCCCTGCCCTCAATTTGAAAGCAGCAATAGACCTTTTCGAACGGGTAACCACCGGACGTTGCCCGCAGATAGATATCAAATCTCTCTCGGCAGCCTCCATCGCTTTGGCATTGGTAATAGCTTCACCCATACCAATATTGATAACCACTTTTTCAAGGCGCGGTACGCGCAAAACGTTGGCATACCCGTATTTTTCCATCAATCCGGGAACAACTTCGTTCTTATACTTCTCTTTTAGAGCCGCCATTAATCAATCACCTCCTGGCAAGACCTGCAATAACGCACTTTCTTACCATCCTCTGTCTCTTTGTAGCCAACGCGCACCGGTTTGTTGCATTTACCGCAAAGTAACATCACGTTTGAAACATCAATCGATTCTTCGCGTTCAATAATTCCGGCTTGTCTCGCCTGACCGGTCGGGCGGGCATGTCTCTTAATGAAGTTCACACCTTCCACTATAACGCGGCCTTTCTTGGGGAAGACAAATCTGACTTTTCCCTTTTTGCCCTTGTCTTTCCCGGCAATCACAAAAACATTATCGTTTTTTCTGATATTCATTCTATTAATAACTCCCTACAATACCTCGGGCGCCAGCGAGATAATCTTGGTATAATTCTTATCTCTCAGTTCCCGGGCAACCGGGCCAAAGATTCTGGTCCCTTTGGGATTACTTTCATCAGCAAGTATAACTGCTGCATTCTCATCAAATTTTATATATGAACCGTCCGGACGCCTGTAGGGACATGTGCAGCGTACAATAACCGCTCTTACCACTTCCCCAGCTTTTACCTGAGCGTCGGGAATTGATTTCTTGACCGTCGCGACGATTACATCACCGACAGTGGCAAATCTCTTACCCGTTCCGCCCGGCACATTAATACACATTATTTGTCTGGCACCGGTGTTATCTGCAACTTTAAGCCTAGTATAGGTTTGAATCATCTGAGTTTATCCCTTTTAGATTATTTCCTGAGGCTTGACCTCAGCCACTTCTTTTCTGGCAATTATTTCCGCAACCCTCCACCTCTTATCCTTGGAAAGAGGACGGGTTTCGATTATTTTTACTTTGTCGCCCAATTTGCACTCACTGTTTTCATCGTGGGCTTTATACTTAACAACTTTCCTGATGGATTTCCCGTATAACGGATGTCGCTTAAAAGTTTCGATGGCAACAACCGCGGTTTTTTCCATTTTAGTGCCTACAACATGGCCAATTCTGACTTTTTTATTAGTTTGCATAGCTCTTTCCTACCTTATTCCCAGTTCTCTTTCGCGTATAATAGTTTTTAAAAGAGCGATCTCTTTCTTGGCCATCGGCGGCTCGCGATGATTCTTCAACTGCCTGGTGGCAGCCTGGAAACGCAGATTAAAGAACTTTTTATGGGCCTCGTCTAATCTCTTTTTTAACTCCTCGTCTCCGAGGGCGCGTAATTCATTAGCTTTCAACTTGATCTAACTCCTTTTGTTCGGAATCGACGGCAGCTTCGGCACCGGTGTCTCTAACTAAAAACTTAGATCGCATCGGCAATTTAAAAGCCGCAAGTCGCATGGCCTCTTTGGCAATATGTTCAGGGACCCCACCCAATTCAAACATTATTCTGCCGGGCCTAACAATAGCCACCCAGTGATCCGGAGCGCCTTTACCGCCGCCCTGTCTGGTTTCAGCCGGTTTGGAAGTAACGGGGTGATCGGGGAAAATCCGAATCCACACCTTACCTCCGCGACGAATATACCTGACCATCGCACGCCTGGCGGCTTCAATTTGCCTGGCGGTTATCCAAGCCGGCTCAAGTGCCTGCAGGCCAAAATCTCCCAATAAAACCGTCGTCCCGGCGTGAGCTCTGCCGCGACGGTGTCCTTTATGACTTTTACGGTATTTTACCCGTTTTGGTTGTAACATTGGTCTCCCCTTTATCTGTCAGACTCAAAGGCTAAGCCTCTTCGTCTGTTTCCTTTTTCTTAGCCCTCGGTTTTGCCGGTTTTTCTTCTTCGGCAACCTCTTCTGCTTTAACGGCCTTCTTTTTTACTGCAGGCTCCGCAGGCTCTTCAACCTCTTCGGCAACCTCAGCTTCTTTCTTTTTCTTTACCGGTTTCTCTTCCTCGGCGGCCTCTTCTTCTTTAACGGCCTTCTTTTTCACTGCGAGTACCGCAGGCTCTTCAGCCGCTTCGACAGCCTCAGCTTCTTTTTTCTTCCTTACCGGCTTTTTAACTTCCTCAGCCTTTTCGGGTTCTTCTACAACCGCTTCTGCTTTTTTAGTTCTTTTTACAGCCGGTTTTTCGGGAACCTCTTCTTTAGCTTCGGTAACAACCGTTTCTTCTCCGGCAACCGGTTCATAGACACTATCGAAAGCCGGTTCATCCACTACGCTTTCGGCAATTTCGGGGAGAATATCACCCCTGTAAATCCAGACCTTGATACCGATACGTCCCATCGCTGTATGCGCTTCGGTAATGCCGTAATCGACATCTGCCCTTAAAGTATGCAAGGGCACTCTGCCTTGGTGAACCATTTGGCTGCGAGCGATTTCAGCACCGGCCAACCTACCCGAACATTTTATTTTTATACCCAGAGCACCTGCCTGTAAAGTGCGGAATACGGCCTGTTTCATCGCCCTGCGATAAGCAATACGACGTTCAATTTGTTCGGCAATGGATCTGGCTACCAAATAGGCATCCAGCTCCGGTTGTCTGATTTCCTGAATATTTAACTGTATTTTTTTATCAATCAGCGTTTCCAGTGATTTCCTGACTTCGTCAACCCTTTGTCCGCCGCGACCGATAACAATACCCGGACGAGCCGTATGTATAGTCACCGCCACCTTATTTGCCTGGCGTTCAATATCAACTAAAGAAACACCGGCTTCGGCATATTTGTCCCGAATAGCGGTACGGATTTTTACATCTTCCAGCAAATAATCCGCAAAGTGTTTATCGGCATACCATTTTGCCTGCCAATCACGAGTGGTACCAATTCTAAAACCGTATGGATGAACCTTACGTCCCATTAAGCCTCCTGCTCCGCAACAATGACGGTAATATGGCTAGATCTTCTCACATAGCGAGCAGCTCTGCCTCTAGCCGACGGGCGAAACCTCTTCATACTCGGGGCTTCGTCCGCATAAATAGTTACGACCTTTAATTCCGCAGGATCGAGATGGTAATTATTTTCAGCGTTGGCAGCGGCTGATTTAACAACCTTAGCCACAACTTTTGCCTGCGGTGTGGGAGTAAACTTCAGTATGTTGAGTGCATCTTCAACTTTCTTCCCACGCACCATATCAATAAGCAGCCTCACTTTACGAGGCGATAATCCTGTATTCTGGGATACTGCTTTAATTCTCATACTTAACCCTGTCTATAACCTTAATTTTATTTTCTGCCGGCCCTATCGGACTTTGTGACATGCCCTCTGAAGGTTCGCGTCGGAGCGAACTCTCCCAATTTATGGCCGACCATATTCTCTGTAATAAAGATGGGCACATGCCTTCTGCCGTCATGTACACCAATATTCAACCCGACCATTTCGGGAAGGATTGTGGACGCCCTGGCCCATGTTTTTATAAGTACTTTTTGCTTTGAGGCATTTGCAGCATCAACCTTTTTCATTAGCTTGGCATTAACTGCAGGCCCTTTTTTTATCGATCTAGACATATTACTTATTTACCTCTACGCTTAACAATCATCTTATCGGAGGCCTTCGCTTTTCTGGTTCTGTAACCCAATGTCGGTTTGCCCCAAGGAGTTTTCGGTCCGGGCATACCGATCGGCGAGCGACCTTCACCGCCGCCATGCGGATGGTCACGCGGAGTCATAGCGGAACCTCTAACAGACGGACGCCATCCCATTAGGCGCTTCCTGCCTGCTTTACCGAGTTTTATATTCTGATGGTCAATATTACCAACCTGACCAATTGTTGCCATACACTCGCTTCTTACACGTCGCATTTCACCGGACGGCAAGCGCAATAATGTATAATCGCCTTCTTTGGCCATCAGCTGAGCCGCTACACCGGCACTGCGAACCATTTTCGCACCGGCACCGGCAATCATCTCAATACTGTGGACCATGGTACCGCTGGGTATTAACTTAAGCGGCATGGCATTTCCGGGTTTAAACTCGGCGCCTTCGCCGGTATTAATAACATCGTTAACACCGAGCCCAACGGGGGATAAGATATAACGCTTTTCCCCGTCCGCATAAAAAATAAGCGCCAAATAAGCCGAGCGTCCGGGATCATACTCAATGGCAGCGACCCTACCCGGAACGCCGATTTTATCACGTTTAAAATCGACGATACGAATACGACGCTTTGCACCACCACCGCGATGCCTTACGGTCATTTTTCCTTGATTGTTTCTTCCTCCGCTTTTCTTTGCAGGCAACAACAACGACTTTTCAGGCTTAGTTTTGGTAATTTCCTCAAAACTGGGCCCGGTCATATTACGTCTGCCGGGAGAAGTCGGATTATATGATTTAAGTGTCACTTTTATATAATCTCCTTAAACACCTTCGAATAGTTCTATCTTGTCTCCGGCCTTAAGGGTAACAATCGCTTTTTTCCAACCGGGTACATTGACCAAGCGATTGCCCATTCTTTTCTTAATTCCGGATACTCTTATAATATTTACCGATAACACGGTAACGTTAAAAGCAGTTTCAACGGCCTGTTTTATCTGCGGTTTGGTAGCCTTATCCGCAACCTTAAAAAGATACTTGCCGTCGGCCTGCAGTATAGTTCCTTTTTCCGTTATTAACGGTTCGCGTAACACTTCGTATAAATGCATATTAGTCGTCCTCCCTGCCCCATAACTGCTCAACCTGGCGAACTGCCGCTTCGGTCATCAGCAATACCCTGTGAGAGGTCATATCGATTACATTCAAAAGATTGGCCGGCACAGTTTTCAGATCGGGAATGTTACGCGCAGATTTGATTACATTGATTTTCATTTCACTTGTCGCCACCAGCGCCGACTGATTAATATTCAAAGCCGTAAGCACCTTGGCCATTTCTTTTGTTTTAGGCTCAGCAAAGTCCAGCATATCAAGAACAATTAACTCGTTCTCTTTGACCTTTGCGGAAAGAATTCCTTTAATTGCCAAACGGCGCATCTTTTTAGGCATCGCCTGTCGATAACTTCTCGGTTTCGGGCCAAAGATTACGCCACCGCCACGGCGCAGCGGAGATTTAGCGGATCCGGCACGAGCGTTACCGGTATGCTTTTGTCGATAAAGCTTTCTGCTGCTTCCTCTTACTTCACCGCGGGTTTTAGTGGAGGCGGTTCCTTGTCTTGCATTGGCCAACTGTCTGACAACAGCCTGATGCACTACCGCTTCATTAAAAGGTGCGGCAAAAACGTCATCGCTGACATCTATTTGCTTAACAACCTCACCTGACATACTATAAACTGGAATCTGCATATCTTATTTACCTGATTTCCCTATAAGTATTATTCCGTTATTGGCACCGGGGACAGACCCTCTGACAACAAGGATATTGCGTTCGGCATCTGCTTTAACAACCACTAAATTACGAGCGGTAACCCTCTGATTGCCCATACGGCCTGCCATTTTGGTTCCTTTGTGAACCTTTCCGGGAGTAGAACCGGCACCGATTGCACCGGGAGCTCTCCATCTGTCCGACTGACCGTGCGTTTTAATACCGCCGCCAAAGCCGTAGCGTTTTACAACACCGGCAAAGCCTTTACCTTTGGATATTCCGACGACATCCACGGTATCACCCGGCTGGAACATACCAACATCAACCTTATCGCCGACACTGATACCTTCAACGCTATCAACCCTGAATTCCCGCAAACAACTAAATTCACCAAGTCCTTTGAGGTGTCCTTTTACAGGTGATTTCAGTTTCTTGGCTTTGCCGTATCCAAGTTGGACAGCGTTATAGCCTTCCTTTTCGACAGTCTTTAACTGTACAACCGCGCAAGGGCTGGCGTCAATAACGGTAACCGCCTCAGCTATGCCGTCTTCTCCAAATAGTTGGGTCATCCCCAATTTTCTTCCAATAATTCCGTCTATCATAATTATTACTCTTCTACAACTTAATATCTATAGAAACACCCGACGGTAAGTTTAAGTTCGTCAGGGCATCTATCGTTTTTGATGTGGTTTCCACAATATCGATTAATCTTTTGTGCGTTCTCATTTCAAAGGCTTCCTGGGAATCCTTATCAATAAAAGGAGATCGGATTACAGAGAACCTTTTGATTCTGGTAGGTAGAGGAACAGGTCCGACTGTAACCGCACCGGTTCTTTCCAGCGCACCGATTATCTGCTGGGCTGCTTGGTCCAGAATCTTATGATCGAAACCTTTAAGTTTAATTCGTATTTTTTGCTTTGCCATTTATATTTGCTCCAGATTTAACTAACTTTCTCCGGCGAGTTTAGATTTTAACTCGCAAGCCAAATGAGCCGGCATTTCTTCATACCGGAAGAACTCCATTGAATGTGTTGCCCTGCCCTGAGTCATTGACCTGAGGCTGGTGGTATAACCAAACACCTCGGACAGCGGGACTTGGCAACGAACGGTCATAGTGTCACCAAAAGTTTCCATACTTTCCACACTACCCCTGCGAGAACTGATATCACCAATGATATCACCAAGGAACTGCCCCGGAGTAACTACCTCTAATTTCATATGAGGTTCTAAAATAACGGGGTTCCCTTTCCTCACACCTTCTTTAAAAGCCATCGAGCCGGCTGTTTTAAAAGCCATTTCGGAAGAATCGACTTCGTGGTAACTTCCGTCGTAGAGGCTCACCTTGACATCGATAACGGGATACCCAATAACCCCGCCTGTCTCCATCGCCTCTTTAATTCCCTGCTCAGCGGCTGCAATATAAGACCTAGATAATACACCACCTTTGATGGTATCTACAAATTGGAAGCCGGCACCACGCTCCAAGGGTTCCATTTCAATACGGACATGACCGTATTGTCCGTGACCGCCGGATTGCCTGACAAACTTACCCTCTGCCTTAACGGTTGAGGTAATAGTTTCTTTGTAAGACACCTTCGGTTGACCGACACTGGCTTCCACTTTATATTCACTAAGTAAACGGCTCACAATAACCTCAAGATGGAGCTCGCCCATTCCTGAAATTACCGTTTGCCCGGTTTCTTCGTTAAATTCAACTTTAAACGTCGGATCTTCTTCGGTCATTTTCTGCAGGGCTTCACCCAGCTTATCTCTGTCGGCCCTTGTTTTGGGTTCAACAGCGATTGAAATCACCGGAATCGGGAACTTAATCGTTTCCAGCAAAACCTGATTACTAATATCGGAAATGGTATCGCCGGTAAAAGTATCCTTAAGACCCATCGCGGCCACAATGGAACCACAATCAATTTCGTCCACCTCTTCGTGACGATTGGCATGCATAATTAATAAACGGCCGATGCGCTCTTTCTTGCCGCTTGTAGCATTAAATACCTGTACCCCCGATTTAATCTTACCAGAGTAAACCCTGAGATACACCAAACGCCCGACAAACGGGTCGGCCACAACTTTGAAAGCCAGCGCCGCGAACGGAGCATCGTCATCAACCGGACGGATTACATCTTCCTGAGTCGCGGGATTTTTCCCGATAACCGGAGGCATATCCAACGGTGACGGCAAATAAGCAACAATTGAATCCAAGAGTGGATGTACACCTTTATTCTTCAAAGCGCTGCCGCACAAAACAGGAATAGCCTCATTGGCAAGGGTAACCTTCCTGACGGCGGACTTGATATCCGCAACAGGGATTTCGGCCCCGTCCAAATATAAATTCATTATATTGTCATCAAACTCGGAAAGACTTTCAATAAGCTCATTTCTGTATTTCGCAAGGCGGTCTTTTTCGTCAGCGGGAACCTCAACTTCCTGAGGCTTGTCATCCGCCTTACCGCTTAAAAACCACGCCTTCATCTCGATAACATCAATAATGCCTTTGAATTCGTCTTCTTTGCCCATCGGCATCTGGATTACAATCGGCTTTGCCTTGAGGCGGTCCTTAATCATGGCAACGCATCTCTCAAAGTTGGCGCCTATTCTATCCATCTTGTTAATGAAACAAATTCTGGGAACCTGATATTTATCGGCTTGACGCCAAACCGTTTCCGATTGGGCCTCAACACCGGCTACGCCGTCAAACACAACAACGCCGCCGTCGAGCACTCTTAAGCTGCGCTCCACCTCGGCGGTGAAATCAACGTGTCCGGGTGTATCAATAATATTGATGCGAGCATCTTTCCAATGGCATGTCGTTGCCGCCGAAGTAATTGTAATACCCCTGGCGCGCTCTTGCTCCATCCAATCCATAACGGCGGTACCTTCGTGGGTTTCACCCAACTTATAGGTCCTACCGGTAAAAAACAGTATCCTCTCGGTAACCGTGGTCTTGCCGGCATCGATATGAGCTATAATTCCTATATTACGTATTTTATCTAAAGGGAAACTTCTGGAAGACATTCACAGTTCCTTTTCTTAATTCTGCTTTGTTTAATTTAAATTTATATTATAAGCTCCGGAATAAATCCGAAATAATTACCACCTGTAATGAGCAAACGCCCTGTTGGCTTCTGCCATCTTGTGGGTATCTTCTCTTTTCTTAACCGCAGCGCCCTGCCCTTTTGAGGCATCGATAAGCTCGGCTGCCAATTTTTCGGCCATGGATTTACCGGATCTGGCCTTAGCCGCTTTTAACACCCACCTAATTGCAAGAGCGGTATTACGGCCTGCCCTAACTTCAACCGGTACCTGATAGGTGGCACCGCCGACACGGCGAGCCTTAACTTCAAGTAACGGGGTGGCATTTCGCAGCCCCAATTCCATAATTGCAACAGGCTCCTTGCCCTCTCTGGCGCCGATGATATCCAGCGCATCATAAACAACACGCTGCGCGGTGGTTTTCTTACCGCCGATCATAACTTTATTTACCAACTTGCTGATCGTCAAGTTATTGAACTTGGAATCAGGCTGAACTTCACTTCTTTTAACAACTGCCCGCCTTGGCATGCTTCCTCCTAACTAGGCTTTCGCTTTCTTTTCCCGTTTACTTCCGTATTTACTGCGACCTTGTTTGCGTTTAGACACGCCGCTGGCATCCAGAGCCCCTCTCACGATGTGATAGCGGACACCGGGTAAATCAGGTACACGACCGCCGCGGATAAGCACAACGGAGTGCTCCTGCAGCTCATGACCCTCGCCGGGAATATAGGCTGTAACTTCCATATGATTGGAAAGCCTTACTCTTGCAATTTTGCGTAAAGCGGAATTAGGTTTTTTAGGTGTAGTAGTTCTCACCTGTACACAAACGCCGCGCTTCTGAGGAGACCCAGCCCCTCTGACTACCTTATTCTTCAACGAATTATAGGTATATCTAAGAGCCGGTGTCTTGGTTTTCTTAGTACCCTTTACGCGTCCTTTTCTTACTAACTGATTTACTGTGGGCAACTTATCCCCCTTTAGCCAAACAATTTCAAAGGATGAGCTTTTGGCTCATCCTTTACTCGCCAATCGAATCGGCCGAAAATACTATCCAGCCAATTACAAATGCTGAGGTGGCTAGCAACAGCACTCTAGTCTAACACAGCAAACGATGCCGTGTCAATAACCCTAAGCTCGTAAATATTTAAATAATCAAGTGATATAATAGCAGAAAACACCCCTTCTTGACAAATGTTATTTACGGTGATATATTCCCTGTATTAAGGAAAAAACGCATAAACAATCATGATGAATCAAAATACCTTTTTTTATTACGAATACTATTTTACCTGGTGCCGCAGCGGCGCTCGGGGAGGTATTTGATTATCCGCTGAAGCATTAAAACATTTAGATAAGTTATTTTTAAATCCTCCCTGTGGAGGATTTTTTATTTTACGAGGGTAAGTCGAAAACAGGAGGAACAACGGGCATGATTATAATGGAAAAGGGCGCTACCAAAGAACAGATTAAAGACGTGGTTGATGAAATCAAGAAACATGGGCTTAGAGTCGATGTTTCGCAAGGTGAATTTCTGACAATTATCGGGTTAATCGGGGATGAAAGCAAAATCTCATTTGCTAATCTGGCCCTGATGCCCGGTGTTAAAGATGCCAGAATGGTGGAAACACCGTACAAGCTGATTAGCCGCGACTACAGCGATCCGTTTATCGGAAAAAGCGCAAGCCGTATCGTTAAAGTCGGCGATGTCAATATCGGCGGAGACGAGCCCGTTATAATTGCCGGCCCCTGTGCCGTAGAAAGCCGCGAGCAAGTTTTTCGCATCGCCAAAGAAGTCAAAGCGGCCGGCGCCAAAATTTTAAGAGGCGGGATTTACAAACCGCGAAGCTCCGTACATTCCTTCCAAGGGCTCGGTTCACTCGGTGAAACCGAAGCCAGAGAAGCACTCGGCTGGCTGCGTGATGCCGGACATGAATACGAAATGCCGGTGATGACCGAGGTTAGGGGGGAATCTCAAACGGAACTTATTGCCGAATATGCCGATATTTTACAAATTGGTGCCCGCAATATGTACGACCAGGACCTCCTTAGCAGGGTCGGCAGAGCCGGTAAGCCGGTTCTTTTAAAAAGGCACTTCGGAGCCAGTATCGAAGAATTTCTTTCTTTTTCCGAATATATTGTCGCCGAAGGCAACAAAGATGTTATCCTTTGTGAGCGCGGCATTGTGCCCGTCGGCAAAGGCAACAGTTATACCAGATATATTTTGGATTTAGGCGCGGTGCCGGTTATTAAAAGAGAAACTTACTTACCTATTATAGTAGATCCCAGCCACGCCGCCGGCAGACGTGACTTAATATTCGATTTAAGCTGTGCCGCTATTGCCGGCGGGGCACACGGTTTGGTGATTGAATCGCATTATAATCCGAAGGAAGCCATCGTTGATGCCAAACAGATGATAACACCGGAAGAATTAAAAGATGTTGTTGAGGCTTCCATACGCATCAGCGAAGTTGTAAAATCTTATAAAAAGAAAAGCAGTTAAATGAAAACCGTTAACGTGAAACCGGGTAATAAGAGTTGCGATATTTTAATCGGCAGCAATTTGCTGAACCGCACGGGCGAGCTTTTATCCGAAACAATCGACGGAAAAAGGTATGTTATTATTACCAACCCAACCGTTAGCGCACTGTACGGCAACAAGCTTAAGGATTCTTTGTCGCAAAGCGGTTTAAGCGTAAACCTGCTTACGGTTCCCGACGGGGAAGAATACAAAACGTTAGAAACAGCCGGCCGGTTATACGAGGAGCTCACAAATTGCTTTGCCGAACGCAACACCGTAATAATTGCCCTCGGCGGCGGCGTTATCGGAGACCTTGCCGGTTTTGTGGCGGCTACCTATATGCGAGGGGTGCCGCTGGTGCAAATCCCCACTACCCTGCTGGCACAAGTTGATAGCAGTATCGGCGGGAAGGTTGCGGTTGACCACGGCAAGCTCAAAAATAAAATCGGCACTTTTTACCAGCCCAAGTTGGTAATTACCGACACGGAAACCCTAAAAACATTACCGCAAAAAGAGTTTACCGGCGGAATGGCGGAGGTAATAAAAAGCGCCGTAATCCGCGATAATGATTTTTTTGGCTTTCTTAAAGAAAACCTTAATGCCATTACCGCCCGAGACGGGAAAATATTGGAGGAAACAATTTTCCGCGCGGCAAGCATTAAAGCAGCAATCGTAACACAAGACGAAACGGATATGGGTTTAAGAAATATCTTAAACTACGGGCATACCGTCGGGCATGCCATCGAAACAGTTTCCGATTTTAATATAACCCACGGACAGGCGGTAGCTATCGGAATGGTAATTGAAGCCAAAATTGCGTTAAAAACAGGAACTTTCCAAAGCTGTGAACTGACAGAACTTGAAAAGCTCATAACCGAATTCGGGTTACCGACGGTAGTTCCGGAAATTGACCGAGAAAAGGTTTTAGATGCAATGAAGCATGATAAAAAAGTGACAAACGGAAAAATCAGGTTTGCCCTGCCGCGCGGTATCGGCGATGCTTATCTTACCGATAAAGTGCCATTGGAAGATATCAGGGAGGCAATGGGTTAATAAATGAAACCGCTACAGATTTGCGCCGTGATTACCGATATGAATCAGGATCTTACACAAGTTACTGAGATAGCGGATTTATTTGAGGTTCGTATCGATTTAATCGGTAACGGCTGGGAAGAGCTTACTCAAAAACTCCCCAAACCGTGGATTGCCTGTAACCGCCGCAAAGAAGAGGGCGGTAACCCCTGTGTAAATGAAAAGGATAGAATAACGGAATTAAAACAAGCAATTCAAATGGGCGCGGATATAATTGATATTGAGCTGGCAACTCCCGAATTGGAGGCATTGATTCCTTTAATCAAAAAGGAAAGCAGTTGCCTGATATCGTCTCACAATATGCAAGAAACACCGTCACTGGCGGCACTCGGAAAGACTGTCGAAAAGCAGCTTAACGCCGGTGCCGATATCTGCAAAGTGGTTACTTATGCCGCTAAAAATGAAGATAATTTAACTGTTTTAAAACTGATTTCGGAGTTCCCGGAAAATAAAATTGTTGCGTTTGCAATGGGAGAAAAGGGACTGGCAAGCCGTATCCTCTGCCCAATTGTGGGGGGCGCTTTTACTTATGCCTCAATTGCAAAAGGGGCTGAATCGGCCGCGGGGCAGCTAACGGTTAGCGATTTATATGAAATTTACCGGATGGTGCAAAAATGATGCAAAGCATTAGTGCCGCAACACGAATTTGCGGGCTTATCGGCGACCCGGTAGCGCATAGCTTGTCACCGGCAATTCAGAATGCCGCCTTTAAAGAAACCAACGCGGATTATGTTTATCTCCCGTTTCGGGTAGTAAGCGCTGACTTACCAAATGCTATAGCGGGGCTAAGGGGGCTGGGGATTTGCGGAGTAAATGTTACTATCCCGCATAAGATTGCCGTTATGCCTTTATTGGACGAACTGGAGCCTTTGGCCGAAAAAATAGGCGCTGTTAACACAATTGTAAATAACAACGGGCATCTTAAAGGTTACAATACCGATGCTACGGGTTTTTTGAAATCCCTTGAAGAACGTAATTTTGCCCCGGCGGGGGAAAAAGCGGTGATACTTGGAGGAGGCGGCGTTTCAAGGGCAATTACCCTTATGTTAGCCGCAAAAGGGGCGCAAATAACAATATTAAACCGCAGCGGGACACTGGAGCAAGTAAAAAGAACGGCCTCAAACGTTTCCCGGCAGGCGCAAAATGAAATCTCCGTTATCGAATTAAACGAAAACAACCTAAAAAGGGCTCTGGCGGATGCCGATATTTTAATCAACGCCACAAATGTGGGAATGCATCCGAATACAGAGGAATCACTTGTCCTGCAATCATTCTTAAGGCCCGAAATGATAGTTTACGACGTTATTTACAACCCCGAAAAGACAAAATTAATTTTGGATGCCGAAAAAGTCGGCGCCAAAGCAATAGGCGGGCTTGATTTATTGGTCTGGCAAGGAGCAATAGCATTTGAGCTTTGGACCGGCATTAAAGCTCCGGTGGATGTAATGAGAAATGCCGCCGCAACGTTATTGTAACTTTGAATGAAGATTAAGAATCGTTGCAATGCGAGCGAAGTTTTTTAGTGCTTAACGATTGCCTAACCAGAAAGATTGTTTATCGGTTTTTGTAATAGATACCGTATTATTATAATATGTATGTACAATAATGTTGGATTAAAAATATGAAAACGAACATAGCGCTAATCGGTTTTATGGCTACCGGCAAAACCACCATAGCCAGGGCGATTGCCGAAAAACTGGGCAAAACCCTAGTTGAGATGGATGTTCTAATCGAACAGAAAGCCGGTAAAAGCATCCCCGCTATCTTTGAAGATGACGGAGAGAGCGCCTTCAGGCAACTGGAAATCGATACTATTAAAGAAGTCTCCCAAGGGGAAAACCTTGTTATCGCCTGCGGCGGCGGCGTGGTGCTGAACCGCATTAATATTGACCGGCTCAAAAAAAATGCCGTGATTGTGCTGCTTACGGTTTCGTTTGATGTAATTGAAAAACGAGTTGCCGCAAGCACAAGTGTTCGTCCGCTGCTTGCGGAAAGCCGAGATAAAGCCCAAGCCATCAAAGAGCTTATGGCGTTCCGACAACCTTTTTACGAAAGGGCGGCTGATATTACAGTGGATTCGTCAAACTCAAGCATTGAAGCCACCGCCGATCTCATAATAAATAAGGTTAAAGGCTATGAGGGTTAAAATTGGTAAAAGCAAACTTTACGGCAAGGTAACCGCCCCGCCCTCAAAGAGTTATGCTATCCGCGGCTTAATGTGCGCCGCGCTCTCTAACGGAAAAAGCCGAATTATAAACCCCCTGATTTCCGATGATACCGAAATTGCTGCCGCAGCCCTTGAAAAAATAGGGGTTCGGATAAACAAAAACGACAGCTTTTGGGAAGTAAACGGCGGCAGTTTTATTGCCCCTAAAGAAGGTATTTATTGCCGCGATTCCGCCGCCACCATCCGTTTTATGACTGCGCTGGCAACTGTTGTCCCCGGGAAATGTCGCCTTGTTCCCAGCCCGGCGCTTGCCAAGCGCCCTATTGAGCCTCTGATTACGGCGCTCAATTCAATTAACATTCATTGCTATAAAGAGGGTTCAACAGTTGTGGTTGAGGGCGGTAACTTTTCGGGCGGAAATATTGAGATGCGGGGGGATATCAGCTCCCAGTTCTTATCTGCCCTGCTCTTTTTATGTCCATTAGCGCAAAACGGCTTAAATATACGGCTTACCACCCCGCCTGAATCCGTTTCCTATATTAAAATGACAATTGATTGCCTTAGGGAATTCGGCATAAATTTAGACGTATCCGAATCGTTCCGCTTTTTTAGCGCAGACTATCAAAAATATAAACCTGCAAGTTACACGGTTGAGGGAGATTGGTCATCCGCTTCTTATTTACTTGCGGCGGGCGCAATAGCGGGTGAAACGGAAACAACAGGATTAAAAACGGATAGCCTTCAGGGAGACCGCGTAATTATAAATTTACTGCAAGAAATGGGGGCAAAAATATCCGCAAAGGGAGATAGTATTACCGTTAAGCGCGCGGATTTAAAGCCCATTAAGGCCGATTTATCGGATTGTATTGATCTTCTGCCAACAATCAGCGTTGTTGCCGCACTGGCAGACGGCCAAAGCATGTTTTACGGGATACGCCGCGCCAGGCTTAAGGAATCCAACCGCGTCAGCGCCGTAAGGGAAGGTTTAGAAAGGATGCAGGTTGCGGTAACCGAAGAAGAAGATACCTTTATTATTAACGGAGGCAGCCCCAAGGGAGCGGTAATAGATAGCTTTGGGGATCACCGTATTGCGATGGCCTTCGGGTTATTGGGGGCTGCAATCGGCGATACGGTAATTGAAGGGGCGGAGTGCGTTTCAAAAACATTCCCGCAATTCTGGCAAATATTTGCCGGTATCGGGGCAAAGGCGGAAAGTTATGTCTGACAGTATCGGAAAAGTTTTCACGGTTAGCGTTTTCGGGGAAAGCCACGGCAGGCTTATCGGGGCTTTAATCAACGGTTGCCCGGCAGGGCTGAAAATAGATGAGGGTTTTATTCAGAAGGAGCTGGATCGGCGCAAACCGGCACATTCCGTATCTTCAACTCCCCGTTCTGAAGACGACAAGGCCGAAATCCTCTCCGGGGTTTTTAACGGGTTTACCACCGGCGCACCGATTTGCTTGGTGATTAACAATAAAGATACGCGCTCGGCGGATTACGATAATATCAAAGATGTTTTCCGTCCGGGGCATGCCGATTATACCGCCCGTATTAAATACGGCGGATTTAACGATTACCGCGGGGGCGGCCGTTTTTCGGGAAGAATTACCGCCGGGTTTGTTGCTGCCGGTGCTGTCAGCCGCATGTTGTTAGATATCATCGGGGTTGATATTTTTGCCCATACTGTTGAAATAGGCGGTATATCGGCAAAATCACAGGATATGGGAACAATTAAACAAAATATCAATAATCCTTTAAGCTGTGCCGACTCTGCTGCTTGTGAACTGATGCTAACAGCCGTTAAAGAGGCCAGAATTGAGGATGACAGCCTGGGGGGTATTATCGAAGGAATCGCAACAGGGCTGCCGGTAGGATTGGGGGAACCTGTTTTCGATAATTTGGACGGAGACCTTGCAAAGGCACTGTTTGCCGTTCCATCCGTTAAGGGTGTCGAATTCGGTATGGGTTTTAATGCCGCCCGCCTAAAAGGCTCGCAAAATAATGACCCGTTTGAAATAATAGACGGGAAAATAGTTACCAAAACCAATAACGCCGGCGGAATCCTCGGCGGAATAAGTAACGGGATGCCGCTTGTTGTAAGGGTGGCTGTTAAGCCGACGCCATCAATATCTCAAAAACAGCTTACCGTAAACTTAAAAGAATTCAGCGCAAGCGAATTGGAGATACAGGGCCGGCACGACGCCTGCATTGTCCCCAGGGCCATACCGGTAGTAGAGGCAATGATGGCCGTAACATTATGTGATTTTGCTCTGAGAGCAGGAATAATACCGAGGGTAATAAAATGAATTTAGAAGAACTAAGGTCTCAAATTGATGGTATTGATCAGCAAATTATAGAACTTTTAGCCGCCAGAGCCCAATTATCCGAAAATATCGGCGGCTTAAAGAAGCAGGAAGGACGTCAGGTCCAAGACAGGCTGCGCGAAGAAGCCGTTATTAACAAAATAAAGGAATTGGCACGCGCAAAAGGCTTAAGGCAGGCCGATATTGAACTGATTTACCGGCAAATATTTATTTCGTCACGCAATATGCAGGAAACGCCGGTGGCCTTTCAGGGGGAGTTGGGGGCATACAGCGAAGAAGCAGCCGTTAATTTCTTCGGCTCCGATATTAGGCTTAGACCGTACGAAACACTCGAAGAAGTTTTTAAAGCGGTTGAAAAGGATGAGGTTCAATTCGGGATAGTACCGGTTGAAAACTCAATTGAAGGCAGTATCAGTAAAACCTACGACCTGCTTTTGGATTCGCCGCTTAAAGTCAGCGGAGAAACGGAACTGCGAGTTTCGCATTGCCTGATATCCAATCACGGCGTAACCCTTGACAGAATTAAAAAGATTTACTCTCACCCTCAGGCACTCGGTCAATGCCAGGCCTTTATTAAGCATTTAAAATGTGAGCTCGTGCCCACCTACGACACGGCGGGCAGTGTTAAAATGATTAAAGAAAAAAGAATTACGGACGGTGCCGCAATTGCCGGAAACCGTGCCGCCGTTATCTATGATATGAATGTTATCAACTGCGAAATCGAAGATAACCCCAATAATTTCACTCGCTTCTTTGTGCTTTCCAGGGAAGATCTTCCGCCGTCCGGAAACGATAAAACCTCATTGGTACTCTCCGTAAAACACAAGCCGGGCGCGCTCTATCAAATGTTAAAGCAACTGGCCGAAAACAATATCAATATGACCAAACTTGAATCCCGCCCTACCCGCGAGAAACCTTGGGTTTATAATTTCTATTTGGATTTTGAAGGACATCGCCAAGATGCAAAGGTTCAAGCTATGCTTTCACAGCTTGAGGATTATACGATTTTCCTTAAAGTTTTAGGATCGTACCCCAAAGCAAATCATTAGAGGTAGTAGATAAAACTCTTGCGAAGATGATTAGCAAGAAAACCTTGCGGAAAGTAGTTTTAGACCGCAATTTAAAATATAGGAAAAAGCTTAATTATGACTGATATCAATAAAATTGCAATTATCGGCGGCTCCGGCAAGATGGGGCAATGGTTTGCGCGGTTACTTCAAGAAGAAGGGAAAGAGGTAACCCTTATCGGCCGCAATGCCGGGAAACTGGCCCAAGTCCAAAAGGATTTAAACGTAGCCGTAAGCACGGAAATTGCCACTATCCAAAAAGCCGATGCCGTTATTATCTCCGTACCGGTAGACTATTTTGAGGAAACAGTTAAGCAGATGCGCCCCTACGTCCATAGCGACCGGCTTGTATTTGATATCACTTCGGTCAAAACCGTACCGGTTGACCTTATGCACCGCTATCTAAGCAACGCGAAAATACTGGGAACGCACCCCGTATTCGGGCCGGGCGCCCGCAGTTTAGCTAACCAAAACTTTGTTTTAACACCCACAACATCGGATGAGGAGATTTTGGCGGCAAAGGTAAAAGGCTTTCTTGAGAAGCACGAAGCAAAGGTGCAAATTATGTCGCCCGCCGAACACGACAGCATGATGTCGGTGATATTGGGGCTGGCACACTTTATTGCAATTGTTTCGGCAGACAGCATCGCCGGAATCGAAAAGCTCAAAGAGATGGAGGCTATCGGCGGCATTACCTATAAGGTCCTTTGGACACTGGTAGAAAGCGTCATATCCGAAGACCCCGAGCTCTACGCCTCGTTACAAATGAACCTGCCACAATTGACAGACCTGCAAGAAAGGTTTTTAGAAAACTCCGCCGAATGGGCAAGCATTATTAAAAACAAGCAGCGTGATGAATTTGTACACCGGATGCGCGGTATTCACGACCAACTCGAAGCGAAAAGCAATAATTTCGGCAAAGCCTACGATAACATGTATAAAATAGCAGAGGGGCTCTAAAAGCCCCTCCAATTTTTTTAGCTAAGAACAAGGCAACAAACGACCCCATTCAGACGGTAAAAATGTTTACAAGGTATTGCAGCCGAACCTATGCCAAAAGGCGGTCCATTTCCGGGCGGTTAAACCCGACAACCACTTCACCATCGATAACGATGACGGGGACGCCCATCTGCCCTGACTTATCAACCATCTCCTGCGCGCCGGCACGGTCAACAGCCACATTAATATCCTTGTAGACAACACCTTTTTGGGTTAGATATTCCTTTGCCCTCACACAGTACGGGCATGTCGGAGTAGAATAAACAATAACATCCTTCGCAGTCATTTCAAAGACCCCCTTATTAGATTAATACCCGTAATTGTACACGGATATCTAAATCCATTATAGAACTTTTATCACATTGATGAAAGAAAACACAAAAACCCCGGAAAATAAAAAACCCGCGGTTAGAGTTACCCGCGGGCCTGATATTATTACTTTTCTATTATCACCGGAGATTCGTTATAAAATACTCAGAGAAGCTTAATAAAATCTCCTTTGGTTGTTTAGACGCCTTTGAGTATTTTAATTAATAAACCTTTTCTGATTGTTTCTCCTTTGCGAACGGGAACTACGGTAGCCCTCCCGTCGGAATGCTTCAGATAAACATGACTGCCTTTCTGTCTAAGTACCTCAAGCCCAACTTTGCCCAATGTCTTGATGACCTGCTCACCGTCCAAAATCGAGGGTTTCATCATACGGCTATTCTCTGTACTCCTATAAACTGAAGCTCCCAGTCATCAATTTCAGCCTCTGCCTCTATACACAAAAAAACAGCCTCTTTTAGCGCTCCATAAGTCTATCAAGAGATTTAGCCTGTGTATGGCAGCCTTTTAATTGAGAAACGGTACCGATAAAGTATTCGTCCTCGTCTTTTTCAATAATAACTGTAAAATTCCTCTTCACAAGTCGCCTCTTAATATAAAAATCCATCGGTTGCAGCACCGGTCTGGGGCGATACCGATACTTTTTCAACCGGATAACAAAAAACCCATAGACAGATGTATCTATGGGTTTTGTTTTACTTCTCTTGTTGTCAAAAGAACTTCGCTAATATCAATTCTGAAACAGGTCAAGCCCTCGACCATTAGTACAGCTTAGCTGAACGCCTTACGACGCTTACACACGCTGCCTATCAAACAAGTAGTCTACTTGCGGTCTTACCTCTGGCGAACCAGAGTGGGAAATCTAATCTTGGGGCCGGCTTCACACTTAGATGCTTTCAGCGTTTATCCGAACCAGACTTGGCTACCCAGCGATGCCCCTGGCGGGACAACTGGCACACCATTGGTCTGTCCATTTCGATCCTCTCGTACTAGAAAGAGACCCCCTCAAATTTCCAAACGCCC
>Ga0265293_10001443_pt1 | contig 51715 bp, 40 predicted proteins | sample Munlanlewell138R_FD_192505 | JGI IMG/M metagenome (GOLD analysis project Ga0265293, IMG submission 192505) | Leachate microbial communities from a municipal landfill in Southern Ontario, Canada - Leachate well 138R | ecosystem: Engineered > Solid waste > Landfill > Unclassified | place: Canada... | reverse complement strand
AATATACAACATGCTCCCGAAAAAGAAGAACCTCTGTGGTCTACTATTATCAATGAATACAGAGGTTTTATTTTGATTCCACTGTTAAAGTCGAGATATTATCACTTAAAAAAAATAAATCAAACATATTGTTAAAACTTGTCGACAAGCTTTAACAATTACCGTATCATTCCTTTAATTTGCATTGTAAATCCCATGCGACCGCACTAATTCTTGGTGTGAAGACAGACCCACAAGAATCCCAGGAACTTTTATTAACTATTTCTTTAAAAATTTTTCTAGATTTATTTTTCCTATAGAGCATATGACATTGACTACAGCTGGCGCTCCCAGCGAAGAAAACTCATTCGAATTAAGATTACCTACACTTCTTATTTCAATAGACCTACCATGAGGAAAGGATAAATTAACATTTCCAATAGCCGTTGAGAATGAATAAACTCCTCCTTCAATCAAATCAGCTTTTATTTTAATGTTCCCTGCCTTTTGTTCTATACTGGTGTTATCATCTATTCGCCCGTTCGATACATTAATGTTACCACTATCGCCTGTAATATTAAGAACCCCGAAAAAATTATTAATTTTTGTATCCACATTACCCAATTTTGCAGTTAATACCCCTTCAAAGTCATCAAACACACTCAGACTTCCACGATGAAGCTCAACATTTAGTATAGCTTCCTCCCTAGGTAGAAAAATCCTGATATCAGCATTACATTCATGTTCATCCTTTTTGGAACCCTGGAATACGATACTAAAGATTATTTTGCCAGAGTCAACTAGTTCATTAAATTTTATGTTTTTAAATAGTTTTTGCCTTGAATTCTCATCTTTTACACTTGATCTTTTTGTTATTTCAATTGATACAGCCTTCTTGTTCCATGCAAATATTTCTACTTTGCCTGCAAAGCTTGATAAGTCAAGGGTAGTGTGATCTTCTATCTCATAGCTCCTTTGGATAAAGCCCTCATCACTATCAGATCCTGTACTTGCATTTGAAATGGCACAACTTGCCAAGCAAAACATGCATATTATCAATGCTATAGCATACAGATAATGTTTCATTAAGACCACCCTTTCATGAAAAGTCTGGTGGCTAAATATTAGCATGCTTGCCTGTCTATATCAATTATTTCCCATTGATGTCGCTTTTTAGCACTCATTTGAATTTATCGTTGCTATATGCGGAAAATTATCATTTTTTAGTTATATTATTTAGCATCGTGGCAGCATTATATGAGCTGCGAACCAGTGGTGCAGACGCGACATATAAAAATCCTTTGTCAAGTGCCATCTTTCTATACATTTCAAACATATCAGGATGTATATATTCTACAACAGGGTGATGCCTTTTTGATGGAGCAAGATATTGACCTATTGTAAGAAGATCGCATTTTACTTCCCTCAAATCTTCAAAGACACTTTCTACCTCTTCTACCTTTTCTCCAAGACCAACCATAATTCCAGACTTTGTATATATATGGCTGTTTAGTTTTTTTACCTGCTCAATAAGTCTGATTGACCTTTCATATACTGCCATAGGTCTTACTTTACTATACAACCTTGGTACAGTTTCCACGTTGTGGTTTATTATATCAGGAGCCGCCTCTACCACACAGTTTAAAGCATCCTTATCTCCCTTAAAATCTGGGATCAGAACTTCTATTGTCACATTTATGCAGCTTTTTTTAATGCTTTTTATACAATCATAAAAATGACTGGCTCCTCCATCAGGTAAATCATCTCTTGTAACTGATGTTATTACAACATGCTTTAATCCAAGTTCACTTACAGCACAGGCTATATCTTGGGGCTCATTTATATTAACTGGCTCAGGGTGCTGCTTTTCCACATTGCAAAAAGTGCAGTTTCTAGTACAATGACTTCCAAGAATCATAAAGGTAGCTGTTCTTTTACTAAAGCACTCCATTCTGTTCGGGCAATTAGCCTCATCACAAACAGTGTTAAGTGAAAGTCTTTTAAGCATTTCCTCAACGTATGTGTTATTTTGTCCTGAGCGAACTTTTATCCTTAACCATTCCGGCTTTCTTTCAATCAAATTAATTACCTTCTTTTCCTAATATTGTTTTAATTTCATTTAAAACAGGACTAATCCCAAATACTTTAGAAAAATATCTAATCACCAGATTAACAGCATTCTCATAATCCTGTTGCTTATTTAAAAGCTTCTGAATCGATGTCACACCTTTATCTGTTATGCCGCATGGTACAATCCACTTAAAACAGTCAAGATCTGTGTTTACGTTAAATGCAAATCCATGCATTGTGACCCAATGCTTAATTGCAAAACCTATTGCAGTAATCTTTTCCTGGCCAACCCATACTCCGGTATGTTCACTTATTCTACCTGCTGTAATCCCATATTCTTTGTCCAGTAACATAATAAATATCTCTTCTATATTATGGATAAATCTTCTAACGTCCCGTCCATGATTTTTAAGATCCATTATTGGATAACCGACTATTTGGCCAGGTCCATGATATGTAACATCTCCGCCACGATTTACCTCGCATATTTCAGTTCCTGTGCGCTTAAGCTCATCAACGGGCAAAAGAATATTCTCAACTTTTCCTCTTTTTCCAAGAGTTATAACATGAGGATGCTCCACTAAAAGAAGGGTATCCTCACAATAATTGTTTAACCTCATATCAAGCAGCTTTTCCTGGATTTTAAGTGCTTCCTGATAGCGCATCCTTCCTAGTTTTACAACGTTCATGTACATACTAATGCTCCTTTTTTAGGCTGATACCAATATAACTATATGACCAAAAATCATATTATGATCGCTCCCCAGTAATTCGCTTTGCGGCTTATTCTTGCGGGCTAACCTGCAGGAAATTGCAACTTGGCTGCAATCTGGTGCAATATGATCATATGATTATAATAAAGAATGTGAGATTCTTTGTCAACATGGGTAGTACATCTCAAATCCATAACTTACCTTTCAATCCGATTTTTAAGTGTGTTATTATAATAATGTCACTATTCATTCTTAAGGGAGGTTTGCTTTTTTAATGAAAATGTTGCCTAGACAATTCAAAAACTTCTTTTTCTATTTTACTGCTATTTTGGCTGGAATCTGTATTTTTGCTTCTTTAGTCTCAAGCAGTTTAGTCAGCAATATTTTCAGTGACGATTTTCACAAGCAGCTATTTGAACAAAACAACATCTATAAGCATGCAGAAGATACTCTAAAGCAATCAATCACTAAGTTGATTGAAGATATACAAAGCCCTTCAACGACATTACCTGAACAACTTAAAGACATACTATATACAGTTGAGAATATATTGACACCTCAAATGATTAGGGTAAATCTCGATAATATCAGAGGTGGTATCTTCAAATATTTTAAAGGTGACAATGCGTTCTTACCTGATATTGCTCTTTATGGTGAAATTTTACCTCATGTTAGTGTTTTGAAAAACGAATCCATTTCTGATGATAACCAAAATGTATTGTCCGCAAGATTTATAAAAAGTATTGATAAAATAAATCTTAGTGCACTACTAGTATACATAAATAGGACTGATATTTCAGACCATCTCATGACCACTAAGCTGGTATATTGGATTATTTCATCGATCCCTCAAGTTGGTGTATTGGCTTGCTTATTTCTTTTGGCTGTTAATATAGTTTTAGACTCAAGATCCACTTATGTCTTTAAGTGGCTACGTATAACCATTTTTGCTTGTGGGCTAGCTTGCATTCTGACCTTTATTTTACTCATTATTGCTTTTTCGCGAATTCCTCTTGATATATTCGACCCCTTTTTAAGCTCTGTACCACTTGGCAGCAATATAGCAGTTGCTTACCTTAAAGACTTATTCCAGCCAGTAACAGTGCATTTACTAAGGATTATAGTCTTCATGGTATTATTTTTGCTAGCTTTAAAGATTTTAAAAAATATTTTCAAACCTCTAATAGCTCAACAAAAGCTATTACCGAAAGGTTTAAAACAAATTTGGTCTGTATCCCCCCGAATAAAAAACATTCTACTTTCACTTTTGCTTTTTTCTACCTTATTCTGTTTCAGCTTTTCGATATATGCTGCAAGCCAAGAGCTAAAATCTGATGACCTTTCAGAAATAATTGAAAAGCTAAGGCATCGTAACACACAGATAAAAATAATACCTGCTGAAAACAGCAATATATTTGCATTACTACTAAAAGTAGTAGATAGGGATTCCGGCAAACCGGTAGAAGGTATTGAAATTAGCATAAGCGGTAAATCAAAGGAGCAGTATAAAGTATTTAATGAGCAGATAAATTATAATAATAATGGCTACAAAATTATATTGGACAGAGGAACCTTCAGGTGTTCATTTATAAATAATGATGCTATGGACAAATATTATCTGCCATCACCTTTTTATTTTGATATTAAGCAATCCGGAACAACAATTATTACTGTTTATCTTGACAAGAAGGTTATTGACCCCGGAATCATTGAGGTAGAAGTTTTGGATGAAAATTATGAACCTGTCGAAGGTATAAAGCTCAAGCTAAATAATGAAGAAAGTGACAACTCTGATAGCTTACCAGTGTTTCACACAGTAACTAATTCAGAAGGCATAGGCGTTTTTAAGGTTAATAAGGGAATATATGACCTGGACTTTGTTGATATGGGCACAGCCCAAGAGTATGAACTTCCTTCTCCTTTTACTGCCGCGATAAAATCTGGGCAAAAAGACCGATACACAATTTCTTTAGTAAAAAAGAAGATGTAAGATTTATTTTGTACCGGGAATTTTTTAAGCTCAAATGGTCATCAGTGCTGTATTAGCTGATCATCACGATTGGATAGGCTTTGACTTGGTCAAACTCAGAATGCGTCCAGTGGTGGCGAAATACAGGGGAAGCTTATTAGCTTCCCCGTGTTTTTATTCAACCACAAAAACAAACATGCTTGAAGGCATCCTCTAGATAGTGATTATGGTCGGGTATTGCCTCTTCTTGCAGCACCGATAGGCGAATAGCCAAATACCTTTTCAGTATTTATATGAGCTACTTTTTCCAGTACATCATATGGCAGCCTGAGATCGTGAATAAACCTTGCATGGCATAGGAATCCTTGTGCTAGGTATTCATCAATGCCTCCGGGTACAAGATTTGAGTCTGACCCAAATAAAATTCTGTCCTGATATTTTATTACAAACTCTTTAATTACATCCCTGTCCCAGTCATATAATGTATCCGCCCACCTGAGGAAAAATCCTACACTGGTATCAAAATATAGGTTTTTATAATTGTCAAGTAAAGCAGAAAGCTTATCTATTCCCATATACAGCTGATGTGCACCAACCACCTTCAAATTAGGATACTTTTCCAGCACTTTACAAAATATATCAACGAGATCGTCATTCGTAAAGGTTACACCCTTCTTCCAGCCTTCTGCCCAATAGGAATTAACACCACCACCATGGTAAGGTGATTCACTCATCCTTTGAGTAACGTGCCATAAAATCGGCGTGTTATTTTCCTGAGCTAAACTAAATACACTTCCCCATTCCTCATTAAGCCATATATCAGGTTTTTCAAAACCTTTCATAATTGAAGCGTTGTGCAGCTTCAGCCCAACAGTGTTACAGTCAAGCGCCTTTTTAAAAAGCTCTGAATCCGGATTGTCTGTTGCCAATTGTACTAGCCATCCAAAACGTTCATCCTGAGCTGCAACGTCTCTGAAAACCTTAAAAGTTTCAGCGCTGCATTTTTTCGAAGCAATTAAGAGAACTCGCCCCAACCTGAACCCATCAAGTCTTGCAAACCACTCACCAAGTAATTTGTAAACTTCTGCATGGGTAGTAACATCACCAATATGGTTATGAACATCGAAAAAGTACTTTTCGTTTGGATGAAATTGAAATCCCCAACCTTTTGAGAATCCATTATCAAGAGTTTCTCGCTGCTTAACAAATGGAGAATACGGATAATCAATAGAACGCTTATCTTCAGATGTCATAAAAAATCACTCCTTAAAAAATAATTATGGATTTTCAATCCGCTTTTTTGATTGTGATGAATGATATAGTGTAGCAACAGAACAGGCTAATTATTTTGAGAAAACTAAAGCCAATTGTTCTTTATGCTACACTGTATCATCATAACTTTTTACAAAAAGCAAATTGAAGTTATGACATTATTATATCATATTATAATCCAAGCCCCTGTGAGGGCGACTTCTTTTTCATAATAGTGCTTGTGCGTTTTTTGCCTTAGCAAAAAGCTCATTTTAAAAAACAGTTACCTCTTTACCTTTAAAACGCGATTGTACTTCTTTGCTCAACGCAATTGCTTTATCCAAATCCCCAGCCATTGCTGATTTTATTATTTCATTACCCTTTATAAAGCAATCTTCCTCTTGTCCTAGTATTACAGGAACAAATATTATAGTTGAGTTGTCCGCTTTATTATCCATTGCAGTAAAGCTTGCTCGCTTATCCTCAATACTGTCGCCAAACATAAATACACAGTTGTACCCGCTATATGATAATGAGATAAGGCTTTCTGCTTTTGTGGCTGTTTCCTGCCCTAAGTAGCGGATAATGTAATCAATTGATTCCTTTTCCATAAGCGGAGGCAGTGTAGATTCTGTTGCAGTCGATACAATAAAATAATCGCAAACATTTCTGTATGGAACTAGAATATTCTCACTTATTCCAGGCGTAAGACCAATTTCTGTAAGCTCTGAAACTCTTTTGTTTACTTCTGCACTCCATTGAAGTGCCCTTCCCACATCATCAAATGCTTCATATTCTTTAAGATTTTTCTCAGACAATTTAAGTCCCATCTCCTGCATCTTTGAAACAGCTTCATTAAGCCCAGGAAGAGAACAATTGTATCCTTCATTGGTAAGATATTTAGCAAGCTCGCTTACACACAGAAAACGCTCTTTTCCGGCAACAGCCGACTTAAAGTTTATATAATTGTAGCTTCGCATATATACCTTAAACGGTACACTTTGAAACTCATTAAGATGCAGGAATAATAATGTTGACATAATTTGGTGTTTATGTTCTGAAAACAACTTGCACACACCGTCAAAATCCAAAGCTATAGCAAAATCGCTTTTCTTTTTATCTTTCAGTTCAGGTATTAACTTATTAATTGTATCCTTGTTAAAACTCATATAAAGTCTCCTCCGTTTTATCTTTCTTCTTTAATATTTCACTTTGTATTTTATGGGCCACTCACCCCCCGGTGTAATCTCTCCAAACAGTGATCCTTGCAACAACCTCCATGCTGCAGGCAAACCAGACACTCCTCTTATCCTTCTTTTTTTACAGTTTAAAGTCTACTGGCCATTCTCCTTCAGGTATAATCTCACCAAACAGAACATCTGCTGCTATCTCCATGCTACGTGGTGCAGATGAAAATGCGACAATAACATTTTTTGCGTTATCGGGAGCGGTTAGTCTGTAAGGTGTATTAGAAATTAATATAAATGTCTTTGATGTATCCTTTAAAAGCTCCTCTATAAACTCAGTATTGGATGCTTTTCCGCGTTTAAAAAAGTTTGTAAGAACTATAGTGTCATGTCCTTTTATTGTATTTTGTATATTTTCTTTATCTTCCTTGTCGTAGGAGTAAGATGTCTCAAGATAAGAAACATTTTTACTGTATTTTAAACAGTTTTCATAAAGAATTCCTGGATGCCAGTAAGCATCATTTACTATACCATTCATTTGCTCAATGACAAGCATTTTGCTGTCTTTAGCCAAAGGTATCGCATCTTCTTTGTTCCTAGCAACTAATACAGACCTTCTTGCTACCAATTTTGATAAGTTGATTATTTTTTCATCCTTTGAGACTTCCTCGGGTGTCTCGTTCCAAACATTGCCTTGGGTGAAAAGTCCGTACTCGTACTTAAGATTAAGTACCCTGTAAACCTTCTCATCCAAATCCTTTTCAGTTATTCTGCCACATTCGACAAAATCCCTTATAGTATTAAATGTTTCTTCAACAAGACTATTTTCTGCTTTCATAAGCACAAGGTCAGACCCTGCCTCAAGAGACATAGCACAAGCATTTGCAACACCATATTTTGCAGCCACACCTGCCATGGTCATGCTGTCTGTTGTTATAACACCATTAAAGCCAAGCTCTTCCCTTAATATTCCTGTTATTATCTTTTTTGATACCGAAGAAACATATTCATCATCTAAAGACGGATACATTCCGTGGGAAACCATTACTGACGGCAAAAGTCCTTCATCACTTAATACTTTATATGGGAGCAAATCCCGCTTTAGCATAGTTTCTTTGTCTGTAGTAATCTCTAGTAGATTAAAATGTGGATCCTGACCCGAGCTACCAGCTCCCGGATAGTGTTTTGCTGCTGTCATAAGATGTCCATCTTTAAAACCTTGTAAAGCTTTTTTGGCATATTCGATAACTTCATCTACTTTATCAGAATAAGCTCTTATATAAGTTCTTGGATTGTCCGGGTTTACATTAACATCCAAAGTAGGCGAATGAAGCCAGTTTACACCCATTGCCCTGCACTGACGCGCTAGAGCGTATGCTATTTCATACGAAATTTGACTGTCTCCAGTCGCTCTTATTCCCATTGGTTTAGGAAAGATATGCATTCCACTAAAGCTAAGGTTTGCACTACTTCCTCCCTCTTGATCCGATGAAAAGTGCAATGGTATGCCCAGCGGTCTTTTTGTAGCAACCTCTTGCAGTTTATCAAGAATAACCTTGTATTGGCTGGTTGTCATATGTGCTGCTGGGACATCCTTTTTGAAACCAGAAGTATTTTCTATTTTAACTATTGTTGAACCACTTTTAGGATCTACATAACTTCCAAAGCTCCTGCTATTTGGTGATAGTCTAAATCCACTGCAATGGTATTTTTCAATGTATTCATAAATATGAGGTCTTATAAACGTTCCTGCAAAACCTAATGTTACAACTGCTCCTATTTTTTGTTCCAGCGTCATTCTAGAAATTAAGCTTAAGATGTATTTATTATTTTTCATTTAATAATTCCCTCATTCATATTAGAAATTTCACTTGCATAGCTATGTAGTTCGATAAAACATAACCATTACTACATAAAAGTATTTCCTTTATCTAAAAAAATATATATTTGCCAAAGAATGATGTTGACATTCCAACATCATTCTTTGGCATCTTTTCATGAAACTTAAAATTCCATTTTTTTACGAAACTACTTTATCATCTCCATAGTACGTTGGTATGCATTGTCGTAAAGCTGCAAGTATCTTTCTACTCCTAGGTTCATAGTTTCTTGAACGTATTGATCCCATTCGTCTAAGCTTCTGCTTCCGATAAAGAATTGAGCAACTGCTGTTTCTTTATGCTTTTTCAATGCTTCATCCAGATGAACGAATTCTTCATATTCTTCTTCTGTGAAAGCTGGTTCAATGTCTTCGCGCATATCATATTTTACACCTTGCTCATATGCATCGAAAAGCTCTGGACTAAAAGTACTCATATGGGAATTGTAATCCATGTTAACATTAGTACCATAAGTTGTTAACCCGAAATTATTTCTTATATCTGCAATAGATTCAGAATTAATAAACTTACGTTCTCCATTAACAACATTATATGTCTTGCCTTCCTCACCCCAGCTCAATAGTTCCATACCTTCATCGGATAAATAGAAGTCAAAAAGTCTAAATGTAGCATCTAGCTCTTTGTTGGTAGAGCTTATAGTAAGGGCATTTGATATAATGGTTGAATAAGTGAATTTGTTTTCACCCTTTGAACCCATTGCAATAGGTTTCATATAAGCTATTGTAAAATCAGGGTTTTCTTCTCTTACCGCACTATTTAACGTATCAATCCTAGTAAGATAGTCAGTAGTTATAAATACTTTGTCGGTTGAAACCAAGTTCTGCCATTGTGCTGTAGTCAATGTAAGGATATCAGGAGGTAATAAATCCTCGTTAAATGCCTTATTTATATATTCGACCATTTCCTTAAATTCGTCTTCAATAGGACCATAATTGAATTTTCCAGCATCATGGTCAAAATAAGCTTTCCATCCTGTACCCCAAAGAGGAACAAACATCGAAATCTGGGAACTAAGTCCTCCTCTCCAAGTGTAAGGATAACTATCTGGATATAATCCCTTAATTTGTTTCATTAAAGCATACAAATCATCACTGGTTTCAGGAATCTTCAAATCATGCTTTTCAAATATGTCCTTACGATACAGCCAACCTCTTCTATTTGTTTCTCCAGCGCCTTGTCCAGGAGGGAAAGCAAATAGTTTACCATCAGCACTCAAATATGACAAGTACTTAGCATTGTTTTCCTCAAGATACTTCTTGACATTAGGCATCTTGCCTAAGTGCGGCAAAAGATCTAACAAAGCTCCATCTGCGCCATACTTGTTAATTTCCGAGGGCGATCCCATGATATGGATAATGTTAGGTAGGTCTTGTGATGCAATAACAATATTAAGTTTTTCTTGATAATCCCCACCTACTACTGTTGTTACATCCAGTTTGATATTAACCTTCTCCTCAATCAAATCCCAGACGTACCAATCAGCATTGTAAGGCCAGCTTGCATGTGATTGTATCATCATAGTCAGTGTTTTTGGAGGCTGTTCAACAATACCAGTTGTTCCGTCGGGTTGTTGCGGTGTTTCTCCACCAGGTTTGTCATTGCCAACACATCCTGCAAGCATGCTCAGTACTAGTATTAAAACTAGTGACAAGTGAACATATTTTTTCATTCTTTCATACATCCTTTCTAATTTGTATTTATTATATTATAGTTTTACCCTTTCACTGAACCAATCATTACACCCTTTACGAAATATTTCTGAATAAAGGGATAAACCATGATTATTGGAAGAGTAGAAACCATAATTGTCGCATATTTAATAGCTTCTGGAAGAACTGCACTGTCATCAGCGCCAACATATTGAGTTGCCTTCATATCATTAGCTATAACTATCTGACGTAATATAACTTGAAGTGGAAACTTCTCGGGCGAATTTAAATATATAAATGGCGTGAAAAATGCGTTCCACATTGCAACAGCATAAAATAAACCAATTGTAGCCAGTGAAGCTTTTGATAGTGGTAATATTATATACCATAGTATACCAATTTCATTAAGTCCATCTATCTTTCCAGAATCCTCTAATTCGCTGGGTATACTGCTAAAGAACGTTCTCATTAGTAGTAGGTACCATACTGAAACTGAGTTGACCAGTATAACTGCCCATCTTGTATCAACTAAACCCAGTTTTTGCACCACCAAATACGTTGGAATCATACCACCGCTAAAAAACATTGTAAATACTACCATCAGTGTAAAAAATCTATGAAACAGCATGTGTTTTTTGGTCAGTGCATAAGCACCACATACAGTTACAGTTAAGGCTATCATCGTACGCGCTACTACATAAATTATTGTATTTTTATACGATGTAAGAAGCTGAGGATCTTTAAGCACTTCATTATAGGATTTAAAATTCAATCCTTTGGGAATGATCCCAACTTCACCCCTCATTATTGGAAGCTCATTGCTTAAAGAAACTGCAAATATGTGTAAGAACGGATACAATGTAATCACGCATATGAACAGTAAAAATGTAATTTTTAAAACTGTAAAAAACATTCCTGGTTTAATTTTCATTTTCAATTCACCATCCTTACCATAAGCTAGTCTCGCTAAGTTTTCTACTCATGTAGTTTGTCGATAAAACCAGTACCAACGAAACTACAGACTGGGACATATTTATTGCAGTTGCATAACTAAAGCTTCTCTGTTGTAGACCAATCCTGTATACATATGTGCTTATTACGTCGGCAGTTTTGTATATAGCTGGATTATAAAGCAAAAATACTTTTTCAAATCCAATATCAAGTACCTTACCTGTATTTAATATGAATAATGTTACTATTGTAGGTGCTATACTAGGTATGGTAATACTCCACATTTTGTGCCATTTATTTGCTCCATCCACAGTTGCAGCTTCATAGAGCTCTGGATTTATACCTGCTAATGCCGCAAGGTAAATTATAGCACTCCAACCAATGTCTTGCCATATTTCAGAACCAATATAAACGGTTCTAAACCACTGTGGCAAAACCATAAAATTTATAGGTTCCAATCCAAAGCCCATAAGAACTACATTAAAAAGCCCATTTCTTGGTGAAGTAAACTGCAAAATCATACCAGCTATAATAACAGTTGAGATAAAATGCGGAAGATAACTGACTGTTTGTACAACTCTTTTGAATGCTCCATTTGCTACTTCATTTAATACAAGAGCAAATGCTATTGGTGCTGGGAAGCTCCATACTAATTTATAAATACCAAGTAAAATTGTATTCCTGATTATATTAATGGAATCAGGATTTTTGAAAAACATTTTATAATACTTCAAACCAACCCAAGGACTGTCCATTATACCTTTAAAAACGTTATAGTTCTTAAAAGATATTACAATACCAAACATAGGTAGATATTTGAATATTAGAAAATATAAAAAACATGGGAAAAACAATATTAGTAAATATTTACTTTCGTTTAACCTTTTTATAAAAGGTTTCTTTCTAGCATCTAAATAGACTGCCTCTTTCAACGCTGTTCCTCCTTTACACGGTGTATGATTGTTTCATTTGTTTTATTAATGTCTGTATCTATGATGCTATTTTACTGTGCCGTCAACTTTTTGTAAATAAATCTTTCTTAATAAACCTGCTTGAAATCAAGAATAGTTAAAAATGATATATAATATTAAATTAGATATATTTGTCCTTGATTCCTCGTCAACAAATCCCAGACGAGTGCCTTGCTGCAGCTTGCAGAAAAAGTAGGCATTAATAAATTACTATCTTTTAAATAGTAGACATTGGAAAATTAGAATGCTTTGCAGCTTTAACCGTTCACAATATTTATTCTTCTGTATTTTCCAGGAGATATACCATAGTTGTTTTTGAATGCTCTTATAAAAGCATTTGGATCTTTATATCCGATCTTGGTAGATATGTCTTTAACTTTGATGTCAGTATTCAACAAGAAATCCAATGCCTTTTCCATTCGGATCTCATTCAAATAATCTGTGTAATTAACACCCTTAAAGTCTTTAAATAGTTTTGATAAATAAATTGGTGACAAACGGTATTTTTCAGAAAAAAGTTCAAGAGAAATTTCATCACTAAAGTTTTCTTTCATAAATGTAACCATATCTTCAACAACATAATTTCTGCAATTATAATCGACTTCCCCCGATGGGTCACTGCAAATATTATTTATTCTTTCAATTATATTGTTATAATCGTCTTTCGAGCGCATGGTGTCAATATCCTTATAAATACTGTCAAGACCTTCGTATGCGATTCTATTGTCTATCTCTGTATTCCCTAATATATCATTCACCATTGTAATCAGACCTTTTTTAACATAAGTAATTGGCATAGCTGTTTCTTCTAAATACCTAGTTAACTCACCTATACTGTCATTGAAGCTTTCAAGCTTCAACAATTCAACTATTGACCTTATTTTTATATATAATCTTCTAGGTATTTTTTCATTATTCATCTGTTTTACTTGAGCGGCAGTAGCAAACTGGGTCTGCATTTTAATAGAATGGTACTCAGATAATTTAGTAGCTTCAATATATGCAGCTTTTAGTTGGCTCAGACCTTGATACACCTTGCTAATAGCAAAGTTAACATACAAAATATCACTATCATTTTTGAGCATACTACTCACCTTACGCTCAAAATCACGAATGTCAAAGTTCTTATCAGCTAAAGGTAAAATTGCTATAGATGAATATAAATCAATTTGAAACGAGTAACTGTTAATACTCATATTTTTTAATACCATATCAATTAATTCCTTAATAGATAGCGTAATTTTATCAACATTATCCTCATTTTGATATAACTTATAAAACCCAGATTTAAAATTCAGAGTATAATTAATGACTATAAAATTATTAAAATCTGCAGGATCTATATTTAATTCCTTTATTATATTTTCGTTTACATCTGCTTCATCATTCTTAATTAACTTTACATAGAAAAGCTCCTTGTAAATATCCTGCATCATTTGGTACTTCCTTTTAATCGCTTCATAGTTATTGTTTATATGTGTGAGATATAAGTAGATCTTTTGCATTTCGTTTCCTTTTCTCCGCTTACTCACACCATAAAAATACTCAGGTAATTCGGTTGAAGATTTTTCCACTAGATCTGTAAGCCTTTGTATGGGGCGGTAAAACTTTAAAGAAAAAAAGTATGACAGAAAAAAGCTGCCAAAAAACATTGATATAATAGCCAGTAGTGCAAAGCTGTTAAATGCCTTAATTTTATCAAGTGCTTTTTGATATGAAATCCCCTTAAGATAGTACCAACCATAGCTTTTTGATCTAGCATAAAAAATATATGCTTCAGAATCCTTAAGATCAATACTTCCTGATTCTAAACCAGAATCATTTATTTTTGATAAAACTTCATGTATATCAACAGATGTAGTTGTGTTATCAAAAAGAACTTCGTTTTTATCCATATCATAAACCAAAGTATTTTCTCCGTAAAACTCACTCATTTTTGAGGCATCAAGAAAAATAAGCATTCTAAAATTCTTGAATGCGTTATGTTCTGCTGCCACAACGGATAACTCCTTCTTTATGTCATATCCAATTACTAAGCTTTTGGAATAGTATGTGTCCTGCGATAAAAAATCTGATTTTGGATAAGTGTTTGCTGTATTCGGCTTAGTTAAATATTCGCTCCAAAATAATTCATCCTTTTCTTCATTAATAAAATTAAATGTCACTAAATCATGTGAATTGAATACACCTTGGTTCGAAACAAAAAGGCTGTTATTCTTATCATAAAAAAGCACATCATGTATATACGGATATGTTGCTAGAACCTGCTGGGTATAATCCCTTATCTGCAAATAATCATAGTAGTCTGCTTGTTTTTTGCCATCTATACTCCTAATTATTGGATCCAATTGAGACTTATAAATAAGTTTATATAAGGTATCAATTTTGCTGTCAATCTCCTGATTAAACATTACCAGTTCTGAGTGTCCGTCACTTACAATATTATCCTTTATAATACTGTGAGCACTTCTGTAAAAATACAAATACGAAACCATAGATAAAAGTATTACTGTCATAAAAGCAGATAGTATTTTATAAAATGTCTTATTTAAATATAATTTAAACAATCGCTTTATCCTCCTTTTCGCATTTGTCAGTGACTCAATTGTCCCTATATAAATTATACTCCAAATTGAACGTTAAATGAAAACTTGTTTATGGAAAAACGATATAAATTTTTATTTTAACCTCATCCAATAAACTGTTGCCAATCAGATGCTCAATAGGTTTTATACTCTAAATGCGAAAAACAAAATCATATTGCATTTAAATAACACTTAAACAATTTTTATAACGAGGATATTGTATCACACTTTCACACCAAAAAGCAATTTATCTTTCAAATAGCTTTTTACCACCAATGCAAATTTTGCATGGTGTATAACCTTTTGTCTCTGCTTCACTTTTCTCAATGGGTATTCTACTTTTCGAAAGATATGTACACTCTCTTTTATGATAACGTGCACCTGTCCTGGTTATGTACACATATTCTTCTTCATCGCCTTCTTTCGTTTTTTCCTCATCATCTATACTTGGTGAATCCGGCTCATTACTTTCTTCTCCTCCTTCATCACCTTTGGGACTGTTATTTTCTTCTTGGGTTACTGCAGAACCAGCCTTCGCATATACTCCATAGCTTCCATTCAACCATGCACGCTCCACAGCAGTCTTTACTATTTTTAGTTCCTTAACAGTAAAAAAAGGAATGTGTAAACCAACCTTGTATTTTACTACAATTACTACCTCATCCTTTTGGGGAACAAATCCAAGACTGCTACATTTTGTTAAGTAATCACTATTTTTTTGCTTTATGTCAAATTCGGATTGGCTTTGTGGTAATTCAAAAAACACTAGCTCAAGTTTTTCCGAATCTATTGCTGTATCAGCAAGAAATTGTCTTATCAGTGACATAACCACATAACGTTCTGCCTGAGATTTTATTTTGAAATACTGACCTGCAATTTTATCAGAAATTTTATCATTAAACCAATCACTAAAAAGATCAGTTCCTATTTGCATAAATAAATCAGCAAAATCAGTTTCATTGGTACCTCCATCCAAGATTAAGGATAGCACTTTTTTATATTCATTCTGCATTTCATTAGAAACTATTCCTTCTTCTTCGCTTTCATCAACTTCCAAAAGCTGCATATCCGGATTATATGGAATTATTTCATCTTCCAGCTCATTTAAATAAGAAATTGGATAACATGATGCAGCAATTTGTTTTGCAGCTTCATGAACAACATGGTTAAGTGTTATGTTAATACTTGCAAGCCTTACAAAAAAAAGAAGTGCTAAAAACAAACATACAAAAACGGGAAATGTTAAACTTGCTTCAACTGTTAATGAACCGCTGCAGTTATTGTAACCTTGGAGTACCCTTAACCTTTTCCACCTTTTCACCTTTCGATTTCACACCTTTCCAACTTTCCAAATTTCCAACCTTCCAACTTCCCAACTTTCCAACCTTCCAACTGCCTTTTAATACCCTACATAAATCTCCTTATCAATTATATAACACCCATTCCTAAACCTTTCCAACCCAAGCCTGTCCACATGTAGAATTGGTATAAACCAGAGATTGACTTCAACTCGTGCACAGCAGTAAACAACTGTACTTTGCTTAGTGATATCAAAATCAGCATCCGATTGTTTTATATTTGCATGAATTAGTTGAGTTATATTATCCATTTGATTTTTTTCGCTTGTTATAGACTGTAAAAGTAAGAATATTCTTAAGTGATCAGAGTAGTTTATTTTAACCGTCTTAAGTGAGGGACTCAAATTAACAAATTCTCCCCTATAAAGTTCAAATATATCCTTACATGAATTCAAAAAACCTTTACCCAAAGAGTAAATTAACCGGTATCCCGGGTGAGGGTTTTTACTTACCGCAAACTGGTCTATACTGTCCACTGCAAATCTTAAAAACCAAACACTACCCCAAGTCTTAACTATATTGTCAATTTGTTTCCTACTACCGAAAAGAATATATTCAGCCTCACCTTTGTGGAAGTAGTGACCTCTTTCCACATCTGACGTAAAATATGTAAACCTGTCTAATATAAATTCTACAACAAATACTTTTTCAACTGCCGCATTAAAAATTTGCTTAATCCCATCAAGAAATGCCATTATACCACCATTGTCCTCTTCCGCTTTTTCTTCATCTGAATTACTGTAAGCTTCCGGTTCGTACTGTTCTGTTTCATAGCTTTCTTGATTGATATTTTTATACAGCATGTCATCTGTCAAAAACCTTAAATAGCGACCTTCATTATTCCTTAATCTCTCAATAAGTTGGGTAAGTATTACGCCTTCGCCCTGATCTGCTGGTCTATCATCAAGATCATTCACAGGCTCATCCACCTGTATATAATCCATCCCATAAATCTCAAAGTCACTTAATTTTTCCGATATTGACGTGACAATTCGTGCAATAGCTATGTTCCTATATTCAATTTCTGCATTTAAATTACTACAGCAATTAACAGCGTTGTCATAGCTAAACTCCATATCTGACAAAGGCTCAAACTCCATTAATTCTGCTTCTTTTATGTACACTAGGTCGTAAAGACGACTAAGTTCGTTTTCTAATGCTACTATTTCCTCAACATTTTCAGAATAGCTTTGCTTCAACAAAGATGTTTTTGATTCTATTGTTTTGATTTGTACTTTTAATTCATCCAACTCATACTTCAACAGCTTATAGCTTTCTATCTCAGAGTTTAATGAATCTTTTTTCTCACTTACTTCATTGTACTCTGCTTCTAAATGTTCAAGCTCTAAAGATAGTTCGTTTTTCTCCGCTTCAAGCCCTTCAACAATAACTATAAGTTCATTTATTTGTTCCCTGTTAATCTTTATTTCATTATTGAGTTTTTCTGTTGAGGCTTTGACATTATCAAACTCTGAGTTGGTAGTTGTGTTAATTTCAATTAGAGGATCTTCTTCTTTTAGTTCCTCCACAAAATTTTTTGACTGCTCATTGGCATTATAATATTCCTCTAGTGGTGCAACAATAGATTCGTTCAACGCTTGAACATCGTTCAACATCATAAGCCTCTGTTTAAGCGTCTGCAGGTTTATACCATCGTCACCAAATTTAAACTCACTTAACTTATTATTTGTTTTACTTATTCCTTCTTGTAATATTTCGCGTTTTTCCCTAACGGATTTTTCCTTTTTTGAAAACTCCAGCTTTTTAAAAATACCCGAGGCCCTAAATTTATCAACTATACTCTCAGTTATAGTTACAGGCGCCTTATACTTCATATATTCAACAATCTGATCTTTTAAAATTTCACTTTTATCCAGACCTGAAAAACCGCTTACATGCGTGTTTTCAAGTGCTTCGTCAAGGCTATAATTTATGTACTTGAACGAATCACCTGAGTTTAGATTAAGTTTCATAAATTTTATAAAAGTGTCCCTTTTATCTTGATTATCTAATGAAGTATCTACTGCGAACAGTCCATAGTCCCCCACAAGATCTTTATTGTAGCAAGCTATAACCGATCTTGCTGCCGATGCTATTGACAATTCCACTTTTCTTTGGGCAACAAACAACCTCGATATATCTACAAGTATACCTATCAAGACAAGTAGAGATACCAGTATGAGAATCTGAAAAACAGTTACCGCCCCTTTGCTGCTTTTAAACAATAACAAGCCCGATCTTGCTTTAGAGGTTTGGTTCAACATCTTGTCCCCCCCTTTTTTAAGCTATAAACCATCATAACAAGCATACACCTCTCTTAGGATATTATTTAAACCCCTGCAAAAGTTTTTCCTTAAGCTCATTTATCTTTGCTCCTAAGTTTATATTTTCATCAATTCTATTGAGGTATTCAACCGCAAGGTCAATATTCCTGATGTATTCTGCCGGTTCAGAAACTATTGCCACACCTTTTGCTGTCATACTTACAGTGTCGCTTCCACTAAAAAGTTTTTTCAAAAAACCCAACGGTATTTGAATATCTTGAGTAATTTGAACCTCAAGTTTTCTATTTACAAAAGAATTTGTAAAATTAATCTCAAGTTTGGTTGATGTAGGTTTTAAAATGCCTTTTGAAATACTGTCTAAAACTAACTGTCGTATACTGTTTATTTTCTTTTGCGAAATATTATCAGTTTTTGTCGTCTCGTGATCTGCGGTAAACTCTTCAATAACCTCACTATAGGACATATTACCATCGTGGAAAATCCTAGCATACAGAGGATCCTTTTCTGTTTCAAAATTTATTTTTCCAGATTCTATGTCTGCACGACTATCAACCCATGCTAAAGCTCCAAATTGTGCAGCTTTTGTTACAGTACTGTTAAGAAGAGCATAGTGAAATACTACTATGCATCCATATATAATGGCAAAAATAATAATTATAATGGTAGTAACAACTATTGATGCTTCCACTGTAATACTACCTTTTTCAAGTGCATAACCTGATTTTTTTCTAATAACAAATCTTTTAGAGCTACCAAAAGACGCTATTGGTCTACAAGAGCCTGTTTTACCATTCACAAGTGCAACCCCCAGTTCAAAAGAGCATTTCATATTCTAAATACTCTTTATCCATTATTTTCTTATTTAATTTTACATTATTATTGGTGATTTTGAAAGTGTTTTTCCAAAATTGTTACAATATTTTTGGAAAAACTTATTATTAAACACGCGAGATTGAAATAATATCCCTATTTTGTTGATAATTGGGTAGAAAAGGGTTATTGCACACGACCCCTATATCTCTTTAGCTACCTCTCTACAGTAGCGGAAAGAACTACGATATGAAAGTCTGACAGACCTGTGACCTTGTCCTTATTTGTGTGATCAAATAAAATAACATTAGGGCACCTTTGGGTGCTTAATATATCATAACTGAACATTTCAAAGTGTACATTTTTGAAAACTTGCTTTGGACTAAAACCCACTTGAGCCGGAAGATAAAAAGCAATATTATTTTCATCCTTTAAAAAGTCAAAACACCTCTGGTGAAAGCTCGATTCTTGAATTCTTTTAAGATTTTTTGGCAAACTTCGGGTATTGTTAGTTCTCAAATAGTCAAACTTCATGAGTTCATTTAGTAACTCATAATGTGTCATATCGACTTTTGTCTTTAGAAAAGCCAGCAAAATATCATATAAACTCTGTGAAGATGCTGGTTTGTCAAAATAACCTTCTATTCTGTAATACTTTGAAAACTCATAATAAAATTCAAAGGGATTTGAAAAAATCTTGCTGGTTATAAATTTTAGACTTTGTACAAACCTTCCACTATTATAATAGCGATCCAAAACCTCTTCAATATCATTAAGCTTTGTCAATTCATAAAAGCTGATAAAGTTATTGGATAGAATTTCATAAGGAGGGTAATCCCGATATATATAACCAAATTGCTCTTTATTTTCTCTGATACCTGAGCCTTTAAGCAGTTTAAGAAAACCCAGCTGCAAATTGTGTGCACAAAGAAGGTAAGCATCATTAAAAGACTTCTGAAAAATTTTATATGTTTCCAAGGGTAATCCTGCAATAAGATCTACATGTATATGAATATTACCTGGTTTTTGTAGCCTTTTAATGTTGTTAAGAACCTTTTTGATATCAGTTTTCCTATTGACTGCCATAAGTGTATCTTCATTGGTTGACTGAATTCCTATTTCAAATTGAATCAGTCCCGCAGGAGCATCCTGCAAAATTGCGAACATTTCCTCATCAAAAAGATCTGCTGCAACTTCAAAGTGAAAGTTAATGTTATCATTTTGGTGTTCAATTATAAATTTAAAAATTTCTATTGCTCTTTTTTTATTACAGTTAAAAGTGCGGTCAACAAACTTTATTTGATGGACTCCATTTTTTATTAGTTTTAAAAGTTCTGACTTTACTCTCTCCAAGCTGAAGTACCTTACACCCTCACAGGTAGACGATAAGCAATAAGAACAAGAAAAAGGGCAACCTCTTGACGACTCGAAATACACAATTCTGTTTTCCATGTTCTCCAGCATTTCTTTAATATATGGTGATGGAATACTGTCTGGCAAACGTTCTAGTTTACAGCAGTTGCTCACTGATTTATCTTCATCTTTATAGGTTAACCCTGAAATAGTTTTCATGATGGTATTATTGTTTTGGTTGATTGCAGTTAGAAGCTGCTTAAACGCAGTTTCTCCTTCACCCGAAATTATATAATCTATGTATGAATACTTCTTAATGATTTCTTTTGCATCATATGACACTTCTGGACCACCAAGAATGATTTTCGCACATGGCTTCACCTTTTTTATATCAGATGCAAGCTTTAACACATATTCAATATTCCAGATATAACATGAAAAAGCATAAACATCAGCATGATCAAAAAGCAGAGTTGAAAGAATATTGTTGATTTTTTCATTTATGGTGAATTCTCTTACCTTAACTTCACCACACTCATTTCCACATGTCACTTTCAAGTACCAAGGAGCCAATGATAAATGTATAAATTTTGAATTTAAAGCAGTTATTATTGTTTTCATTTGTTATTCCTTTAATATATTTCTTTTACAATCTTCAATTAAATTTTTCTGTCACTGAATAATGATACACGACTTTTTAAAAAAGAACAATAAACTTTACTTTGCAAGAAAATCTGATCTTTTAGGACTTATCTTAACAAATTACACCACTCTAGAATTACATCTGATAAGTAGTGTATAAATAATTTCTTCTCTGCATTCCCTGCTGTTTTTAGCGAGGTTGAAGCTACGATTTTTCCGTTAAGATAAAAGGTAATTTTACCTACCTCTACATTTGAATATACAGGTGCTTCCAGTATATCTGGTAGTTCTATCTCTTTTTGTATAACAGCAGCCTCATCTTCTCTTAAAGGAAGTTCAATATCATCTATAGGTACAATTATAACATTTTTTCGTAATCCTTTTTTTACAGGTATCTCACTAATTATCTTTTCATTACTAAGCAAAGAGTAAAACTTATAATTCTTAAAGGTGTAATCCAGTATAGTTTTGCTACTTTGTGCCCTTTGAGTTCTGCTATCACAGTTTAAAACAACTGAAATGATTCGCCAGTTATCTTTTGTCGCAGAAGTAACAAGACATCTTCCAGCCAAGCCTGTATATCCAGTTTTCACTCCATCTGCACCTTCATAAATAGAGAGCATTTCATTCGTGTTATAAAGATTTCTTCCTTTTATACCTATTGAGTGTGTAGACACTATCTCCGAAAAAACGGGGTTTTCAAGAGCGTATCTAGTGATTATTGCTAAATCATATGCCGTTGAGTAATGCCCTTCCATATCAAGCCCATGGGGCGATTTAAATTGTGAATTATTAGCACCGATTTCCTTTGCCTTTTTATTCATCATGACAAGAAAATTTTCTACAGTCCCGCCTATATGTTCAGCAACTGCAATAGCAGCATCATTCCCAGACTTCACCATCATGCCATACATAAGGTCATTTAGTGATATTTTTTCTCCCATTTGCAAATTTATTTGCGATCCCCAAATGGATGCAGCCCTTTTACTAACTGTGACTATATCGTCGAGGTTACCGTTTTCCAAAGCAACTATGGCCGTCATAATTTTTGTTGTACTCGCAATTGGTCTTTTAGAGTAGGCATTTTTTTCATAGAGGATTCTTCCAGTTACAGTGTCCATCACAATTGCAGCTCTTGCTCCTATATCAGGTGTTTTCCCTTGTATTGTATTTGAAATATCTTCGATTACACCAACAAACGGTTCCTCATCAAATTCATCAGCCCTTGCAGAAGGTTTTACAATAAAACACACTATTAAAAAAAAACAAATGCAAAGATGAAGTCTTTTTTTCAAATTAATCCCACCTAACTTGATAGTTCGGAAAAAATCACAAGTGATATATTTATATGATGCTGGAGAAAGTAATATTATGATTAAATTCGAGAAAGTCGCTTTACAAATTTCAGAAGGAGCAATGATTTTAACAAGGAATGATGTTCAAAAAAGTAGTTACATGGCTTTATGCTACAATTAAATTTTTCACAAACTTGCTTTATATACCAAAAACCAAACCAAATCTTTCTACTAATAATTCATTATTAACTGCACAAAATACATATCGAGGAGGTGATATCATGGCAAATAACAATAAAAACAAAACTCAGTTTGAACAAATGAAGTATGAGATAGCAAATGAAGTTGGTGTTAACCTCAAACAAGGGTACAATGGTGACATCTCAGCAAGAGATGCTGGTAAAATTGGCGGAAACATTGTTAAAAAGGTTTTTGAATCATATACCGGAAATGCGTACCCTGCAGAAAAAAAAGGCGATATGAGTAGGTAATAAGATAATTTATAAAACAGCAGGGAATTTTATTTCCTGCTGTTTTACTATGTGTGAAAACTGATATTCTCTTGTTTAACCTATTGATGGGTGGATCTTATTAGCTTTAAAACCTTTGTTTTTATTAGATTGTGCCTAACAATAATGAGGTGAAATAAATGTTAGTAATATTTGTACGTACTATCATTCTATACTTACTGGTTATATTTGTAATGAGGGTTATGGGAAAACGTCAAGCAGGGGAACTTCAACCTTTTGAACTTGCTGCAGCCATCATGATATCAGAGCTTGCCTCCATACCAATGCAAAATACAGGTATACCTTTATTTAATGGCGTTATCCCAATCATAACAATTGTTTTTGGACAGGTTCTTCTCTCATTTATTTGCCTTAAAAGCAATAAAGTAAGAAATATAGTATATGGCAAGCCAACTATTCTGATTGAAAACGGTAATATTTTGGAAAGAAATTTAAAACATGAAATGTATACATTAAGTGATCTCATGGAAGGGCTCAGAATGAACAATGTATCAAACATAGCTGATGTTGAGTTTGCTATTCTTGAAACTACAGGTCAATTAAGTATAGTTCTGAAATCTCAGAAAAGACCTGTTAACCCTGAGGATTTAAAGGTTCCTACCAAGTATGAAGGAATATCTTTAACACTTGTTATCGACGGAGAGGTCGTGAATGAAAACCTTGAAAAAGCAAATCTTACAGAGGAGTGGCTTAAAACAAGACTAAGAAAACTTGGTGTCGAGAGTGCAAAAGATGTATTATTTGCCAGTCTGGATTCTGAAGGTAAACTCTATTACCAGACAAAGGGCAATAGATAAGGAGGTGCTATGTATGCACACATTCAAAGTAATAGTAACATTGTTTGTATTACTGAGCATAATCTTTAGTCTTAGTATCTTCGCGAATTACACCCTTAACACAACATCAAAAGAACTGGTACAGGATCTACAGAAAATAGAAGCGTATACTATTGATTCCGACTGGGAAAATGCAGAAATTATAATAAATGAATTAAATGCTAAATGGTCAAATATCCAATGGACTTGGTCGCTTCTTATAGACCATTTTGAAGTAGACAACATTAATATTGCTCTTGCAAAAACCATACAAATGATAAAATTTAAAGACCAGTCATCTGCATTGCAAGAAATAGCTTCATTATTGCAATGCATAAAACATGTGCCTGAAATGGGAAAGTTTAATATCCAGAATATCTTTTAATGTGCTTTAGTTTTTCTTTTGGATTTTTTTCTAAGCATCAATAATAAAGTCAAAAGAGTTACTACAAGAATGAAAACAGAAGTTAAAATAACATTGTTTAAATTCATAAATTTTCTTACAGAGCTACAATAACCTACTATGCCAAATGCAATGAAAACAACTCCGGAAATAAGCTGCATTGTTTTCTTATGCATTTTTTTGTTTATTATAGTACCAAAAAATACACCTAGCCCATTTGCTATAAGCATTCCTGTGGTAGTTCCCATAAGGACCAGAACAGGACTTGAAAATCCAGCTGCTAAGGATATAGCAGCTAGTTGTGTCTTATCTCCCATCTCTGCAATAAAAAACGCTGTAGCCACTGTAATCACAGGACCTAAAGATGATTTTTCATTGCATTTTTCCTCTTCTCCGTTTGTCCTAAAAGCCCAAATACCAAATGCAATAAAAGAAAGTGCAGCTACTATTTGTACAGCATCAATATAAGTGGACAACATTTCCCTTAAGAAATGTCCTGCGGCTACAGCTAGCCCTTGATTAAGCACAGTCCCTAACAAAACACCTAGCATAACCTTCCCAGGACCATATCGCGAGACAAAACACATTGACAAAAGCTGTGTTTTGTCTGCCATTTCAGCCAGTGCTATAACTCCAGCAGAAATAAAAAAAGGCATTATTTTTTCCAATAAAACTACTCCCCTTCAAAAAGATGCAAGTATTCATCTAGCACTTCTATTGCAAAAACAGTATTATCCTGCAAACTTCGAACCTCAGACATGAAACTCTTCGATAAATATATTTTATTCCTTTTGTAACACTTTATACTTTGATTATGAAAGTGATGTGTAGTTGTTTCAATTAAGATAGTACGAAATTAGTGAACAATAACTGTTTGCTAGGTCAATTGATGTGCCTAAAATAGAATAAAAAAAGGGTTTTACTCATTCAACTAGCCATGCTAGAAAAGCGAGTAAAACCCTCTTCTTTTTTGGTGACGAATGCTGGATTTGAACCAGCGACCCCTTGCATGTCAAGCAAGTACTCTAACCAACTGAGCTAATCCGTCATACTATATATTATCTATATAGCCTACTCTTTTGTCAAGAGGCGAATTTTACATTCTTAACGAGTTTTAATCCCTGTGTGAAGTACTCAGCTGGTAGAGTGTCACCTTGACGTGGTGAAAGTCACAGGTTCGAGTCCTGTAACGCCCACCATATTTAAAAAGACTGCTTATAGCAGTCTTTTTTTAAGTTTATTTGTCTTTCTTTTATTTTATGATGTCCAGCCATTTACATTAAGGTCTCTGCATTGATGCTACTTTTTGTGCTACCTTTTCTATTCTTTCGGCAGCATATTCAAAAAACTCCCGATAAGCACTGCAGTAATGATTTAGCACAGGATTGCCGTTTGCAAAAGGTTCACGATTCCTTCTGCATCCACCCCTGCAAATTCCAAACCAGTGGCATTTGAGACACTCCGGACTCTGATGCTTGGATACCTCTACAAATCTCTTGCCATTTTCAGAAAACTTCAATTCCTCAAAACTGGAATCCTTAAGGTTCCCAAGGTACCACTCATCCAATACATAAAAGTCGCATGGGTAGACGCCACCGTCCGCTTCCACAACAAACTGGCAACTACATATTCCTGACATACCACAAGCTTCAGGAGGATGCCCCAATACCATACCAACTAAGTTGTCAAAATACCTTATACTTATATAATTATCATTCATAAAGTCGTTATACCACTCATCAAAAAGATTCCGCATAAAATATGAGAGTCTTTCAGGCGTAAGTGAGTATTCATAATTTCCAGGCTCTTCACCTAGGGGATCAAGACATGGTATATACTGTAAATATTTAAAATTGTTCTTCTTGAAAAAATTGTATACTTTCTTAACATGGCGGGCTACAAATGCATCTACAACAAAAAGTATGTTGTATTCCACCTTATGTTTATTGAACAGATTAACTGTGTTCATAACCTTGTTGAATGTGCCCTTTTTAATATGATCCACTCTGCTTGCATCATGAATATCTTTAGGACCGTCCAGTGAAAGCCCTACAAGAAAATTGTTTTTGGCAAGAAAACTAGCCCATTCATCATCTATAACAATTCCGTTAGTCTGAATTGCATTATTAATAGAAACGTTCTTAACATTATATTTTTTTTCAAGTTCAATGAGCTTTTTATAAAAATCAATTCCAGCAAGTGTGGGTTCCCCGCCCTGAAAAGCGATCGTGCAATTGTTGTCAGCAAACTCAAGAGTCTTCTTTACTAACGTTTCCAAAGTATCATAATCCATAATTCCATAAGATTCTGTCAATCTGTTTTCTGCTATTGAGTGGTAAAAACAATATCTGCATCTGAGATTACATAAGCTAGAAGCTGGTTTAATCAGTAAACTAATTGGTGGCATAAAAAATTTTCCTTTCATTTTTTTGTTTTAATCATATTATAGCTTTCACTTAAGGGTTTTGCAACAAAGCTTTAAAAGTGCATATGTACCAGCCAAAATTTTATTCCTTTATCACTCCATCCCAGATCCCATGGGACTCTGTATCTGTCAGTATTATGACTATTTACCAACGGATAGCCCTTAGAATCCCATCCTGTAACAACTGAAATATGTGTTACCTTTCCTTTTTTTTCATAAGCGACAAAATCGCCTGGTTGCATATTGAAAGCTGCTTTATAAATTTTTTCATAGGAACCGCTAGCAATAAGCGAAGCTCTCCCACTATAGAGCATGTAGTCTTTGAATGCTGCTGCGTTAACCCAAGCCTTACTGCCTTCTTTTGTATAATTCCAAGAATAGTTCTTTTTAAACTTACCTCCTTCATACATTATCTGTGAAGCAAAATTCGCACAATCTCCTCCTAGGGAATTATAGTTTTTATACTTTTTATTATAAGTAAGCCCAAATTTGCTTTCAGCAGCAGCTCCACAATACCTGTCTGCATATTCTATCGCTGCATTCTGTCTTTTGCTTGTGTTTTTGCCTTCAAAACCCCTACCCAGTATATAATTGGTTATGCCATTACTTGTTTTATCATCCAGATTTAAAGAATCTGCAAAAGGATCAGTATACCATTCTCTTGCAATAAGCCAGCTTTCTTCCCTCTTTACAACATCCATTGAGTGGTATGTACCTATCCTGAACATGTTTATTTTTTCAGGTTCATTTAAATAAGAATATTCATAAACAGTGGAAGCGGTAAAATTAACAGAAAAACCTGCTCCCTTGTGTTTTGCTTTCAATTTGTAAAGTGATGTATCTATATTCAAGAACTTTACTCCCTGCTTCTTGGACCATGAATGTAAATAGTTTGTTTTTTTTAGCCCATGCTCATAAGCCCACTCGCCAAGTTTGGTATTCAAAGCATATAAGCTTTTTAGACCATCTCCATCATTAACTAGGATAGCAAGGTTTCTGATTTTAAACATATTCTGTATTTCATCCTCAAACCCTGCAGGTTCTGTACTTACCCTAAGACTTGCAGGCACAATCCTCAAAGCCCACACAGCAACCAAAAAAATAATAAAAGTAAGTACAATAATATAAAATGATAATCTACGGATTATTATTAGCATATTGCAGTCTCCTTAAATATAGAAAGTGTTAATGTGCCCCCTGACACTCCAAAAACTAACCCCTATTAAAACTTTTCACCATCAGGACAGGGCTTACCCTTTACATAGCTACAGGGGTACCATAAAGTGGTGAAGCGCTGTTCTGCTCAGCGCTCACTTGGTCGCCTGCCACTGCTCTGATTAGTGCGATTGCCGAGAGCCTGTAAATTGCTTAAAGCAAAAACTTTGTTTTTGTTCCATAAAAATTATATGTTTGAAGACTAAAAATAGAAGCGTTATATTTGAACCGCATAATACTAACTTAAGATTAATTACTTACTTACTTACTTACTTACTTACTTACTTACTTACTTACTTACTTACTTACTTACTTACTACTTACTTACTACTTACTTACTACTTACTACTTACTACTTACTACTTACTACTTACTACTTACTTATCAGAAGACTGTCCAGATTTTCAATGGTTAGTCCCTTTTCAATAACTCCGTCCAACATTTCATCAAGTTTTGGAGTATCAAGATAATTTATGTGCAGTAATATTATAATGCCATTTTGACTGTTCTTTACAACGTGATTTACTATCTTATCAATAATTGGTTCTATTGGCTCTTGTTCGGTGTTGTGATGCTTTATTATACTGTTATAAGTTTCAAGTGACCAGCCCACAGGTATATATCCATACTCAGAAAGTATTTCGAGAATTTTTTTGTCATTATGTCCGCCACCACCAGGCATACGGAAAAAAGGAAATTCCTTTTTCATTTTTATCAGGTACTCATCACCTATAATTTTTGAAATAGTATCCTCCCATCCTGTTATCTCCTTTCTGATTTCCTCTTCAGAAAGAGATGTAAGTATTCGGTGGGAATCTGTGTGATTACATAAATAATGTCCTTCGTCTATCACTCTTTTCCAAAGGTCAGGAAAATATTCAAGGTAGTCCCCCACAACAAAAAATGTGCATTTAATATTTTTTTCCTTTAAGGTATCCAGCGTAATACTTAAAGCTTCTTTGTCATATCCATCATCAAATGTAAAAAAAACAGCATTTTTATCTCTATCGCCCCAATAAATGGGTACCTCTAAACTGTCCATATCTATTATATTGGGCTTTGATGTAGGTTCAGGTGTGTTTTCAGGCTTGGGGGTTGTAGTATGCTCTGGGGCAATACCAATATCTGGTGATGTATTCGGTGATGCTGTAGCTTTCGGGACAGGTGTTTTTAAGTTCTCAAAAGCAATTGGCGTAGTCACCTCAGGTTCGGGCAAGCTTGTATTTTCCAAAACCGGTAACGGTGACGAAGTAACATCTACTTCTTCAGAAAAAGCTGGCAAAACCACTTCGCCATTATGATATCTTGGCTCTGCAGATTGAACACCTATTAGAAAAAAAGAGATTTCAATCAAAGTTAAAATAACAACAAAAACTTTCCTAAATATTTTTCTTTTTGATACAAACCAATCAGTAATATTATCAAGCATAAACCTTACCCACAAATACATTTTATTGGTACATATAACATCTATATGAAACGTTATTAATTCTTGTTACAAGCCCTTTAACATTTTATATCAGTAAACTTATTTATGCAAGAATTAACTCTCAAAAATAAAAAATAATAAAAAACTGTAACTTATTGGCTACTGTTCACGTGAGCTGTAGAAATATAACTTTTGCAATGTTAGGAAATAATATCGAAGCTTAGTTTAGACCTCAATAAGCTTGTCAAGTTCTTCTTCAGTTAATTCCCTACATTCACCTTCATGAAGCATATCATCCAATACCAAATTACCAATTTCAAGTCTTTTAAGGTATCTGACACTTTTACCTGTGGATTTGAACATCCTCTTCACCTGATGAAACTTTCCCTCATAAATAATCAACTCCACCTCTGACACTAAGCCAGACCGTAGAATTTTCAATTCTGAAGGCATTGCCCTATAGCCATCATCCAATAATACTCCTTCACGAAATTTCTCAATATCAAACTCAGTAACCCTTCCATCAACCAAAGCATAATATTTTTTCGGGATAAGGTTTGTAGGTGAAGTAAGCCTGTGAGCCAATTTCCCAGCATTTGTTAAAAGGAGAAGCCCCACTGTATCTATATCCAACCTACCAGCGGGAAATGGATTATAATGCCGATATTCTTCAGGTAAAATATCAATTACAGTTTTTAATTCATTATCACAGGTTGCGGAAATTACACCGATTGGTTTGTTCATCATTATATAAATATATTGTTTGTACACCAAAAGCTTTTCATTAACCATAATACGGCATTTATAAGGATCAATAGTGATTGAGCTGTCTAAAACACATATACTATCTACACTTACAACACCTTTTTTAATAAGTTGCTTAACTTCTTTTCTTGATCCATATCCCATATTGGATAGAATTTTGTCCAACCTCTGAGTTTTCCTCATACTGTCACCCCTCCTACCGCATTTTTCTCCATCCTTTTGGGTAAAGGTTCTTAAGCGTTCCGTCTATTTGCTTTGCTAAACCAAGTACATAACCGTCAACACAAACTGCATATAACCCTTTAGCACCTTCTGACAAAAGTGTCTCACCCTTTAAATATTTATTAATATTAATATCTTTTGAAGAAAAACTAATCGTATTTTTAAACTCCCCTGCTTTAAGTACTATGGCCAGAGAATGAGAAGGTTCAAATATTCTGCCTTTGAAGCTACCCATATACCATCCAAATTTAGCTACCTTTATTCCCTTAAGTTCCGGAGCTTTTACTGGTAAGCAATAAAGGTTATTTCCCAACCTTTCAAAATAACCTTCTATTGTGATATTTAAGTTGTCTTTGATAAATGAAAAGAAAATATCTGCCCCAATAAAGTCAGGAGGTGGAATAGGTGGTTCCATCAAAGTAACACTTTCACCCTTTCGCTTCATAAGAGCTGTAAAATGTCCTTCACCTTTTATTTTATGCGGCCACAAGCGTACAGACTTGCTAATATCTACCATACCTTCGCACCACTTTGGTCTTCCCTTGTCAAAACCATTAACATTATTAATGTCGCATAGATAAAAATCTTGATGATTTTTTAAGAATTCTCTTATCTGTACTTCATTTTCTTCTGGTGAAAATGTGCATGTAGAATATACAATTACTCCACCCGGTTTTAGCATTAGGGCAGTATTATTTAATATATCTTTTTGGATCAGAGAACACCTTTCAGATTTGAATTTGCCCCAGCTTCGTGCTGCCTCGGTGTCTTTACGGAACATACCCTCCCCAGAACATGGAGCATCTACAATTATCTTGTCAAAATAATCTTTAAACATAAGCGCAAGCTTGTCAGGACTTTCAACTGTCACTATTGCATTTCTCACTCCTGACAACTCTAAATTCTTAATCAAAGCTTTTGCTCTATTGGGGTTTATGTCGTTTGCTACAATCAAACCTTTCCCCTTCATGTCAGCAGCTATTTTTACGGTTTTTCCTCCAGGTGCAGCACATAGATCCAATACTCTTTCCCCTGGCTTTGCATCCAACACAGTTGCGGGCAACATTGCACTAGGCTCCTGAATATAATAAAGTCCTGCGTAATAATGAGGATGCTTTCCTGGATTTTCATCTTCATTGTAATAGAAGCCATCATTACTCCATGGTACAGGTTCCAGTTCAAATTCTGTTAATGCGAGAAAATCTTCTATTGATATTTTCAAGGTATTAACTCTTAGCCCATAATATCTTGATTTGTCAAACGCTGCAACAAAATCCTCATATTCGTTATCATCAAGAAGCATCTTCATTTTTTCCAAAAATTCTGAAGGTAGTTTCATATATTATTTTTCTCCTGTGTATTCTATGCGCATCCAAACCTTAGGGGTTCTTTATAAAAGACGCTATTCCTGCATGAATCAGGACTGTTGATAAAGGATATGCAATTACAGCATTGGCTAAGCCTTGTATTAAATTGCCCGGAAGACCACCTATTGCATAAGCGTATCCAAAGACCTCATTGTCAAAAATCTTAAGAAAATATAGTTCTCCAAAAAAGTAGCCTATTGGAATAATCAATGCACCAACTAATACCGCAGCAATCCTCACAACTTCCTTTTTACTTAGTTTTTTGCTACCGGCGATTTTTCCCACAATATATCCTTCAATGCCTTTCACAATAAAAGTAACCGGAGCATAAATTATACCTCCAGGAGAGAGAATATCAGCAAAAGCAGCTCCTACAGAACCAGCAAGGAATCCGCTTTTACTCCCAAGCAGAATCGCTGTAGTCATAATAATGGCATCACCAAGGTTTATATAGCCAGGAGGTGGAACCAATGCATAAATTTTTGTAAAGTAGGTTGCAAGAAAAACCAATGCAATCATAAGCCCATTTATGACTATTTTTCTTGTTGATGATTGTTTCATTATAAGCTTCATTCCTTTCGCTAAGCTTAGAGGCACAAAAATTAATGAAAGTGCTCCTTCAAGTTTGTGATATCATTTAGCTTAGTTCTCTTCCATGCTATTAAAGGTAAAGCAATCAAATTATATTTGCTTAAAGCCTTCTAAACAAAGACTGATAAAATTCAAATACGTTACATCATGACTCCCTATAGATGTAATCATATTATACCTTCATTAGTTGAAAAACTCTTTATACAGTGCTCTTACCGCTTTTTCCGAATCCTCTGAATTAATCCCGAAAATCATGCTCACCTCTGAAGAACCCTGATTCATCATTTCAATATTTACATTTGCCCCTGCTAATGCTACTGTTACTCGCGCGGCAACACCTATAGTCTGACTCATACCCTCACCGACAACCACTACAATTCCCAAACCTCTTTGAACATCAACAGAATCTACATTTAGCTCTTCCCGTATCTTTCGTAAAACTCTTTCTTCAGTTTGCTTATCAAACTTCGTTTCTCTTAACATGATAGAAATATTATCAATTCCCGATGGCATATGCTCAAAAGAGATACCTTCGTCTTCCAGTATGTGTAAAACTTTTCTACCAAAGCCTATTTCTCTATTCATCATATACTTGCTTACATTAATACTGCAAAAGCCCCTTTCAGCAGCAATACCCGCCACAGGACCGTTGGCAGTTTTTCTTTCGGTAACGATTTTGGTCCCATTTGATGAAGCATTATTCGTATTCTTAATATGAACCGGTATACCCTTTCTGTAGACAGGTTCAAGTGCTTCTTCATGAAGAATTGAAAACCCCGCATATGCCAGTTCACGCATTTCTCTGTATGTAAGCTCATATATAGCTCTAGGGGTATCAACAATCCTAGGATCTGCCACATAAACCGAATCAACATCAGTAAAGTTTTCATACACATCAGCGTTTACGGCTGCCGCTAGGATTGAACCGGTTATGTCTGAACCACCTCTTGAAAATGTTACTACTTTATTCTCAAGCGAATATCCAAAAAATCCGGGAAACACCTTTATACCGCTACAATCATTTAGCTTGCTTAAATTATTATATGATTCGGGAAGTACACGGGCATTTCCATATTCAGTACTTAAAATTAGTCCTGCGTCTTTAGGATTTATATAAACAGCTTCCTCTCCAATTGATTTTAAGTACTCGGCTACAAGTTTGGCTGCATTGTCTTCTCCCGCAGCTTTTAACAAGTCGGTAAACTGACTCTCATTACTTGTTTCCTCTTTTATACGCATATTCAAATCCTCTTTTATTATTTTGATGATATTGTCATTCAAACCAAGCCCCGATGCAATTTCTGCATATCTTTCCACAACCCTATTAATTTGATCAGTTGCCAAACCTCCTGATATTTTTGCATTTGCACAATTTATCAATAAATCTGTAACCTTGGTATCATCCTTAAATCTCTTGCCCGGAGCTGAAACCACGATATATTGTCTCTCTGGGTCAGATAACACAATACTACAAACTTTTTTGACCTGAGTTGCAGTAGCTAGCGATGTTCCTCCAAATTTCGATACTTTCATTAATCCCTATCCTCCATTTTTATTACTAAAATATTATAAGCTCTATTCTTCCAATAATCTAATGCTACTTTCTACAGCTACAATCGACGAGTTTTCACAAAGTTTTCCAAAGTCAGCTTCTATAAGCTTTTCAGACTTTAAGGGTGTAATAAATGCTAATTCATCAATAGTGCTGGATTCATTAAGACAAACCCAGTGGACATCGCCAAAAATGTTCTTTACGATTTGCCTAGCATTTTCAACATCACTAACCTTCAGTCTTGTAAAAAACCTAGAACTTGCTTCCTTGTAATTGATTAGATTATTGTCATCATTAACAGTACTAATATTTTTTCCATAAGTTCTTTCATTTTTGACTATATCAATAATATCAGCTACTACAGCGCTAGCTGTCGGAAGTTTTCCTGCTCCTTTTCCGTAGAACATAACTTCACCCACAACATTTCCTTTGACTACGATTGCATTAAAAACATCCTCAACATTTGCAAGAGCATTTGATTTATTTATTAAAAACGGACTTACAATAACATATATTTTGTCATCAATTTTTTTGCTAACTCCTGCAAGTTTTATAACTCGGTCACATACCTCTGCATATTGCATGTCCCTAAAAGATATCCCTGTAATACCTTCGGTGTGTATGTTTTCAGAGTTCACATATTCATTATATGCAATTGATGATAGTATTGCTATTTTACGGCTTGTATCAAAACCTTCTATGTCATTGGTTGGATCAGCTTCTGCATAACCTTTCTTTTTTGCATTATAAAGCGCAGTAGCAAAATCCTTTCCTTCTTCTTTCATCTGTGTAAGGATATAATTAGTTGTTCCATTTAGAATTCCGGTTATTCCCATAATTTCATTTGCTGCTAAACAAGCACTAAGAGGTCTTATAATGGGTATTCCGCCACCAACGCTGGCTTCAAATAAAAAATTTACATTGTTTTCCCATGCGAGTTTAAGAATCTCGGAACCATAAGCTGCTACAAGCTCCTTATTTGAAGTAACAACATGCTTTCCCTTCTTGATAGCCTCTTTGACCAGTTGGTAAGCATTACGTGTTCCGCCAATAGTCTCAACAACTATTTTGATACTATCGTCCTCAAATATATCATCTGGATTTTTCGTAAATAGATCCCTTTCAGGGCTATCCGGGAATTCCCTTATATCCAGGATTCTTTTTAGCTTTATTTCCTTTTCAGAACGGCGCTTAATACCTGCAGCATTTTTTCTCAGCACCTCAGCAACTCCGGAGCCTACCACTCCGTAACCTAAGATTGCAACATTTATCATAAAATACCTCCAGTGTTTTTGTAATTCCAACTTGATGTTTTCATAAATCTTTTCCATTATTGTTTTTAATATCAAAGCTACTGCTCTTGTTATTGTTTGTCACCATATATTGTGCAATCACATCATAAAAGAATGAAGATAACAAATCTTTAACTTTTCAATTAATCTATTTTGTTACCGGGCTAAAATCTCGTGTCTTCTAACACCTTCAATTTCACTTATTTCATTCATAAGCTCTGTCACATTTTTTACCATCCCATCAGTTTCAATAGATATTGTGACATCAGCAAGATCGTTAATAGGGATATTTTGATTTATTGTAAGAATATTTGCCCTAGAAACAGCAATCTTGTTAATAATTTTAGCAAGTATCCCTGAAAAATCTTCAAGTACAAAAAAAAGAGTTACCACATGTCTGCTGGTCATATCATAAAACGGATAGACATAATCCCTGTACTTGTAAAAAGCGCTTCTGCTTAGTCCCACTTTTTGTACAGCTTCATTCACTGTTTTTACTTCACCTTTTCCAAGTATTTTTTTTACTTCAATAACCTTTATAAATACATCAGGTAAAACCGACGTATCTATAAGCAGGTATGTAGCATTCTTTTTCATAACGCCCTCCTGTCTTTACTACGTGCACATATGTTTTTCACTTGAGTAATATTAACATAACTATCCTCTTTGTGCAAGAGGATTTTATTAACTCTTTAACCAGGCTTTTCACGTCTTAAGTTTTTTGATAGTAAGATGTTATGTAGATAACAACAGAACCATTTAACTAGTTCTAGATACTCGAGGCGATTCTAATACGCTCGCTTTTTCACATTGTGAAAATAATATAGTGTAGTAAAAAGAACAATTGGCTTTGTTTTACTACACTATGTCAACATTACTTTATTAGAATTAAGCAAGAAGATATCCTCCCAGCTTTTTTAAGAACAGATAATACCTGTTTAAACTAGTAAATCCCCAGTATTTTTCCCACTGTTTCTTTCATCTGGTCTTTCTTACATATAGTATTATGCTTTATTGGTAATTTATCTAGATTTCGTAAAGGCCCAGGTATTTCAAGTTCACATTCACCTGCCAATATTTCAAGAAGCTCATGTTCGTCCTTATTTACTATGTTAGCTTCTCCTAATACCGCATATGCTACACTTTTATTAAATTTAAATGGACTTGCAGTTGATGCAATGAGTGTTTTTGTCATATCATTAGTTGAAATAATATATTTGTCATACACATCAATGGCAACAGCAGTATGAGTGTCAATAAGATATTTATATTCATCATAAATACACTCAATTGTTGCAAGTGTATCACTTTGATCTGTATAATCTGCCCAAAACAAAGAAGATATCTTTTTCTTTGTTTCTTCATCAACCGTGTATTCTCCATTTTTTTTAAGACTGTCCATCCATTGATTTACCGATGTAGAATCATGCTCTATCAATTCAAAAAGCAGCCTTTCAAGATTGCTTGAAATTAAAATATCCATTGACGGTGATATAGTTTTCTTAAACTCACGGTTTCTATTATATGTTCCTGTATTAATAAATTCAGTTAGAACATTGTTCTCATTGGAAGCACAAATAAAGCGGTTTACAGGCAGCCCCATCTCTTTAGCATAAAATGCTGCAAGGATGTTGCCAAAATTACCTGTAGGAACAGCAATATTTATTTTATCTCCAATATTAATCTCATTACTTTTTACCATATCACAATAAGCTGAAAAATAATAAATTATCTGTGGTACTAAACGCCCCCAGTTAATAGAATTAGCTGAAGAAAGCTTTATTGCATTTTGACTCAGTCTGTTATTAAGCTCTTCATCTGCAAAAATTTCCTTAACTCCATTCTGTGTATCGTCAAAATTTCCTTTTACCGCAACAGTGTGAACGTTGTTCCCTGTCTGGGTTATCATCTGCATCTTTTGAATCTGACTTACCCCGTTTTCAGGGTAGAATACTATTATACTTGTTCCATCAACATCCTTAAACCCTTCAAGAGCCGCTTTTCCAGTATCACCAGAAGTTGCCACTAAGATTACAATTCTATCCTTCTCCCCAAGCTTTGCTACTGCTTTGACAAGCAAATGAGGCAGAATCTGCAAAGCCATATCCTTAAAGGCACAAGTAGGACCATGAAAAAGTTCTAAAACGTATATATTATCATTCAACTTATGAACTGGAGCTATTTCCTTACTCCCAAACTTTTCCTCAGTATATGCTCTATAAACACACTCTCTAATTTCATCTTCAGTATAGTCATCCAAAAAATATTTTAAAATCTCAACAGCTCTTCCTTTATAATCCATATCAACAAGCTTTTGCAAAAAATTATCAGCTGTTTTTATCTTTTGTTCCGGAACATATAGTCCCCCATCAGGTGCAATACCCTGTTTGATAGCCTCTGCTGATAATACAGATCCAACTCCCCCTCTGGTGCTTTCGTATTGCATAGCAACGCCCCCTATTCACCCATATATGTATACATGATAATATATATCCAAGAAAAAATAAAGTAAAATTTTCTGAGGCTTTTGATTTGCTTTTTTTATATTCTACGAACTGTTAGTTTTTAAAATAATAATTAGCCAGTTCTGTTGCTACACTATATCATTAATCACAATCTAAAAAGCATATTATAATTATCTGTGTCCTGCCAGTTTACCTTCCGAATAACCAATGAAAAAGATACCTGATGTTGCTTATTCGATAGTCAAAACTGCTAAAAAACTTATAGGCTGCATTTTTTCCTGAATTATAAAGATAGTCTTTCTCTTCCTCATCAAGACCAAAATCCAAAGATGAAACTTTTGATACATCAATTTTAGCAATAAATGAACTGTCCACTTGATTAGTCGGTACTCCTGTATCATGTACAGCGTTAATTAGAGATTTGAGCACCTTGAGCGGTGTACTCAGACTCAGAAGTTTTTCCTCACCGCTATATAATCTGAATCCTATTTTAGGAACAGTCTTTGAGTAGTTAATCATCCACATTGGAAAATTGTCAAATACGCCTCCATCAACCAAATAATGCATTTTAGTTTTGCTGCATTCTGTCTTTGGCAATTCCACCGCTTTGAACGCAAAAGGAACTGCAGTACTCATCCTAACTGCTTTTGCAACTTCAAGCTTGTCAGGTTCTATACCATAATAGGAAATATCATCAGGTAACACAACTATTTTTGCGCGGTTTATATCAACTGCAGTCATTCTTAATTTATAACCACCTGGGTTAACTTGATCTTTTATGCCACCTCTAAGATCTCCAAATTTTTTTATACCACGGCGTGCAAGAACTTTATATACCCAATTTTCAAGGAGATCTCCGTCAAAGAGAGATCCTTTTTTACTCAATGTAACTAGGTTTTTTAGAAAATTCGCACGGTATTGTGGCAAGTCTAATAAAAATTCTATATCATCATTACTTCGCTCATTATAATTCGTGTTACTCATAAAAAATCGCATATTATTTCTAGTTTGCATTAAAAGCTCCGGATTGTACTCCATGTATCTTTGCACTACAGGTACCTTTTGAGGTATCTGTGAAATACTAAGTTTCTCAAAATCAAATTCATGCATTATCTTCTTGATTTCATCAGCCTTATATCCAGCTGCAGCAAATGATCCAGCTAGAGCACCTGCTGAAACACCAGCAATGTTTCCCGCATGATAACCCATACTTTCTATGACTTCAAAAACGCCTATATAAGCTATACCCTTAATACCTCCACCACTTAATACAAGGTTAAGTCTTTTATTTATGTTACCTTCCACAAAAATCACCTGCATCCAGACATCTTTATTCTTAAGCTGCTTTATACTTTATATATATTACAAACTCACCAAAACAGTGATTGTTGCAGGCTTGTACTTTTTTTTAAAAATAGTTTTTTGTTTCTGTGATTCTTGTATTTATTTATTGAATAGCCAACTATTTGTGTATTTTTTTTGATTTTTACCAAATAATATATTTATTAATCCAATTTGTGGGAGGTTCTTTTGAATACTGAAAACAAAAAAAGTACTTTTAAAAAAAATAAAATTGTTCATAACTACTTAATTATGGCTGCAATTATTATATGTGGTGCTGGCGTTCGTATTTTGTTTTTCAAATCAATAGGTAAAGCTATAGAAGTGAGTGATACAACAACTTATTATGACTGTGCAATGAGTATCTACTATCATCTTGGCCTTAATGAATACAGACCACCAATATATCCATTGGGAATTATGATTATGGCAGCAAATTATGGATGGGCAAATATAGGTTATGTAATGCCTTATCTTCAATCGTTACTAGGTTTATTAAATGTTTTTGTAATTTATCTATTGGTGAATGAAGCTTTTCAAAATCGTATTATAGCTTATATTTCTTCGTTTATTGCAGCAATCAGCTTCACCATTTATAATTGGGATTTTATACTGTTATCTGAAAACTTTTCGATTTTTTTAGTAACACTAGCTGCATACTGCCTTGTATTGTTTTTTAACCGCCAGAGAGTTAAGTTTCTATACTATTCTTTTATTATTTCATTTCTTGCAATATATACAAAACCATTCTTTCTAATGCTTCCTATTCTTATACTTATATTTATTCTTTTAAGATTTTTTATGCTGAAAGATATAAGCTTGTATAAACTTATAAAACCATTATCTTTATGTCTTGCAGTTATTTATGGAAGTATTGTTCTTTATTCTGCCTTGCACTATGCACAAACTGGTTATTTCGGATTCTCATCTGTAGGAAGTGTGAATTACTTGGGCAAGGTTATGCAATATAACATGGGAGGATATGTTCCTGAACTTAAAGACGACATAGACAGATTCATGGCAAATGAAGACGCTGGAAGGTTAGTAAACGGAAAGTTCCCTGAACCTTGGCATTTCGTGGGCAATTATGGATACATAGGTAATCACTATGAAAAAGCTGGTCAATATGCAAAAGCGATATTAGTCAGGCATCCTTTTGAATTTATTGTAAAAAGCTTAGGCCAAACTGTGGAACTGCTTTTAAAATCTCCCTTTGAAGATTATATTGCAATAAATGAGCTTGCTATATCAGAAAACAAAAGTGCTCTATTAGTAGATATAAAGAAAATGACAGATTTTTTTGACCGCGCTTATATTTTAGTTATTCCTGCGATTACAGAAATGTTGTATTTGATTTTCTTTGCAAAGAAGAAGACAAAAAAAATACTGTTTCCTATTGTAATTATTGTATTAATCATCTTATACCACTACGCTGTTGCTGCATTTTTCTCATATGGAGATTATCCCAGATTAATAGTTCCCGCGTATCCCCTTATTTATATTGTTATGGTTGTGTATCCTGCAAGACTTGTTTCTTATGTTTATGAGAGAATTGCTGGTCCAAAAGTTGAGCTAGTTGGTTAGTCTACACATTATTTAATATCTGATCAATCATATACTCAACATACTGAAGTGTTCCGCTTCTTGGGTATTCTTCTTTTATTTCCTCAAAAATTTCCAATGCCTTTCTTGAATCATTCGATTCTTTATAGCAAACACCGGTATGGTACATAAGCCAGTCCATGCTCTCCCATTCTTCTACATAAGCGTCAACTTTTAAAAATCTCTCTAGAGCCATACTGTACTGAGCCTTTTTGAAATGGTCAAGACCTGCATTATATAAAGCCCATGCAGCTTTGTTCATATCTTCAGCTACTATTTTGTCATACAAATCCCCATCTTCACCAGTAAATTGTAGTTCTTTGATTTTAAGAAACAGATCCGCTGCTTCCTCATACTTTTCCAACTCAAACAAGTTCTCAACATCGTTTAAAATAATTACGTTCTTAAGATATTCAGAACTCTTTTTTGCAGCCTCAAGGTCATTTTTTAGTTGATCGATCTCACTGTCTTTTTCAGTAAGCTGTTTATTATGCTCTTCTTCAACCTCAAGCCGTATTTTTTGCGATAATACTGTATCCAAAGGATTGTTGATAATATCCTCTTCCTTATCATCTCCCGTATCAATGAAAAAAAAGTATATAAAGCCAATAAACAATATTAAAATTATTCCTATAACAATACCTAAAATAAAGTTTGCAGGGTCAAACTTGAAACGTCCAAAGATAATATCATCTTTTTGGGAAGATTTTGGTGCTTGCTTTTTTGTTTTTGCTGCCTTAACCTTTTTCTTAGTCACTTTTTGTACAGGAACAACCTTTGTATCTTCCATATTCATTCCACTAATCCTGTTCATGTACTCCAATGCTTTAACACTATTTTTTTCAGCTTCTATCACCCGCTTGAAAACCTGAGCAGCACTAGTAAAGTCATTCATAATACAGTATGCCAGACCTAACAGATTCATTGCTTTAAGAAAGTCCGGATTCATTGATATAGCTTTTCGAAGTTCAATAATTGCAATATCTTCACTTCCGACTTTTATATTATCCAGTGCTTTATTGAATAGTATCGCCGAGTTTTTTATATTGTCAGGAATTTCACCTTCGATGTCATCAAAATTAAGTTGTATCGGAGTAAAATATTCCAACTCCGCTTTGTAATTAATCAACATTTACACCCCCGGACTTTTAAAGAATAAATAATACAATGTATATTGTGTGACTTCTACCCCCATATTTTTCGAGTATTCCGTTCCTCACTATCAAACATGCTTTTTACTTCACCAATATAATAAAGTGAACCCAAAGCACAAATAACATCATTCACACTTGCCAGATTAATACTCATTTTAACAGCCTCTTTAATTGTATCACTAACAATCACATTATTACAATACCGTTTTATATACTCTGCAAGTTCTCTTGCTGCAAGAGCCCGATCATTGTCAGAAGCTGTCACTGCAATAAAGCAGCTTGCAATAGGCGTAACCTTTTCAATCATTTGTATAAAATCTTTATCTTTCATTACACCCATAATAAAAATAATCTTTTTACCCGGAAAATACTTTTTTAGACTGTATGATAACTTTTCTACTGCATCTGGGTTATGCGCTCCATCAATTATTACTGTTGGATTGGTTGAAACAACCTCTATTCTTCCAGGCCATTCTGTTTTTTTAAGTCCGTTTCTTATATCACTTTCCTCAATTTTATAACCCTGTTCTTTCAACAGTTGTACAGTTTTTACTGCAACAGCCGCATTATACGTCTGAAAATCACCCGGCAGGTGTATTTTAAGCGATTTTAAATTCTCATAATTAAATTCCTGCTCAAAAATATCTTCACTTTGCACCTTCACATCTTCATGTCTTACTTTATAAAGTACTGAGTTTGTCTGGCTGCATTTATCTTCTATAGACTTAATTGCTTCCTCTTTTGAAGGGTACGCAACAACTCGACTGTTATCTTTTATAATACCAGCTTTTTCAGAGGCTATTTCGGTAAGAGTTTTTCCTAAATATTTAGTATGATCATAACTTATTGAAGCCATTACACAAGCAAGTGGTGAGTTTATAATATTTGTGGAATCAAACCTACCTCCCATACCAACCTCAAGTATCACAATGTCGCATTTTTTCTCAAAAAAATATTGAAAACCTATAGCTGTTATTATCTCGAATTCAGTTGGATGGTTCATTCCTTTTGCTTTCATTAGCCCTATTTTATCTTTAATTACAGTGGTAATCTTAGCGAGGACATCTTCTTCGATTTCTGTATTATTAACCGTTATGCGCTCAGTAAACTTCCTAAGGTATGGCGAAGTAAATGTCCCTACAGTGTATCCTGCTTCTATTAATATCTGGGTTATAAATGCTGCTGTTGAACCTTTCCCATTAGTGCCTGCAATATGAATAAATTTCAAATTGCTCTGGGGGTTCCCCATTAGATTAAGCAACGCTCTTATATTTTCTAATCCCAGCTTTATACCAAATTTATAAGTACCATGTATATATAAAATTGATTCATTGTAGTCCATATCAGCCTCCCATATATTGTCATATTCAATGGTCAATATTTATTTACCACAGCACTTTTTGTATTTTTTACCGCTACCACAGGGGCATGGATCGTTACGACCCACATAAGCACCTTTCTTAACAGTCTGCTGTTTTTGTGGTTGGTCCCCATGTGAGGCACTGGTTGGCTCAGCTACTTTTTCTCGTTTTGTTGAAGCATTGTCTACACGAGATTTACTGATTATTCTCAAAGCATCTTCTTGAATATTCTTTATCATCTCCTCAAACATTTCATATCCTTCAAACTTGTATTCAATAACAGGATCCCTTTGCCCATATGCTCTAAGCCCGATTCCATGTCTTAACTGATCCATTGCATCAATGTGATCCATCCATCGTTGATCAACCACACGAAGCATTACAACTCTCTCGAGTTCACGCATCATTTCTGCTCCAAATTGTTCTTCCTTATTACTATAAATGTCACTTGCTATTCTTATAAGACGATCTTTCAAAACGTCTACAGTAACATCATCCATATTGTTTTTCAGATCATCTAATGCACCTTTAGGAAGAAATATACTTTCAGCATAACTTATCAGTCCTTCCCAGTCCCAGTAATCAGGATGGGGGCTTTCCGCACAATAAACTTTCACCATGTGCTCGGCTGTTGACAAAATAATCTTCTCAAAGTTAGGCTTTAAGCTTTCTCCGTTAAGAACCGTCCTTCTCTGCTGGTATATAACTTCTCTTTGTTTATTCATAACATCATCATACTGGAGCACGTGCTTTCTTATATTGAAGTTCTTTCCTTCAACACGTTTTTGTGCATTCTCTATAGCACTAGAAAGCATACGGTGTTCTATAGGTTGGTCTTCCTCAAGTCCAAGTGTTTCAACCATACCTAAAATCCTGTCTGATCCAAATAATCTCATCAGATCATCTTCCAAAGAAATATAAAATCTTGAAGATCCGGGATCTCCCTGACGACCTGAACGACCACGTAGCTGGTTATCAATACGCCTTGATTCATGACGCTCTGTTCCTATAATGTGGAGTCCTCCTACAGCAACTACATTTTCATGTTCAGCATCAGTCTCAATTTTATATTTTGAATTGAGCTCTTGGAACAATTTTCTTGCGCTAATTATCTCAGGATTGTCAGTTTCATAAAAACCGATAGCCATCAGTACTATTTCTTCAGGGATTCCCCTTTTTCTCATCTCTTGCATGGCCATATGCTCAGGATTTCCGCCTAGCATAATATCTGTACCACGACCTGCCATGTTTGTTGCAATTGTAACTGCGCCCAGTCTTCCTGCCTGAGCAACTATCTCTGCTTCCATATCATGGTACTTAGCGTTAAGTACTTTGTGCTTTATGCCTCTTTTTTTAAGAAGAGCACTCAATAGCTCTGATTTTTCAATAGAAATTGTACCCACAAGAACTGGCTGCCCTTTCTTATTGCACTCTACTATGTCTTCTATAACAGACATAAACTTACCTCGTTCATTTTTATAAACCGCATCCGGATTATCTACCCTTATCATAGGTTTGTTGGTAGGAATCACCACAACATCAGTACCATATATATCCCTAAATTCCTGTTCTTCGGTAAGTGCAGTACCCGTCATACCGGCAAGTTTTTTATACATACGGAAATAATTTTGAAATGTTATGGTGGCAAGCGTTTTGCTTTCCCTTTCCACAGTTACTCCTTCTTTTGCTTCTATTGCCTGATGAAGCCCTTCGCTGTAACGCCTTCCATACATCAAACGTCCGGTGAATTCATCTACAATTATTACCTCTCCATCCTTTACAACATAATCTCTGTCAAGCTTCATTAGTCCGTGTGCTCTGCATGCTTGATTAACATGATGCAGTATGGTCATGTTTTCAGGGTCGGTAAGATTTTCAATATTAAAAAACTTTTCTGCTGTATTAACTCCATTTGCTGTAAGGGATACTGTATTGGCTTTTTCGTCAACAATGTAATCCTCTGCAATATCGTCCATTTCCTGCTTGTCATCAGTTTGAGTAAAAACCTTAGCTTTCAGCTTTTTGACAAAAGTATTCGCCAACCTATAGAAGTCTGTTGACTTGTCTCCGGCACCTGAAATTATAAGCGGTGTACGAGCTTCGTCAATAAGTATACTGTCAACCTCATCAATTATTGCATAGCTTAGCTCCCGTTGAACCATTTCCTCCTTATAAATGACCATATTGTCACGAAGATAGTCAAATCCAAATTCATTATTGGTTCCGTATGTGATATCACAATTATAGGCCTTTCGTCTTTCTGTATTGTTCATGTCATGAACAATAAGTCCAACAGACAAACCAAGAAAATTGTATACTTTGCCCATCCATTCACTGTGAAACCTCGCCAGATAATCATTTACTGTAACCAGATGCACACCTTTACCTTCGAGTGCATTAAGATAAATAGGTAGTGTTGCTACAAGCGTTTTTCCTTCACCTGTCTTCATTTCGGCTATCCTGCCCTGGTGTAATATTATCCCACCCATAAGCTGTACACTAAAATGCCTTTTATCAAGCACCCTTACAGAAGCTTCTCGGACAGTAGCATATGCTTCCGGAAGAATATCATCAAGTGTCTCACCGTTTTTAAGCCTTTCTTTAAATTCTTTAGTTTTCCCCTTAAGCAGCTCATCACTTAGTTCTTGCATTTGAGGCTCCAAGGATTCTATTTCTTCTACAATAGACATTATTCTCTTTATTTCGCGGTCACTATATGAACCAAATACCTTTTCAATTAGCTTTCTCACTATTAAACCCTCCTGCTTTATATGGAGCATTACCATCTTTTGTTACTTCAAATATTAATACACAAAGACCAATTACCACAATAATGTCACCCAAGCTTATAATCTGCATCATCCAGTCAAGAACCGGTGGTGTTTCAATAATGTCTGACAAAAAAACAAGCCGTGTGCTATCATTTATCAAAGAATGCTTCCCGTCAAGCCCTAGCCTTACCTGTTCGATAATTTCAGGGGTTGCACCTTGACTTATTAGTATGCTTTCCTTGACAGGCATTTTTCCTCCATTAAACATCATTACCAGTGCATTCAATAAGCATCCAATTCCTATAAACAAGATACCTAAGTATCTTCGATTAATCCAAAAACCTGAAAAAAGTAGACAAAAAACTATAGCCTGTATAACAAAGCTATAACGAGATATAAAACCAAATCCATTAAGACCAAGTATCTGGGCAGTAGCTTGGATCAGGAATGCCGTTATTATTATCCAGGTTTTTTCAAGTTTTAACTCAGCTAGGTTTGCTATTTTTCCACCAGCCAGTTTGCCAGCTATAATACCAATTGCCACAGCTACAATGTACAACATCTATTTAACACCTCAAGCAATCAAATTTTTTCGTCTTTATTCTCCAGACGATCAAGAATAAGATTGTATCCGTCTGCACCATAATTAAGAGAGCGGTTAACTCTGCTTATTGTTGCAGTGCTTGCTCCAGTTTTTTCGCAAATATCAGTATAAGTCACTTTATCCCTCAGCATTTTCGCAACTTCAAGCCTCTGGGCAAGAGCTTTTATTTCAGCTATAGTACAGATATCTTCAAAAAAATTATAGCATTCGTTAATATTTTCAAGCATTAAAATTGCTTTAAATAGTCTGTCTACCTGTTCAGACTTTATTTTAGAATTCAAAGTTAACATCCCCCAGTAGTTTCTCGTATTTTGCTTTTGCAAGGACAAATAAATATTTAATTTTTGTATTAATTACATTTTAAAGTATGTTATAAAGAATGTCAAAGGTATGACATACATAACTTCAATCTGCTTTTTTGAATAGTTTGGAATTAGTTTACATTCATATGTGTGTAACAACAGAACAGGCTAATTATTTTTTGAAAACCAACGGTTCGTAGAATATAAAAATGCTAACGCTTTTTATGCGCCATCCATGGCGCAAAAAGCTAAAAACCCATCGTGTTTTTTTCACGCATTTTTATATTCCGCTCACCGGGTTTTCTGGCAAAATAAAGCCAATTGTTCTTTTTGTTACACACATATTATCATGTTGTGTCTAAAAAAACGCATTGCAGTGAGCAGAACAAACACTAGATTAATTCCAGCTTTGGAATAAATTAAATAGTTTTAAAAAGGATTTTTATGAGCACACTACTTATGTAAAATAGGCAGGCATATTTTTATCAAAAACCACACTGCATAATAAATATTTGCCTAAAATATTAAACAGGTTGGTGAAAATAATGGCAAGAAAAAGGTATTCAGAACCCGGTAAAGAAGAAGCTATGAAGCAATTTAAGCTTGAGGCTGCAAAAGAAATAGGACATCTTCAGTACTGCAAGGAATTCAATGATCACTATAAAGGTGATGTTCCCTCAAGAATAAATGGAGAGCAAGGTGGTCCTATTGGCGGACAAATGGTTAAAAAAATGATACAAATGGCTAAGGATCAAATGTAGGCACATAAATTCCATAGGAAATGCCCGGGAGATTTTATGAAACTGGGCATCATTCATTTCCCGGGCAAACTAAAGCAAACACATATATTATTCTCTCAAATCTGCATCTAATTGAGCTTTAAGCTGTTTTAGAATATTCTCCATTGCTTTTGCGACCTCATCATCTGTGAGCGTGCGATCATCGGCTCTAAAAGTAATGCTGTAGGCAATACTCTTCATCCCTTCAGGAATTTGACTGCCTTTATATACATCAAACAAATGACTGCTTTCAAATATACTTCCTGATTCCTTTTTAATAATATCATCTATTTGCCCTACCATGATATCATCTTTTACTTGAATCGCTATATCCCTTAAAACCGAAGGATATTTAGGAAGCGTTTTATAGTGAGGCACTTGGTTTGCAGCTTTTATCAGTGATTCAACATCAAGCATGCCAACAAGCACTCTTTGAGGAGCTCTAAAGTTTTCCAAAACCTCAGGGTGCACTTCCCCTATTATTCCTGCATGGCTGCTATTTATGATCAAATCTGCAGTTCTTCCCGGATGAAATTCAACTCTTCTTTTTTCAGTCTCAAAATAATAATCGCTGATACCAAGTATATCGAGTAGCTCTTCCACTATACCCTTTAAACTATAAAAATCATAGTTCCCATACATACCTAATGTCAACACTTGTTTTTCGGTTGGTAGCTCGGTTACAGGAAGACTCAGAGGATGATAAACATAGGAAAGCTCATAAAAAGCAGCTTCTTCGATTCTTCTGTTATAGTTGCGGCTTATCAAATCCAGCATATCTGGAAGCGTAGTTGTGCGCATGACGCTGTAATCCTCACCAAGTGGATTAGAAATTACAACAGCTCTTCTTAGGTCATTGTCTTCTGGTAGCCTAATCATATCAAACACCTTAGGGCTTGAAAAAGAGTAGGTATAGACTTCAGAAAGCCCACAGCCAATCATAGTTTCTTTTATAACATCCTCTATCTTTTGCTTGTATGACTTTCCTCCAAGTGTTGAGGATTTACCTGACATCAAAGTTGCTTCAATATTATTGTAACCATAAAATCTGGCAACTTCCTCGGCTAAGTCTGCTTCTCCTTCAATATCTGCGCGAAAAGACGGAACCCTTATTTTAAAGTCGTCATAAACTTCAAGCTCAATTGCCTTAAAAATTTGGACCATTTTCTCTGCAGAAATATTTGTCCCAAGCAGAGCGTTGATTCTGTCAGGTTTGAAAACAATTTCCCTTTGCTCAGGCTTCTTAACATATTCATCTATTACACCTTTGCATACGGTGCCAGCTCCCAACTCTTCCACAAGCTGAGCCGCTCTATTTATTGCAGTTAATACATTTTCAATATTAAGACCTTTCTCAAATCGTCCCGAGGCCTCTGTTCTCATTCCTAATTTCTTAGCAGTAAGCCTTATTGATGCTCCGTTAAAATTAGCTGATTCAAAAAGTATGGTGTGTGTGTTTTCACTGATTTCGGAAGATGCTCCTCCCATTACACCCGCGACTCCAACCGACTCTTTAGTATCTGCAATTACTAACATTGATGAATCCAGTTTTCGTCCAGCGTCATCAAGTGTACGTATCACTTCACCTTTCTTTGCTCTTCTTATTATAATTGTGTTTTCGCTTATATTATTGAGGTCATAGGCATGCATAGGCTGACCTAACTCAAGCATGACATAGTTTGTAATATCAACTATGTTGTTTATGGGTCGAATGCCAGCTAACCTCAATCTTCTTCTCATCCACTGAGGTGACGGCTGGATTTTTACATTTTTGATTACTCTTGCAGCATATCTTGGGCAAAGATCAGGATCCAGTATTTTAACCTTAGCATACTCTTTAGCATTATCTCCTTCTTCACGAACCTTTATTTCAGGTTTTTTAAACCCTATACCAAGCGTTGCAGCACTTTCCCTGCCAATACCTTCAATGCTTAAGCAATCTGGCCTGTTAGATGTAATTTCGAACTCCACTATACTGTCATCAATCTCTAATACTTTTTTTATATCCTCTCCGGTTATCAAGCTTTCGGGTAAAATGAAAATTCCATTTTCGTCAGCATCCGGAAAATCATCCTTTGTCAGATTGAGCTCCTGAATTGAGCACAACATACCATAGGATTCTAAACCACGAAAATTCGTCTTCTCTATTTCCACACCTGTGGGGAGCTTAGCACCTACAAGCGCTACTGGTACATAATCTCCAACCTTTATATTCTGCGCTCCGGTAACAACCTGAATTACACTATCACCTACATCCACATTTGCAACCTGTAATTTATCCGCGTTAGGGTGCTTTTCCAAAGCGATAATTCTCCCAACTACCACTTTGGATATATCTTGACCTATATGTTCTATACCTTCAACTTTCGAACCTGACATGGTCATTAAATCAGCATATTCTTTTATATCTACATTTATATCAACATAATCCTTTAACCAGCTAAGGGGTGCTTTCATCACAATCTCTCCTCTCACGTCTCACATACCGGGTATCACCCGGATTTTATTGAAATTTGTCAGTCCACCGTTTTGTATCTTAAAAAAGCCATTATATTTAGGATATTTGCCTATCTGATTGTGCTTTGCTAAACCTTCCATTGCAGCTTACTTAAACTGCCTTAAGAATCTTATATCATTCTCGTACAAAAGTCTCATATCATCAATATTAAATCTGCCTTGAGCGGTACGCTCTGCGCCTATACCAAAAGCAAACCCACTGTATACCTCCGGATCAATTCCACACATTTTAAGCACCTTAGGATGAACCATCCCTGCACCCAAAATTTCAATCCAGCCTTCCCCTTTACAAACTCTGCATCCTATGCCACCACAAGTCCAGCAAGAGACATCAACCTCTGCACTTGGCTCAGTAAACGGAAAATGATGGGGTCTTAACCTGATTTCAGTCTTCTCACCAAAAAGCGCTTTTGCAAACTCTTTTAATGTACCGATTAGATCTCCCATGGTAACACCTTTGTCTACAACAAGCCCTTCCACCTGGTGAAAAACAGGCGAATGAGTCGCATCCACCTCATCAGAACGATATACCCTTCCGGGACAGATAATCTTTATAGGTGGCTTCTGCTTTTCCATGACTCTAGCTTGTACAGGCGAAGTCTGCGTCCTTAAAAGTATTTTTTCAGTAATATAAAATGTATCCTGTACATCCCTAGCTGGATGATCAGGCGGAGTGTTCAATGCTTCAAAATTATAATAATCTAGTTCTACTTCAGGACCTTCAGCTATTTTATAACCCATACCAATAAAAACCTCCTTTATCTCATCCACTACTATGCTTAGAGGATGTTTTGTTCCAAGGTTCTTTCTTTTTCCGGGCATTGAAATGTCTATTACTTCTTTTTCAAGTCTTTGTACTTGTTCTTCTCTTGCAAGCTGTTTCATCCTATTTTCTATATTATCTTCAATTGACGTGCGTACCTCATTTGCAAGCTTTCCTATAACAGGTCTTTCTTCAGGACTTAGTCGACCCATGCCTCTAAGCACCAAAGTAAGCTCTCCCTTTTTCCCCAGATACTTTACACGGAACTTATCAAGATCGTTCATTGTCTTCATGCCTTTTAGCTCTTCAGCTGCCAGCCTCATTATGTTCTCCAGTTGTTCCTTCACTTAGTATACCGTTATACAAAACTTATAAAACTCTATAAAAACATTATAAAAGTTAATGTTTGCTTCCTCGTTCAACGCATCCGACCTCGGCGTACCTACTATCGTTTGATGTGATGCTCCAGAGGCTTAAATTC
>Ga0265293_10001442_pt1 | contig 51719 bp, 53 predicted proteins | sample Munlanlewell138R_FD_192505 | JGI IMG/M metagenome (GOLD analysis project Ga0265293, IMG submission 192505) | Leachate microbial communities from a municipal landfill in Southern Ontario, Canada - Leachate well 138R | ecosystem: Engineered > Solid waste > Landfill > Unclassified | place: Canada... | reverse complement strand
ACCTCGCGATACGCCGCGCATGACTCGGGGACAGCATGATTTGCTATTTCTTTACTGTCAGGGACTTGCACCCTTTACTCCTTGCCGGTTTGTGCCGGCGCTCAGGGATTCTTTCTCAAGCTCTCAGCCGGCCGCGCCAGGCCGGCTGTACGCCACGTGGCCGCCAACCAGCGTGTGCCGCACGCGGCCCTCCAGCATGCGCTCGGCAAAGGGCGTCAGCTTGCCCTGGCTGCGCAGCTCACCGGCCCTGGCCTGCCAGCTTTGGTCCGGGTCGACGATGCACAAATCCGCGGCACCACCTTCCACGATGCGCCCGCAGCTGGCGCCCAGCGTGCCCAGCGCCGACCCCAGCACGGCGGCCGGCCCGTGCGTCACCACCGACAGCGCGCGCTGCAGGCCCGGCCCGCCGGCCTGCCGTCCCCACTGCAATGCCAGCGGCAGCAGCAGCTCCAGCCCGGTGGCGCCCGGCTCGGCCAGCGCAAAGGGCAACTCCTTGGCGTCGCTGCGGACCGGTGTGTGATCGGAGACCAGCGCATCGATGGTGCCGTCGGCCAGGGCATCGGACAGCGCCTGGCGGTCGGCGTCCTGGCGCAGCGGCGGCAGCAGCCGCGCACGGGAATCAAAGTCGGCAATGTCCTCGTCAGTCAGCAGCAGCGAGTGGATGCTGACGTCGGCCGTGACCTGCAGTCCCTCTGCGCGCGCAGCACGCAGCAGCGCCACGCCGGCGGCGCTGGAGATGCGGCACAGGTGCACGTGCGGGCCGCCGGCATCCGTTGCCATCCCGCGCAGCAGCTCGAAGATGACGTGCAGCGCAATGGTTTCGGAGAGCGCGGGCACGCCGGACAGCCCCTTGCGCGTGGCCACGAGGCCGCTGGCCGCCACGCCGCCGCACAGCCAGGGCTCCAGCGGGCGCAGCCAGACCGGATAGCCGAAGGTGGCCGCGTATTGCAGCGCGCGCTGCAGCACGCGCGTGTCGACGATGGGTTTTTCAGCCTGGCCAAACGCCACGCAACCGGCCAGCGTCAGCTGCACCAGCTCGCTCAGGATCCGGCCGTCCAGCCCGCGCGTGAGCGCGCCCTGGGGAAACACGCGGGCCTGGTGCAGCTTCTCGGCGCGCATGCGAAGCATCTCAACCAGCCCCGGCTCGTCCAGGATGGGGTCGGTATCGGGGGGACAAACCAGGCTGGTCACGCCACCGGCAACCGCTGCGGTCATCTCGCTCTCGAGCATGCCGGCATGCTCGTTGCCCGGCTCGCCCAGGCGGACGTTGAGGTCGACAAGCCCGGGCAGCACCCAGCAACCACTGGCGTCCAGGACCCGGTCGGCAACAAAACCGGCCGGCAGCGTGCCGATGCGGACAACGCGCCCGGACGCGATGGCAATGTCGGCCTGCGCATCCCGCCCGCTGTGCGGGTCCAGGACACGGCCGCCGCGAATCAGGATGCTCATGGGTCCGCCTCGTTGCCAATGACGATGCTCATCACGGCCATGCGCACGGCAATCCCGAACGAGACCTGCGGCAGGATGACGCTGCGCGGCCCGTCGGCAACGCGGGAGTCGATTTCCACGCCGCGGTTGATGGGACCGGGGTGCATGACGATGGCGTCGGGCCTGGCCCATTGCAGCCGCTCGGGCGTGAGGCCGTAGGTCCTGAAGAACTCCTCGGACGATGGCAGCAGCGCGCCGTGCATGCGCTCGCGCTGAAGGCGCAGCATGATGATGACGTCGGCACCGCTGATGCCCTCCTGCAGCGAATGGCAGGTGCGCACGCCCATGGGCACCATGTCGGCGGAGACCAGCGTGCGCGGCCCCACCACGCGGATTTCCGCCGCGCCCAGCGTGCGCAGGGCATGGATGTCCGAGCGCGCCACGCGCGAGTGCCGGATGTCGCCGACGATGGCCACCACCAGGCTGGAAAAATCCGGCTTGTAGTGCCGGATGGTGTACATGTCCAGCAGCGCCTGCGTGGGGTGCGCATGGCGCCCGTCGCCCGCGTTGATGATGTGTACGTGCGGCGCCACGTGCTGCGCCAGCAGGTACGGCGCGCCGCTCTCGGCATGGCGCACGACGAATATGTCGGCCACCATGGCGCTGAGGTTGGCCACGGTATCCAGCAGCGACTCGCCCTTGGACGTGGACGAGTGGCCGATGTCCAGCGTGTAGACATCAGCCGACAGGCGCGTGGCCGCGATGTCAAACGTGGTCCGCGTGCGCGTGGAGTCCTCGAAGAACAGGTTGAACACGCTCTTGCCGCGCAGCAGCGGCACCTTCTTGACCTCGCGGTCGCTGACGCTGGCAAACTGCCCGGCCGTATCCAGGATATGCAGCAGCTGCTCGCGCGGCAGTCCCTCGGTGGACAGCAAGTGCACCAGTTCGCCGTTGCGGTTGAGCTGCAGGTTGCGGGCACTGCGCATGATCAGCCGGCCGCCTCCAGGTGGAATTCAAAGCGCCCGTCCTCGTTGCGGCCCAGCTGCAGCGAGCGCGCGGCCGGCAGCGCGAGCCGGACCTGCGCGTGCTGTGCAGCAATGGGCAATTCACGCCCGTTGCGGTCGACCAGCACCGCCAGGCGTATGCGCGCCGGGCGGCCGTAGTCAAACAGCTCGTTGACGGCAGCACGGATCGTGCGGCCGGTGTGCAGGATGTCGTCGACCAGCAGGATGTCCGCGCCATCGACGTCAAAGGGCAGTTCGGTGCCGCCGCGGGCGGTCAAGCCCCGGCGTGCAAAATCATCGCGGTGCATGGCCGAAGACAGCGCGCCTGCGCGCCGCGTCAGCGCCAGGTCCGCGTGCAGCCGCTGCGCCAGCCACCAGCCGCCGGTAACGATTCCCACCAGCTCGGTGCGCGGGCCCAGCAGCGCCTGCACGACAGGGGTGAATTCCCGGTAGACGGCCTCGGCGTCCGGGACCTGCCCGCTCATGCCAGGTCCCCCAGGAACTGCTCCAGGATGATCGCGGCGGCGGCGGCGTCGGCGTCACGCGCGCCGGCAGCCAGCGCGCGGGTCGTGCTGTAGCGCTCGTCCACCTCGTACACGGGCAGGCCGGCGCGGGCACGCAGCTGGCGCGCAAAGCGCAGCGCGCGTCCGGTGTTTTCATGCGGCGCGCCGTCCGGATGGAACGGGATGCCAACCACCAGCGCGTCGGGCTGCCACTCGGCGATGGCCTGGGCAATCGGCGTCCAGCGCGCCTTGCCAGCCGCGTGGATGGTCTGCTGCGGCGTTGCGGTGCCCGTGAGGCGGTTGCCGCTGGCCACGCCGGTACGCCGCAGCCCAAAGTCAAATGCCAGGAAGCGCTGCGCCGATGGCGGGCAGCAGCCGGCTTCATGCATGACCGGCATGCGACACCAGCGTCCAGGCCTGCAAGCCAAGCAGGGCCAGCGCGCGCTCATAGCGCTGCGGCACCGGCACGTCAAAGATGAGGCTGGCGTCGGCGTCCACCGTAAGCCACGTATTTTCTACGATCTCGTCTTCCAGCTGGCCCGCCCCCCAGGCCGAATAGCCCAGCATGATGGATGCCCGGCGCGGGCCCGCGCCGCTGGACATGGCCTCCAGGACATCGCGCGACGTGGTCATCTCCAGGCCGCCGGGAACGGCCAGCGTGGACGCGTAGATGGTCTCGTCGGACGCCAGGCCATCGGCCGTGACCGGGTCGTGCAGGACAAAGCCGCGCTCGGTCTGCACGGGGCCGCCATGGAACACCGGCTGCGTCTTGAGGTCGCCGCGCGTCAGCGGCAGGTCCACGCGCTCGAACAGGTCATCCATGTTGATGCCGCCCGGCTTGTTGATGATGAGCCCCAGCGCGCCGTGCTCGTTGTGCTCGCAAACGTAGATCACGCTTCGCCCAAACGTATCGTCTTGCATGCTCGGCATGGCAATCAGGAAGTGATTGACCAGGTTCATGCGATGCACGGTGCTCATGCCCCCATTTTAGCCAGTGACGCCACAGGTTGGGGGCTGCTCTGCCCGGCGTTCAATCCAGCGCGCGGCACCGACCGCTGGCAACACGACACGTCACGTGCGCGTTGAAGCAGCGTCCCGAGCCATGTCTCAACGGCATCCGGAACGGCCTGCGCCCGCCTGACGCTCTTTGATTGAATACGACCGCTCTTTGAATACGACACTTGGCAACGCTTGGCATGAAACAGGGCATCTGCAGCAGACGGCACATCGCGCGGGCAGGCCGGCGCGCCATGCCGATCGCGGCTGCCGCGCGCCGCAATACCAGCGGCGCAAGCACGGACACTGGCCGCCGGCCGGGCTCTGGGTGTGCAAAGAAATGAGAATGATTGGCCATATGAATTGATTGCCCATCTCCGCCATGAGTCACCCGGTCCTGATCACGCTGCACCTGTACGCCGCCATCTTTTTTGTTGGCACGGTGTTCTTTGAGGTCGTCATCCTGGAAGGCCTGCGCAAGCCACTGGGGCGCGAGACCATGCGCAGCGTGGAGATCGCCATAGGCCGGCGTGCGCGGCGCATCATCCCCTTTGTCATTCTCATCCTCTTTGCTGCCGGCATCATGATGGCGTGGCAGTTCCGCGCCGAACTGGCGCATCCGCTGGGCAGCTCGTTTGCCACGCTGCTGTGGATCAAGATCGTGCTGGCGTTCAGCGTGCTCGCGCACTTCGTCACGGCGATCACGCTCAGCGGCACCGGCAAGCTCAAGTCGCGGCACATCCAGCACATCCACCTCAGCGTGTTCACGCACGTGGTGCTCATCGTGTTCCTGGCCAAGGCCATGTTCTACTGGCGCTGGTAAGCTTGCGGAGCAGGTGCCGGCAGCCGCGCCGGCCTGCTGCCCGCCATGCGCCAGATCCTTGCTCTCACCCTGATCCTTGCCACGCCGCTGTTGGCACCTCGGCCCGCCGCGGCAGCAGCCGGCTTGGCGCAGGACTTTGCCGACCGCGTGCTGCAGGCGCAGGATGCCGCGGGCATGCCGTTTGCGGTACTGGACAAGACGGCGGCCAGGCTGTGGGTCTATGACGCCGAAGGCCGCCTGCTGGGGCAGACGCCCGCGCTCCTGGGCGAGGCCATGGGCGATGCGGCGCCCGCGGACATAGGCAGCCGGCCGCTGCGCCGCATCCGCGCCAGCGAAAAGATCACCTCGGCAGGCCGCTACGTCACCGAGCCGGGAATCAACGCCGCGGGCGAGGACATCGTGTGGCTGGATTACGACGCGGCGCTGTCCATGCACCGCGTGCGCCACGTGCCGGGCGAGCAGCGGCCGCAGCGCCTGGCGTCGCCCTCGATCGCGGATAATCGCATCTCGTTTGGCTGCATCAACCTGCCGCCTGATTTTTACGAGCAGCACATCGCGCCGCTGTTTGGCGAGCGGGCCGGCGTGGTCTACGTGTTGCCCGAGACGCAGCCGCTGCGCCGCGTCTTCCGCTTCCTTGACGCCGCGGCCCCGGATTCCCCCTCATGATCGCAGACCCAGACAGCCCCGAGAGTGAATTCCGTCCCGGCCTGACCGTGCGCGGCATCCAGCCGCCGCTGCGGCTGACGGACTACGGACTGATCGCATTTGACATGGATTCCACGCTGATCAACATCGAATGCGTGGACGAAATTGCCGATGCCGCAGGCCGCAAGGCCGAAGTGGCGGCCATCACCGAGGCGGCCATGCGGGGCGAGATCACCGACTACAAGCAGAGCCTGCGCCAGCGGGTGGCGCTGCTGGAGGGCGTGAGCATGACGCACCTGGAGCAGGTGTACACCGAGCGCCTGCAGCTCAACCCGGGCGCCGAGCGGCTGGTTCGCGCCTGCCAGCAGGCCGGGCTGAAGACGCTGCTGGTCTCCGGCGGCTTCACCTTCTTCACCGACCGCATCCGCGACCGGCTGCAGCTCGACTGGACGCGCTCCAACGTGCTGGAAATCAGCGGCGGCCTGCTCACTGGCCGCCTGGTCGACCAGCCCTGGGGCGACATCTGCGACGGTGCGGAAAAGCGCCGGATGCTGCTGCAGACCTGCAAGAAGCTGGGCATCGCGCCGGCACACGCCATCGCCATGGGCGACGGCGCCAACGACCTGCCCATGATGGACGCGGCCGGCCTCTCGGTGGCCTACCACGCCAAGCCCGCGGTGCGCGCGCAGGCGCAGGTGGCGATCAACGAAGGCGGGCTGGACCGCCTGCTTGAGCTGTTTGACGCTGCCTGAGTTGCTGGCCGCAAGCCCGCCGTCGCGGGATGATGCAGGCCGACGCCTATCGTGTCGCGCCCGGCGCGGTGCGCTCAGGCAAACAGCGGCACGTTGCGGAACACCACGTACAGTGCCGTTGCCACCAGGATGCTCAGCAGTGGCTGGCGCGTGCGCCCCTGCAGCACGATGGCCACGCCAATGGCCACCAGCTCCTGCCAGGCACCGGCGGGGTTTCCGGCCATGCTGCCGCGCAGGGTATCGAGCAGCAGCAGCGTCATGATGGCCAGCGGCAGGAAGCGTCCCAGCTGCAGGACAAGTGGCGAGCGCTTGAGCCAGGGTGCGGCCAGGAACGGGAGCGCGCGCAGCAGCACCGTGACCACCGTCATCACGGCGATCGCCCAGAGCGCGTAAACGGTATCGATCATGACGGGTCCGCCGCCTGTTGCTGTTCCGCGAGCTGGTGCCGGCCGAGCACGAGGCCGGCTGCTACGGTGAGGGCAATGGACACCACCAGGGCCTGCGCCGGCAGCACGACAAGGGCCACCGCATAGGCAACGCCTGCAACCAGTATGGGAACCATGGTGCGCGCCGCCCGCCATTGCTCTATGGCCAGCACGGCAAACAGCGCGGCCAGTGCAAAGTCTATGCCGGCCCAGGCTGTGGTGATTTGCGCGCCAGCAAGGGCGCCGATGACGGTGCCCAGGATCCACCAGAAGTGGTTGAGCGCTGCCACGCCAACTATCTCCGCTGTACTTGCGCGCGCCGGCAGCGCGGTGATGACCGAATAGTTCTCGTCGGTCAGGGCCCAGACCAGGTAGGCCCGCGCCCACCAGGCCGATGGCAGCCTGTGCAGCAGCGAGAGCCCGTAGAAAATGTGGCGCAGGTTGATGACCAGCGTGGCCACGGCGATGGGCAGCAACGGCAGGCCGGCCGCCAGCATGGGCACCACCATGAACTGCGCCGCGCCGGCAAAGACAAAGAGGCTGGCCAGCGGCCCCAGCCACCAGGCCGCGCCGGCCTGGACCAGCAGGAAGCCGAACACGGCACCCAGCGGCAAGTACCCCATGGCCACCGGCAGCGACAGCGACCACAGGCGTTGCCAGGGCGCCCGCGCTGGCGACGCCGAAGGCGGCACGCTCATGCAGAGACGCTTTCGGCCAGCTGCTCGGCCCAGTCGTACAGTGCGGAGAGCACGTCCTGCGCCGCCTCGTCCACGCGCGACTCGGCCAGCGCATCAATGCGGTCAAAGAACGCGCTGATCGCCGGCGGATCGCCTTGCATCAGGCGCCGGCGGCAATGCGCAAGCCAGCGCTCGCGCTCCGGCCCGGACAGCGTCTGCGGGACATTGCGCGCGCGGTAGCGAAACAACAGCTCGGGCAGCCGCTCGTCGTCAAAACCGGGCTGCTCGAGCGCCAGCTCCCCGGGATCGAGCGCGCGCAGCCGCTCCAGCCGCCGGCGGTCGGCGTCGCCAAGGAAGCCGCCGTACAGGTCCTCGTCCACATCGGCTTCGGCCAGCGCAGCGGGCCGTCGGTACACCTGCTGCCACAGCGCGCTCAGATCTGGCAGTGCGCGCAGCCGCTCAAAATGCGTTCCGGCCACGTCAAGGTCCACGCCCCAGCGCGCTGCCAGTTCGGGGCGCAAAGTCTTGATGTTGCCGATGACAATGGGCGAGCGGTTCAAATGCACGCCCTTGAGCGCGAGCCGCTGCACGCCCTCGGGCAGCTCGGCCGCGGGCGTGAACAGGCGCTGGCGCACCTGATCGGCGTCCAGCGCGGCCAGCTCCGCCGGGTCGGCGGCCAGGTCCCAGGCCAGCAGCTCGTTGCGGTTGGTCGGGTGCATGGCCAGCGGCGCCATGATCGCGATGCAGCCGCGGGCGGCGCCAAAGCGGCCGCTCACGTGCAGGAAGGGGCGCGCATCCTGCAGCGTGGTGGGCAAGCCCAGCTCTTCGGCCACGCGCGACTTCCTGTGCAAGGCCAGGCAAAAATCAAACAGCTTGCGCTGCTTGCTGCGCAGCAGGCGTGCCAGCGCGATGGTGGCGCGCACATCAGACAGCGCATCGTGCGCATGCTCGTGCGCAATGCCGTTGGCTGCGGTCAGCTTCTCGAGCCGGAAGCTGGTGTTGCCGTCGTCGCCCGTGGGCCAGTTGATGCCCTCGGGCCGCAGCGCGTGCGCGCAGCGCATGACGTCCAGCAGGTCCCAGCGTCCGCAACCGTCGCGCCATTCGCGTGCGTAGGGGTCGATGAGGTTGCGCCAGAGCAAAAAGCGGGTGACCTCGTCGTCAAAGCGGATCGAGTTGTAGCCCACGCTGATGGTGTCCGGCCGCGACAGCTCGGCGTTGATGCGCACGGCAAAGTCGCGCTCGGGAATGCCTTTTTCAGCGCATTCCTGCGGGGTGATGCCGGTGACCAGGCTGGCCTCGGGTGAAGGCAGCCGGTCGCGCGGTGGCTGGCAGTACAGCAGCAGGGGCTCGGCCACCTCGTTCAGCTCGGCGTCGGTGCGGACGGCGGCAAACTGCGCCGGCCAGTCGCGGCGCGGGTCGGTGCCAAAGGTCTCGTAGTCAAGCCAGAGAAAAGTACGTGCGCTCATGGGTGGCAAGCATAACGATTTCCCGGCTGATGCCGGCGCGGCCCGGATGCGTCCATCGCCGCGCCCTGCCTGTTGCAGCCACCGGCCAGGGCCCGTGTCACTGTCCTGCCATGGCAAAATGAGGGCATGAGAATCTTGCATACCATGCTGCGCGTGGGCGACCTGCAGCGCGCCATCGACTTCTACACGCAGGTGCTGGGAATGAACCTGCTGCGCACGTCGGAGAATCCCGAATACAAATACTCGCTGGCCTTTGTCGGTTACGGCAAGGGGAACCCGGAGCAGGCGGAAATCGAGCTGACGTACAACTGGGGCACGAGCGAGTATGAGCTGGGCGATGCGTACGGGCACATTGCCATCGGCGTGCCGGACGTGGCAGCGACCTGCGAGCGGATCCGGGCTGCCGGCGGCAACGTGACCAGGGACGCCGGGCCGGTCAAGGGCGGCAGCACCATCATTGCCTTTGTCACCGATCCGGACGGCTACAAGATCGAGCTGATCCAGCGTGGGAAAGACGCAGCGGGCGGCGGGCTGCGCTGAACGCGGTGCGGCGTCCGGCTAGCCGGCGTCCAGGCTGACTTCGACGCGATCCGTGTCGGCGGCCTGCGCCCAGGCGGGGATGGACTCGGGTTCGGTGCGGCGTATCTTGTCTTCGCCTATGCCCAGTGACACCAGCAGGTTGTGGACGGAGAGCACCCGTTGCGCGGTTTTGCGGGCGCTGGAGTCGTTGCGCTCGTACGCCTGGATGACCGCGGTCTGGCCTGCGGCCACGCCCCTGACGATGGCACCCAGCGCCCTGGCCGCGTCAGGGGGCACCTGCGCCTGGTCTTGTGCAAAGTAAAAAGCAACGGTGGTGCCCTGCTCGACCACGCGAACCGGAGCGGCTGGCGGCAGCAGGGGCCCCAGAACTTCTGCCCCGGCGTTGCCGGCCACGGACTCCGCCGGCATGGCCAGCGGCGCGACGGGCGCGGCCTGCACGCCGGCCGCGCGAGCAACTTCCGCTGATCCCGCACTGGCGGCTCGCGCGCGGCATTGCCAGCCACCCACCGCGGCAAGCGCCGCCAACAGCAGCAGTCCAATGGCCCACAGGACAGGCTGCGCATCGTTGCGGCGGGAATGCAGGGTCATGAATGCGGATGGCGGTGGAACAACCCGCCAATTGTATAAACTGAAGCCATGACACCTGCCGTTGCCGCACGCCACCAGGAACAGGGCCGCGCCCGGGCCGCGCCGCAGCGCGCCAGTGCGCTGCGCGAGCGCACGCGCAGGCAGTGGCAGCAGCGCCTGGCCCAGGCGGACGGCTTGTGGGTGTTTGGCTACGGCTCGCTGATCTGGCGCCCCGAGTTCGACGTGGCCGAGCGCCATCACGCGCGCGTCTACGGGTGGCACCGGGCGCTGGCCATGTGGAGCCATGTCAACCGCGGCACGCCAGCGCAGCCCGGGCTGGTCTTTGCGCTGCTGCCCGGCGGCAGTTGCCGCGGTGTCGTCTTTCGCATTGCCGACGATGCCGCGGGCCGCGTCTTTGACCGCCTTTGGGAACGCGAGATGCCGGGCGACGTGTACACGCCCGCCTGGCTGTCGTGCCAGACCGCGTCGGGCCCGCCGGTCAACGCGCTTGCGTTCACGCTGTCGCCGCGCAGCGCCTCGTACACCGGCACGCTGACGGCGTCGCAGTACCGCGACATCTTCCGCCACGCCAGGGGCCGCTACGGAACGACGCTGGACTATGCCCGGTACACGTACGCCAGCCTGACGGCCAACGGCATCCAGGACCGGCGCCTGGCGCGGCTGCTGGCTTGCGCAGACCGGCGCTGATGCAGCCGGCAGCCCACCATGCACTCACTCAGCCACATGCACAAGAGCTACGAGCGCAATGCGCTGGACGAGACGCGCGCTGCCGCGGATCCGCTGCAGCAGTTTTCCGCCTGGTTTGACGAGGCACTGGACGGCAGCGAGCTGGAACCCAACGCCATGACGCTGGCCACCGTGGACCCCGCCGGCCGGCCCAGCACGCGCGTGGTGCTGATCAAGGGCTTTGACCAGGACGGGATCGTCTGGTACAGCAATTACCACAGCCGCAAGGGACGGGACCTGGACGGCAACGCGCTGGCTGCGCTGCAGTTTCACTGGCTGGGGCTGCAGCGCGTGGTGCGCATAGAAGGCCGCGTGCAGCGGCTGGGCTGCGCCGAGAGCGACGCCTATTTTGACGAGCGTCCGCTGGGCAGCCGCATCGGCGCCTGGGCCAGCCCGCAAAGCCAGGTCATTGCCGGTCGCGCCGAACTGGTCCAGGCGTTTGCAGAATTGCAGAGGCGATTCGGCCCCAACCCGCCGCGCCCGCCGCACTGGGGCGGCTACCGCCTCGCGCCGGATTACTGGGAATTCTGGCAGGGTGGCGCAAACCGCCTGCACGACCGGCTGTGCTACCGCTGGCAGGACGGGCAGTGGCGGCGCCAGCGGCTGGCACCGTGACCAGGCAAGCGCAGCCTGTCAGCCCGGTCGTGGCCACGCTGCGTGCGCTGTTTGACGCGGCCGTGGCTTCCGCGCAGGCGCAGGCCTGCATTCCACCGCACGTGCCGCATCCGCGCGCCGTCCCGGGCCGGCTGGTCGTGCTGGGCGCGGGAAAGGCAGCGGCGGCCATGGCGCAGGTGGTCGAGCAGCTCTGGGCGGGCGCGCTGTCCGGGCTGGTCGTGACGCGCTACGGACACGCCCTGCCCTGCCGGCGCATCGAGGTGGTGGAAGCCGCGCATCCCGTCCCCGACGCGGCCGGCATGCAGGCGGCCCGGCGCATGCTGGACCTGGCCGCCCGGCTGGACGCCAGCGACACGGTGCTGTGCCTGCTTTCCGGCGGCGGGTCGGCCTTGCTGACGCTGCCGCTGCCCGGCCTGATGCTGGCCGACCTGCAAGGCCTGCAGCAGGCGCTGCTGGCCAGCGGCGCCGGCATTGGCGAGATCAACACGCTGCGCCGGCACCTGTCGCTGACCCAGGGTGGACGCCTGGGCGCGGCCTGCCATCCGGCGCGTGTCATCACGCTGGCGATTTCGGACGTCCCGGGCGACCGGCCCGCCGACATTGCCTCGGGCCCCACGGTGGCGGACGAGACCCGCTGCGCCGACGCGCTGGCGATCGCAAGGCGCTGGCGCATCGAGCTGCCGCCAGCGGCGCGCCAGGCGCTGCAAAGCGGCGCCGCCGAGACGGTCAAGCCCGGCGATGCGCGGCTGGCGCGCGCCGAATTCCGGCTTGTTGCCACGCCGCAGCAGGCGCTGGAGGCTGCGGCCCGCGTGGCGCGCCGGCACGGCTACGCACCGCACATCCTGGGCGATGCGCTGCAGGGGCAGGCGCGCGACGTGGGCCAGGTGCTGGCGGGCATCGCGCTGCAGACGGCCAACCGCAGCCAGCCGTTTGCGCCGCCGTGCGCGCTGATCTCGGGGGGCGAAACCACCGTCACCGTGCGCGGACACGGGCGCGGCGGGCGCAACGTGGAATGTCTGCTCTCGTTCGCGCTGGCCTGCGACGGCCACCGGCGCATCCATGCGCTCATGGCCGATACCGACGGCGTGGACGGCGCCGTGGCCAACGCCGGCGCCTGGGCCGGGCCGCAGACGCTGCAGCAGGCGCTGGGCCGCGGCCTCGACCCGCGACGGTTTCTGGACGACAACGACGCGCACAGTTTCTTCGAGGCGGTCGGGACGGCAATCGTCACCGGCCCGACGCAGACCAACGTCAACGATTTGCGCGTCGTCCTCATCGAGCGCTGAAAAACCGGCCCGGCCGGTCCGGTCTGCCTGGCACTGCCTGCGGCAAGGTGCCGGACCGCCGATAATGGAGGCCCACACTCCTGCCAAGCTGCCGCTGCGCGCGGCCGGTACCTGCCTGTCTTCAATGAACGCTGCTGAACTCCTCGCCACCCCTGCTGCTGCCGCCATTTCACCCGTGCCGGAAATCATTGCGGAACTGCGCGCCGGCCGCATGGTCATCTTGGTTGACGAAGAAGACCGGGAAAACGAAGGCGACCTCATCCTGGCCGCCGACCACGTCACGCCGGACGCGGTCAACTTCATGGCGCGCTACGGGCGCGGGCTGATTTGCCTGACACTCACGCGCGAGCGCTGCGAGCGCCTGAACCTGCCGCAGATGGCTGCACACAACAGCACCCGACTGGGCACCGCGTTCACCGTATCCATAGAGGCAGCCGAGGGCGTGAGCACCGGCATCTCCGCCGCGGACCGGGCGCGCACCATACAGGCGGCGGTGGCCACCGATGCAAGGGCTTCGGACCTGGTGCAGCCTGGCCACGTCTTCCCGCTGCAGGCGGTTGACGGCGGCGTGCTGGTGCGCGCCGGCCACACCGAGGCCGGCTGCGACCTGGCCGCCATGGCTGGCTGCACGCCGGCAGCGGTCATCTGCGAAATCATGAACGACGACGGCAGCATGGCCCGCCTGCCCGACCTGCAGCGCTTTGCCGCCGGGCACGGCCTGAAAATTGGCACCATTGCCGATCTCATCGAATACCGCAGCCGCAACGAAACCCTGGTCAGCAAGCTGGCCACCCGACCGTTGCAAACCACGTGGGGCTCCTTTGTTGCGCACACGTACCGCGACCAGCCCAGCCAGTCCGTGCACCTGGCGCTGACGCTGGGGCAATGGAGCGAGACCGACGAGGTGCCGGTGCGCGTGCACGAACCGCTGTCCATCCTGGACCTGCTGGACACGCAGGAAGACAGCCACAGCTGGCACGTGCACGACGCGCTGCGGCACGTACAGCAGCAGGGGCGCGGCGTGGTCGTCCTGCTCAACTGCAACGATGGCGCCGAGCAGCTGTTGGCGCAGTTTCAGGGCAGCCACGGTACAGCGGCGCCGCAGCCGCAACGGCTGGACCTGCGCAGCTACGGCATAGGCGCACAGATCCTGCGCGAACTGGGCGTGCGCCGCATGCGCCTGCTCGGCGCCGCGCGCCGCACCCCGAGCCTGGCCGGCGGCTTCGGGCTTGAAATCACCGGCTACGTCGCCAAGGACTGAAACGCGAAGCGGCCCGAGCGGCTGCTGGCGCCTGCAGCGCCGTGCAACGATGGAAAAAACCATGCCTGACTGGACCTTCTTCATTCTTCCTGCCCACGGCCACGATGCAGCCGGCTGCAGCCAGCCGGCTGCGCGTTGCGGTGTGCGTTCTCTTGGCGGCTGCGCGCCCGCAAACCGGGATTGACCATGTTTGTAGCCGACAAGGGAAAGACGCCGGAGCTGGACGGCAGCGCACTGCACATAGGCATCGTGCGCAGCCGGTTCAACGAGAACGTCACCCGCGGCCTGCTCAAGGCCTGCCTGGCCGAGCTGGCGCGGCTGCGCGTGCCGGATGGGCAGATCACCCAGGCCGTGGTGCCGGGCGCGCTGGAGATCCCGCTGGCGCTGCGCTGGCTGGCGCGCAGCGGCAAGTACGACGCGCTGATCGCGCTGGGCTGCATCATCCGCGGCGAGACCTATCATTTCGAGCTCGTTGCCAACGAATCGGCCGCCGGGATCACCCGCGTGGCGCTGGATGACGACATCCCGATTGCCAACGCCATCCTGACCACGGAAGACCTGACACAGGCCACGGTGCGCCAGATTGAAAAGGGGCGCGACGCTGCGCGTGCCGCCGTTGAAATGACCCTGCTGAAAGATCAGCTGGCATGAAGCCGGCCGCTGCGACAGGCCAAAGCGGGCCGGAGCGCCCGGATTACGCGACGCGCAAGCCGTCGCGCAAGCCACCCCGCTCGCGTGCGCGCGAATTTGCCCTGCAAGGCCTGTACCAGCATTTTGTGGGCCAGGACGACATCGCCAGCATAGACAGCTTCACGCGGGGCCTGCAGGGATTCAGCAAGGCCGACGCCGTGCACTTTGACGCGCTGCTGCACGGCTGCCTTGAACTGGCCGCGGACCTGGACGCGCTGATCCAGCCGCTGCTGGACCGGCCCATGGCGCAGATCTCGCCCATAGAGCACGGCTGCATGTGGATAGGCGCGTACGAGCTGCTCAAGTGCCCGGACATCCCCTGGCGCGTGGTGCTCAACGAGAGCATAGAGCTGGCCAAGGACTTTGGCGGCACCGACGGCTACAAGTACGTCAACGCGGTCCTGAACGGGCTGGCGCCCAAGCTGCGTGCCGCAGAAGTCGCGCACGACCGCAACGCACCCCAATCGTAAGCATGCAACAATCCGAACGCGCGCGCCGCGTCCAGCCCTTCTACGTCATGGAAATGGCCAAGGAAGCCGCGCGCGTTGCGCAGCAGGCGGCCGGCTCGGCGCAGCCCATGATCTACCTCAACGTTGGCGAGCCGGACTTCACCGCGCCGCCGCTGGTGCGCGAAGCCGCGGAAAGGGCGATCCGGGACGGCCGCACCGGCTACACCGACTCGGCCGGACTGCCGCAGCTGCGCGAGCGCATCAGCCAGTGGTACCTGGACCGCTTTGGCCTGGCCATCCCGGCCAGCCGCATTGTCGTCACCGCCGGCGCGTCCGCGGCACTGCATCTGGCCTGCCTGGCGCTGATCGACCCCGGCGACGAGATCCTCATGCCGGACCCCAGCTACCCGTGCAACCGCCAGTTCGTCAACATGGCCGGCGGCAACGCCGTGCTGCTGCCGACCAGCGCAGCCGAGCGCTTCCAGCTCAGCGCGGCGCAGGTTGAAGCCGCCTGGGGCGGCAACACGCGCGGCGTCATGCTTGCGTCGCCGTCCAACCCCACCGGCACGTCCATCCATCCGGCCGAACTGGCGCGCATGCACGACGTGGTCACCGGGCACGGCGGGATCACGCTCATCGACGAGATCTACCTGGGGCTGTCGTACGACGACACGTTCGGGCACAGCGCGCTGGCGCTGGACGAGCGCATCATCAGCATCAACAGCTTCAGCAAGTATTTCAGCATGACCGGCTGGCGCCTGGGCTGGCTGGTGCTTCCGCCGGCGCTGGTGAGCACGATCGAGCAGATGGCGCAACACCTGTACATCTGTCCCAGCACCATTGCCCAGCATGCGGCGCTGGCCTGCTTCGAGCCGGAGAGCCTGGCCGAGTACGAGCAGCGGCGCGAGCGGTTCCGCTCCCGTCGCGACTGGTTCGTGCCCCAGCTGCAGCAGCTGGGACTGGAGGTACCGGTGCTGCCGGACGGCGCGTTCTACGCCTGGGCCAACTGCGCCGCGCTGTGCCGTCAGATGACCGCAGGCCGTGGCGGCAGCCAGCCGGTCACCAGCTGGGAGCTGGCGTTTGACTGGCTGCACCGGGCGCACGTGGCGGCCACGCCAGGCCGCGATTTCAGCGAAGCATCGGGCGCCGACTGGATACGCTTTTCCACGGCCAGCGCCATGGAACACCTGGAGGCAGCCGTGGCCCGGCTCGCCGCCCTTGCCGACACCTGACCCGGGCAACCAAGCGCCTGCACCGCCTGCATGACGACCTTTGAATTGCCGATCCGCGTCTACTGGGAAGATACAGACGCCGGTGGTATCGTCTTTTACGCAAATTATCTGAAATTCTTCGAGCGTGCGCGAACCGAATGGCTGCGCGCGCGGGGCGTATCGCAGCAGGCGCTGCGCGCGCAGGCCGGCGGCATGTTCGTGGTGGCCGAGGCTGCGCTACGATATGTCGGTTCCGCACGGCTTGACGACGCACTGCTGGTCACTGCCGAGCTGGCCAGCGCCGGTCGCGCCAGCCTGATACTGAACCAGCAGGCGTTCCTGGCCGGAGCGGCCAACAACCGGGGCCGCCTGTTGTGCAGTGGCCGCATCCGCATTGGCTGGGTCGATGCCGTCACGTTGCGCCCGTCGCGCATTCCCGTGGAAATTTTGAAAAAAATCAAGTCATGAATCAAGATCTTTCCATCATCCACCTGATCGTTGGCGCCAGCCTCGTGGTGCAGCTGGTGGTTGCCCTGCTGCTGGTCGTCTCCATCATGAGCTGGGCCGTGATGATGCAAAAGTCACGTGCATTCAAGAAGAAAAGCAAGCTCAACGACGAGTTTGAAGAGTATTTCTGGTCGGGCACCAGCCTCAACGACCTGTACGCTTCGGCCATGCGCAACGCCAAGCACGGCGGCCCCATAGAGCGCGTGTTTGCCAGCGGCATGCGCGAATATCAGAAACTGCGCGAACGGCAGGTGGACGACCCGTTTACGCTGCTGGATGGCGCACGCCGCGCCATGCTTGCCAGCGAGCGGCGCGAACTGGACAACAGCGAGACCGGCATGGCGTTCCTGGCCTCGGTGGGCTCGGTCAGCCCCTACGTCGGCCTGTTTGGCACGGTCTGGGGCATCATGCACGCGTTTACCGGCCTGGCCAGCCTGCAGCAGGTCACGCTGGCCACCGTGGCGCCTGGCATTGCCGAAGCGCTGGTCGCCACCGCGCTGGGCCTGTTTGCCGCGATCCCGGCCGTGCTGGCGTACAACCTGTACGGTCGCAAGCTCGAGCGCCTGGCCACGCGCCTGGACACCTTCATCGAAGAGTTCTCCAACATCCTGCAGCGCAACCTGGGGGCCGGACGCGGAACCACCACGGCAGGCCACTGACATGCCAGTCACCTCTTACCGGCGCAGCCGCGCCATCAACGAGATCAACATGGTGCCGTTCATCGACGTCATGCTGGTGCTGCTCATCATCTTCATGGTCACGGCGTCGCTGATCACGCCGGGCATCATCGACGTGCCCCATGCGGGCGCGTCCAGCCGGCCGCCGGACCAGCGCATCGACATCCTCATCGACGCCAGCGGCGGCTACGCACTGGCGGGCGAGGTGCAGCGCGAGGGACTGGCCGAGGGCGACGTCATGGCCGTGGTGCAGGAGCAGCTCGAGAAGCAGCCCGACCTGCCGGTCATGATTGCCGCAGACAGCCAGTTGCGCTACGAGCAGGTGATGTCGATGATGAAGGCGCTGCGCGAGGCCGGCGTGCAGCGGATCGGATTGTCCGTCAAGGACTGAGAGCTTGAGAAAGAATCCCTCATGCCCGCTTTGACCGCCCAAACCCGCCCACTCCGCGTTGCAAATGCTCGCCATAGCCCAAGCTATGCCTGCGCTTTGCGTCTTGATTGGACGGTCTTGGGCGATCCTCTCGGGCGCGATCAATTCATTCTCAAGCTCTGAGAGCTTGAGAAAAAATCCATCATGTCCGCTTTGACCGTCAGAATCCGCCCACTCTGCGTTGCACATGCTCGCCATGGCACCAGCCATGCCTGCGCTTTGCGTCTTGATTGGACAAATTCTGACAATCCTCTCGGACACCATCCATTGATTCCCAACCTCTGAGCGGCCAAGCCAGACCCAGCATGCCAGCCCTGATCCAGCAGATCCACGCCAGCCGGCCCGCAACGGCGCGCGGCAAGATGCGGGCCCTGACGCGCCACGCGGACGCGGTGGCACATCGATCCAGACGTTCTGCGTAATGGCACGCAAGCCGAACTACCGGGGACATTTTTCGCCACCGCCCGAGGACGGGCTGGGCCGGGGCCTGTTGTACGCCCTGCTGGCGCATCTGGTGCTGGTGCTGTTTCTCACGCTGGGGTTGCAGTGGCGCAACGCGCCGCGCGACTCTGCGGTGGAAGCCGAGCTGTGGGCGCCTGCGCCGGAGCAGAGCGCACGTCCGCAGCCGGAGCCGGAGCCGGTGGTTGAGCCCGAACCGGAGCCCGCCGTTGAACCCGAACCGGAGCCTGAAGTTGAGCCGGAGCCCGAACCCGCACCCGAAGTGGCTGTGGAGCCCGAGCCGGAACCGGAGCCGGAACCGGAACCGGAACCTGAGCCTGAGCCCGAGCCTGCCCCGCCCGTGGAACCGGAGCCCAGCGAGGCTGAAATCGCGCTGAAACAAAAGGAAAAGGAAGCCGAGGAGGCCAGGCGCCAGGCCGAGGAGAAGGCACGGGCCGAGGAAGAGGCGCGCAAGAAGGCGGAAGCGGAAGCAAAAGCCAAGGCAGAGGAAGAGGCCAGGCGCAAGGCCGAAGAAGAGAAGAAGCAGAAGCTGGAAGAAGAGCGCAAGGCCGAAGAAGCCAGGAAGAAAGCAGAGGCAGAAGCGAAGGCCAAGGCAGAAGCCGAAGCCAAGGCCAGAGCAGAAGCAGAAGCGAAGGCGAAGGCCAAGGCCGAGGCAGAGGCCAAGCGCAAGGCAGAAGAAGAGAAAAAGCGCAAGCTGGAAGAAGAGCGCAAGAAGGCCGAGGAAGCACGCAAGGCCGAAGAAGCCAGGAAGAAGGCGGAAGCTGAAGCCAAGGCCAAGGCTGAGGCAGAAGCCCGCAAAAAGGCCGAGGCAGAAGCCAAAGCCAAGGCCGATGCCCGCCGCCAGGCCGAGCTGGACCGCCTGGCCAAGCTGGCCGGCGGCGCCGGGCAGGCAAGCAGCGGCAGCGACGCCCGGACCGCGGGTCCCTCCGGTGGCTACGCCGCGCGCATCCGCGCCGCCGTCCGACCCAACATCGTGTTCAGCGACAACGTTCCGGGCAATCCGGTGGCCGAGGTGCAGGTGCAGACCGGGCCCACCGGGCGCATCATCAGCACCAAGATCACCAAGTCCAGCGGGGTCAAGTCATGGGATGAGGCGGTGCTGCGGGCGCTGGATCGCACCGGAACCCTGCCGTCGGACAATGGCCGCTACTGGAACCCGATGCTCATTGAGTTCCACCTGCGCGACTGAACCCGGAATCCCGCCCGGCACTGCCGGTGTGGTGCACCGGGGCTGCAAGCCAGCGCGTGCATGAGCGGGCGAACCCGCCCACCGGCCCGTGCTTCAGGCGTCCTGCTCGCCGTAGACCACGCGGGCCTGTGCCACCCCCGCCCGCGCGCGCCATCCGGCCAGCGCCTCGTCGCTGGGGTAGCAGCGCGCCTTTTCGCCCAGCTCCAGCTCGACGCGCGCCCCCGCCGCGCCGTTGCCGCGGCAGGCCAGCGCCAGGCGCACGCGCAGGCCCTGGATGACCGGACCCTCGTCCAGCTCGATGCGCCGCGCCGGGAAGCGGCTCAGGATCTGCTCGACCTCGGGCACACCGGAATCGGCCGCCACGTGGATGAACTTGCCGAAGCGGCAGCGTGCCGCGGGCAGGTCCCAAGCCTGCACGACGTTCAGCTGCAACCCGCCCGAGAAACGGTCCGGCAGCACGCTGGCCATGACGACGATGAGCTCGTCGTCGCGGAACCACTGGCGGGCCGGTTCCATGACGGCCTGGTCCACGCGCGCCTCCAGCACGGCAGACCCATCGTCCAGCCGAAACAGGCCGATGCGGCCGCGGCGCCCGTTGATGGCGCGAAAATGCGTGACGATTCCCGCCAGCAACACCGGCTGCCGGCTCTCCTGCACGTCGGCCAGCGCGGTGGGGACAAAGCGCCGCACTTCCACGGCCGCCTCTTCGAACAAGTGACCTGAAAAATAAAACCCGAGCGCCAATTTCTCCATCTTCAGCCGCTCCTTGACGCTCCAGTCACGGACCACGGCCAGCTCGGGCTCCTGCGTGCTGGAACCGGAGCTGCCTTCAAGCGCGTCAAAGAGGCCGTCCTGCTTCTGGTTGGCATCGCAGGCCGCACCGTATTCAAACGCCAGGTCCACCGACGCCGCAAGCATGGCACGGCTGCTGCCCAGCTCATCAAACGCGCCGGCATGGACCAGCGTTTCAACGGAACGCTTGTTGACGCTGCCGCGATCCACGCGGCGGCAAAAGTCAAACAGGCTGGCAAAAGGCCCGGACTCGTCGCCGCCCGGGCCGGCGCCGCGCCCTTCGCGAGCGGCGATGATGGCCGCGATGGCCTGCTGCCCCGCACCCTTGACCGCGCCCAGGCCATAGCGGATCGCGCCCGCGTCGGTGGGCTCGAAACGCCAGACGCCGCTGTTGATGCTGGGCGCCTCGAACACCACCCCCTCGCGCAACGCGTCCTCGCACAGCACGTGCAGCTTGTCGGTGTCTCCCATCTCCACGGTCATGTTGGCGCTGAAGAATTCGGCCGGATAGTGCACCTTGAGCCAGGCCGTGTGGTAGGCCAGCAGCGAGTACGCAACCGCATGCGACTTGTTGAAGCCGTAGCCGGCAAACTTCTCCATGAGGTCGAAGATCTCGTCGGCCTTGGCCGCATGGATCCCGTTCTTCTCGGCGCCTTCGCGGAACAGGATGCGCTGCTTGGCCATCTCCGCCGGCTTTTTCTTGCCCATGGCGCGGCGCAGCAGGTCCGCCGCGCCCAGGCTGTAGCCGGCCAGGATCTGCGCGGCCTGCATGACCTGCTCCTGGTAGACCATGATGCCGTAGGTCTCTTCCAGCACGTCGCGCAGCAGCGGGTGCGGATACGTGACCGGCTCGCGGCCGCGCTTGCGCGCGACGAAGCTGGGGATGTTCTCCATGGGGCCGGGCCGGTACATGGCGTTCAGCGCGACCAGGTCCTCAAAGCGGGTCGGCATGGCGTCGCGCAGCATGCCGCGCATGCCGCGGCTTTCAAACTGGAACACCGCTTCGGTGCGACCCTGCTGGAACAGCGCAAACGTGGCAGCGTCGTCCAGCGGGATGTCGCCAAAGGAGAAATCAGCGCGTTCGGGGTGGCGCGCGATGATGAGCTGCCGCGCCTGCTCCAGGATGGTGAGCGTGGCCAGCCCCAGGAAGTCGAACTTGACCAGCCCCACGTCCTCCACGTCGTTCTTGTCGTACTGGCTCACCACTGCCGCACTGCCCGGCTGCTGGTACAGCGGGCCAAAGTCGGTGAGCTTGCCCGGCGCAATGAGCACGCCGCCAGCGTGCATGCCGACGTTGCGCGTGATGCCCTCGAGCTTTTGCGCCAGCTCGACCAGCGTGCGCACCTCCTCTTCCTTTTCAATGCGCTCGGCCAGCGCCGGTTCGGCGGCAATTGCGTACTTCTCGCGGTCTTTCTCCAGCAGGTCCGCCGGCGGGTACTGCAGGGTCACCGGCTTGCCCGGCCGGTTGGGCACCAGCTTGCTGATCCCGTCGCAAAAGGTGTAGCTCATGTCCAGCACGCGGCCGACGTCACGGATGGCGGCGCGTGCGGCCATGGTGCCAAAAGTCGCGATCTGGCTCACCGCCTCGCTGCCGTAACGCGACTTGACGTAGTCGATGACGCGGTCCCGGTTGGCCTGGCAGAAGTCGATGTCAAAGTCCGGCATGGACACGCGCTCCGGGTTCAGGAAGCGCTCGAAAAGCAGGTTGTACCGCAGCGGGTCCAGGTCGGTGATCCCCAGCGCGTACGCGACCAGCGAGCTGGCGCCCGAGCCGCGCCCAGGCCCCACCGGGCAGCCGTTTTGCTTGGCCCAGTTGATGAAATCGGCAACGATGAGAAAATAGCCCGGGAACCCCATCTCCAGGATGATGTCCAGCTCGAAGCGCAGCCGCTCCTCGTAGCGCGGCCGCTGCTGCCTGCGCTGCTCCGGGTCCGGGTACAGCTGGAGCAGGCGCTGCACCAGGCCTTCCTCGGACGCGTGGCGGAAATAATCCTCTTCGGTAAAGCCCTGCGGTACCGGGAAATCCGGCAGCCTGGGCTGGCCCAGCGTCAGGCTCAGGTTGCAGCGCCGGGCAATTTGCACCGTGTTGGCCAGCGCCGATGGGACGTCGGCAAACAGCGCCTGCATCTGCACGGCCGACTTGAAGTACTGCTCGGGCGTGAAGCGCCGCTCCCGGCGCGGGTTGCCCAGGATCTCGCCATCGGCGATGCAGACCCGCGCCTCGTGCGCCTCGAAGTCCTCCGGGCGCAGGAACTGGATGGGATGAGTTGCCACGACCGGCAGCTGGCAGGCAGCAGCCACCTGCACCGCCGAGGCGATGTACGCTTCGTCGTCCGGACGGCCGGTGCGTTGCAGCTCCAGGTAAAAGCGCCCCGGAAACGCCGCGGCCAGCTCGGCGGTCAGCGCGTTGCCGCGCGCCAGGTCGCCATGCACCAGCGCCGGGCCCAGCGGCCCCGCCTGCGCGCCCGAGAGCAGGATCAGCCCCTCATTCTGCACGCGCAGCCAGTCCCAGTGCAGCTGCGCCTGCGCCTTCTCCACGCCCTCGGACCAAGCACGCGAGAGTAGCTCGGAGAGATTCAGGTAACCCTGCTGGTTCTGCACCAGAAGCACCACACGCGCGACGTCGGCATGCTCCGACGCCAGGCCGCGCACGATGACCTCGGCGCCCAGCAGCGGCTTGACGCCCGCGCGCCGCGCCGCACGATAAAACTTGATTGCGGCAAACAGGTTGGACAAGTCCGTGATGGCCAGCGCCGGCTGGCCATCAGCCGCCGCGGCCCGGACCGCGTCGTCGACGCGCGTGGTGCCGTCGACCACGGAAAAATCAGTGTGCAGGCGCAAATGGACAAACATGGAGGACATCACCCGAGAGCTACCCGGCACAGGCCGGACGGTCCCTATTGTGTCTCACGCGCCGGCGATGGTCCGCACAGCGCAAGGATTTCGCTTGCGCAACATTTTCTAACATATTAGAATGGAGCCGCAGCAAAAAACATGTTGCACTCGTCTTCGTCATGGCAGCAAAGCGTTGCATGGCGCGCGTTCGAGCCCAATTCTCTTGTTTTACATCTTGCAATGTCAGCTCATTACCGGCTCGGGATCAACGGGTTGAGGTCATCGGAAATCGCGCTGGTGCAAACGCTGCTGCGGCTGGCGGCACATCACCGCGAGGTCCACTGGATCTGCGCCGACCAGCCACCCTGGCACGCGGTCCTGCTGGACGATCCAGACGACGAGCGGCTCGACCATGGCGGCCTGGAAGCCGTATTGCCGGGGCTGGGCCGCGACACGCCCTACGTCCTGCGCCTGACCGGCGCGGGCAGCGTGCGCCGCGCTGGCGCCATGCGCCGCCCGATCCGGGGTGAAAAGCTCCTGGCGTGGCTGGACCGGGTCGAGGCGGCGGCGGCGCTGGCTGGCGAGACGGACGCCATCGAGCCAGGCGCGTCCGCACCCCAAAGCCGCACTGCCCCCGTGGTTGACGCGCTCTTCCCCGGCGCGCCACGCCGGCGGCTGTTGCGCCGGCTGCCGGCAAGCCTCGTGCGCAACAGCGCAGAGCGCCACCGCATGGCCCGACTGCTGGCCCGGTACGCACTCAATGCCCAAGACCTGCATCGCCTGAGCGGTGTGGCACCCGTCGAGTGCCTGGTCTTCCTCAAGGTCCTGGATGCGCACCAGCTGCTGTCCCCAGCGCGCGCCGCCAGGCCACACGGCGACGTCGTGCCGGCCCCTGCCGGCCTTCCCGCGTCCTGGCAGCGCGCTGCCACGGCCAGGCCCGGACTGGCCCGGCGGCTGGCAAACGGCGTGTTCAAATGGCCAGGGACCTGAGGCGTGGTGCGTTGTGCTTCTCCGCGTCGCGGGCTGCAGGGCACAGCTCCGCATCGGGACGTGGCTGCGACCGCGGCGCCGCAGCTGGCCAAGGCGCAGCGTTCTGCAGCAGATCCGGCGCCTGCAGCAACGCAAGCGCCAAAAAGAAAGAAGCCGCCTCGCTGCGACGGGCCACCGGCATGATTACAATGTGTGACACCAGCGGGCGCACAGAACAAGACAAGCAGGGCAGCACGCTGATGCATGGGCATGTCCCGCCCTGTTGCGCGGGCGTCATGCCCGGTTTTACTCTTGTGTTGATATAAGCGATGATGCGGCAGATCAACCCGTTCTGAGCCCATGGAGACGTATGGCTGGTAGCGCATCCACTGTCGTGGAACATGTCAGGGCGCCGGTGTTGCCGGGCCTGGGGAAAATGCTGGTGCTGGCCGGCAAGCTGGACCAGAAGCAGGCCGAGGCCATCGTGCACGGCGCCGGCAAGGCCCGGCGCTCCTTCATTGGCGAACTCATCGATTCCGGCATCATTTCAGCGCTGGATCTGGCGCAGACGCTCTCGCGCGCGTTTGCCGCGCCGCTGGTCGACCTGAACGCAGTGGACCTGCAGCGGCTGCCAGACAACCTCATCGATCCGTCCATCCTGCAAAAGCACCAGATCCTGGTGCTGGGCAAGCGCGGCCGCCGGCTGGTCATCGCCACGGCCGACCCAACCAACCACGAAGCGGCTGAAAAGATCAAGTTCATCACGCAGCTGGGCGTGGACTGGGTGGTTTGCGAATACGACAAGCTGATCAGCCTGGTACGCGACCAGATGGCCTCGGTGGCCACCGCGCTGGGCGAGATGATGGACAGCAGCTTCGACTTTGACGAAGACGGCCTGATGGCCGACGACGAGGGCGCCAAGGACGAGAAGGCGCAGGCGGAGATCGATGACGCGCCGGTCGTGCGCTTCCTGCAGAAAATCCTCATCGACGCGATCCGCATGGGCGCCTCCGACCTGCACTTCGAGCCCTACGAAAGCACGTACCGCATCCGCTTTCGCGTCGATGGCGAGTTGCAGGAAATCGTCTCGCCACCGGTGACCATCAAGGAAAAGCTCGCCTCGCGCATCAAGGTCATCTCGCGGCTGGACATCTCCGAAAAGCGCGTGCCGCAAGACGGGCGCATGAAGCTCAAGATCGGCCCCAACCACGTCATCGACTTCCGGGTCAGCACGCTGCCCACGCTGTTTGGCGAGAAGATCGTCATCCGCATCCTGGACTCTTCCAGCGCCAAGATGGGCATAGAAGCGCTGGGCTACGAACCGGAAGAAAAGGCGCGGCTCATGGAGGCAATCAGCCGCCCCTACGGCATGATCCTGGTCACCGGGCCCACCGGTTCCGGCAAGACGGTGTCGCTCTACACCTGCCTGAACCTGCTCAACAAGCCGGGGGTGAACATCTCCACGGCAGAAGACCCGTCCGAGATCAACATGCCCGGCATCAACCAGGTCAACGTCAACGACCGGGCCGGGCTCACGTTTGCCGTGGCGCTGCGCGCGTTCCTGCGCCAGGACCCGGACGTCATCATGGTGGGCGAGATCCGCGACCTGGAAACCGCCGACATCGCGATCAAGGCCGCGCAGACGGGCCACCTGGTCCTGTCCACGCTGCACACCAACGACGCGCCACGCACGCTCACGCGGCTGCGCAACATGGGCGTGGCGCCGTTCAACATCGCCTCCAGCGTGATCCTGATCACGGCCCAGCGCCTGGCCCGCCGCCTGTGCCCCAGGTGCAAGGAACCGGCCGACATCCCGCACCACACCCTGGTTGACGCGGGTTTTGACGAGGCGGACCTGGACGGCAGCTGGACCCCGTTCAAGCCGGTGGGCTGCAGCGCCTGCAACAACGGCTACAAGGGCCGCGTGGGCATCTATGAAGTGATGCCGATCAGCGAGGCGCTGCAGCGCATCATCCTGGCCGACGGCAGCGCGCTGGAAATCGCCGAACAGGCACGAGCGGAAGGCGTGCGCTCCATGCGCACGTCCGGTTTGCACAAGGTCAAGGCTGGCGTCACGTCGCTGGCAGAAATCCTGTCCGTGACCAACGAATGACACTGCGGCCCACTCCCCAGCCGCCGCACTGAACAAGAAAGACTTTCATGGCAACCCGAACCGCAACCCGTACCCACGCGAGCGAAGCCGTCCATGAGTGGACGGGCAAGGACCGCAACGGACGCATCGTGCATGGCGAGATGCGCGCCGGCGGCCAGGCCCAGGTGCGCACGCTGCTGCGGCGGCAGGGCATCCTGGCCACCAAGATCAAGAAGCGGCGCACGCGCAGCGGCAAGAAGATCAAGCCGCGCGACATCGCCATCTTCACGCGCCAGCTGGCCACCATGATGAAGGCGGGGGTGCCGCTGCTGCAGGCCTTTGACATCGTGGGCCGGGGCAACCCCAACCCCAGCGTCAACCGGCTCCTGGGCGACATACGCGGCGACGTGGAGACCGGAACGGCGCTGTCGGCGGCGTTTCGCAAGTACCCCATCTACTTCAACAGCCTGTACTGCAACCTGGTCGAGGCCGGCGAGGAGGCCGGCATCCTGGAAGACCTGCTGGACCGGCTGGCGACCTACATGGAAAAGACCGAGGCGATCAAGTCCAAGGTCAAGTCGGCGCTGATGTACCCGACCGCGGTCCTCATCGTTGCGTTCGTGGTGGTCGCACTCATCATGATCTTTGTCATTCCCGCGTTCGAGGACGTATTTTCCTCGTTTGGCGCGGACCTGCCCACGCCGACCATGCTCGTCATCGCCATGAGCCACTTCTTCGTCAAGTGGTGGTGGGCCATCTTCCTGTTCCTGGGCGGCGGCCTGTATTTCTTCTTCCAGGCCTGGAAGCGCAACGAGAAGGTGCAGATGTTCATGGACCGGCTGCTGCTCAGGCTGCCCATCTTTGGCGAGCTGGTCCACAAGTCCGTGGTGGCGCGCTGGACGCGCACGCTCTCGACCATGTTTGCCGCCGGCGTGCCGCTGGTCGAGGCGCTGGACTCGGTGGGCGGGGCATCGGGCAACTACGTCTACAAGAGCGCCACCGACAAGATCCAGCAGGAAGTCGCCACCGGTACCAACCTGACCGCAGCCATGACCAACGCCGGCGTGTTCCCGAGCATGGTGCTGCAAATGTCGGCAATCGGCGAGGAGTCGGGCGCGCTGGACCACATGCTGGGCAAGGCCGCCGACTTCTACGAGGCCGAGGTCGACGAGATGGTCGCCGGGCTGTCCAGCCTGATGGAGCCGATCATCATCGTCGTCCTGGGCACCATCATTGGCGGCATCGTCGTGTCCATGTACCTGCCCATCTTCAAGCTCGGCCAGGTCGTTTGATGCCGGAACCCATGGGGCTACTGGTGGCCGCAGCCGGCATCGTCGGGCTGCTTGTCGGGAGTTTTCTCAACGTCGTCATCCACCGGCTGCCCATGATGATGGAGCGTCAGTGGGCGGCCCAGTGCGCCGAATTCGGTGGTACGGCCGCGGCAGACGCGGCGCAGCCCGAGCCGTTCAACTTGGCGGTGCCCCGGTCGCGCTGCCCGCATTGTGGCCACCGCATCGCCTGGTACGAGAACATCCCGGTCTTGAGCTTCCTCCTGCTGCGCGGCAAATGCGCAGGCTGCAGGACGGCCATAGGCTGGCGCTACCCGCTGGTCGAACTGGCCACGGGAGTGCTCTTTGCCTGGGCCATCTGGCGCTTTGGCGTCACGCCGGCAGCGGGCCTGTGGTGCCTGTTTTCAGCCATCCTGATTGCGCTGACGCTGATCGACTGGGACACGACGCTGCTGCCCGACGACCTCACCTTGCCGCTGCTCTGGGCCGGCCTGCTGGGCGCGGCGCTGGGCTGGACCGGTACCGCGCTGGGCGACGCGGTCTGGGGCGCGGCTGCCGGCTACCTCGTGCTGTGGCTGATCTACTGGGCGTTCAAGCTGGCCACGGGCAAGGAAGGCATGGGCTACGGCGACTTCAAGCTGCTGGCGGCGCTGGGCGCCTGGTTTGGCTGGCAGGCTCTGGTTCCGATTGCGCTCATGGCGTCGGGCCTAGGCGCCGTGATCGGCATCGGCATGAAGCTGGCCGGCAAGACGCGCGAGGGCGGCGTCATTCCCTTTGGCCCGTTCCTGGCGCTGGCCGGGCTCACGGCCATGCTGTTTGGCGCGCCGGCCATCCTGCGCGCCGTCGGCCTGCAGCCATGAGCAGGGAGCCAGCGCCGCTGCGGCTGGGGCTGACCGGCGGCATGGGCAGCGGCAAGAGCACGGTCGCGGCCCGGCTGGCCGGGCACGGCGCGCTGGTGCTGGATGCCGACGCCATCTCGCGCGCCAGCACCGCAGCCGGCGGCAGCGCAATCCCGGCCATTGCGCAGGAGTTTGGCGCGGCGTTCATCACCGCAGACGGTGCGCTGGACCGGGCCAGGATGCGCGAGCTGGTCTACCAGGAACCCGCCGCGCGCGAGCGCCTGGAAGCCATCGTCCATCCGCTGGTGGGCCGCGAGATCGAGCGCCAGGCTGCAGAAGCCGTGGCGCATGGCGCGCGGCTGCTGGTCTTTGACATCCCGCTGCTGGCCGAATCCGGCGCACACTGGCGCGAGCGGCTGGACCGGATCCTGGTCGTTGACTGCGACCGCGCCACGCAAATACAGCGGGTGCAGGCGCGCGACCACCTGCCGCTGGCGCAAATCGAGGCCATCCTGGCCACGCAGGCCACGCGCGCGCAGCGCCTGGCGCTGGCCGACCACGTCATTGACAACGGTGCCGACGTGACGCTGGCGGACCTGCACCGGCAGGTCGACGCGCTCGCGCGCACACTGGGACTGTGACCGGGCGCCGCGCACGCCAGGCCCGACTGCCGCGTCAGGACTTGCCCGAACGCCGCCCGTCTCGCGTGCAGGCACTACACTACGCGTAGAGAGCGCTGCAAGGCGCCCGCCCTGTTGCGCGGGCCGGATCCTGCTTCTGGCGAATGGCCAGCGCGGCCCGGTCCTGCAGCCCCCCCGATTCACCGATCCCACGCCGATCTGCATGTGAGCTTGTACGAGCACCCCTTCAACGAACACGTTCGGACCTACCTGCGCCTGGAGCACCTGTACGCGCGGCTGGAGGCACTGGTGGCCCGGGAGACACCGCTGGACCACCACTTTGCGCTGGTGACGCTGTTTGACATCATGGAGGCCACGAACCGGCCGGACCTGAAATCGCACGTCCTCAACGCGCTGGAGAAGCAAAAGAGCTTCCTGGCGGGGTTTCGCAACCAGCCGGGCGTATCCAACGCTTCGCTGGACGCCACGCTGCGCCATCTGGCGCAGGTCTTCCGCCAGCTGCAAGACCAGCAGGGCAAGCCCGGCCAGGACCTGGCTGGAAACGAGTGGCTGATGGCCATCCGCAACCGCTTGCCCATCCCCGGTGGCACCTGCAGCTTTGACCTGCCCTCGTACGCGGCCTGGCAGCGCCGCGATGCCGCCAGCCGCCACAAGAACCTGCAGGACTGGTCCGCGTCGCTGCGGCCCATGGAAGCGGCCATCACCCTGCTGCTGCAGCTGCTGCGCAGCAGCACCGACAAGGCGCAGATGATGGTTGCCGACAAGGGCGTGCTGCAACTGAAGGTCCCGCGCTCCCGGTCCGTGCAGCTGCTGCGGCTGGAACTGGCCGACACGCTGCCGCTGGTGCCGGAGATCAGCGGCAACCAGCTGCTGCTGTCCATACGCCTCATGCATCCCACGCCCACCGGGGCGCTGCAGGCAACAACAGACGACACACCCATCAAGATCACGCTGTGCGCATGACTGACACCCCTGCCCCCGAGCCCCGCTACGTTCGCTGCCCCTCCTGCGGCGGCCCCAGCCTCTACGCAGCGGAAAACCGCTACCGGCCGTTTTGCAGCGAGCGCTGCAAGCTGCAGGACCTGGGCGCCTGGGCCAGCGAGAGCTTCAGGCTGGACGCCGGCGATGGCGAGGCGGGCGCGCCCACGCCCAGCAACGAACAACCGCGCGACGCGTAGCCGGAGGCCAGCCCCCTGGCCGATGCCCTGAGTTGCCTGAGGCGCGCCCGGGTTGCTGGCCGTCGGGCGTGGCGCATGACGGATGACCTCGCTGCCGCTTCGATGACGCCGCCGCTGCGCGGCGGCAATGACTGCGGCTGCGCCGCCATGATGGGGAGATTGAGCGTTTGAAGAGGTTGAGCGTTGAGCGTTGAGCGTTGAGCGTTGAGCGTTGAGCGTTGAGCGTTGAGCGTTGAGCGTTGAGCGTTGAGCGTTGAGCGTTGAGCGTTGAGCGTGGTGTGCACACGCTGAACGCTTGACGCCAAACCATCATCAGCCGCCGCAGGCGGCGATCATCCAAGGCCCGCAAGGGCCGAGATCATCTGTCATCCGGAGCGGGGAATCGCGGCGGGGGCGCCGCTCCTACATGTGGTCGGTGCTGCCCTCGGCAGTCAGCCAATCGAGCACCGGCACCGCGCCGGGCAGGATGGGCGACACCGGCACCGGCGGCGTCAGCCAGGCGCTGCGCTGGCCCTCGCGCATCTGCAGCGGGCCCTGCCAGCGGCGCAGGCGGCAGAAATGCAGCTGCGTGCGCGCATGCGGATAGTCCACCAGCAGATCACGCCAGGGTTCGACCTGCGCCGGGTCAACGGCCAGCCCCAGTTCCTCTTCCAGCTCGCGCGCCAGTGCCGTGGCCACCGTCTCGCCAGCCTCCAGCTTGCCGCCGGGGAACTCCCAGTAGCCGGCGTACACCTTGCCTGCCGGGCGGGTGGTCATCAGGAACGCCCCGTCCGGGCGCAGGAGCACGCCCACGGCCACGTGCACGCAGGGGCGCGGCGGGTCCGGACGCGCATCGCGGCGCAGCGGCCCGCCTTCAACCCGCAGATCCGGCTGCGGCACGGGTTCAGGCGGCCTCGCGGCCCACGTAGTCGCGGGCAAACTGCCAGGCGACGCGACCCGAGCGCGAGCCGCGCTCCAGCGCCCACAGCAGCGCCTCCGAACGCGCACCGTCGGCCTGCTCCGTGCTGGCGCCCAGCGCCATCAGCCACTTGTGCACGATGCTCAGATACTCCTCCTGGTCAAAGGGATGGAAGCTGACCCACAGGCCAAAGCGCTCGGACAACGATATCTTCTCTTCCACGACTTCACCGGGATGCAGCTCGCCGTCGTCGCTGTGCCTGTAGCTCAGGTTCTCGTGCATGTACTCGGGCAGCAGGTGGCGCCGGTTGCTGGTCGCGTAGACCAGCACGTTGGGCGTGCTGGCCGCCACCGAGCCGTCCAGGATGCTCTTGAGCGCCTTGTAGCCGCGCTCGCCCTCCTCAAAGCTGAGGTCGTCACAGTACACGATGAATTTTTCTGGTCGCTCGCTGACGATGTCAACGATGTCGGGCAGATCGACCAGATCGCTCTTGTCCACCTCGATCAGCCGCAGCCCCTGCGCGCAAAAATGGTTGAGGCAGGCCTTGATCAGCGACGACTTGCCGGTGCCCCGCGCGCCGGTCAGCAGCACGTTGTTGGCGCCGCGGCCCGCAATAAACTGCCGCGTGTTGCGAACGACGCGCGCCTTTTGCGCGTCGATCTCGCGCAGGTCGTCCAGCGTCATCCTGGCCATGTGCCGCACCGCTTCCAGCGCGCCGTGCCCGGACGCCCGCTTGCGGTAGCGCCAGGCCACGGCCTCGTCCCAGTCGGGCGCGGCCAGCGGCGTCGGCAGTACCGCCTCCAGCCGAGCAAGCAGCTGCTCGGCGCGCGTGATCAGGCGCGCAACGTCGTCTCTCATGAAAAACCCCAAGGAATCAGCCACGGATCAAGATCGGTAGTCGGCGTTGATGCTCACGTAGTCGTGGCTGAGGTCGGTGGTCCATACGGTCTGCGACGCGCTGCCACGCCCCAGCACAACGCGCACGGTGATTTCCGCCTGCTGCATGACCCGTTGGCCGTCGGCCTCGCTGTACTGCGGGTGCCGCCCGCCGCCGGTGGCCACGTGCACGTCGTCCAGGTACAGGTCAACGGCCTGCGCGTCCAGGTCGGCGATGCCGGCGTAGCCCACCGCCGCCAGGATGCGTCCCAGGTTGGGGTCGCTGGCAAAGAAAGCGGTCTTGACCAGCGGCGAGTGCGCGATGGCGTACGCCACCTGCCGGCATTCGGCGGCATCGCGGCCGCCCTCCACGCGGACCGTGATGAACTTGGTCGCGCCCTCGCCGTCGCGCACGATGGCCTGCGCCAGCTGCCGCGCCACGTCCAGCAGCGCGGCCTTGAGCGCCTGCCCGCCGGCGTCATCCCAGGAGCTGATGCGATCGTTGCCGGCCTGCCCTGTGGCGATGAGGATGAAGGAATCATTGGTTGATGTGTCGCCGTCGACCGTGATGCAGTTGAAAGAGGCATCGGCCAGTTCGCGCGCCAGTGGCTGCATCAGCGCCGGCGCAATATCGACGTCGGTGGCAACAAAGGCCAGCATGGTCGCCATGTCCGGCCGTATCATCCCCGAGCCCTTGGCCATGCCGGTGATGGTGACTGGCGCGCCTGCCACGCGCACGGTGGCGCTCGCGGCCTTGGGCACCGTATCGGTGGTCATGATCGCGGCAGCCGCCTGCAGCCAACCGTCTGGACGTGCGTCGGCCACAGCGGCCGGCAGGCCATGGAGCAGGCGCTGCAGCGGCAGCGGTTCCATGATGACGCCGGTGGAAAACGGCAGGACCTGCTCCGGCGCGCAACCCAGCTGCTGCGCCAGCGCGGCACAGGTCATGCGCGCCGCGTCCAGTCCGGCTGCGCCGGTGCCGGCGTTGGCGTTGCCCGTGTTGATGACCAGCGCGCGCATGTCGGCGCCCACGGCCAGGTGCTCGCGGCAGACCTGAACCGGTGCGGCGCAGAAGCGGTTGCGGGTGAAGACGCCGGCGGCCTGCGTGCCCTCGGCCAGCAGCAGCACGGTCAGGTCGTCGCGATCGGTCTTGCGGATGCCGGCTGCCGTCACGCCGAGCTGCACGCCGGCAACGGGCTTCAGCGCGGCCGCTTCAGGCACGGCGTAATTCACGGGCATGTGCTCTCTCCTGCTGGGGTCCGGCCGTGGCTCAGCGCAGCGCACCGTGGCAGTGCTTGTATTTCTTGCCGCTGCCGCAGGGACAGGGGTCGTTGCGGCCCACGCGCGGGATCGCGCTGCCGCCACCGGTGGCGGCCGACGCCGCTGCGGCAGCGGCCGTGCGCTGTCCGCCGGCTGCCCCCTGCGTCACCGTCTGCGGCTCGCCGGTCTCGCTGGGCGAGGTGTACGTGACGTTGGCCATCTGCTCGCGCTGGTGCTCCACGTCACCCATGGCCTGCTCGGCTTCCTCGGTGGTCTGGATGCGCACGGTGAGCAGCGTGCGCGTGACCTCGTCGCGCACCACGTCCAGCATGCGGCCAAACATGGCAAACGCCTCGCGCGCGTACTCCTGCTTGGGTTGTTTTTGCGCGTAGCTGCGCAAATGGATGCCCTTGCGCAGGAAGTCCAGCGCCGACAGGTGCTCGCGCCAGCGCAGGTCCATGGTCTGCAGCAACACGGCACGCTCGAACGGCCGGAAATTCTCTGCGCCCACCAGCTCCAGCCGGCGCTCGTACTCGGCGTTGGCGGCGGCCACCACGCGCTCGACCACGTCCTCGTCGGACATGTCGCTGGACGCCTCGACCTCGCTCACCAGCGGCATGTCCAGGTGCCACTCCTGCTGCAGCACCTTTTGCAGCCCGGGGAGATCCCACTGCTCCTCGACCGATCCGTATGGAACGTACTGGCGCACCAGGTCGGTCATGCAGCCTTCGCGGAAAGCGGCAATCTGCTCGCCCAGGTCGGTCTCGGAGAGGATGTGGTTGCGCTGCTCGTAAATGACCTTGCGCTGCTCGTTGGCGATGTCGTCGTACTCGAGCAGCTGCTTGCGGATGTCGAAGTTGCGCGCCTCGACCTTGCGCTGCGCGTTTTCTATGCTGCGCGTGACCATGCGCGCCTCGATCGCCTCGCCCTCGGGCATCTTCAGGCGGTCCATGATGGCGCGCACGCGGTCGCCGGCAAAGATGCGCATGAGCTGGTCGTCCAGGCTCAGGTAGAAGCGCGATGACCCCGGGTCGCCCTGGCGCCCCGAGCGGCCGCGCAACTGGTTGTCTATGCGCCGGCTCTCGTTGCGCTCGGTGGCGATGACGCGCAGGCCGCCCAGAGCCTTGACCTCGTCGTGCCGCTGCTGCCACTCGGCGTGCAGCTTGTCCAGAGCGCTTGCGCGCGCGGCCTCGTCCAGCGTCTCGTCGGCCATGATGGCCTGCGCCTGCTTCTCCACGTTGCCGCCCAGCACGATGTCGGTGCCCCGCCCGGCCATGTTGGTGGCGATGGTGATGGTCCTGGCCGCACCGGCCTGCGCCACGATCTCGGCTTCGCTGGCGTGCTGCTTGGCGTTCAGGACCTGGTGCGGCAACTTCGCCTTCTTGAGCAGTGCGGAAATGACCTCCGAGTTCTCTATGGACGAGGTGCCGACCAGCACCGGCTGGCCGCGCTCGTAGCATTCGGCAATGTCGGTGATCGCGGCCTTGTATTTTTCCTCGGTGGAACGGTACACCCGGTCCAGCTGGTCGTCGCGCTGGTTGGGGCGGTTGGGCGGGATGACCACCGTCTTGAGACGGTAGATTTCCTCGAACTCCGACGCCTCGGTAGCGGCGGTGCCGGTCATGCCGGCCAGCTTCTCGTAGAGCCGGAAATAATTCTGGAAGGTAATGGACGCCAGCGTCTGGTTCTCCGCCTGTATGGGCACGTGCTCCTTGGCTTCCACCGCCTGGTGCAGCCCCTCGCTCCAGCGGCGACCGTCCATGAGGCGGCCGGTGAAGTCGTCCACGATGACCACTTCGGGGCCGTTTTCACCCTGCTGGATGACATAGTGCTCATCCTTGTTGTAGAGGAAATGCGCGCGCAGGGCGGCATTGAGGTGGTGCATGAGCGCGATGTTGGCCGTGTCGTACAAGCTGCCGCCCTCGGTGATCAGGCCGCGCTCGGCCAGGATGCGCTCGGCCGCCTCGTGCCCGCTCTCGGTCAGGTAGACCTGCTTGGTCTTCTCGTCCACGTAGAAATCACCCGGCGTGATCACGCCCTCGCCGGTGCGCGGGTCCTCCTCGCCTTCCTGGCGCTTGAGCAGCGGCACCACATCGTTCAGCGCCACGTACATGGCCGTGCGGTCATCGGCCTGGCCGCTGATGATGAGCGGCGTGCGCGCCTCGTCGATCAGGATGGAGTCCACCTCGTCGACGATGGCGTAGTGCAGCGGGCGCTGCACGCGCTGCTCCAGCTCGTAGACCATGTTGTCGCGCAGGTAGTCAAAGCCGAATTCGTTGTTGGTGCCGTAGGTGATGTCCGCGTTGTACGCCTCCTGCTTGGCTTCCTTGCTCATGTTGGAGCCGTTGACGCCCACCGTCATGCCCAGGAAGTTGTAGACCTGCCCCATCCAGGCGGCGTCGCGGCTGGCCAGGTAGTCGTTGACGGTCACCAGGTGCACGCCGCGGCCGGACAGCGCGTTGAGGTAGATGGGCAGCGTGGCCACCAGCGTCTTGCCTTCGCCGGTGCGCATCTCGGCAATTTTTCCTTCGTGCAGCACCATGCCGCCGACCAGCTGCACGTCATAATGCCGCATCTTGAGCACGCGCCGGGCCACTTCGCGTACCGTGGCAAACACCTCGGGCAGCAGCTGCTCCAGCGTGGCGCCATCGGCCAGGCGCTGTCGGAATTCGTCGGTCTTGGCCTGCAACTGCGCATCGCTCAGCGCCTGGAACTCGGGCTCCATCGCGGTGATGCGCGCGGCGCGCCTGCGGTACTGCCGCAGCAGCCTGTCGTTGCGGTTGCCGATGATCTGCGTGAATAAGTTCTTGGCCATGCGTCAGCGGCCGCCCTCATGCAAAATCAGCGCATGAACGGTGCAGCCTGTGGGTTTTGTTGAAAGCAGGGACAGGGTGCGGCGACGCACGACGGCGCCACATGGCCGACAATGATGCGTCATCCGGGCGGCCATGCGCGCAGTCCCTGCCCTGTTGATCTGGGGACTATCGGCGCGGACACAACCGCAACCGGCGTCATCCCCACTGTTTTTCATACAAGCGTAGCATTCTACCCCGCGCCTTTGTGCACCGGAGCCAGCCTGCCATGACCCATTCAACGCGCCGCGCCATGGACATAGAGCAAGCCGTAGCGCAGGCACCCATCCTGCGCCAGTTGGCCGAGCGCGCGCGCGCGTCCGCAGAGCGCCTGGCGCTGGTCAGGCCGCTGCTGCCGCCCGGGCTGCAAGACCAGGTCCTGGCCGGCGCGCTGGAAGACGGCATCTGGTGCCTGCTGGTACCGCACCATGCCGCTGCAGCCAAGCTGCGCCAGCTGCAGCCGCTGATCCTCGACGCGCTGCAGCAGGCCGGGCATCCCATGGAGCGCATTCGGATCAAGATCAGCAAACGGGGCTGACGACAGCCGGCAGCAACAACGGTGCATAGGCTGAGGGAGCGCATGCCGCAGGCGCCACCTGCATGATCGCCCTGGGCGTCCCCGATGGCCTGCAACCGCCGCGCGGGTTGCCCGTCCGGCAGCTGCGATCAGGCGTGCCGCAGCGGAAGCATCGCCAACACGCACCCTGAACCGGCGCTGGCCAACACGACGCAAGTCCATGCGCTGCTCGGGCGCGCTGGCTGGCCCGGCGGCTGCGTCGGCCGGACCCTGCCTGCAACCGGGACAGGATCTCCGCCCGCTTGGCGTCGTATTCGGCGGCACTGATGCGTTCCTGTGCCCGCAGTGCCTGCAGCGCACGCAGGCGGTCGGCCACGCCTTCCGTTGCGTGGCGGTTGTCCCGTGCCGTGCCCATGCGCGAGCCCCGGCCGGCCGCAGCCTGCTGCCTTGCGCCGTGCCTTGGCAAGCGCTGATGTCACTGTCCCCTGACGCTGCCGCGCCATGCCAGCCAGCGCCTGCGCCAGTTGCTCCAGCAAACGAGCGGCGCGCGCGCCCGCGCGGCAGCCTGGGTGGTCCGGCACACGTGCGTGAGCCGTCGCCGTCCCGCCCTCGCCTACGCGCCGGCCGACAGGATCAGGATGGGGTGCCCGCCCTTGCGCAGCAGCGTGCCGGTGACGCTGCCCAGCAGCGCCGTCTTCACGGCCCTGTGTCCGCGCGAGGCCATGGTCAGAAGCACATCGTTGCGGTTGCCCAGGTAATCGGCAATGGCTTCTGCGGGATGTTCGCCGTGCAGCGTATCCCAGTTGGCCTGCACGCCATACTGGCTGGCCAGGTCGCTGGCGCGGCCGCGCACGTACGACGACTCCATGTTGCTCATGCCGCTGGTGGAGGTGCGTGCGCTGGCCGCGCTGGCCATGTCCTTGGGGTTGATGACGGCGACCACCAGCAACTCGGCGCCCAGCCACCGGGCCAGTTTCGCCGCATGCGCACCCATGGCCTCCGACAGCGGACGGCCGTCCAGCGGCAGGACCACGGTCTTGATCGTCTCGGGTGCCAGCTGCTCGCCGCCGCCCGGATGCCACACCAGCACCGGCGTGCTGCTGCGCCGCACCACCTGCTTGGCGACGCTGCCCAGCATCGCCTCCACCAGCCCGGAGCGACCGTGCGAGGTCATGGCCACCAGCGTTTCGGGCACGCGGCCGGCTTCCTCCAGGATGGTATCGGTGACGTCGCCGTCATTGACCAGGCACAGCGATTCCGCACCGTGCTGTGCCGCCAACCGGTCCACGTAGGCCTGCACGGCCGCCTGATCCGATCCGCCGGGCGCAATGCGCAGCAGGATCACCGGCGTCTGCCGCCCCGCACCCATGCCCACGGCGCAGGGGATGACTTCCTCCGAAAACTCAGAACCATCCAGAGGCACCAGAATTCGTTTGTACATGCGCTTGTCCCTGAACTTTCAAAAAAACCATGGCAAAAGCCCGTAGCATAAACGCAGTTGGCCTCCGCTGGCAAGCTGGTTCGCTGCCGCGCATTCAGCAAATCACGCGTGCAGGCTCTGCCGCAGCCGCGCGAACCTCGGCGCAAAGCGCCTGGCGCGACGGCAAGCTGCCAAACCAGCCCAAGTGCAGCACCCGTGCCATGCCAACCGCGACGCCCTGCACGCGTTCGGCCTGGGCTCGCGGCAGGTGTCGCAGGCTGTGCTTGCGCCACAGGCACAGCCAGCGCAGCAGGTGATCCCGCGTCACGCCGGTCAGCGCCACGTGCCGGCCATAGACATCGCCGCGAAAGCTGCGCTCCAGCTTGAGTGCCGTGCACCAGAAATCAGTCATCAACGCAAGATGGTCCGGCCAGTCGCGGCGCAGGAAGCGCGCAAACACCGGAGCAAGCAGCGCATCTTCGCGCACGTCGGCGTAGAAGGCGTCGATCAGGGCGCGCACCTGCGGGCGGCTGACAGGGTCGGGCTGGGCGGTCATGAGGGGTATAAGATAACGCCACGGGCCGGCGCGCGCTGCAGCCGCCGGTTTGCCAGTGCTCCCGTCGGGGACAAGTGCATCAGATTGAACACCAGCTGCCATGCCCTACACCGCCCGCTTCGAGCCCGCCACGCTGACCCGCGCACAAGTCGACGCAACGCCGGGGGCGCTGGTGCTGGAATTCGGCACCAACTGGTGCGGCTGGTGCCAGCGCGCGCAGCCGCACATCAAGGCGGCCTTTGAAGCCGCTGGCGAACGGGTGCGGCACGTCAAGGTGGAAGACGGCCGCGGCCGCCCGCTGGGCCGCAGCTTTGGCGTCAAGCTGTGGCCCACGCTGGTTTTCCTGCGCGACGGCCACGAGCTGGACCGCATCACGCGTCCGGACGACGCGACGGACGTGGCGCCCATGGCGCGTGCGCTGCGACAAATAGCGGCCGACGCCAACAGCTGAGCCGCAAGCCATCGCTGCCGCGCCGGTTGCGCGCTCAGTCTGCGATCGACGCAGCCGCCTGGCCCAGCGCCTGGGCGATCTGGTGCGCCGTCTCCTGCGCCGAAGCCTTGTCGTCGTCATTCAGCGCCGCCCTGGCGTCCGAAGCTGCGGTCTGCAGCTGCGCATGCACGTCGGTGTTGTCCGCCGAGTCGGGCAAGGCGCCGTCGCCCATGCCATGGCAGGGGTTGGCCTCGTTGGCGTCAAAACCTTCGCCATCCTCGCCGACCAGGCAATTGATGACGTGGTGCAGGTGCGTATGCGTCATCTCCAGCGAATCGGCCGAAGCCGCCATCTTGGCGTGCGCCTCGGCCATGGACACTTCCTGCGAGACCGCGTCGTCTGCGGCCAGCCCAACCAGCGGTACGGCCGCTGCAAATACGGCTGAAACGCCCCATGTCATCCACTTGTTCAACTTGCTCATGCTGCCCCTTTTTTACAGGCCGGGCGCACCGCGCGGCCTCGCGCCCGGCCACCCACTGGAACCGGCCGCCGCGGAGTCTCCATGCTACGCCTGCCGGCGGACAAAAAAAAGGCTGGCGCAAGATTTTTGTACTGTGGCCTGCGGGCGCTCGGCAGGCCAGCCGGGCCCGCAGCGCGCCAGCTATGACGGCACGCCGCGGTTGGCCAGCATGTCGGCGCGCTCGTTGCCCTCGTGGCCGGCGTGCCCCTTGACCCAGTGCCAGCGGATCGTGTGGCCTGAGTCGCTGACCAGCGCGTCCAGCCGTTGCCACAGGTCCTGGTTCTTGACCGGCTTGCCGGCGGCGGTGCGCCAGCCCCTGGCCTTCCAGCCACGCAGCCACTGCGTGATGCCCTGCCGCACGTACTGGCTGTCCAGATAAAGATCAACCTCGCAGGGGCGCTTGAGCGCGCTCAGCGCCTCGATCACTGCGGTCAGCTCCATGCGGTTGTTGGTTGTTTGCCGCTCGCCGCCAAACAGCTCCTTCTCGCGCCCCGGCGTCCGCAACAGCACGCCCCAGCCGCCCGGGCCGGGGTTGCCCTTGCAGGCGCCATCGGTGAAGATCTCAATGCGGTTCAAGCGTTTCCTCCGACTTCAACAAGCCTTGGGCTGCCCGCCGCGCGTGCGGCACCGACGCAGGCGCGCCCACCGGCAGCGGCTTGCGCTGCCAGGCCTGGCCCATCAGCCGCGCACCCGGCGTGCGCTTGACCGCAACCACGCAGTACACGGCACCAAAAATCGGCCACCAGCGCCGCCCCAGGCCCTCCATCCAGCGCATGCGCGCCAGGCCCCGGACACGGCGCGACGCCGGCTGGTAGACGCCGTAAGAAACCAGCTCCACCTCGAAGTCCAGCAGGCCCAGCCAGTCGCGCAGGCGGCCAACCCGGATCAGCCCGCTGCTGTCGGGCAGGTACAGGCGCTTGCCCCCCAGGCGGCGCCAGCCGCGCGATCGCCAATGGCGCCAGCCCCACAGGCTCAGCGGATTGAACCCCAGGATCACGACGCGGCCCTCGTGCACGAGCACGCGGCAGACTTCGCGCAGCGTGGCATGTGCATCGCCGCTCAGCTCCAGCGTGTGCGGCAAGACCACCAGGTCGATGCTGTCCTGTGGAAACGGCAACGCACGGTAATCCGTGGCCAGCACCCGACCTGCGTACGCCTGGGGCACGTGCTCCAGCTCGGAGGCACGCAGGGCCAGCCAGCGGTGCGTCATGCGGTTGCCGGCCAGCGCGTCGATGTTTGGCGTCCCCAGCTGCAGCGCATGGTAGCCGAACAGGTCCGGCACCAGGCGACGGCAATGCCGGCGTTCCCAGCGCAGCGCCCATTGTCCGGGCGGAGAATCGAGCCAGTCATACAGATGGGTCATGGCAGTGGACAGATGATAGCGGCGGTCAGGTTGTTATCATGGCGGCCTGCGTGGCTGGCGGCGCCGGCCACGGCGCATTGCTGCTGCCCGGCAACGCCCAACGCCATGGAACTGATTCCGCTGCCCGCCTTCAAGGACAATTATCTGTGGTTGCTGCACCATGACGGCCATGCGCTGGTGGTGGATCCGGGCCAGGCTGGCCCGGTGCACGCGGCGCTGCAGCGGCTGGGCCTGACGCTGGACGGCATTTTGGTCACGCACCATCACGCCGACCACACCGGCGGCGTGGCCGAGCTGCAGGCAGCCACCGGCGCGCGGGTCTGCGGCCCGGCCCGCGAAGCCATCCCCGGCAACTGCGAGCCGCTGCGCGGCGGCGACCAGGTCCAGCTGCTGGACATACACTGGCGCGTGATGGCCGTGCCGGGCCACACCCGCGGTCACATTGCCTTCTTTGCCGAGCGGGTGGCCGACGCGCCGCTGCTTTTTTGCGGCGACACGCTGTTCTCGGGCGGTTGCGGCCGCATCTTCGAGGGCACGCCAGCGCAGATGCTGGCTTCGCTGGACGCGCTGGCCGCCCTGCCGCCCGATACGCGGGTCTGCTGCGGCCACGAATACACGCTGGCCAACCTGCGCTTTGCGCGGGTGGTGGACAGCGGCAACGACGCGCTGCTGGCTTACGAGAAGCACTGCCGGCAGCTGCGCGCACAGGATCAGCCTACCCTGCCCTCGACGATGGGAACGGAGCTGGCGATCAACCCCTTCTTGCGCAGCCGCACGGCTGCGGTCACACAGGCAGTCCAGGCACAGGACCCTTCGGCCCGCGATGAGGTGGCCGTCTTTGCCGCGCTGCGTCTCTGGAAGAACAACTTCTCATGAAACACTGCACCAGATTGAGCCTCGCCCTGCTCTGCCTCTGGCTGGCTGGCTGCGCGGGATTGCCAGACAAGTCCGAGGATGGCGTCATGCCCGGCGTGCCCATGACCGAGCTGCGCTCCAACGGCGTGGCCACGCTCACCGCGCCCTCCGACCTCTGGGACCGCATCCGCGACGGCTTTGCCCTGCCCGACCTGCAAAGCGCCGAAGTGGCACGCCAGCAGGCCTGGTACCTGGAGCGGCCGGACACCATCCAGCGCATGGCCGAGCGCTCGCGCCGCTACCTGTTCCACATCGTCGAGCAACTGGAGCTGCGCGCCATGCCCACCGAGCTGGCGCTGTTGCCGTACGTCGAGTCGGCGTTCAACCCGCAGGCCATCTCCAGCGCCAAGGCGGCGGGGCTGTGGCAGTTCATCCCTTCGACCGGGACGCTGTTCAACCTGGACCAGAACGCCTGGCGCGATGACCGCCGCAACGTCCTGGCCTCCACCAGCGCCGCGCTGGACTACCTGCAGGAGCTGCACGATGAATTCGACGACTGGCACCTGGCGCTGGCTGCGTACAACTGGGGGCCGGGCAATGTCGGCCGGGCCATTGCACGCAACGCCGCCGCCGGCCTGGGCACCGCGTACACCGACCTGAAGAAGCCCAACGAAACCGCGCAGTACGTGCCGCGGCTGCAGGCACTCAAGAACATCATCGCCACCCCCGAAGCCTTTGACGTGGCGCTGCCCAGCATCCCGAACCACCCCTATTTCGATACCGTCACCATCACCAAGGACATCGACGTGCTGACCGCCGCGCAGCTGGCGGCGATCAGCGAGGATGATTTCAAGGCGCTCAACCCCTCGTTCAAGCGCCCGGTCATCGTGGCCAGCGGCACGGCGCAAATCCTGCTGCCCTGGGACAACGCCAACCGCTTCAGGCAAAGCCTGGCCGAATCCGACCCGGCCGCGCTGGCCACATGGACGCTCTGGCAGTCACCGACCGAGGTCGCCATTGAGGACGTCGCGAAGCGCTTTGCCATGTCCGTGCGGGACTTGCGGCGTCTCAACGCCCTGCCGCGGCACACCAGGCACATCGCATCGGGGACAACCATCATGGTGCGCGAGACGGGAAGCCAGCTTGCAAGCGCGCCGGCCACCGGCGCACGCGTCCGCGTGGCCACCGCGCCGGCCGCCACTGCCGTGGCAACGCCCAGCGTGCTGAAGCGCACCGTGGTCCAGGCGCGCACGGGCGACTCGATTACCCACATGGCAGCGCGCTACGACCTGCCTGCCGAAACCGTCGCCGAGTGGAACGAAACGCGGGAAGACGATGCCCTCCAGTCCGGGCGCGACATCGTGCTGTACCTGCCCGACCAGCTGTCCGGGACCGCCGTGCAACCGGGCAAGGTGCAGGTCGGCTCGCCAGCGGCCGTCGCGCGTGCTGCCGCCAGCAGCGCCCCGGCGCCTGCCGCGGCTGAGGCTCGGGCGTCAACGCAACCGGCACGCGGCAAGGTTGCGGTCGCCGCCGCTGCGGGATCTTCACCCGCGCCCGCGCCCGAGCCGCCGCAGCTGCTTGCGCAGAGCAACGGCAAGGTTCGCGTGCAGACGGCCCGGAACTAGCGCCTCCACTCCCGTGGCAGCCTGCCGTACGCAAGCGCCCATTGCGCTGCAACGCTGATCGCGGCCGTGTCGCAAGTCCTGGCTATTTGCGTGGGCGCCTGCGCGGGCGCCCTGGGCCGCTGGCAACTGGGGCTGTGGCTCAACCGCGGCTGGCTGCCCTGGGGCACGCTGGCAGCCAACCTGCTGGGTGGACTGATGGTCGGCGTGGTCGTTGCGGCCGTGCAGCAAAATCCGCACATCAGCCCGTTCTTGCGCCTGCTGCTGGTGACCGGGTTCCTCGGCGCGCTGACTACGTTTTCCAGCTTCAGCGTGGAAGTGGTCGAGATGCTGATGCTGGGCCGCTGGCTGCCGGCGGCCGCAACGGTTGCCGCGAATCTGGGCGGTTCGCTGGCCATGACGTATGCCGGAATCAGGGCCACGCAATGGGCGCTGGCGTAGCAAAGCGTTTGGCGTTTCGTGCCAGAGGCTCCCGCTGCCGGTCACGCACCCTGCCCACCAAGCGGCTGCCGGGGCGCTGGCCGGCCTCCGGGCAACCGTGCCGCGTGCAGGCTGTGCCGTGCGGCGGCAGCGCATTGTGGCGCGTTGTCCCGTCTGGAGACCTGCCGTCAGGCTGGCTGGCCCAGCGCGGCAAATGCCTGGTCCAGGTCGGCAATGAGATCGCCGGCGTGCTCCAGCCCTATGGACACGCGGATCAACCCTTCGGTCACCCCGTCGGCCAGGCGCTCGGCTTCGGGCACGCCCGAATGCGTGGTCGATGCCGGATGGCAGATCAGCGATTCGGTGCCACCCAGGCTGACCGCCGGCTTGAACAGGCGCAGGTTGTTGATCAGGGCAAACGCGTCGTCGCGCCCGCCATCCAGCACAAAAGAGAACGTGGAGCCGGCGCCGGTGCACTGGTGGCCATAGACGGCCTGATAGCGTGCGTCGTCGTTCAGTTCGGGGTGGTGCAGCTGCACCTTCTGGTACGGATTGGCCTGCAGCCAGCGCGCCACCGAACCGGCCGTCGCCGTTGCCTGCCGCATGCGCAGCGTCACCGTCTCCATGGAGCGCGTGAGCAGCCAGGCCGAATGCGGGTCCAGTTGCAGGCCAAAGGCGCCGCGGGTGGCGCGCACGCGGTCGATGTGCTCGCGCCGCCCGGTGACGCCACCGGCGACCAGGTCGCTGTGGCCGCCCACGTACTTGGTCAGCGAATAAACAGCCAGGTCCACCCCCAGCGCCGCCGGCTGCTGGAAGATGGGGCCCAGCATGGTGTTGTCGCACAGCGACACCGGACGGTAGTCATGCTCGGCTTCAAACACGTCCAGCTGCTCCTTGAGCGCAGTGAGGTCAACCAGTGCATTGGTGGGGTTGCCCGGTGTTTCCACGCAGACCAGCCGCACCGGCCCGCGCGCGACCGCCTCCTGCAGCGCGGTGGCCATGGCATCGGCAGACAGCGCGTCTGCGATGGCGTGCGCGCCGATGCCCCAGTCGGCCAGCCGGTCCGAGATCAGCGTCTGCGTGCCACCGTACAACGGCGTCGAGTAGACGATCTGGTCGCCCGGACGCAGGAAAGTCAGCATCACGGCGCTGATCGCCGACATGCCGCTGGACGTGACCAGCGCCGCCTCGGAGCCGTCGAGCACGGCCAGCCGGCCTTCGGCGATTTCCAGGTTGGGGTTGTTGAACCGGCTGTACACCAGCCCGGCCGACTGGCCCTGGGGCAGCGTCGTGCGGCCCGCCACCACATCAAAGAAGCGCGCGCCGTCTTCGGCGCTGCGAAAGGCAAAGGTGGACGTCAGGAACACCGGCGGCTTGACCGATCCCTCGGACAGGAACGGATCAAAGCCATGCGACATCATGCGTGTTTCAGGGTGCAGGCTGGACGGATCCAGCGGCTTCTTCTTGGCGGTCTTGCGTTTCATGAAAGCTCTTGCACTTGGCGGCAAAAACGGCCCGGTGCACGCCCCATCCTCCGCGGGTGCGGATCGGGGGCGCGCCGGCAGGCCAGGCGAGAGGGCTTCATGATACCGCCGCGCAGGCGTTCCCGGTGCAAGCGGCTTTTTCCGGGTTGTGCCGGCCGTCGTGCGCGCTATTCGTTATGAGAATAGCGCACGGCTGACCTTGTCGCAACGCGCCCGGACACGGGGCAACGTTCCCGCTGCAGAAACGGCCGGGTGGCTCAACCCACGCCCAGCACCACCGCCTTTTCATCGACCAGCGCCTGGGCGCGCAGGCCACGGCGCAAGCGGTTGGGCGTGGCGGCAAAACCCACCAGCTGCTGTCCGTCGTCCAGCGTCAGCATGACTTCATCGCGCGCATGCCCGCGGGCGACCCGCAGCACACTTCCGGCGACCCGGTTGGTCCCGATTGCGGTTGCGGCGGCAGCATCTATGCGCACCGCCGTGGCCTTGCACAGCGCCAGCAGTTCCAGGCCCGCGCTCAGGTCCAGCAGCTCGGCGCTCTCGCGGGTGATGAGCGCGGCCAGCGCAGCGCCTCCGGGCAGGGTGAGGACCACCCGCACCATGGGGTCGCGCGCACCTGCGCTCTCCAGGCGCAGCACGCGCGCGCGCAGCGCGTTGCGCATGCTGGTGCGCGGATGCGCCAGCGCCGGGCTGCTGCTGCCGTCCATGCGGGCAAACACCTGCTCGCGCGCCCGCGCCAATTGCCTGGCCGCCTGCAGCAGCCGCTCGCCGGCCGGCGTCAGGCGCGCACCGCCGCCGCCCGCGCCGCCCACGCTGCTGTCCACCAGCGGCTCGCCCGCCAGGTTGGTGAGCGTATGGATTGCCTGCCACGCCGCCTTGTAGCTGACGCCGGCGCTGCGGGCCGCCTGGGAAATCGAGCCCTCCTCGCCCACGCGGCGCAGGATCTCCAGTCGTTTGTCCGCCCGGGAATAACCCAGCGCATGCGCGGACACGGGGCGTTGGCTCATGACTCTATTGTGCGGCACCCCGGCGCAGCCAGGTCACGACGATCCCGCAGGCCCCACGCCTCTGTCCCGCCGCAATACCCGGGGAAATGCTTCGCTATTCTATAATTGCATAGCGCTTGAGTTCCCGGGCGAAAAAGGAAAGATGCATGACCCATTTCCATCGACTGCTGCAAGGCCTGGGCGCTGCCGTGGCAGCCAGCCTGCTGGGTCTGGCCAGCGCGCATGCCGAGTCCGTCAGCGTCGCCGTGGCGGCCAATTTCACCGAGCCGGCCAAGGCACTGGCGGCGCAGCTGAAAGAGACGACGGGCCACGAGGCGCTGCTCTCCTTTGGCGCCACGGGTGCTTTTTACACGCAAATCACCGAAGGCGCGCCATTTGATGTCTTCCTGGCAGCCGACAGCGAGCGGCCGCGGCTGCTGGAGCAGGAAGACCGAATCGTCCCCGGCTCGCGCTTCACCTACGCCATGGGCCAGCTCGTGCTGTGGTCGGCAAAGGAAGGCAAGGTGGACGAGGCGGGCCAGGTGCTGGAGCGGGGTGACTTCAACAAGCTGGCCATCGCCAACCCCAAGCTCGCGCCGTACGGAGCCGCAGCCGTGCAGACCATGAAGTGGCTCGGCCTTGCCAAGCAGCTGGAGCCCAGGCTGGTGACCGGCGCCAGCATAGGCCAGACGCTGAACTTCGTGGCCACGGGCAACGCCGACATCGGCTTTGTCGCGCTGTCGCAGGTGCTGGTCGATGGCAAGCTGCGCGGCGGATCCATGTGGCGGGTCCCTGCCGAAGCGCACGCACCCATCGTGCAGGATGCGGTCATTCTCAAGCGCGCCGCAGACAACCCGGCCGCCCGGGCCTGGGTTGAACTGCTGCAAAGCGCGGAAACGCGCGCGCTGCTGAGCAACCGCTACGGCTACGCCACGCCCGATTGATGGCGACGATGGCAACGCCCCACGCCGCGAATCGAAGCGGCAACCGGAGACACCGGCACCATGCTTGACGCCTCCGGCTGGGCCGCGGTGCGCCTGACGCTGCAACTGGCAGCGCTGACCACGGCCATCCTGGTCGTGCTGGTCACGCCGCTGGCGTGGTGGATCGCGCGCGGCCGCGCGCGGCTGCATCGCTGGCTGGCGGTTCCGGCGCGCTCGCTGATTACGCTGCCGCTGGTCCTGCCGCCCACGGTGCTGGGCTTCTACCTGCTCGTGGCCATGGGCAGCAGCGGCCCGCTGGGACGGCTGACGCAGGCGCTGGGCTGGGGCACGCTGGCGTTCACGTTCACGGGCCTGCTCATCGGATCGGTGATCTACTCGCTGCCGTTCGTGGCGCAGCCGATCATCGACGCGTTTGAATCGCTGGGCGAGCGCCCGCTGGAGGCTGCCGCGACGCTGCGGGCCGGCCCGCTGGACGCCTTCTGGCACGTGGCGCTGCCCATGGCGCGCCAGGGCTACCTGACCGGCAGCGTACTGGGGTTTGCGCACACGCTGGGCGAATTTGGCGTGGTGCTCATGATAGGCGGCAACATCCCGCGGCAAACCCGCACCATCTCGGTGCAGGTCTTTGACAGCGTGGAGGCGCTGGAGTACACGCAGGCGCACTGGCTGTCTGCCGGCATGCTGGCCTTTGCCTTTGCCGTGCTGCTGGCACTGCACTTCGTCCAGGCGCGGAGCAAGCGCAAGGCTGATTAGAAACGATGCCCAGCAAGATCAGGCACATGACGGATGACCTCGCTGACGCCTTGATGAGGTTGAGCGAACTGCGTCCAGCGTCCAGCGTATGCCCGCCACGCTCAACGCCTGACGCCAAACCTTCATGGGCCGAGATCATCGGTGATCCGGTGAGCTGACCATACTTGCCAATCAGGCGCGCAAATGAAAAGCCCACAAGCCGTGCAGACCGGGCCCGGCCCCGGAATCGCCAGCCACAACACGATCCACGTGCAGGCGCGCGTCGATCATGGCGCGTTTGTGCTGGACGTATCGGTGCGGCTGCCGGCGCGCGGCGTGACGGCGGTTTTTGGGCCCTCGGGCTGCGGCAAGACCACGCTGCTGCGTGCCGTTGCCGGGCTCGAGCGGCCTGCCCCCGGGCACGTGGCCGTTGGCAACGATGTCTGGCAGGACGATGCGCAGGGGATCTGGCGCCCGACGCACCGGCGCGAACTGGGCATGGTCTTCCAGGACGCCGCGTTGTTCGAGCACCTGTCGGTGCAGGCCAACCTGGACTTTGGCCGCAAGCGCGTGCCGGCACGACAGCACCGCATCGCGCTGGCGCAAGCCATAGCGCTGCTGGGCATAGGCCACCTGCTGGCGCGCAGCCCGCGCCAGCTGTCTGGCGGCGAGCGCCAGCGCGTGGCCATTGCGCGGGCACTGGCCACCAGCCCGCGCGTGCTGCTCATGGACGAGCCGCTGGCGTCGCTGGACGCGGCGCGCAAGGCCGAGCTGCTGCCCTGGTTCGAGCGCCTCACGCGCGAGCTGGACATCCCCGTCCTCTACGTCACGCATGCGCTTGACGAAGTCGCGCGGCTGGCCGACCACCTGCTGCTGCTGCACGATGGCGCAGTACGCGGCCAGGGTGCGGCCAGCGCGCTGCTCAGCGACCTGGGCATTGCCCAGCACCATGGCGACAATGCCGGTGCGATCCTTGAGGGGCAGGTCACGCAGCTGGACGCCAGCGATGGGCTCATGACCATTGCCTTTGCCGGCGGCCAGCTGAGCTGCGTGCCGCACGCAAGCCGGTACCGTCATGCCGAGGGCGCCCCGCTGCGCCTGCGCATCCTGGCGCGCGACGTCAGCCTGGCGCTGACCCGGGCCAGCGATACCAGCATCCTGAACATCCTGCCGGTGACCGTGCGCGACACCGTGGACGACGGCCCGGCCCAGTTGCTGGTGGCCGTGGACGCGGGCGGACAGCGACTGCTCGCGCGCGTGACGCGCAGGTCGGCGCGGGCGCTGCAGATCACGGCCGGGCAGGCGCTCTACGCCCAGATCAAGAGCGTCGCGATCCTGGACTGAGCGGCGCCGGCAGGCGAACGCGCGACAACGCGGGCCGGCGGCGCCCGGTCCGTACAATGGACACCCTTTTACACAAAATGCAATCGGTGCGCCGGGGCTGCGGCCCGCTCGCGCGCCATACTCGTGGAGACGCCCGTGGAGCCCCTGCTCAAACTGTCTCGCGCCATCGATACGCTGAACACTTGGGTGGGCAAGGCCATGATCTGGCTGATCTTTGCCGCAACCGTGATCAGCGCGGCCAACGCCGTCGTGCGCAAGCTGTTCAACTTCAGCTCCAACGCCTACCTGGAGGTGCAGTGGTACCTGTTTGCCTGGGCCTTCCTGTGCGCGGCCGGGTACACGCTGTTCACCAATGAGCACGTGCGCATCGACGTCGTCAACGAGCACCTGCCCAAGCGGCTGCGCGTGTGGATAGAGATCGTCGGGCTGACGCTGTTTCTCACCCCGCTGTGCCTGCTCGTGCTCTACCTGGGCATCCCCATGCTCGTTGACAAGTTCCAGTCCGGCGAAATGTCGAACAACCCGGGCGGGCTGATCCGCTGGCCGGTCTGGGCCGCGATCCCGGTGGGCTTTACGCTGCTCATGCTGCAGGGCTGGTCGCAGCTCATCAAGTGCATCGCCTGGCTGCGCGGCAGGGATACCGACCCGCTGGGCAAGCACCACGGCGAGAAATCCGAAGAGCTGGAACTCATAGACGCACTGCGCAGCAGCACGGGCCTGCCGCCAGCAGGCCCTGCCGATGCGCAGCAGCGCTGAATTGGCGCAAGGAACCCGCCTGCCATGAGCTTCATCGCCGCAAACTTCGCCCCCATCATGTTTGTCGGGCTGGTGTGTTTCCTGATCCTGGGCTTCCCGGTCTCGTTCAGCCTGGGCGCCGCCGGGCTGTTTTTCGGCGTGCTCGGCATTTCCGTCGACCTGTTCCCGCCAATCATCCTGGCCTGGCTGCCCGAGCGGCTCATCGGCATCATGGCCAACGAGACGCTGCTGGCCGTGCCGTTCTTCACCTTCATGGGGCTGATCCTTGAGCGCAGCGGCATGGCCGAGGACCTGCTGGACACCGTGGGCCAGGTGTTTGGCCCGGTGCGCGGCGGGCTGGCGTTTGCGGTGATCTTTGTCGGCGCCCTCCTGGCCGCGACCACCGGCGTCGTCTCCGCGTCGGTGATCTCCATGGGCCTGATCTCCATGCCCATCATGCTGCGTTACGGTTACAGCCGCAGCCTCACCAGCGGCGTCATTGCCGCGTCCGGCACGCTGGCGCAAATCATCCCGCCGTCACTGGTGCTCATCGTGCTGGCCGACCAGATCGGCCGCAGCGTCGGCGACATGTACCGCGGCGCGTTTGTCCCGGCGTTCGTGCTGGTCGCGCTGTACGCGGTCTGGGTCGGGTTGCTGGCGCTGTTCCGGCCAGCGTCGACGCCGGCGCTGCCCGCCGAGGCGCGCACGTTCCAGGAGCCCAACGGGCACCACGGCTACCGCTCGCTGACCATCCTGTTCGTGCTCTCGTTTGCCGTGTCCATCCTCACGGCGCGCCATCTGGCGACGATACAGACCTGGTGGACCGGCCACCTCGTGGAAACCGTGCCCACCGACGAGAAAATCGTCATTGCCGCCTGCGCCGGCGCGTTCCTGGCCTGGCTGGTGGCGGTCATCAGCCGCGTCGCGCACGTGAAGCTGCTCTCGCAGCTGGCCGAGCGCGTGACCTTTGTGCTCATCCCGCCGCTGCTGCTGATCTTCCTGGTGCTGGGGACCATTTTCCTGGGCGTCGCCACGCCGACCGAAGGCGGCGCCATGGGCGCCATGGGTGCGCTCATCCTGGCGCTGGCGCGCCGGCGCATCAGCTTTGACCTGTTCAAGCAGGCGCTGACGGTCACGACCAAGCTGTCGTCGTTCGTCATGTTCATCCTCATCGGCGCCACCGTCTTCAGCATGGTGTTCCAGGCCGCCGACGGGCCGCGCTGGGTCGAGTCGCTGATGCAGCATCTGCCCGGCGGCCACGTGGGCTTTCTCATCGTCGTCATGCTGATGGTGTTCCTGCTCGCATTTTTCCTGGACTTTTTCGAGCTGTCGTTCATCGTCGTGCCCATCATCGCGCCCATTGCCGAGAACATGGGCATAGACCTGATCTGGTTTGGCGTGCTGCTGGCCATCAACATGCAGACGTCGTTTTTGCACCCGCCGTTTGGCTTTGCGCTGTTCTACCTGCGCTCGGTCGCGCCCGAAGAAGAATACACCGACCCGGTCACGCACAAGAAGATGGCGCCGGTCACCACCATGCAAATCTACAAGGGCTCGATCCCGTTCCTGGTGCTGCAGTTGACCATGGTCGGCATTCTCATTGCCTTCCCCGGCCTGGTCACGGGCAGCCTGCCCAAGCACGGGCCCGTGGACATGGACGCTGCCGGCTCCATGACGCTGGAGCAGCTGGACGACGCCGGCACCTACGGCAGCGGATCGCTGTACGGGCCGGACGCGGATACGGGGCGTTGAGCGGTGGGCGTTGGCGCCCATGATGGATGACCGCGCCGCTGCGCGGCATCAATGACTGCGGCTGCGCCGCCATGATGGGGAGGTTGAGCGTTTGAAGAGGTTGAGCGTTGAGCGTGGTGGGCACACGCTGGACGCTGAACGCTTGACGCCAAACCTTCATCAGCCGCCGCA
>Ga0265293_10001441_pt1 | contig 51727 bp, 53 predicted proteins | sample Munlanlewell138R_FD_192505 | JGI IMG/M metagenome (GOLD analysis project Ga0265293, IMG submission 192505) | Leachate microbial communities from a municipal landfill in Southern Ontario, Canada - Leachate well 138R | ecosystem: Engineered > Solid waste > Landfill > Unclassified | place: Canada... | reverse complement strand
AGAGCTAGCACAAAACTTTGTGATTTATAAACAATCAACTTATTAGTAGGCACAAGATGGATGAGATTAAACTTCTGCACAATAACTACAAACTGATAGAAAAAGCTATTAGGTATATTGATGAGAACTTTAAAGAGCATCCATCTATAGATGAAGTTGCTAAAAACATCGGCATGAGCAAGTTTCATTTTATACGGGTTTTTAAAGAGTATGTAGGAGTTACTCCGCAGCAGTTTTTGCACTCTGTTACTCTAAACTACGCAAAAGAGCATATAAAAGAGTCCAAATCCATACTTGACAGTAGCTTGGATATCGGGCTCTCAAGTAGCAGCAGACTTCACGAACTCTTTGTAAATCTTATCGGTGTAACCCCTAAAGAGTGGAGAGAAAAAGGAAAAGATGTTTCTATTACCTATGGCTATGGAAAGACCCCTTTTGGTGAAGCTCTCATTGGGTTTACAGAAAAAGGTGTTTGTTACTTAGGTTTTATCGATGAAAATAGAGATGAAATTTTTAAGAGATTTAATGAACTTTGGGAAAATGCAAATCTTAATCTTGATGAAAAAGTGGCAAAAGAGTACCTAGAAAATATCTTTATAAAAAACAAAAAATACTCTCTTTTTGTAAAGGGAACAAATCTTCAAGTTAATGTCTGGAGGGCACTTCTAAACCTCCCAAATGGCGTAGTCGCAACATATCAAGATATAGCAAACTTTCTTGAGAAACCAAAAGCCACTAGAGCTATCGCATCTGCTATTGGTAAAAACCACATCGGTTATCTCATTCCTTGTCATAGAGTTATCGCAAAAAGTGGAGCTATGAGTGGATATAGATGGAATATAGAGAGAAAAAAGATACTTATAGCGTGTGAATCAATTCAAAACAATATAAACAAAAAAAATTTGGAATAATAAGAGAAGGAGCTTTGTGTTTAATTTTACACAAAGTTAAAACTACTTGAGCAAAAAGCTCAAGTGTTTTTAGCAAAATTACTTGCTAAGTGCTGCTTTTGAAGCTTCTGCAACTGCACTAAATGCTGCTGCATCATTCATCGCCATATCAGCTAAAATTTTACGGTCAAGCTCGATGCCAGACTTGTGAATACCGTTCATAAATGTAGAGTAGTTCATTCCATTTAAACGACAAGCTGCGTTGATACGGATGATCCACAGTTTACGGAAGTCTCTTTTCTTTTGTTTGCGATCACGATGAGCATATACCCATGAACGCTCTAACTGCTCTTTAGCTTTTCTAAAGTGTTTACGGCGACCGCTATAAAAACCTTTTGCTAATTTTAATATCTTTTTGTGTCTTCTTCTACGAACAACACCTGTTTTTACTCTTGGCATATTTTTCCTTTTTCTTTACCTAGTCGCTTTGTGCGATGAAGGTGCCACACATTTTGTGGTCTTGCCCAGTTATATAACTGGAGATTTATGATAAACAGTCCTAAATACTCTCAAAAAATCTTTTTTGTAGCTTTAGGGGGTTGTAGGGACAAATGTCTCTACCATTACAATGGGCTTTTGCTCATTATAATGTTTAATTTAGTTTATCATAGCCTTAACATTTGCCTCGTCAGCTTTACAAACAACTTTTGGTGTGTTTTGCTTACGACGAGTACCAGCATCTTGTTTTGTTAAGATGTGGCTTCTAAACGCTGTTCCGCGCTTAACAGTTCCGTTTTTCTTAACTTTAAAACGCTTTACAGCGCCTTTTACCGATTTCATTTTTGGCATCGATGACTCCTTTTAATTTGGAACTGGGATTATACCCAAAAAAGTCTAAAATTTTGCTACAATAGCTTTATGAATAGTATAAAACACATACAAAACGCCTTATCAGAACTAGATGCAGAGGTGCAAACCATACTACAAGACTGGAGCATCCCTCTAAATGAAAAAGATAATTTAATGCTCCCAATACTACAGCAAAAAAGAGTTCTCACTCAAACGTTAGAAGATTTAATATACTTAAAAGAACATCCACCAAAACCAAATCAAGCGTGTGGGATAAGTAAGTATAGAGAAGACTAAGGCGTAAAATCTTTGCAAGGCTTTATGGAACCGCGAACTTGTTCGGGGTTTTAGGCTTTTAAGCCGTATGCCCCGAACAAGTTCACAGCTCCGAGGATAATGTTTTGACTTATAGTTTTGTTGAAATTTTTATAGATAAAGATTAAAGAGGGAGTTGGATAGAAGGATATGAAAAAGTGCCCTTCCCCAGATACCTGCGGCACATAACGCTTTAAGGTGTGCTGCTGTATTCCTACCCTGACACATTGCCTCAAAACACCATTGCACAGGTCTAAAGAAGAGCGACGAAATTATAGCTAAACTTTTACCAATAGCAAAGTTTTTTGTTATAATCTTTTTACAAAAAATAGTATATATAGCAAATATCTCTGGAAAAATGGATGGCTCATTTTGATGCAGCTCGTCACATAGGAACTTTAAAATGATTTATGTACTTTGCGCTTTAAAGTGCGAGGCTCAGGCTTTTGTTGATAGATATAAGCTTGATAAGAGCAAAAAAAACGAGACTATTGCCATTATAGTTAGTGGAGTTGGTAAGCAAAATATGCAAGATGCCGCTTCTCGTGTTGTTCTAGAGATGCAAAACGATGATACAATCTTAAATGTCGGAATCTGTGCAGCAGATGAGAGTTTTAAGATAGGTGAGTTAGTAGATGCAAGTGAGCACAAACTCACTTGTGTAGATAGCGAAGTCTCACAAAGCGGCATCTACACTCTTGTCGATATGGAGTCAGATGGTTTTTTAAAAGCTACAAAAGGTGTGATTAATAGCCATATATTTAAAATAGTCTCCGACCATTTCGAGCCTAAGAGTATCACAAAAGAGTTCGCGAAATCTCTTGTGTTTAATGCTATAGATGATATAAATAGACTACTAAAACAAAAGGTAAAAAAATGAAATATATACTCATACTTCTTCTTTGCATCATGTCCCTAGATGCTAAAGATATAAGCGATGAAAAACTAAAACAGCTCATAGGTCGTATGCTTGTTGTGGGCTTTGATGAGAGTAGCGTTACAAAAGAGTCTCAGATTGCAAAAGATATCGTGCGTTATGATCTACTAGGCGTTATCTTGTTTGATAAGTTTTACAACGATAGAAGTAAAACAAAAAATATTAGCTCGCCAGAACAGTTAAAGAAACTAACTTCACAGCTACAATCTTTTTCTAAAAGACCTCTGCTTATCTCTGTGGATCAAGAAGGCGGGAAGGTTGCAAGACTAAAAGAGAGCTATGGCTTTGAATCTTTTTTATCTGCAAAAGAGGTCTCAAAACTCTCAAAACAAGATGCAAAGACAATGTATGATGGACTCTCTAAGATGCTACATGCCAATGGTATCAACTGTAATTTTGCTCCTGTTGTTGATCTTGCAGTAAACCCTAAAAACAAAGTTATTGTTGGCTTAGAACGTTCTTATGGGGCAGATGCTGATAAGGTTAGCGAGTATGCAGGTATCTTTATAGACTCTCTAAAAGAACATGGCGTTATCTCTGTTATAAAACACTTTCCAGGTCATGGCTCATCTTTGGATGACTCTCATCAAGGTTTTGTTGACATAACTAAAACATGGAATGATGTAGAGTTAGAACCTTACAAAAAGCTCATAGCTGCTAATAAAGTAGATATGATAATGACTGCTCATGTTTTTCATAGATTTCTTGACCTAAAACTTCCAGCGACTCTTTCATATAAGATAAACACAAAGCTCTTAAGAGAAAAACTTGGATATAAAGGTGTTATCATTAGTGATGACTTGCAGATGGCGGCCATCACTAAGCACTACTCTTTAGAAGACACCATACTATATAGTATCAACGCAGGCGTTGATGTACTTCTTTTTGGAAATCAGTTAGCATCTAACACTCCAGAGGAGATAGTTGATACTATCTTTGGGCTTGTCAGATATGGGGATATTTCAGTAGAGAGAATTATGGATTCAGTTGAGAGAATAGAGAAGTTAAATATAAAATGATAAAAATCATACTACTTTTAGCACTAAGCACTAGCATCTGGGCAAAATACACAAACTGCGAATTTAAGAACGAGCACTATGTAGATATATGTCAGCAACTTGTAAAAGAGGGTGTCTCTTATGACTATGCAAACAAGTTTTTACTCTCGTACTTTAAGACTAAAAAATACGATGAGATTAGTTGGAAATATCTTCAACCAAAGCACATCATCACTCATACAAAAAATGAGAAAAAAGCAAATAACGTCTTAGTAAAACATGTTCCAACTATCGTTGAGCATTTAAAAAAATACAAAGAAGTTTATGACTATAGTGAAAAAAAATATGGGGTAAATCGTGAAATCGTAGCGTCCATACTTATGAAAGAGTCAAGCCTTGGCAAGATAATACCTACTCACGATGCCTTTATTGTTTTTAACACTATTGTTACAAGGATAGATGTTAAGACTAAAAGAGATGAGTGGCTTCTTAAGATGGGTAAGGACAATATGAAAGCCATCATAAAGCATTGCTATAAAAAAGGCGTAGAGCCTGAGTCTTGTAACCTTGCAAGTTCCTACGCTGGAGCAGTTGGCATCCCACAGTTTATGCCATTTAGCTTTGTATTTATGGATGCTTATAAGTCAAAAGTTGCAGATCTTTCAAAGATGGAAGATGCCATCACTTCAGCTAGCAACTACTTAAATAAAAAAGCAGACTTTAGCACGCTTATAGATTGGCAAAAAATGCCAGAGATAGATAAGCTAGAGTCCCAGTGGTATGATTTTGAACACGAGAGAGAACATAAAAATGTCTCTTTAGTCTATCCACAAAGCAAGCACAATCAAAATGTGGAGTGCTTTACTTGCGATAAGCCAGAGCTTGACTACTTTAGAGAGTATGCCAAAAAAATCATGCGCTACAATAGTTCGTCAAACTACACCGTAGGAGTTATGAGACTCGCTTATGATGCACATTTTTTACTCTACAAAAAAGACACAAAAAAATGAAAAAAAAAGCAGTTGTTAGTGGAGCAAGTAGCGGTATTGGAAGAGAGATTTGCTCAAGACTGCTAGATTTAGGTTTTAGCGTTATTGGCATCAGTAGAAGCATAAAAGATGATGAATTTAAGAGCTGTGACTTTAGAGCCATCAGGGCTGACTTATCTGATGAGGCATCAACTCAAAAACTATGTCAAGAGCTTAAGAGTGAGTCTGTTTATATCTTGGTAAACTGTGCTGGAGTTGGTAGGTTTGAGCCTCATGAAGAACTTAGTGCAAAGAGCATAAAAGATATGACATTTTTAAACCTAACATCTGCCATGCTACTTAGTAACGCCCTACTTCGCTCACTAAAATCAAACGCTGGTTACCTCATCAACATAAACTCCATAGAGGCACTAAGAGCAAGTAAATTTGCAGGAGTTTATAGTGCTACAAAAGCAGGTCTTAGAGCTTTTGGCGACTCTTTGTTTGAAGAGACAAGAAAAAGTGGCTTAAGCGTTGTAAATATAAACCCAGACATGACAAAGAGTGCTTTTTATGATGAGTTGCGTTTTGATGTGAGTGAGAAAGAGGATGAGAGGCTCTTAGCCTCTGATATAGCAGATGCTGTGCAGCATATACTAAACATGAGAAAAGGTGCGGTTGTGAGTGAGTACACCTTAAGAAGTTTAAACTTTGGGATATTTAAAAAAAGTAAATAGTTAAAATTTGATATCAAACTTGTTTTCGGCTGGTCTTTCAGTTGAACGCATAAATGAGATACTCTTTGCAATTTTATCGATAGAAATTTTCGTCTCATCCTTAAGTGTATATACCACTTCAGAAGCTTCTCGAAGAAGATAGACAGCTTGTTCTACATCCTCTTCTTTTAGCTCTGGGATGTCATCTAAAAGCGCATCTAACGCATCTATGTTCTTTTCAATGATTGCTATCTTTAGCTTAGTTACCCACATTAGAAGTCTCTCGCCAAGCGTCTAAAAGACCTTTAAAAACACCACTAACCTCATCTAACTTTTCAATATTTTTTTCTACGCTTGCTGATGCTAAAAGCTGTATCTCATAGTTGTAAAGTCCTTCCAAATATTTTGAAACTTCACCTTGCTTAGTATCTAAAATAGATATTAACTCGGTAATAATTGCAATAGAACGATTGATCCAATAAACTCGTTTCTCAACATTAGACTCTTTTATTGACTTCTTAGCTTGTGCGTTGAAGCGAAGAACTCCCTCATAGAGCATCTCTATGAGTTTTGCTGGAGATTCAACCTCTATATTGTTTTGTGCGTATATATTGTGAGCGTTACTTCCATACATGTTAGACCCTTTTCTGCCGTCTTTATTATTGTTAATTTCTTTCATGACAAATACATCGACATTTTAGATACTATCTTTAGCTATATTTTGCTAAATTAGTTCTTTTGTGCCGCTGTTTGAGCATTTGCCATCTGAACGAACATCGATGATGCAGAGTTTATTTTGTTTATTATTAAATCGTATGCAATAAATTGCTTTCTAAGAATCTCATACTTAGCATCTAGTCTCTCTGTAGCTCTTGTTTTTCTCTCTTCTAGTGAGGTTATATTTTGAGTAAAAGAGTTTTTAAGTTGATCTAGAGTTGCGTTGTATTTTGTATAGCCTTCAACTTTCGCAGAAAACTGTGTAAAAGCACCCGCAACCGTAGTTTTAGTACCATCACCATTATCAAAATCTCCGCCCGAAAAAAACACCTCAACATTTGAAGTATTTTCATTTATTTTGTCTTTTAGAACAGTTTTATCTAGTGACATTTTTCCTTCTTTGCTCATATCAAAACCATAATCAAGCATAGTTCCCACACCACCACCAATGCTGCTTATCATGTCTTGAATAGATCTTTTCATGCCTTTGATAGTACTATCTCCAGAAAATATCCCTCTATCACCACTATCAGTACTTGGCTTTGTCATCTTGTCTAGCTCTGTTATAGTCGCATTATACTTCTCAACAAAACTATCAAATTTAGACATAATTTTGTCAAGGTCTTGCTCTATATTTACAGTAGTTACACCTGTATCTTTTAAAGTTATTTTTAAACCTGTTATCAAATCATCTACATTATTGCTTGTTCTTGTGATGGCTTGACCATTAAATGTAAACTCAGCATCTTTACCATTTTGAACTGCTGCTGCATCAAAAGCTGTGCTTAGTCTTGAATCAATAGTGCCAGTTACATCAGTAATTTTAATATCTTGCGTAGTACCTGTGTCTTTAGAACTTAAAAACATTCTAAAATCACCTGCTCCAATCTGAACAACAGTCGCATTTACTTTATCACCAGCTACTTCATTGATCATGTTTTTCAACTCTTTTAATGTAGTAGTAGCTTCATAGTCAATAGCAAAGTCTTGACCATCAATATTTAAATTTATCTGACCTGCTCCACCAGACACTAGAGCATCTTCACCAGAAAATGAGCCAGATTGTTCTATCTGCTTCGTTGCTAAGGTTGTAACGTTTAGTGTGAAGTTTTGAACATCACTCTTTGGGCTAGCCGTAACAGCTGCAGATGTGCCACTTACATCTGTTTTTCTTTCATCATATAGTGATTTACTTTTTATCTCATTTATGCTATCTATCAGGTTAGACATAGACGCATCTATAACTTTAAGCGCCTTCTTTTTGTCGTTTTCATTCGCTAAACTTAGAGTTACTGGTTTGATTTGTCCTGCTTCATCTGCAGCTCTTAGCTTGTCTAAAACATCTTGTGTTAAAATGTTTGAACCTGCTCCTACTGAACTAATACCCATGATAAATCCTTTTTGACTAATAATCTTTCATTATTATAATATTTCTTACACATTAAATCGACAAATCTTCTTAAGTGTTTAATTTATTTACAATAGCTTTAAGCTTGATTCACAAAATTGAACTTTTGCTATATTCTTGTTGGTACTGTTATTGCTGTGTTTTAAATAATAAAGCAATAATAATTCCATACCAAAAGGGAGATACTCTAAGATGCTGAGTGGAAAAAACATATTAATCACGGGCGGAACAGGTAGCTTTGGAAATCAATTTGTTCGCACTATACTTAAAAACTATAAACCAAACAAAATTATAATCTACTCTAGAGATGAGCTAAAACAGTTTGAAATGGCTCAGAAGTTTAACGATAAATGCATGAGATACTTTATCGGTGATGTAAGAGATCTAGCAAGGCTTCAAAAGGCTATGACTGGCGTTGATTTTGTAGTTCATGCAGCAGCGCTAAAGCATGTCCCTATAGCAGAATACAACCCTATGGAGTGCATAAAAACAAATGTGATGGGTGCTCAAAATGTTATAGATTCTTGTATAGCAAATAGGGTTAAATACACTATAGCACTCTCAACAGATAAAGCAGCAGCTCCTGCGAATCTTTATGGTGCTTCTAAATTAGTATCAGATAAACTCTTTGTAGCTGCAAATAATCTAACTGGTGGTCATGAGATAAAATTCTCCGTAGTTAGATATGGTAATGTTTTAGGTTCCCGAGGTTCTGTTATCCCCTACTTTAAAAAGTTGATATCTGAAGGTGCTACTTGCATTCCTATTACTGAGCCAAATATGACAAGGTTTTGGATAACACTTGAAGATGGTGTGAACTTTGTACTTAAAAACTTTCAACGTATGCAAGGTGGTGAAATCTTTGTACCAAAAATCCCTTCTATGAAAATGACAGAGATAGCAAAAGCTATAGCACCTCATCTAAAACAAGAAGTCATAGGGATAAGACCTGGAGAAAAACTTCATGAAGTTATGTGTCCTACTGATGATTCACACATTACACTAGAGTTTGATGACCATTTTGTTATAAAACCTAGTATAACTTTTGCGCACACTATTGACTATACTACCAATGCTATTGGAGAAAAAGGAAAAGATGTAAAGGTTGGTTTTGAGTACAACTCTCGTGATAATACCATCTGGCTCTCTCACGAAGAGTTACTCTTAAAACTTGAACAGACTAGAGAAGAGGAGAGTTAGATGCTACCTTACTCAGCTCAACACATCGAAGAAGATGATATTAGTGCTGTTGTTGAAGTTCTAAAGAGCCCTTTTTTAACGCAGGGGCAAAAGGTTGCTGAGTTTGAAAAAGCTCTTTGCGACTATACAGGTGCAAAACACGCCATAAGTTTTAACTCTGCAACTTCAGCTCTTTTTGGAGCATACTCTGTATGTGAAATAAAAAAAGATGATGAAATCATAACTTCACCAATAAGCTTTGTTGCAACTTCAAACATGTTTGTAGAGCTTGGTGCCAAACCAATCTGGTGCGATGTAAAGCCTGATGGAAACATTGATGAAGAGATGATTGATAGGCTCATTACTCCAAAAACAAGAGCCATTGTTCCTATTCACTTTGCTGGAAAACCTGTTGAGCTTCAAAAGATCCACAACATTGCAAAAAAACACAATTTGCTTGTTATAGAAGATGCGGCTCATGCCCTTGGATCTAGTATAGATAAGAAAAAAATAGGTTCATTTTCTGATATGACTATCCTTAGTTTTCATGCTATTAAACCCATCACAACAGGTGAAGGTGGTGCTGTTTTAACTGACAATGATGAGTTAGCTGAGAAACTTAAACTATTTCGCTCCCACGGAATCTTAAAGACCACGCTGTGGAACTCTGATATGGTTAGTATGGGTCATAATTTCAGACTTACTGAGTTTGCTGCTGCACTTGGCATCTCACAACTTAAAAAACTAGATGGATTTTTATCAAAACGAAATGAAATTGCAAACTATTATGATGATAGATTTCAAGATGAAAAGTTATTTGCTACTATAAAATTAGAAAAAAACACTTCTAGTGCAAGACACTTATATCCTATACTTTTAGCACCTAAGCTTCAGCCTTTAAAAGAAGATATATTTAAAGAGTTGCAAGAAAGAGGAGTTGGAGTACAAGTTCACTACAGACCAATATACCAAAATAGCTTTTATAAAGAAAAGTTTGGTGAGATTTCATTAAGTGGCGCAAATGATTTTTACAGATCTGAGATATCGATACCATGCCATCAGAAGATGAGTATAGAAGATGCCGAGTTTGTAGCAAATACTTTGGAGGATATACTAGATGGATATAGCAAAGTCAAATAAGTATCTTAATGCAGAAAATCTGTACTGCAAAGATAAAATAAACCTATGAAAAATGCAGTCGCGATCATTCCAGCTCGTGGTGGAAGTAAACGAATACCTAAGAAAAATATAAAAGATTTTTTTGGAAAGCCTCTTATTGCTTATAGTATTGAAGTTGCTTTAAATTCTAAACTTTTTGATAAAGTAGTAGTATCTACAGATGATGAAGAGATTGCAAAAATAGCAAAAGAGTATGGAGCAGAAGTTCCATTTTTACGACCAAAAGAATTAAGTGATGATTTTACAGGTACTGGTGATGTGGTAAAACATGCTATAAAATACCTTGAAGCCAAAGGTGAGAGTTATGAGTATGTTTGCACTATTTACGCAACAGCTCCGCTACTGCAAAAAAAATACTTGCTTGATGGATATGAAAAACTTAAAAATAGTGATGCTATAAACACTTTCTCTGCAACAACAATGCCATTTCCCATTCAAAGAACTTTTAAGCTAGACTCCAATGGTAGATGCAAAATGTTTACGCCTGAACACTACATGAGTAGAAGCCAAGATTTAGAAGAAGCTTATCAAGATGCAGGACAGTTTTACTGGACAAAAATAAACAAAAAATCAAACAAGATTATGTTTTCAAGTGATAGTATTCCCATAATACTTCCAAGACATCTAGTACAAGATATTGACACGCTAGAAGATTGGAAAAGAGCTGAATATATCTACCAAGCTTTAAAACAAAATGGAGAGATCTGATGAATGTTTTATTTCGAGCTGATTCTTCATCAACTATTGGTACTGGACATATTATGAGGGATTTGGTTTTAGCCGATAAATATGCAAAAAAGGGCCATCATGTGTTTTTTGCCACAAAAGATCTACTAGGAAATATAAACCACAAAATCATTAATGGTAGATATAAATTAGAGATCTTAAAATCAAATGATATGCAAGAACTGGATAAGCTCATAAAAGAATTAAATATCGATTTATTGGCTATAGATCACTACGATATAGACTACTTATTTGAAAAAAAACTAAAAACTAAAAATCCAAAACTAAAAATACTAAGCTTTGATGATACCTACGAAAAACACCACTGCGACATACTTCTCAACCATAATATAAGTGCAGATAAAACAAAGTATAAAGGTTTAGTACCAAAAGATTGTGAGTTAAGATGTGGAGCTAAATACACACTTCTAAGAGATGAGTTTATAAAAGAAAAGAAGAAACTAAAGAAGAAATTAAAAACTAAAGATACAAAAATTAAAATTTTTGTTGCAATGGGTGGAGCCGATACCGCAAACTTAAATATAAAGATACTAAAAGAACTAAAAAAGATTAAAAATATAAAAGTAAACTTAGTAACTACTACAGCAAATCAACACCTAGATCTACTAGAAAAATATACCAAAAATAAACCTTGGATAAACCTACAAGTAAACTCAAACAAAGTAGCAAGGCTAATGGCTAAAAGTGACTTTGCCATAGTAACTCCAAGTGTAACAGTAAATGAAGTTTATTATATGGAGTTGCCATTTATTGCTATTAAAACGGCTGCGAATCAGAAGCCAATGTATAAGTATCTAAAAGATAAAAATTATAAAGTCTTAAATAAATTTAATAAAAAGCTTTTGTATAAAGAAGTAGAAATGATAATTAGGAGTTTAAAATAAATATGAAAAACATACTGATTACAAGTATTTCAGGAAAAGTGCCATTAATAGAGGTCGTAAAGGATTCTAGAGATAAATTTGATAGATCTATAAAAATATATGGGGCGGATATTAATTGCAATATAGTAGGAAAATATTTTGTAGATTATTTCTGGCTAATGCCCAAAATATCCAAACTTAAACTTTCTGAATTAATAAATTATTGTAATGAAAATTGTATTAAATATATTATTCCAACTAGAGATGCTGATGTAATATATTTTTCTAAATACAAAAATGAATTACTCAAAAATAAAATTTATTGTTTTGTTTCCGAATACGCTTCTGTAGAAATTTGTTTTGATAAATTATTATTTTTTAGAAAAATAAAAAATGAAATGATTGTTCCTACATTTGAAAATATTGATGAACTTGAAGGCGTTAACAGTTTTGTTATTAAAGAGAGATTTGGAGCAGGTTCAACTAATATAGGTATAAATCTAAAACTAGATCAAGTTAAGAAGTTTATTAAAAATTTTGACGCTCCAATAATACAACCTTTTATTGAGGGTGAAGAATATAGTATTGATTCTTATTTAAATAAAGAAGGCAATTATTTAGGTTCTATAATACGATCTAGAGATATTGTAATTGATGGTGAATCAAAAGTAACTACAAGAGTAATCGATGGTGAGTTAGAAGTTAAAGCAAAAGAGTTTTTAGAAAAAAATAAAATTTTAGGGCACAGTGTATTACAAGTGATAAAAGATAAAAATGGCTATCATATAATAGAGTGTAATGCGAGATTTGGTGGGGCTTCAACCTTAAGTTATACTTTAGGTTTAGAAAGTTTTCTATGGTTTCTTCAAGAATGCAATGGTGACGAAGTCTCACCTAAGATTAGTCATAAAAAATTGAAATTAATAAGAATTTCAAAGGATATTTATCTTGAAAGTTAAAGTTTTAGTCTTTGACTTAGATGACACTTTATATAATGAAATAGAGTATGTTAAAAGTGGGTTTAAGTCTGTATCATCATATTTTGCTAATACTTACGATATAAATGAATATCAATTTTATATGGATTGTTTAGATATTCTACAAACAAAAGGAAGAGGTGAAGTATTTGATGAAGTACTAAAAAAATACAATATATTTTCATATAAGAATTTAAAAAAAGCAATTTCATTATATAGATCGCATAATCCAAATATAATTTTACCAACAGAAAGTATAGAAATACTACAATATTATAAAAATAAGAATATACCACTTTACTTAGTCACAGATGGAAATAAAATAGTACAAGCAAAAAAAGTTGAAGCCTTAGGCTTAAAAGAATATCTAAAATTTATCTATATAACTCACAGATATGGAAAAAATAATGCAAAACCTTCGACATATTGTTTTGAAAAAATTGCAAAAAGAGAAAAGGTAAAATACTCTGACATTGTTTATATAGGGGACAATATTAATAAGGATTTTGTTAATATAAAAAAGTTAGAATTCCGCACTATTAGGATTTTACAAGGTATGTTTATGAATAGTTGTAGAGAAATAAATTATCATGCTGAAGTGACTTTAAATAGTTTGTTAGATATCAAAAATTTATTAAAGGTCTAAAATGAAAATAAATGCTAATGAAATAATAAGTAAAAATGATTTTGGTTTTTATTCGGTTATTAATTTACCAAGTACTCAAGAACTAAAAAAATTTTATGAAAAAAAATATTTTCAGGAAGAAAAATCTACATATAAACATAGTTATTCTCAAGATGAACTTATACACCTGGAAAATAAACCAAAAATTGCTGAATATATTTTAAATAATATTAATAAAATAAAAGATAAAAAAATTTTAGATGTTGGATGTGGTGAAGGTTTTTTTGCAAATTATTTTTTTAAAAATAACTATAAAGTTACAACATTGGATTTTTCTAGTTATGGTATTTTGCAGCAAAATCCACAATTGATTTCAACCTTAATTCAATCAGACATATTTGATTCTCTAAAAAATATAGTTAAAACAAAACAAAAATATCAACTTATAAACTTATCAAATGTTTTAGAACATGTAACACATCCCATTGAACTATTAAGTCAATTAAAACTTTTACTTGATAAAGACTCTTTATTACGAATTTCCGTACCAAATGATTATTCAGATTTTCAACAGTTTTTGTTAGATAAAAGCTATACAACCAATACTTGGTTATGTCCTCCTGAGCATCTTCATTATTTTACATTTGAATCTTTAAAAAATTTGCTTAATCATGTAGGGTTTGAAGTTGAGATAGCTCTGGGAGAGTTTCCTATAGAGCTTTTTTTAGCAAATAAACATTCTAATTATGTATTTGATAAAACTATGGGAAAGAATGCAAACAAAACAAGAGTTGAGGTTGATAATTTTCTATTTGAGCAAGGACTAGATAAATATATTGATTTTTACAAAGCAAGTGCTGAAATAGGGTTTAGTAGACAAGTAGTAATATACGCAAAATTAAGAAATTAGAAAGTCCATAGATATAAAAATAATAAAGGTTTAAAATGAAAAAAAGTATGACAATTGGAATTGGGTCGAATGATAACGAAATAGAATTAAGAAAGAAATTTTTAGAAAATTTTAGAAATTGTACTATTCCGGATAATGAAATACTAACTAACTTAGGATTATTTATAAACAGACAATCTTTATCAAGAATTCTTTTTATGCATGAACTGTATCAGAAAATCATTAATGTAAATGGTATTGTAATAGAGTTTGGAGTAAGGTGGGGGCAGAATTTATCATTGTTTTCTTCATTTCGTGGTATGTATGAACCATATAACTATACAAGAAAAATAATAGGATTTGATACATTTGAAGGTTTTCCTTCTGTTCATGAAAAAGACGGAAAGAAAGAATTTATCAAAAAAGGTGCTTATGGAGTTAGTGAAAATTACGAAAACTACCTAGAAGATATCTTAAATTATCATGAAAGTGAATCCCCTGTGTCACATAAAAAGAAGTTTGAGCTTATAAAAGGTAATGCCATAGAGAATATAAAAATTTATTTAGAAGAAAATCCACAAACAATTATCTCTTTTGCATATTTTGATTTTGATATATATGAACCTACTAAAGAATGTTTACAAGCTATATTACCTCATCTAACTAAAGGTAGTATTATCGCATTTGATGAACTAAATGACCCAAATTTTCCAGGTGAAACTATAGCATTTAATGAAGTTTTAGGAATTAGTAACCACCAAATTATAAGAAGTCCGTTAAACCCTCTTATATCTTATATTGTGTTCTAAAGGATAAAAATGAAAATAGGAAAATTTGAGTTAGAGTATGATGGGACATACATCATAGCGGAGCTAAGTGCGAACCATAATGGTAGCTTGCAAAATGCTCTTGATACAATCAAAACTGCAAAAGAGATAGGGGCAAATGCTATAAAACTTCAAACTTATACAGCTGACACTATAACGCTTGACTCAAAAAAAGAAGAGTTTATTGTTCAAGGTGGAACTCTTTGGGATGGAAAAAGCCTATATGAACTTTATCAATGGGCTACAACTCCATGGGAATGGCACAAAGAGCTTTTTGAATACGCAAGAGAAATAGGAATAGATATCTTCTCTTCTCCTTTTGATAAGAGTGCAGTGGATTTTCTTGAGCAATTTAGCCCATCAGCATATAAGATAGCTTCCTTTGAGATAACAGACTATGAGCTCATAAGATATACCGCATCTAAAATGAAACCTATGATTATAAGCACAGGCATAGCAACTATAGATGAGATTCAAGATGCAGTGGATATATGTAGAAGTGTAGGAAATCAAGATATTGTACTTCTAAAATGCACAAGTTCATATCCAGCGCCACTAGAAGATGCAAACTTAGCCACTATACCAAACCTTGCTCAAACATTTGGAGTTGTCTCAGGATTTTCTGACCATACATTGGGAAGTACTGCACCAATAGCTGCAGTAGCTCTTGGAGCTAAAGTAATAGAGAAACACTTCATACTAGATAAATCAATTGGAGGACCAGATGCAGATTTTTCAATGGATAAAAAAGAGTTTAGTGATATGATAAAAGCCATAAGAGATGTGGAAAAACTTATGGGAAAAATTGACTACAGCATGAGTGAAAAAAAGAAGCAATCTAGAAGATTTAGCAGAAGCCTTTATGTAACAAAAGATATAAAAAAGGGTGAAGTCTTTACAGAAGAAAATATCCGAAGCGTAAGACCAGGATATGGTATGCATCCTAAATATTTAAAGGATATTTTAGGTAAAAAAGCGAGTCAAGATATCTCTTTTGCAACAGCACTTAATCAAAAGCACATAAGTTAAACTCTATGAAAAATATCAATGACTTCATAACAACAAACTTTGAAGATAATATCTCATATATAGAGCAAAACCATCCAGAGCTTTTTTCAAAACTCTCAGCGCTAGAAAGTGCCATAGAGAATGGTTACTATGCACAGAGATATGAGCTAGTACATGAAAATGACAATTTTGATGTATTTGAAAAATCTACAAACAGATACCTATACAGTAAAGATAGCTCTAATCATGCATCATTGGCATCTAAAAGTATATATTTTTCACTTAAAGACAATATTTTTGAAACTTTTCATAGGCATTCATTTTCGGATGAGGATTTAAATTTTTATGAAAAAGAGGCTCCATTTAGCCATCAGATGAGTGGGTTTGCTCCTATTATTAAGTACACTCAAGACAATCAAAAAGACAGAACATTTAAATCTATGCATAAATTTATCTTTTTTGGCATTGGTCTTGGGCTGCATATAACATCGATTCATGAAAAAATTTCATCAAAAGTATATTTTTTAGTTGAGGATGATTTAGAACTTTTTAGACTTTCACTCTTTACAACAAACTACAAAAAGTTAGCTACAGATGCAACTCTCATCTTTTCAATTTTTCAAGAAAACGATGACTTTTTAAAAAGCGCCGATGACTTTTTAAATGCACAATATTATTACAATCACTACATAAAATATTTTCATATACTAAGCCATACAGAAGATAAGAAAAATCAGTTTCACATAGCTGCAACTTCTCAGTCCCACCTTCTTTTCTTTTACCACTCTCTTTTAACACAATATCTCACGCCACTTAATTATCATTTTGATAATTATAGATTTTTAGAAAAAAACCTTCGTCTATCAGATAGCAAACTAGACAAAAAGCCTTTCTTACTCTTAGCAGCTGGGCCATCATTGCAAAAAAATATGCCATGGCTTAAAAAGAACCATAAAAATTTCATTCTCGTTGCGCTCTCAGCAACACTTTCTTACTTAGAAAAAGAAAATATTGTTCCTGATATCATCACTCATTTAGATGCCTTTGGTGTAGCAAAAATACATTTTGATAAGTTAAAATCTATAGACTTTATAAAAGACTCTATTTTGATGTTCTCATCAAGAATACCACAAGATGTTATAGCAATGGTAGATAGAAAAAATCTTTTCTTTTTTGAGACTGGAACACAGTACAAAACTATGTCTTTAAAGCCATCAGCCCCTTGTGTTGGGTCTTTGACATATCAACTTCTCTTAAGGTTAAAAGTTAAAAACCTCTACCTCTTAGGTTTAGACTTAGCTATTGACTCACAAACTGGAAAAACCCATGCCGATTCACATGAGTATATAAAAACTATGGATACTAAAGAGAATGCTTTTGATGATGGCGTTATAAAGTTCAAAGATAGTGTTTTTAACATTGAAGGAAACTTCACTAAAAAAGTACTTACTACTCCTAACTTTAATATCTCTATTCTTGCTCTAAACCTAGCGACCAAACATTTAAAACAAAATAGCACAACGATTTACAACCTTTCTGATGGCGCAAAATTTATAGACACCATAGCAAAAGAGCCTATAGAAACCGATGAGCAAAACACTATAAATCTAAGGCCTTATCTGCATAAGCTGTGTCTAGATAACTCCTCGAGCTACTTAAATGATGAAGAGCTTGAAATGCTTAACAACAAAACAAAGCACTCAAAAGAGTTACTAGAAATCATCATGGACTACAAACAGTTAAAAAAATCTAGCGCTAAAGAGTATTTGAAACATCTAAAATCATTGCTTAGCTCTATAAATAGTGAGCAAAATATACAAAACTATGAAATAAATCGTGTTTTAGACACATATTGCAGATATATTATCCCTTTTATTTTTGATTTTTTTAACACCCATATAATAGAAGATGAGCAAAAACATATAGATATGCTTGATGGTTTATTTATTACTCATATGGTTAAGATTATAAACTTCTATAACGAGGCTATAGCGTCACAATTAACTAAAAAAGACACTCAATGAATTCACTTCAAGATATGGCAATTCAAACATATAAAAACAATTTGATATATTTTGAAAAAAAACAACCGCAGCTATACTCTAAACTCGCAGCATTTGACTCTGCAATAGAGCAAAAACTCTACTCAAACAAATATGATCTGATTTTAAAAGATGGCTATTTTGATGTACTTGAGCTTACTACTCAAAACTACCTCTACTCATCAGACTCCTATGAGTATGCTAAACAGGCTAGCAATAGTATAGATTTTGAACGAAGCACTAATGCTTTTGCAACTTTTAAAGATGTTACTATCAAAGAAAAAGAGTTAAATATCTTTGAGAAGTTTGATATCACGGAAGATCCATTAACTGGGTTTGCTCCTATACTTTACTATGTTGACGGGCATTTGCCACAAAACACAAGCCTACAAAAGATAGAGAAGTTTATCTTTTTTGGTGTTGGCTTGGGCACTCATATTGAAGCTATAGATGGAAAAATAAATGCTTCATTTTATATGATTGTTGAAGATGATTTAGAATTATTTAAACTATCCTTATTTACTATGCCTTACTTTGAGCTAGCATCTCATAGTGAACTTATTTTTTCTGTGTTTGATACAGAGCTAGAGTTCGCTCAAAACTCTGCAAAATTTCTAGAAACTGCTTTTTATCACAATCACTACATAAAGTATTTCAATATGCTAAGTCATAGCGAAGATAAACTAAAAGAGTTTCACACAAAAATAGCATCTCAATCTCACAATCTTTTTTATTATAACTCCATCTTAGAACAATTTTTAAGACCTCTGCACTACTTAAAAAATAACTTTAATTTTACAAATATTATAAGCCTAAATACAAATCCAGCTTTTACAGATAAACCTGTACTACTTCTAGCCGCTGGTCCATCACTTCAAAAAAACATAAACTGGCTAAAGAAAAATCATAAAAAGTATCTCATTATAGCCCTATCTGCGACACTAAGTCTTTTAGAGAGAAATAAAATCTCCCCAGATATAGTTACACATATAGATGGCTTTAAAACTGCCTCTATTCACTTCAACAGACTAAGCTCAATGGAGTTTTTAAAAGACACAATTTTTCTAATCTCAGCAAGATCATCAAGAGATATTGTAGATAGACTAAACAAAGAACATGTATTTTTCTTTGAAAACACGACAAGTTATAAAAAAAATTTTGGTAACCTTGCAGCTCCATGTGTTGGTTCTACTACGTATCTTCTAGCAATTATATTTGGCATAAAAGAGCTGTATTTGCTTGGCTTAGATCTAGCTATAGATGAAAAAAGCGGCTCTACACACTCAAGTGAGCATGCTTATACAAAAAAACTGGATTTAACTGCCCTAGATTTGCATGATGATAAGTTATCTTATAAATACTCACTAACTAAAGTAGTCGGTAATTTTCAAAAAGAAGTACCTACAACTACTGAATATAAAGTTTCCATAGACTCCATCAACACATCTTCACAAACTTTCAAATCCAACAATCAAAATGTATATAATCTTAGTGATGGCGCCTTTTTTACAAACACTATACCAACAAAAATAGCATCATTAAATCTAGATTTTCTTCCTGATATGGATAAATCATCTACAAAACAAGAGGTTTACAATATTTTTAAAATCAACTCATCAAACAAGATAACACCTGATGAACTAGGCTCTTTAAAAGAGAAGGTAAACTATGCGCTAAAGACAAAAAACATACTCTTAGTTCAAAAAAATTCTAGCTTTAACAGCTATGAAGATTTTTTAAGCTCACTAATTACTTTATTTAACAAACTAAGCGTAAGTTCATCACCGATAGATTATGATTTATCTTTAGTCTATAAAGAGTACTTTAGGTTTATATATACCTTTATTTTTAACTTTTTTAACACTCAAAAACTAGAAGACAAAAGCATTCATGCAAACCATATCAATCAACTACTATGCAAACAACTTCTGCGCATAGAAAAAACCTATACAAGAGAGTTATAATGGAGTCAATTCAAACAGTCGCTATACAAACATACCAAAAAAATCTAGAATATTTTTCTAAACATCATCCTTCTATTATGCAAAAATTAGCCGATTTTGATAATGCTGTTGAGAGTAAAACAGTCAGCATAAAATATGATTTAGAATATGTAAAAAATTATTTTGATGTTAAAGAGCTAAAGAGCAACCATTATTTATATACAAAAGATAGCAATAGCATCTCTAAAGAGCTACAAATGCTCATTAACTATAAAAAAAGTTCTTACTCTTTTGAAGGTTATCCTCTTTACTACAATCAAGAAAACAATCAAGAAAACTCTAACGACAAAGTAGAGGGTCGTGATGGACTCTTTAAAATCATGACTTACTATATTGATAATTCTAAATCGAGTGATGAGATGAAGAGTATAGAGAAGTTTATCTTCATCGGGACTGGTTTAGGGCTGCATCTACCCCTCATCGATGAAAAAATCAATGCTCAAGAATACTTAATTATTGAAGATGATCTAGAACTCTTCAAGCTCTCTTTGTTTGTTACACCATACTTTACACTTGGAGAAAATAAAACATTGCATTTTAGCATTGCAGATAACGAAAACTCTTTTGTCCCTAAAATAAAATCTTTTTTAGAAAATTCTTTTTTTAATAATAGATACTTAAAGTATTCATATTTTCCAGCACATTCAGATGTTAAAATAAAACAAATCCAAAATGCTCTCACTTCACAAAGTTTTGTAACTTTTCCATATAATATAAGTCTAAAAAAGTTTTTAAAACCTTTGGATTTTATAAACAGCGGTTATCATATAGTAAATCTACAAACTCATCTTAAAGATTCTGCTTTTTCAACTAAACCTGTGCTGCTTTTAGGTGCTGGTCCGTCTCTCGAGAAAAATATTGACTGGCTAAAAGAAAATCATCAAAAATTTATTATCATAGCAGTTTCGGCTACTTTAAATTTTTTGTATGAAAACAACATAACTCCTGATATCGTTACTCACCTAGATGGGTTTAGTGTTTCTGTTGATCATTATAAAAACTTTCCTGCTCAAGAATTTTTAAAAAATGCTCTCTTTTTATTTGGACCATTTACTCCATCAGCACTAAGAGATATTTTCAATAAAAAGCACATCTTTTACTATGAAGAAAGTACTTACTATTTTAAAGGTTTTAACTCCATCGGCTCCTATTGCGTCGGCTCAGCTTCTCTGCTACATGCACTTATATTAGACAGCCATGAACTCTATGTCTTAGGGTTGGACTTAGCACTAAATCAAGAGACTGGTGATACTCACTCTAGTAGTCATATATTTGCTGCAAAAAATGATTTAAATGAAAAAGATACTCTAAAGAGCACTATGTCACTTCGTAGTAATATTTTCTCAGTTAAAGGCAACTTTCGTCCTCTTGTTTTAACTACATCTCTCTTTCAAATATCTGTACAAACACTACATGACAAGATACCGCATATAAAGCGTGAATACCAAACTATTTACAACCTTAGTGATGGTGCCTATATCAATCAATCTATTCCTACTTATGCACAAGATATAGATATTAGCTCGTATAAAAACATAGATAAAAAAGAACTTTTAAACGATATATATAAAACTTTAAGTACGCACTCTTTAACAGATTTGAGTCAAGATGACCTTATCTCTTTAAAAAAAAGGTTAAGCTATGCAAAAGAGATAAAAGAGTACCTTATTTCATACAAAAATAGTGTAAGTCACGCAAACGCAGATAGATATCTATATGATTTTTTAGGCATCGTCTCATCAATTTACAAAAGAAGCGGTCGTGAAGAGGACAATCTTCTTTTGGTTTACTCTTCATTTTTTAACTATGCTCTCTCTTTGGTTGTAGATCTTTTAAATACTAAAGGATTAAAAAATACGAAAAGACATATAAAGAAGCTTGACTTGATGATTCAAGAAGAGATGTTTAATATACAAAATATATATGAAACATCGCTAGAGAAGTTTATAGAAGAAAAATGTCATACCACTTTAGAGTAAGACATTTTTATTTGGCCTCTAAACTACTGAAGTAGTTTAAGGACATTTTGCTGAACAGCGTTAGCTTGACTCATCGCATAAGATCCAGACTGAGCTAAGATGTTATGTTTTGCGAAGTTCGCGCTCTCTGCTGCAAAGTCAACATCTCGAATCTGAGATTCTGCTGCTTGAATATTTACCTGAGTTACAGATATATTTCTAATTGTAGATTCAAGTTTGTTTTGAGCAGCACCTAACACAGCTCTTTGGGCATCTAACGCTATAATAGCAGCATCCATTGCAGATACAGTAGCTTCAGCTAAACCATTACTTGTAACTGTGTAAGTGCCACCAGTTACTGTACTAACGCCTGCGGAAGCTATGGTAACAGACTGTGTTTCATTTGCGTAAGCACCTGTATGGAATGTAAAAGTACCTGAAGCACCGCCAGATTTATTTAAAATCTGTACACCATTAAATGTAGTAGTAGCTGCGATATCACTAGCTTCTTCTATCAAAGCTGTAATTTCTAAAGATATATATCCACGAGATGTAGTACTTTGAGTATCATTCGCAGCTTGAATAGCTAGTGTTCTAACTTTATTTAAGATATTACCATACTCTTCTAGAGCACCATCTGCTGTCTGGATAAGACCAATACCGTCATTTGCATTACGGATAGCTTGCCCAAGACCATTTGACTGAGCTGAAAGCTGATTTGCAATTGCAAGTCCTGCTGAGTCATCAGCTGATTTGTTAATTCTTAAACCTGAAGATAGTGAGTTTAGACTTTTATCTAGTCCAACGTTATTCATTGTAGCATTTCTGTGTGCATTCATTGCACCGATGTTTGTGTTAATTCTAAATCCCATAGTTAAATCCTTTTTTATGGATGTTTTATGGTTTAAAGCAAAATGAGTTCCAATTTTTGAAGAGGCTTAGGGGAGTAGGTCAAAGAAAAACTCTTTGACCTATTTTAGAGTAGAAACTAAAGGTTATTTACTATTGTAAAAGTCTTAGAACATTCTGCTGAACAGCGTTAGCTTGACTCATCGCATAAGATCCAGACTGAGCTAAGATATTATGTTTTGCGAAGTTCGCGCTCTCTGCTGCAAAGTCAACATCTCTAATGTTTGACTCTGCTGCTGCAATATTTACTTGAGTTACAGATATATTTCTAACTGTAGATTCAAGTTTGTTTTGAGCAGCACCTAGCACAGCTCTTTGGCCATCAACTGCTTTAATAGCAGCGTCCATAACACCAATTGTAAGCTCAGCACCAGCCTGTGATGAAACTGTATAATCTGCAGCACTCCCGACCATAGCAGTTACTTGCGTATCACCAATAACAACTTTTTGAGTTTCATTTGTATAAGCACCTGTATGGAATGTAAAAGTACCTGCAACACCACCAGTTTTATTTAAAAGATTTATACCATTAAACGATGTAGTAGTCGCGATATCGTCTGCTTCTTCCATAAGAGCAGTAATCTCTAACTTTATATATCCACGAGATGTAGTACTTTGAGTATCGTTAGACGCTTGAATAGCTAGTGTTCTAACTTTATTTAAGATATTACCATACTCTTCTAGAGCACCATCTGCTGTCTGGATAAGACCAATACCGTCATTTGCATTACGGATAGCTTGTCCAAGACCATTTGACTGAGCTGAAAGCTGATTTGCAATTGCAAGTCCTGCTGAGTCATCAGCTGATTTGTTAATTCTTAAACCTGAAGATAGTGAGTTTAGACTTTTATCTAGTCCAACGTTATTCATTGTAGCATTTCTGTGTGCATTCATTGCACCGATGTTTGTGTTAATTCTAAATCCCATAATAAATCCTTTTCTATGGAAGAGCTTGTAGCTCTTGTTTTAAGTTTCAGCATCCTTGCTGAGTCTATACTACTAGTATATCGTCATTTAAAAAAATAACTTAACATTCTAGGCAAGTCAAAGGAAGAGACCTTTGACTTTAAAGTTTATAGACTATTTACTATTGTAAAAGTCTTAGAACATTCTGCTGAACAGCGTTAGCTTGACTCATCGCATAAGATCCAGACTGAGCTAAGATATTATGTTTTGCGAAGTTCGCGCTCTCTGCTGCAAAGTCAACATCTCTAATGTTTGACTCTGCTGCTGCAATATTTACTTGAGTTACAGATATATTTCTAACTGTAGATTCAAGTTTGTTTTGAGCAGCACCTAGCACAGCTCTTTGGCCATCAACTGCTTTAATAGCAGCGTCCATAACACCAATTGTAAGCTCAGCACCAGCCTGTGATGAAACTGTATAATCTGCAGCACTCCCGACCATAGCAGTTACTTGCGTATCACCAATAACAACTTTTTGAGTTTCATTTGTATAAGCACCTGTATGGAATGTAAAAGTACCTGCAACACCACCAGTTTTATTTAAAAGATTTATACCATTAAACGATGTAGTAGTCGCGATATCGTCTGCTTCTTCCATAAGAGCAGTAATCTCTAACTTTATATATCCACGAGATGTAGTACTTTGAGTATCGTTAGACGCTTGAATAGCTAGTGTTCTAACTTTATTTAAGATATTACCATACTCTTCTAGAGCACCATCTGCTGTCTGGATAAGACCAATACCGTCATTTGCATTACGGATAGCTTGTCCAAGACCATTTGACTGAGCTGAAAGCTGATTTGCAATTGCAAGTCCTGCTGAGTCATCAGCTGATTTGTTAATTCTTAAACCTGAAGATAGTGAGTTTAGACTTTTATCTAGTCCAACGTTATTCATTGTAGCATTTCTGTGTGCATTCATTGCACCGATGTTTGTGTTAATTCTAAATCCCATAATAAATCCTTTTCTATGGAAGAGCTTGTAGCTCTTGTTTTAAGTTTAAATCTCGGCTTCCTTGCCTTGATGTTAAGTATATCGACAAGCCAAAAAAGAACTTTAACTTTCTTTGCAAATTTTTTATGGAACCGCGAACTTGTTCGGGGCTAAGTTGCTTAAAAGCCTAAAAGCCCAGAACTTGTTCGCGGTTCCTTGAAGTGCTTTAGACTTACTTTAAACAAGTTTATGATTTAGGTGTCTTTGTCTTTTTTCATCTTTTTGTGCTAAACTTCGCCACTTAAAAATCACTATACTATATATAGGAAAACTATTTGAACTTAATTATCGTCGAATCACCCGCAAAAGCACGGACTATCAAAACTTTTTTAGGCAAAGGTTATGAAGTCATTGCATCTAAAGGTCATATAAGAGACTTACCAAAATCTCGTTTTGGCATCACTGTAGATGAAGAGAACCAACTAGTCCCAGCTTATAGTGTTGCAAAAGAGAATGCTCCTACTGTTAAAGAGATAAGAGATCTTGCAAAAAAAGCAGATACCATATACATCGCGACCGATGAGGATCGTGAGGGTGAAGCTATCGGTTGGCACATAGCTCACGCTATAAAAAAAGATCCTGCAGAGCTTCCTCGCATCGTTTTTCACGAGATTACAAAGACTGCGATAAACCATGCACTAGAATCTGCAAGAAAGATAGACATGAACATGGTAAACGCTCAACAGGCTCGCCGTATGCTTGACCGTGTAGTGGGCTACAAACTCTCTCCGCTTCTAAGTTCAAAGATCCAAAAAGGACTCTCTGGCGGTCGTGTTCAGTCTTCAACTCTAAAGCTAGTAGTTGACCGTGAGCGAGAGATAAAAGCTTTTATACCAGTAGAATACTGGACTATCGACACTCTTTTTAAAAAAGATATAGAAGCTACTCTTATCAGCCACATGGGCGACAAGCTCACAAAACTCTCCATAGAGAATAAAAACGATGCTACTTCTATAGTCAAAAGTGTTGAAGCTGACTCATTTACTATCTCAAAAATAGAAACAAAACAGAGAAAAACCTCAACTCCTCCACCATTTATGACCTCAACTTTGCAGCAAACTGCATCTAGTAAGTTAGGATTTACTCCTAAAAAAACTATGATGGTAGCACAAAGCCTTTATGAGGGAGTAAAAACTCCCGATGGAACAAGTGGTGTTATCACCTATATGAGAACTGACTCACTAAACATGGCGAGCGAAGCTGTTAATGGCATCCGTGACATTATAGAAAAAAAGTTTGGGAAAAAATATCTGCCAGATGAGCCAAAATTTTATGGTAAAAAAGCAAAAGGCGCGCAAGAAGCTCACGAAGCTATCCGCCCTACTATCTTAGAATTTACTCCAGAGATGGCACAGAGTTTTTTAAAGCCTGATGAGATAAAACTTTACCGTCTTATATATGAAAGATTTATGGCTTGTCAGATGAACGATGCACTCTTTGAGCAAAACAACATCATCTTTAGCGGAAAAAACAATGAATTTCGTGCAAGTGGTAGAAAGCTTATCTTTGATGGTTTTTATGCAGTTTTAGGAAATGAAGACAAAGACAAACTTCTCCCAACTCTAAAAGAGGGCGAAAAAGCTGAGATACAAAGCATTAAGCCTGAGCAACACTTTACTGAGCCACCAGCAAGATACTCTGAAGCATCTCTTATAAAAAAATTAGAGTCTGAGGGAGTTGGTCGTCCATCAACTTACGCACCAACCATTGCAACTCTAAGTGGGCGTACATATGTAACTATTGAAAAAAAGCAAATCATCCCAACAGAGATGGCTTTTACAGTAACTGAGATGCTAGAGAAAAACTTTGCAAACATTGTAGATATCTCTTTTACGGCAAATATGGAAGAAAAACTAGATGAGATTTCAGAAGGAGAGACTGACTGGCAAAAACTTCTAAGTGATTTCTACTTCCCTTTTATGGAACAGATTGCAGAGGGTAAAGAGAAAATCGTCTCACTTAAACTTGCAAAACCATTAGGTAGAACTTGCCCAAAATGTGGCGAGCATGAACTTCTTTTACGCTCTGGGCGTTTTGGAAATTTTGTGGCTTGTAGCGGTTTTCCAAAGTGTAAATATACCGAACAAGTTGACGAAGATGGAAACAAAGTTGAAGTAAAGCAAGAAAAAAGTGGCGATATTTGTGATAAATGTGGCAAAGAGATGATTATCAAAAACGGCAGAAATGGTCAGTTTTTGGCATGTAGCGGTTATCCTGATTGTAAAAACACAAAAAGTATAGATGTTGAGACACAAGTTAGCAAGACTCCTTGTCCTGATTGTGGTGGAGAGATAAGTCTTAAAAACTCTCGTCGTGGACCTTTTTGGGGCTGTGCTAACTATCCTGATTGTAAGTTTATCTCAAAGTTTGAGCCTACTACCATCAAGTGTAAAGAAAAAGGGTGTAATGGTGTTTTAGCGCCAAGAGTTTACAGAAACAAAGATGTTTATGAGTGTGTAAAGTGTAAAGTTCGCACACCTGCTGAAGATATAAAAGCTTAGCAAAGGTTTTGGAACCTCGGACTTGTCCGAGACTATGTGACATCAAAGCTTAACGCCCCAGACAAGTCAGGGGTTCCACAAGGGGATAAAGTTGAAAATAGGTATCATCTCAGACACTCATTCAAAGGTAAAAATGGCAAAAGATGCTATAAATTTGCTTATAGAAAATGGTGCTGAGTTTATTATTCACGCTGGAGATATTGGAGAGAGAAAGACTTTAGAGTTTTTAAAAAAATGCCCCGTTCCTTATGTGGCAGTTTATGGAAACAACGATGCGCACTTAGCTGAGTTTCACTCAAAATATAACCTAGTCCAAGAACCTCACTACTTTAGCTTAGCAGATACAAAGTTTAAACTTATGCATCTTCCTTTTTATATGGCTCCAGATGCTGATGTTGTTATCTTTGGGCATACTCATATATTTGAGAGTGACTTTAATGGTAAAACTCTTTTTTTAAACCCCGGTGAAGTCTGCGCAAGAAATAAACCTATTTCAGAGTGTGCAATGCTTGAGATTAGTAAGAGCCATTTCAATGTTAGCTACTTTAGTAAAGATAAAAAAGATATAGAGTTTAAGCAACAACTATTTTCATATGAAAGAATCAAATCATGAACAAAGAGATATTTTTATGTGCCATCTGCAATATAAACAGTGGAACATGTAACGAAGACTGCAAGTTTTGCTCACAAAGCGTGCGGTACAAAGCAGATATAGAGCGTTATAAACAAAAAGAGATGCTACACATCCTAGATGAAGCAAAAACCGCAAAAGAGAATGGTGCTTTAGGTTTTTGCTTAGTTACCTCTGACAAAGGACTAAATAGCAAAACACTTAAGTTTGTTTGTAGTGTAGCAAAAGTTTTAAGAGATGAAGTTCCAGAACTAAGGCTTATCGCTTGCAATGGAACAGCTTCGCTAGAACAACTCTTAATTTTAAAAGATGCTGGCATCAAGGCTTATAACCACAACCTAGAGACTTCAAGAGAGTTTTATCCTAGCATCTGCACTACTCACACATGGGATGAGAGATATGAAACTTGCCAGAATGTAAACAAGGCTGGTTTAGTGCTAATAAGTGGTGGCATCTATGGCCTTGGTGAGAGTGATGAAGATAGAATATCCATGTTAAAATCTTTAGAGTCACTAAATCCTACTTCTGTTCCTATAAATTTCTACCACCATAATGAGGCGCTAGATTTAGAACCAAATCCGCTTGATATTGAAAAAGCCTTTTCACTCATCCGTCTTACAAGAGAGAGCATCCCAAAAGCACAAAGGATTATGATAGCTGGCGGGCGAGGACTTATGTTTGGAGAGCGACAAGATGAGATATTTCAGCACGGTGCAAACTCCATAGTTATAGGAAACTATCTAACAACAAATGGTAGAATATCGAGCAAAGATTTAGAGATGCTAAAGTCACTAAACCTAAGTGTGGCTAAAAAAGTAAAGTAATAAAGCTAACAAGACTTTCGGAAGAGATGCGTGGCTTAAAAGTTGGCAAGGCTTTCGGAGGCGATGCTTTCAGGAATGCTAGCCAATGGCATTCTCCACGATGAGCTTCGCACTATGTGGCTTAAAAATATTTCAAATCAATAAGGATACTTATGCACGATAATGTTGTTTTGATAATTACAATCTCACTTATCATCATATCTACTCCTTTTTTTGCAAAACTTTTAAAACTTCCGACCACTCCCATTGAGATAATCTTTGGCTCGATTTTGAGTTATGTTGGCTTTATCCATACTGAGCATCTCTTTGAGGTCGTTGCAGAACTTGGGTTTTTGTATCTTATGTTTATAGCAGGAACCGAGATTAACCTCAAAAAAGTTCTAAAAACACCTAAAGAACTTATGAAAAAAATCGTACTTTACCTCATTATACTTTACGCTTTTTCTATCGTGGTCTCACTCTATTTCGACCTTGGAAAAATTTTTATGGTTCTTCTTCCTCTTATCTCAGTTGGGCTTATTGCGAGTCTTTCTAAAGAGTATGGAAAAACTCCGTGGCTAGGGCTTTCCATGACTGCTGGAGCAGTTGGTGAAGTTGTAAGCATCGGCTTTTTGACGCTTACCTCTGCTGCACTAGAGTCTGGTTTTGGAAGTGGACTTATAAAGACTATTGCCGCACTTATCTTGTTTTTGCTCTTTATGTTTTTACTCTTTCGTGCGATGGAACTTCTCTTTTGGTGGTTTCCAGGGGTTTCAACATCTTTGATGCCAGTTGATGATAACAAAGAGCAAGATATTCGGTTGTCCATGGGAATCTTCTTTTTACTTGTTGGAGCGATGCTATATCTGGAACTGGAACTTGCTTTTGGGGCATTTTTAGCAGGGATTTTTATACCGACTTTTTTTGAACATAAGCACGAGCTGCCAGAAAAACTTGCCTCATATGGATTTGGATTTTTAATTCCTATATTTTTTATCTATATAGGAAGTTCTTTTGATTTAGCAGCCCTATCCATGGATGGACTTATCTATAAAGCTTTAATAATAGCAGCCTTCATGATAGTTATTAGAGTTATTGCATCTTTAGTCTTTATAAGAGAACTTGGGCTTATAGACGCTATCTTGATGGGCCTTTCACACTCCATGCCACTTACTCTTCTCATCGCTATGGCTACGCTTGCTTATCAAGGTTCAAGCATAGATACACTCCACTATTATGCTTTTATATTAGCGGCTTTATTTCAGGTTATAAGTGTTATGATTATCATCAAACTCATAAATAACTATAAGTTAAAGGGAGAGGTAAGTGTCTAGGTCTGTGCTTTTACAACTTGCTCGAGAGTCCATCCAAGAGGTTTTAGAGCTTCAAAGAACTATAGATAAAACCTCTCTTATAAATGAGCATCCTCTGCTAAATGAAAAGATACAAACAACCATAAATATCTATTTAGATAAAAAGCTAAGAGGTTCATGTGCATCAACTTCTGCACAAAAAACTCTCCTTGAGGACATCATTCACAACGCTAAAGTTGCAGCGTTTGAAGATAAAAACTTTACTCCTCTTACAACTTCTCAATATCTAAGTTGTGAGATAGAACTAATCCTAAACACTCCTGATGGAGTGATGAGTCAAAGAGATGAGGCTATACTAAAAGAGGGTTAGCTCTCTTTTGTTTTACCTTGTATAAAACATGCTATTGCATAGCCATGGTTTAGTCCTAGAGCTATACTTCCGCCTCTCTCTTGAGTGATATCTCCAGCTACAAAAAGTCCTTTGATATTTGTTTCGTAGTCATCATCATGAACAGGTTTCCCATCTATCTCTTCTATACCTGATGCACTTAAAAAACCGCTAGGCGTTGTTCCACCAATGGCAAATACTACTCTGTCAAAAATTTCGGGCTCTATCTCTCTATATATGACTTTTACCTTGCCATCTACATCTTCTAGTCCGTCTATATTTATGCCAAGTATCGGTCTAACTTCTTTGTGGATGATGGCGTTTGCTATATTTGTTTGGTTTGTTGGGTTTGCTCGTCTGAAGGTCTCCCTTCTATAGCAGATAGCCACCTCATTCTTCCCACTCAAATCAACCGCATACTCAACCGCACTATCTCCGCCACCAACTACAAGAATTTTTTCGCCCTCACTGCAACTCTCAAGGCTATAAACTATCTTATTTTTAATCCCTGGTGCAATTGGATACTTAGGTTTATTTACTTTTCCCATTCTACCAATCGTTACAACAACATTTTTAGCTCTAATCATTTTGCCAGCCATATTGACTTCAAAATAATGTTCTTTTTTTATGATGGACTCAACTTCGACATGCGTTTGAAGCTCAACTGAATGGCGTTCTAATAGCTGATCAAAGAAGTCAAGTGTAGTCTCTTTTGTTCCATCTACAAAGAATATCTTCCCATCAAGTTCAACCTTTTGCCCTTTCCAATCCTTATCTACTCTTTTATTATCTTTATAATATTTTCTAATAGTAGAGTTATGATTTTGGTCTTTTTCTAGTAAAACTATGTCTCGTATGCCTAGTGAATAACTCTCAATGGCAGTCGCTATTCCTGCTGGCCCTGCCCCAATTATGGCTAGATTGTATAGGTGACTCATTAAAACTCCTTATATTTGTAAAAATATTTTAACATATTTTAGTTTGTTTGTTATATACTTAGCGAATGTATTATGTAATCAAAAAACAACACTCAACGCTTCTATCTACCTTTATTGGTTTTTCTGTAGGAAAATTTATTGCCTCAAAAAATAGTGATAGTGTTATCTTTGAGTTTCAAAAAAATGGTAAGCCTCTTAGAAAGTGGGTTAAAAAAGAGGATATCATTCTTCTTACTGACAATAAAGAATATTATCAAAAAACTCTTAAACATTTTAGTGAGATTGAAGCTACCCAAAAAAAATTAGTTGAAGAAGCACAAGTTCATCTAAAAAAATCTATGGAAACATTTGCCGATACTATGCACTCGGAGATAGATGAATACGAAGAATTAAGAGATAGCTCTGATATTCCTTGTATGTTAAAAAATCTATAAAAGTCATGCCCCGAATCGATAATAAAAAATTTTACACTTCTGCCATAGAACTTCATGGAGTAAGCGCAAAGGGCGTAAACTGGAACTCAAGCGACTCTCAAAACTTAAGATTTGAAATCATACTAGAACTTCTTCCTCCAAAACTTGATGAGTTTACTTTAGCTGATGCAGGTTGTGGCTTTGGAGATTTTTATCTCTATGCAAAGGAAAAAAACAACCTCCCAAAAGACTATATTGCCATAGATTCCATCAAAGAAATGGTCTCTATAACCAAAGAACGAACGCAAAGCAAAGCGATTTTAGCTGATATCTGTAAAGACGCGCTACCAAGCGCCTCTTACTATATCTGTAGTGGAGCGATGAATATTTTAGAAAGTTTTGAGACCCATCTTTTTATGCGTAATTGTTACCAATCAAGCAAAAAAGGCTTTATTTTTAACATTCTCTATGGAGAAAAAGAGAGCCAAACATATAACTATCTAACACTCCATGAGATAAAAAAGATTGCATCTTCTATTGGAGTTAGAGAGCTGAAATTTAAAGATGACTATATGAAAAATGATATAACTGTTGGGTTTTTTAAGTAGTGTCTGAATTTTTTGGGATGGCTGAAGATCTAGATATAAAGAAGTTAAAAATCATCTTTGTTGGAGAGCTTTACAAGCAAAAAGAGCTAAGAAAAAAGTTAGGCGAAGTGTGCGCCATAAGCGATGAAGAACTTATCTTAGCTTCATATATAAAGTGGGGAGTTGATTTTGTAAAGCGCCTTGATGGTAGTTTTAGGATTGCTATTTATGATAAGAAAAAACTATATCTTTTTCGTGATAGATTTGGCCTAAAATCTCTCTTTTTTATGCAACAAGGAAGGAAATTTATCTTTGCCTCTACCATCAAAGAGCTAACACCTTATCTTGATAAAGTTAGTATGAACAAGGATGCCCTGCTATCTTATCTCTCATTTTTAGCACCAACTGCACCTTATACTTTTTTTGATGGCATCTACAAACTAGGTTCATCTGAGTATCTAATCTTTGATGGGCAAAAGTATGAGATAAAAGAGTATTTTAACCTACTTGATGCAAAGTCTAACATTATCACTGATAGAGATGAGGCTATTTATATGCTTGAAAATACTCTAAGAGCTTCTATAGATGCAAGGCTAACAGATGCGACTGCATCTCTTCTCTCAGGAGGGATAGATAGTGCATCTGTAAATGTTTTTGCAAAACAAAGAGGCGTTAGTTTAGAGACTTACACCGTTGGCTATAAAGAGTTTGCTAAGTATGATGAGAGGGATGCAGCGGGAGAGAGTGCTCGGTTTTTAGGCTTAAACAACAGTTCTTTAGAGATATCTCAAAGTGATTTTATAGACGCAAGCGAGATAGTTTTAGATGCACTTGATGAGCCTCTAAACGACCCAGCATCTATTCCTCTTTACCTACTTTTTGAGAAAATCAAGCAAGATGGACATAGTGTTGTTTTGAGTGGAGAGGGAAGCGATGAGCTTTTTTTAGGATATAGGCAATATTTTGAATTTTTAGACATTGAGCAACTATCTACCCTTAAAAACAAAAACTATCTTAAGAGATATTTTCGCTCAAACTACTCTAAAAATAGAGAGTGGGAGCACTACAAAAGGGTTTTCGATGATACTCTACTTTTTCGCACTTCTGGAGAATCTTTTACAGATCTACAAAAAAACGCACTACTAAAACAAAATATCAAAGATAATCATGCCTTAAAATATCTCTCTAATCATAGAGATGAGTTCATAGCATCTACCCATAAGGATGAGAGCTTTTGGTATAGTTTCATCGACTTAAAACACTTTCAAGCTGAGCATTTTTTAGCAAAACTTGACCGTGTAAGTTCTGCACACTCCATAAAAACTAGGACCCCATTTTTAGACAATGACTTAGCCTCATTGGTATTTAGCATCAGCCCTTTTCTTCGCTACACGGATGGCGTCACCAAAGGACTTTTAAAAGAGATTATGAAGCCTCATTTAAATGAAGATATTCTAAAAAGAAAGAAAAAAGGCTTCTCAAATCCTTACTTAGAGTATCTTATAAACTCTAAAGAAATCTCTCTTATAAAAGAAGTAAACGCTCAAACTGGGATGTTTAAAACAAAAGAGTTAGATGAGTATATAAATAGTGCAAGTAAAAGTGGCTTTAAACAGCATATTTGGGGGCTTTATGTTCTTAGTGTTTGGGTTAAGAAATGGCTACTCTAATTTTGCTATAATTCGCAAAATATCAGGAAAAACATATGAAATCTAACTATAAAATAATCACTATTATTACTATTTTATTACTAACACTCTCGATAACCATCTCCTTTTTTAACTATATGGTTTCAAAAAATGAAACACAAACAAACTTAAGAACGCAATCTCTTCCGCTCTCAGTAGATAATATCTACACAGTAATACAAAAACAGCTTATAGAACCATACTTGGTAAGCTCTATGATGGCGCATGACACATTTTTAAAACACTGGCTTTTACATGATGAAAATGAGACCCAAAAGATAGCAGATTATCTCTCAAGTATAAAAGAAAAATATGGACTTCTTACTTCCTTTTTAGTATCCCAGGAGTCTCAAAACTACTACACACACAATGGCTTGTTGGAGAAAATAAATAATAAAAACCCAACCAATGAGTGGTACTTTGAATTTGTAAAAAACACTAAAGATCATGAGATAAACCTAGACTATAACTCTAACTTCACAGATAACCTCATCATGTTTATAAACTTTAAAATATACAATGAAGAACAAAAACTTTTAGGAGCAACAGGAGTCGGCATCGAAGTTTCATACATAGATGAGATGCTAGATATGTTTAAGAAAAAATACAACTTAAATGTTATGTTTATAAACCCCTCTGGCGAGGTTGTTCTTAGTAAAGATAGCAAGTATGTAAAGAATCATCTAAATGAGATGGAAGCCTTAAAAAACTACAAAAATATTATTACTTTAAAAGATACAACTTTGCTTGAATATGAAAAAAACAATGATGATTATATCATGCAGACTAAGTATATCCCAGAGCTTGGTGTCTATCTGATGGTCGAAGCGTGTGTAGATGATTTTTCATATAAAGCAAGAAATGTCTTTTACTTTAACCTTGCAATATCCCTCTTTTTTACTCTAATTTTTGCTCTGATAATCATATTTATCCTAAAGAGCTATCACAAAAAACTCGAAAAGCTAGCTGATTTTGATGAGCTAACTAACATTCCAAATAGACGAAAATTTAACGAAGAGTTTGAGAGGTTATTTTCCTTGTATCAAAGGGATGGCAGACCTATCTCGCTTCTGTTTTTAGACATAGACAACTTTAAGTCAATCAACGACAATAAAGGTCATCATGCGGGTGATGAAGTTCTAAGAAAAACCTCTAAAATCTTAAGAAAAAACATAAGAAAAACAGACCTTTTAGCTAGATGGGGAGGCGAGGAGTTTATCATCGCCTTTATAGATACAAAGATAAATGATGCTTATAACATCTCTCAAAAAATCAGAGAAGCAATAGCAGAAGATCAAGAGTTAAAAAATATAACGTCATATAGCGTTACAGCTAGTTTTGGGCTTACTACCTGCAATCACTCTGACACGGTAGATAGTGTAATCTCAAGAGCTGACAACGCTATGTATGAAGCAAAAGAAAATGGTAAGAACAGAGTCGTGTTATCTCGTTAGATTTTTCTCGCACTTAAAAATAGATAATCTTTGCCAGTGATGACAACTCTATACTTCTTTTGTTGAAGATATTTTTTGCAAAAATGTATGTCTTTTAAAACCAAACTCATCTCACTAAAACTGTAATTTGGCGCTTTTGCACCGTAAATCATCTCACCATCACACCACCTTGAGTTTGGAAAACCAAGCACTACAGCGCCACCATCTTCAATGAAGTTTTGATAGATATGCATAAACGAAGCGTTAAAACTTATGTTAGAACTCTGCAGGGTTCCTATAGATATAAGTAGGTCGAACTTGGCTAAATTTAGCTCATCAAGGGCATTTATATCGTGACAAATAAACTCAACATTAGAGGATTTAATCTCCTCTTTTGCATACTCTATAGCAGATGCACAGTAGTCAACTCCTACAAAACTCTTATCATCAAATAACTCTTTTTTTAGCATTTGTTCTATAACTCTAAACTCATCACCACGGTTGATACCAAGATTTAAAACTCGTTTTTTACTCTTTATGCCAACAAATTCCAAAGCTTTTTTATAGTGATATAAAAAACTAAACTGCTCAGTTTTGTCAATACTAAAGAACTCACTTCCAACACCGTACTTTTCACTACTTTGCTGCGACTTATGAAAAGAGCTACTTTCATCAAGCTTAGAAAATCTCAAAACGATACTCTTCTCATCTTTTTGTAAAGGAAGGAGCATTTTTAAAAGAAACAGCTGGGCCAAATCCACAAAAGATTTAAAACCATAAGAGTCCAAATCGCTCTGTAAAATCTCCGCTTCAAGCATCTCGTGTGGTTGCAAACGAAGAGACTCAAAAACATCAAGAATCTCAAATGGACTCTTTGATTTTAAATCAATACTTATCATATTTACTACTTTTTGAGTTATTTTAATATCTTGCAATTATACTTTAACTCATCTGATTTTAGTAATGTTTTAAAACTTAGTGTAAACTACACAAAAAGGAAAATTTTATGAAAGAAGTTACTGTTTGGTATAACCCAAGTTGTTCAAAATGTCGTGAAGCTTTGGCTATTTTAGATGAGAGTGGATGTGAGGTCGAAGCTGTTGAGTACTTAAAGACAATCCCTACAAAAGATGAAATCACGACCGCTCTTACTATGCTTGGAATGAACCCTAGAGAACTTATGAGAACAAAAGAGGACATCTATAGTGAGTTAAATCTAAAGGATGAGGATGATTATGACAAACTTGTAGATGCCATGATACAACACCCTATTCTCATAGAGAGACCTGTGATTTTTAAGGACTCTAAAGCCATCATAGGGCGACCAACTTCGCTAATAGCAAAGTTTTTAGAAGGTTAATTTAGGCTTCTTTGCTTTTGTCTTTTTTCACAAAAGCACAATCACCACTTGAGTATGGGCAAGTCTTTACTATGCTCATCTCAAAGTGTTCTTCTTCTATGCCCTCTTGTTTTCTGTCATAGTGGCGCATAGCAGCGCGAAAAGCAGTTAGGATAATGTTTGCGCTATCTTGATGTGCAGTTGAGATATGTTCAACCTGTTCACCCTCTGGTTTACTTGTATCTACCTTTGGCTTCTCTAAGTTTGCATAAGACTCTTTTAAGTCCTCTTCAAGCCCAAAAACAGTAACTAAAACATTTACTATAGACTCTCCCTTTATCATCTCGCTTAGGAGTGAACCTAGAGTAGTTGCATCTGGGCCCGTTGAGTTAGTTCCAAACTTCACATCTATAATACGAGAGCTATCTCGCTTTAAGTACATGATGGCGTATGTTTTAGTAGCGTTGTCTATACCAATACCAATACAGTCAGCATCTGGCATCTCCCCATAATTTTGGGGTTGGAGCATATGCCTACCTATCTCAGCTTCTAGTTCTTGTTGTTCTTTATCTTGCATCTTTAACCTCTACTATAGTTGATGGGAGTTTTTCTATACTAACTCCGTTGTCTTTTAAAAATTTTGAAATAACTTCTGAGTGAGTATGCTCATACTCTTTTGCATAAACGATTCTTTTTATCCCACTCGCAATAAGATTTTTACTACACTCACTACAAGGCTCTAGCGTCACATAGATAGTAGCATCTTCTATAGATATGCCTTTTCTTGCAGCCCAAATGATGGCGTTCATCTCTGCGTGGATCTCATAGGTCTTTGACCACTCATGATGCTCTTTTGTGTACTCATCTTTCCAATACTCACAACAGTTTATAAAACCAGATGGAGTTCCATTATAGCCAGTGCTTAAAATCCTGCCATCTTTTACAATAACTGCACCAACTTGCTTTGAGACACATTTTGAAGCAGTTGAAATCTCTACTGCTATGTTTATAAAATTTTCATCACTCAACATTTCTAATCATCTTTATATCAGCATTATGGCGAAGTCTTGCAAAGTAGTTGCCTAAAACTTGTTCTCTTTGTTCTGCCATCATCATATTTATGACTTGGTTTTTCACACTCTCTATATCTGCTTCTTTTGCAGCTTCTATCTCTTTGATATAAAAACTCGCATAAGCACCTTGCCCATTTGGGACTATGGGTGTGAAACTATTGAGCGGAGTGTTCTCTAAAAGCTGTGCTAACTCTGGAGCAATTCTATCATATGGGAGGTTTTGCTCTGAGCTTGAAATATCAGGAGAGTAAAACATAGGATTGTCTATTTTTTCTTGGAGTCTTTGCTTGTCTTTTGCATTGTAAATGACGACATTAAAGCCACTTGGATGAACAAACGATTTTTTATTAAGATTGTAGTAGTTTTGTATCTCATCTTCGGTAGGCTCTACGATATTACTATATGCGATTGAAGAGTATAGTTTTTGAGACAAAAGCTTCTCTTTAACTTTTTCTTTTAACTCTATAGAGCTTAAGCCGTTTGCGTCTCTGATGGCTTCATAAAATTCATTTACATTTAGACCGTTTCTCGCAGCTGATTTTTTGATGTCATCGTAAACTTCAGTGCTATCAACTGTGATCTTTCTCTCAGATACTTCTTGAAGTTCCAGAGTTTTTCTAATAAGAGCATCTGTAGCTGCTGTTGCATCAACTTTTGAGAGTTGCATCTCTTTTTTTATATCTTGTAGTGTTATCGCGTCGCCTTGGACTACAACTGCCACGCCATCTATCATTTTAGCTTCTAGTGATAAAGCTAGTAAAATTGTTAAAACTATTTTTTGCATCTATTTTCCTCTTTATTAAAGAAGTGATTTTATCTATTTTTAGCCAATACTTCTATAAAGAAGCTTTAAACTCTAGACTTTTACCATCTTTTAACAAAAAACTCTCTAAAATTCAACTACTAAACTACTTATAATAAAAGGCTCTTTAATGGTTGTTACTCGTTTTGCTCCATCTCCTACAGGTTATCTTCATATTGGTGGTTTGAGAACCGCTCTTTTTTCCTATCTTTGGGCTAAAAAAAATGCTGGAAAATTTCTTCTTCGCATAGAAGATACAGATAAAGCAAGAAACTCGCAAGAAGCAGCAGACGCTATTCTTAAAGCTTTTGAATGGTTAGGTTTAACGCATGATGGAGAGATAGTCTATCAATCACAAAGAGATGAGATATACACTAAATATATCAAGCAACTACTAGATGAAAAAAAAGCCTATAAGTGTTATATGTCAAAAGAAGAGCTTGCAGAACTTCGTGAGACTCAAATGGCAAATAAGCAAAGAACTATGTATGATGGAAGATATCGTGATTTTGATGGGGAAGCACCTGAGGGGATTGAACCAGTTATCCGCATCAAAGCACCTCAAAACACGGAGATTATTGTTCGTGATGGAGTTAAGGGCGATGTTAAATTTCAAGCAAATGATATCTTAGATGATTTTGTAATAGCAAGAGCTGATGGCTCACCAACTTATAACTTTGTTGTAGCAGTAGATGACCATTTAATGGGCGTAAATCAAGTTATCCGTGGTGATGACCATCTCTCAAACACCCCAAAACAGATAGTTATATATGAGGCTTTAGGTTTTGAGATTCCAAAGTTTTATCATGTTCCTATGATACACAACTCAGAGGGTAAAAAACTCTCAAAAAGAGATGGGGCTACTGATGTTATGGAGTATAAAAACATGGGCTACACTCCTGAGGCACTTCTAAACTTTTTAGTTCGTTTAGGCTGGAGTCATGGAGATCAAGAGATTTTTAGTATGGATGAGATGATAACTCACTTTAACCCAAAAGATATAAACAAATCAGCATCTATCTATAACACTCAAAAGCTAGACTGGTTAAGTGCTCACTACCTTAAAAACAGCACTAACAAAGTCTTAGCAGAACTTCTTAGTGAGTTTGACTTAGTTTTAACTTCACATGATAAAAAAGAGATCTTACTAGATGCTATAAAAGAGAGAGCAAAAACATTAAAAGAGATGGCAGAGCTTACTAAAGAGATATTAGCAACTCCAAGATTTTATGATGAAAAGGCTGTAAAAAAAGCTTTTAAAGAGGATTCGGCAGAGGTATTAAGTGCCTTTAGCCTAAAACTTCAAAACTCAGATGAGTTGCATCTGCCTAGTGACTATCACGATGCGATGCAAGAGTTAGTGGATGAGATGGGCATAGGTTTTGGCAAGATTGGTCAGCCTCTTCGCGTAGCACTACTAGGAAAAGCGAGTGGTCCAGGCTTGGATGTTGTTATGGCTATCATCGGTAAAAATGAGACGATTTTACGAATCAAAAATGCACTAGATGCAAATACTTAAAATGACTACTTGGGGTAAGAGATGAAAGATTCAAAAATTACCCTAAAAAGTATATATAGGCTTATTTTAGATAACAAGCCCTCTTTGATTTACGGTCAAATCGTAACACTTTTAGCCATTTTAGTTAGTATCCCTGTTCCATTGATGCTGCCTATCATGGTAGATGAGATTCTTCTTGATAAACCCGCTTTTTTTGTAAAAAACATAGACTTTTTTTTAGGTAGCACAACTGCATTTTACTACATCGCCATAGTCACTTTAATGGTTATACTACTAAGATTTATATACTACTTTTTTGGTGTTATCATCACTAAAGTTTTTACAAAAATCTCGAAATATGTAACCTATATGATAAGAGTTAGACTCATCGAGCATCTAAAAATCACCTCTATGAATGAGTATGTAACTCTAGGTTCAGGTGCTATCACTTCAAACCTTGTAACAGATGTAAACACGCTTGACAACTTTATCATAACAAGTGTTAGCAAGTTTATCTCCTCAGTTTTAACCCTAGTGGCAGTTGGCATCGTGATGATTATCATCGACCCGATTTTAGGCATCCTCATCCTTATAGTCCAACCTCTTATCATGATACTTAGTAAAAAAATGGCAGCCATTACAGGAAGACTAAAAAGAGATGAAAATAGTGCAATAGAGGAGTTTCAAAATAACTTAGGCGAAACACTAGATCTCTACGCACAGATAAAGGCATCAAACAAAGAAGAGTATTTTTTTAGTGAAGCCACAAAGCATGCAAAAAAAGTCCAAACAACTTCAAATGAGTATGGATATAAAAGTGTAGCTTATGAAAAACTCTCTTATACTATCTTTTTAGTAATGTTTGAGCTTATCCGTGCATCTGGGCTTTTGCTTGTGGCATATAGTGACCTTAGCGTCGGAATGATGTTTGCAATGTTTGGATATATCTGGTTTATTATGACTCCTGTGCAAGATATTTTAACCATGCAGTACAGCTACGCATCAGCCAAAAGTGCACTAGAGAGAATCAACAAAATACTAAACCTAAAAACTCAAGTAAGTGGCACAAAAGAGATAGAAGAAAAAGATGTAGATATCTCTCTAAGAGACTTAAATTTTTCCTATGCAGATGAAAAACCTATACTAAAAAATATCAGCCTTGATATAAGAGCCAAAAGCAAGATAGCTTTTATCGGAGCTAGTGGAAGCGGTAAAACAACTTTGGCTCAAGTTTTGTCTGGGTTTTATGAGAAGAGCGGCGGGGAGTTAAAGTACAACTCGCTAGATATTGAGGAGATTGATAAACGCTCACTAAGACAAAAAGTCTTTTTAGTTTTGCAGATGCCAATCCTCTTTAACTCTAGCCTAAGATTTAACATAACTATGGGTGATGAACATGTTAGTGATGAGGATATTTACAAAGCCTTAGAGGTAGCGCAACTCAAAGAGATGATAAAGCAGATGGATGATGGGCTAGATACTATCGTCGGTCGTCACGGTGTTAGACTCTCAGGCGGGCAGAGACAGAGACTTAGCATAGCTAGGATGATTATTGCAAATCCAAGCATTGTAATCTTTGATGAATCAACATCAGCTCTAGATGTTCACACCGAGGCAAAGCTTCAAGCCATCATAGAACCACTCTTAAAAGATAAAACAGTTATAACTATAGCACACAGACTTAGCACTGTTAAAAATGCGCAAACCATCTATGTTTTAGATGCAGGCAAGATAGTTCAATGTGGGACTCACGATGAGTTAGAAGCCGAAGAGGGTTACTATATGGAGTTTGTTAAAAAGCAGCTGGTTTAATCTATATATTTGCTTCTATTTAGCTGATATAGATTCTGCAGCTTAAAAAAGACAGCGTATTGTTAACATTAAATTGCTAAACTTCATGAGCAGTTACTCCAAAAAGTAGCTACATAAAAAATTTAAAGGCTCTATAATGAATTACTTAGCGTCACTACTATTTATCCCTATCTTTGCTTTAGCATCACCAGAGAGTACTCCTATGACTCCACTTGAACATAGTTCTATTCACGGTTACAACAAAGCTCCGCTTGTAAATATCAAAGTTGATCAAAAAAAGAGAGAGCTTAGAAATATTGATGAAGAACAAGCAAGAGAGATAATTAAAAAAGAGACTAATGAAGAAGCTACTGATATAGATCTTACACATGTTGGAATATACTTAGTTTACAAGGCTAAAACAAAAAATTACAGACTTCAAATCAATGCTATTGATGGTGTTGTAATGAAAAAAGAACCTATAAACTAGCTTTACACTTAATTCACACTTTATACGCCTACAATTACAGATGAAAAAGAGATATATAGAACCTAAAGTGTTCACATGAAGTATATAGCTCTTTTAGCCACTCCTTAAGTTCAAAGTAACGCTTTAGCACCTTCCCCTTTAGGCTAAGGCGTTTTTATATCCTTCAGTTATCTGTATTGATCTTTTCTTTTCTTCTTTGCTTCATTCTCATTTTAGCTAACTGTCTCATATCATCCGTTGAGTCACTTTCATCAACAATTTCAACACCCAAAACAGTCTCAACACAATCTTCAAGTGTCAAAATTCCCTCTGTTTGGTCATAGTTATCAACGACTAAAAACATATGTTCTTTCTTAGAGATAAAAAGGTCAAGTGCTTTTGATACAGGAATATTCTCATTTATTGTATATATGCTTTTTTTGATAGAGCCAACAGTAACACTATCATCTACAAGGGCTTGTTTAAATATTTTTTTAGTCAGTACTATACCTGTTACATCTTCTATAGATCCACGAAAAAGTGGAATACGAGAAACTTTAAATATTGCTGGTTGAGTCTCAATAATCTCTTTTATTGTCATATTTTCATCAATTGCAAAAACAACACTTCTAGGAGTTAAAACTTCACTTACCTTTATCTTGTTTAGTTTTAATATATTTTCTATAAAGTCAGATTCTTTCTCATCGATGAGTCCATCATCTTCACTTAAATACATGCTATGAAGTAGCTCTTCTTTTGTAAGAGCATGAGAGCGTTCATGGCCTCTAGAGATTCTGCTTGTAACAAAAAGCGTACTGATGATAACAGGATATGTAATCCAAATAAGTATTCTAATCATATAAGAAGACATAGGCGCTAACTCTTTCCAGTAGATAGCCCCGATAGTCTTAGGAATAATTTCAGATAAAAATAAAATAGCAAAAGTCATAACTACAGAGATAATTACAACAGCATCATTTCCAAACAAATTAGCTGCTTGAGCTCCAACAGCAGCTGCACCAATCGTGTGCGCAATTGTGTTAAGTATTAGAATAGATGCTATAGATTTATGTATGTTTGTTTTATGAAGCCGTAGAAGATTTCCAGCTTTTGGATTTTCTTTTTCAAGTACTGAAATATATGGCATATTTACAGATAGAAGAACTGCTTCAAGAACAGAACATAAAAAAGATATTGCAATTGCCAAAGCAAAGTAAAGTATTAGCAGGTCCATTTAGGTTTAATTATCCTTTTATAATAAAATATATGTAGCAAGCCCTAAGAAACTAAAAAAGCCTACAACATCTGTTATGGTTGTTAAAATAACTGAACTCCCAATAGCTGGGTCAATGTTCATTCTTCTAAAAAACAACGGTATTACCGCACCAAAAAAACCTGCAACGAAAAAATTTATAATCATACTAAGAGCGATAACAACTCCAAGCATCGGCATATTGAACCAAAATGCAGCTATAATTCCCATAATCATGGCAAATATTGAGCCATTAATAATAGCAATCGCTACCTCTTTTTTTACAACTCTTTTGGCTTCTCTTTTAGATATTTCTCCAAGGGCCAACTGTCTTACAACGACAGTAAGACTCTGTATTCCAACATTTCCACCCAAAGATGCAACAATAGGCATTAATATTGCCAGAGCAATAATACTCTCTATTGTTGCTGCAAAAGAGCCTATAACAAAAGAAGCACCTATAGCGGTAAAAAGATTTAGAGATAGCCAAGTAGCACGTTTCTTTCCTGCTCTTAATATCTCATAATCTTCTTCTGCTTCATCATCAACACCTGCAAGATTATACATCTGCTCAGTTGCTTGTTCGTTGATAATATCGTAGATATCGTCCGAAGTTATACGGCCTACTAAAATACCATAGTTGTTAACTATGGGCATAACCGAGAGGTCATATTGCTTAAAGTCATTTACTATGATTTTTATATCGTCAGTATCTACACCTCGTTTAGGCTCAAAACTTTCATCGCTAAGTTCAATATTTTGCTCTAATGTTTTTGAAAAATCAAAAATAAGGATATCATCTAGTCCGATAGTATATTGTAATTTTACATTATTATCGGTTATAAATAGGTTTTGAATATTTTCTATTTTATTTGCACGCCTTAGCTTTGCAAATCTCTCTATTACATCATGAACTACTTCATTTTTTTTAGCTGTGAAGACTTCAAGTTGCATGTAAGCACCAGCTTCTTCATCATCATATGTTTGAAGCTTAGTGATTTCTTGTCTATCTTTTTCATCTAAGATTTCAAAAACTTGAGATGCTACGCTTTCATTGACCTCTTCAAGCTCTTGCATAAACTCTAATTGGTCATCTGATTCTAGTTCTGTGACTGCATAGGAAAGTTCATCTACACTTAAAGATTCAACAACAAAGTCGAAGTATCTATCAGGAAGAGCAAGAGCTACATCGCCGACTAAATCTTTAGGAATTAGTTTAATAGCTTCATTTAAATCGCTATCTTCTAACTCTTTTAAAATATTAGCAATATCTGACGGATGCATCTCGCTTGTTTCGTGAGAATTTAAGTATTCTTCTAGCCTATTCATTGTGCGAAATTATACCCTATAATATTATATTATTTAACACTTAAGAGAATTTAATTAGCTATTTGAAGAAGTAAACGCTTACAAGGTGGAGTTTTAACAAATGAAGTTTAGTATCACTTATCTTAGATTTAATATGTAGCCATCAGATAACTTTTGCATATTATATCTGTAGAGCCCATCAAGTTCTATAACTGTGCGGTAATATCCAGCATGATTTCCTACTCTTATCTTAGAAAAAATACTCTCTTTATTCTCTTTGGAATAACTATTTACACTCTCATCACTTTTAAAATCCAAAACAATTCTATGAGGTTTTACAAGCAAGAAATTTCTTATAATTTTATCTTCTGTTATAATTTTTAGACTTTTAGAGCTCTCTAAAAACTTTGCGTATTTTATAGAAGCTATCTCTTTAAACTCTTGAGTAACTTTTTTTTTGACCACTGGTTTTTCTTCAAACTGCGTATCTGCAAAGTTTTGAGATATAAATATAGGTAAGTGCCAATCTACTCTGTTTTTAAGTTCAATACTCGTTTGTTCTACAGTTGCATCTAGGTTTTCATACTCTATTGTTACTTTTTTTATGATCCTTGCTGATGATGGAAGAGTGATGGATGAGCGCTTAAATGGCTCTATGTTTTGTATTTGATTTGTTGTATAGGGTATGTCTTTTTCACCTTTTGCTGGGAAAAAAGGGTTTTCTCTTGCATTTAGGCTTACAAGTATAAGAAGCGCTATATATAAAGCTCTAATCAAAAACTGCCCCTATTTGAATCTTTTTTATAAAATTATTAAGAGTTATTATATCAAGTTATTGAGCAGAAATCTCTTTTAACTCAAAAAACTCTCTTTGAAGCTCAGCGTTTTCATGTTTAAGCCTATGCACTTCACTTTGAAGATAGTTCTCATACTCTTGAAGCTCAAAAAGAACTTCAAGAGAATTTGTACCATACAAAAGAACTCCTATATAAATACCAAGGACTAAAACTATAAGTATAAGACTTAAAAACTTTACTAAAGATAGTCCTAAATACCTCTGAGTAACACTCTGAGAGTTGTCTATGTCTTCATAAAGCTCTTCATTTTGCATTTTTATCTCTAGTTGAAAAGAGATGAGCCTAAGTATTCACCATACACTACTTCATTTTCTATCTCTAAGAGACGGTTATATTTAGCAGTTCTCTCTCCACGTGCAGTTGAACCAGTTTTTATTTGACCACAATTTAGCGCTACTGCAAAGTCAGCTATAAAAGCATCTTCACTCTCGCCTGAACGATGACTCATAACACAAGTGTAACCATTTCTTTGAGCTAGACGAACTGTGAGCATTGTTTCACTAACCGTGCCTATTTGGTTTGGTTTGATAAGAATAGAGTTAGCAATACCTTTTGTTATACCCTCGTTTAAGATGTTCACATTAGTTACAAACAAATCATCCCCAACGAGTTGAACTTTATTGCCAAGTTTTTGTGTTAAAACCTTCCAACCATCCCAATCATCTTCACTTAAACCATCCTCTATTGATACGATAGGATACTTAGCACATAAGTCAACATAATAATTTGCCAGCTCTTCACTTGTAACTGTACGGTTTTCAGATTCTAACCGGTAACCACCATCACAAACTAGCTCAGATGCAGCAACATCTAAAGCGATTGCTATTTCTTCTCCAGCTCTGTATCCTGCTTTCTCAATAGCTTGCATAATGATTTGAATTGGCTCTTCGTTTGAAGATAAATCAGGTGCGAAACCTCCTTCATCTCCTAGCGCTGTATTGTGCTTGTTCTCTTTTAGTATAGCCTTTAGGTTATGATAAACTTCCGCAGATGCACGAAGTCCTTCTGCAAAATCTTCAAAACCCACTGGCATAATCATATACTCTTGAAAGTCAACTGAGTTATCAGCGTGAGAACCGCCATTTATGATGTTGAGCATAGGAGTTGGAACTACCATAGCATTTGCACCACCTAGGTAGCGATAGAGTGGCATACCAAGACTTTTTGCTGCTGCACGTGCAACAGCCATAGATACTCCTAAAACTGCATTAGCTCCAAGATTGCCATAGTTATCAGTTCCATCAAGCTCTTTCATAGTTGCATCAATGACAGCTTGGTTAAAAGGAGATAGTCCAATAAGCGCGTCAGAAATTTGCGAGTTTACATTTTCAACTGCTTGTAAAACCCCTTTACCCATGTAGCGTTTTCCGCCATCACGAAGCTCCAACGCTTCTCTCTTTCCAGTACTAGCACCTGATGGTACAATTGCACTCTCTATAGTTCCGTCACTTAGCTCCACTGTAGCTTTTACTGTTGGATTTCCACGTGAATCCATAACTTCTATTGCACTTACGCTATCTATAAACATCTAGTTTGCCTTTATACTTTGGTATAGTTAATGTTGCAATTTTAGCTAAAACAAATTAAGATAAACATTAGTCTAATCTTCTGCTGTTTCTTCTATGTCCGATGTATCCATAATCATAACATTACTAACACCCATAGCTATTTTGATTTTCTCTTCTATCTCTTTTGCTAATTCTGGCTCATCTTTAAACTTCTGTTTAACATTTTCACGGCCTTGACCTAGCTTTATATCTTCATAAGAGAACCATGCCCCCGCTTTATCTATAACATCAAGTTTAACACCATAATCAACTAATTCTCCCTCTTTAGAGATGCCCTCACCAAACATAATATCAAACTCAGCTTGACGAAATGGTGGTGCTACTTTGTTTTTTATAACTTTGGCTTTTACACGATTTCCTATCTGACTCTCACCTTGCTTTAGTGAAGCTATGCGTCTTACGTCTATACGAACTGATGCATAAAACTTTAGAGCATTTCCACCAGTTGTAGTCTCAGGAGAGCCATAACCCATCATCCCGATCTTCATACGGATTTGGTTTATAAAGATAACTGTACAGTTCATTTTAGAGATAACACCTGTAAGTTTACGAAGTGCTTTTGACATAAGACGAGCCTGAACTCCAACATTTTGGTCAGACATCTCGCCCTCAATCTCAGACTTTGGAGTAAGAGCTGCCACAGAGTCGATAACTATAAGGTCAATCGCCCCACTTCTAGCTATGGTTTCTACAATATCAAGAGCTTGTTCGCCATAATCTGGCTGAGATACAAGTAAGTTCTCAACATCAACGCCTAAGTTCTTAGCGTATCCAACATCAAGCGCATGCTCTGCATCAATAAAAGCACAAACTCCGCCATTTTTTTGGCACTCTGCTGTTATTTGAAGTGCTAGTGTTGTTTTACCTGAACTCTCAGGTCCATAAATCTCAACAACACGGCCCTCAGGAACGCCACCAATGCCAAGCGCTAAGTCAAGTCCTATAGAACCTGTGCTTATCGCCTTTATAGGTACTATATCTTTATCTCCGAGTCTCATCAAAGCACCCTTACCAAATGCTTTATCAATCTGCTTCATTGCTAAGTCTAGTGATTTTTGTTTGTTTGCGTCCATCTTGGGCTCACTTATTGTAAATTTTCAAAGAGTTTATAACAAAATTATATTTTTTGTAAAATATATTGCAAATTGTCATATTTTTTTATAATATTTTTTTCTTTTTTATCTCTTAGTCGGATTTTATCCTTATTTGGTTAAAATCCATATTATGAAAAAAACATTAATTGCACACTCACCAGACGCTGATGATATCTTTATGTATTATGCTATCAAATTTGGTTGGGTAGATATGAAAAACACCAACTTTGATAATATCGCAAAAGATATTCAAACACTAAATGAGGATGCCCTAAATGGGGTTTATGACATAGTAGCTATTAGTTTTGCACTCTATCCGCATGTAAAAGAGGAGTATGCGCCGCTTAGAACTGCTGTTAGTTTTGGCGAGGGTTATGGTCCAAAACTTATAAAGAAAAAAGGGGTTACTCTAAAGCGAAACTTCAAAGTAGCTCTTAGTGGCAAACACACCACAAATGCGATGCTCTTTCGTATAGCCTATCCAGATGCGAGAATAACCTACATGAACTTTTTAGAGATTGAAAAAGCTGTGCTTGATGGCGAGGTTGATGCTGGAGTTTTGATCCATGAGAGCATCTTAGACTTTGATGATAGCTTAGAAGTTGAGAGAGAGATGTGGGATATCTGGCAAGAGTTAGCTGGGGATGAACTTCCACTTCCTCTTGGTGGAATGGCGATAAGACGCTCTTTACCACTAAACAAAGCTATAGAGTATGAAGCGACTCTTACAAAGGCAGTAGCTGTTGCAAGAGAGCATAAAGATAGACTCTCAAAGATGCTCCTAGAGAGAGGCTTAGTCCGCATAGATGCAGATACGCTCGATAGATATTTAGAGCTCTATGCAAATGATGAGTCCATCACTCTAAGTGAGATTCAATATCGTGCTATTGATAAGCTTTTTGAGCTTGGATATAAACACGGTTTTTATGACTCCCTTGTAAAAACAGAGGACTACCTAATACCAACCGAATATAAAGAGCTTAGGAACTCATAAACGGATGGAAGCCAAACTAATAGCACTAGGGATTGAAACATTCAAGATAGCATTACTTCTTGCTCTTCCAGGACTCTTAACTGGTATGTTCTTAGGTTTGGCTGTAAGTATTTTTCAAGCGACTACTCAGATAAATGAGATGACTCTCTCTTTTATTCCAAAAATCATCGGCGTTGTAATTGTTATCATTCTTACTATGCCATGGATGCTTAACTCCATGATAGATTTTTCTACAAACGTTTTTAACATGATGCCAAGTTTTATAGAGTAGTAATGACAAAAACAATCGATTTTGCTAAATTTTCTTCTATCAAGATAGGAGGAGTCCATGAGGTTACACTTTTAGAAGAGGCCAGTGAATTTAGTAATGACTTCTTTCTTATAGGCTCATGTAACAATATCATAGTCGGTACAGAGCCTCCAAAACTTATGAAACTCTCCAAAAAATATGACTATATTAAAATTGAAGACAATCTACTAAAGATTGGAGCTGCCACGCCATCAGGTAAAGTAGCCTCATTTTGCAAAAAAAATAATATAGCAAATTTTGAATTTGTCTCACATCTCCCTGGAACTCTGGGCGGCTTAGTGTTTATGAATGCTGGACTTAAAGAGTATGAGATATTTAACAACCTTTATAGCATCACAACAACAAAGGGCGAGTTTGAGAAGAAAAGTATAAACTATGGCTATCGCACTACTGACATAAAAGAGCCGATCTTAGAGGCTTCATTTTTATTAGAGTATGGTTATAGTGATGAAAAAACAGAACTTTTTAAGCAGATGAGGGCAAATCAACCAAGTGGAGCTAGTGCTGGGAGTTGTTTTAAAAATCCTAAAGGCGACTTTGCTGGAAGACTCATTGAAGCAGTTGGTCTAAAAGGTAAAAAAGTCGGTGCAATGGAGTTTAGCACTAAACATGCAAACTTTTTGTTAAACCATGGAGGCGGAGTTTTTGAAGATGCCATCGCACTCATAGAAGAAGCTCAAAGAAGAGTTCTTCAAGAGTTTGGGATCTCTTTAGAGTGCGAAGTGATTATACTAGATGTGAGATGGTTAAAAACGAAGCATTAGACCTCCATAAAATCCTGCAAACTTCAAATCAATATCAAAATCGCCTCCATCTTCTACATCGATTTTTTGAACCCTATAACCTAGTTCTATAGCTGGTTGGACTACTGGTGATATATCAAAAGTGTAGTCAACTTTTACGCGGACATCATAGACGCTATTTGAACTATAAGCTACATATTTTATATCACTCTCTAAGCCAATGTTTGTTGATGGGATCTCCACACGAGCTCTTAAATATAGAAGTGGAATAGCTATAGTCTCACTCTGTGAATAGCCATAAAATAATGGAACTTTTGGATCTGCATCTAAAGATGCCTCAACAATTTTTATATCCAAACCAAGATCTAATGTAGTCCAAGCGGTATTATCTAAGATATTATAATATGGAATAATATCATACTGCTTCATATCATAAGCCACTTTAGTAGTTGTATTACCTATATTAAACTCTTTAAATTTACCACTACCCACACCAGAATCTTCAACAGATGCATACTCTAATCTTACGTTTGGGACAATTGGTACTGGATGTTTAATTAGTGCCCAAAAGTACATAGATGAATTAGTAGGCTCACTTGAACTATAGCGACCATTTGCGCCATTATCAGTGTAGCTTAGTTTTCCACTTGATTTTTGATCCCATAAACCAATCCCTGCTTCTACTTTCATCGTATCTGCATTAGCGGTACTGAGACAAACTCCAACAAATAAGAGTGCTGTTACTATTTTTTTCATTGAATCTCCTAATAATATTTTTCATTATTATAGCAAGTGATTATAATTATAGACTTTAAAAGAAAAATTTTAGGGCATAAAAGCCCTAAAAAGGAGGAAGAATAAAATGAGTTATCAGTTCATTTTGTTTTGGCACCAAAGGCGCCAAGAGCTACAAAGAGGGGAAGTAGTGTAGCTCTTGAAAATTATCTCAGGAGTAAGGAAAAGTTTCGCT
>Ga0265293_10001438_pt1 | contig 51790 bp, 42 predicted proteins | sample Munlanlewell138R_FD_192505 | JGI IMG/M metagenome (GOLD analysis project Ga0265293, IMG submission 192505) | Leachate microbial communities from a municipal landfill in Southern Ontario, Canada - Leachate well 138R | ecosystem: Engineered > Solid waste > Landfill > Unclassified | place: Canada... | reverse complement strand
GCGTAAACTGTGCCAGCGGCTTTTGGGATAACGAAACTGCTGATTCCATTACCCGCACAAACTATGGAACGAGTGCTTCCGGCGTCTATTTTGCGGAACAATTGCTGCGCAAAGCGGACGGCGGCGCTGTGGGGCTGCTCTGCGACACGCGGAATAGTCCCAGCTGGGAAAACTCAGTGCTGACCCAAGGCTTTTTTGATGCTATCTGGTCCTCTGCAGTGGGTACCTTCGGAAGCAATGTTTCACAACGGCGCTTAGGCGACATTTTGAACCACGGCAAGCTGTACTTGATGTCGAAGAGCGGAATGGGCGCTTTTGGTTCGATTATCGGAGAATCAGCATCAGTGGCTCAGCTTTATCTGTGGCATTGTTTGGGCGACCCAACGTTGGAATTGTGGACTTCAAACCCGTACCAACAAAGCCTCATCCCCAATTTAAAATATCGTTTTCTCCGGCTCGTTTCGCCGTGGGAAGGCGGCCCGCCTGTAGCCGAATCAATCAGCTTGGAATATCCGGTGGAAGGCGCCATCATTACCGTGTATCGACCGGACAACCTTACACAGACGCGTAAGCCTGATCCTCGGCCTATCGGACGTGGTGTAGTCAATAACGGCGTGAGTTTCATTGATCTGCTGGATCCAATTCCTTTGGAAGAACCTTTGGAATTTGTTGCCAGCGCGCCTAATGCTATCTCGACAATCTTGAAAGGAAATAAGATAAACTAAAAGGTTGGTGAAAGAACACGCTGTTTATAACAAATAGGCCTGTCGTCTTGTAGAAGGCGGCAGGCCTCTATGGTTTTGGAGGAGAATCGCGGCTGTTACAGGCGCAGATAGATACGTTTTTTGTCTAAAAACCAGACAAAGAGTAATGCCAGCCCTAAGGCAACGGAGACTTTGAGCATATAGGCGCCGTCTTCGCCAAAGCACAGCGCCACACTGCCGCCGACAAAGCGATCCCCTATTTTCGAGAAATCAATTACACTGCGGGCAATGTAGATGGTCAAGGAATTTTTGCCGATCCAGACGAAGGGCGCAATCCACCATTGCACTTTAAAAATATCAATGACTGTAAAAAACAGGGCTACGAGAATGAGGCTGTATCCCCCTGACACACAGACGTAACTAGGTGTCCAAATTTTTTTAATGATGGGACATTGGAATCCCCAGAGATAGCCGATGAGGACGATGCCCACCCCGGACAGTAAAAATGCCGCTGCCTTTCGTTTTGGGATTATATTCTTCGATTTGATGAGCAGCCCTGCGAAGACGCCCAGGAGACAGGTTCCCACAGCGGGCAAGGTACTTAAGATTCCCTCGGGGTCATAGCTGTCATAGAGTATTCGGCCGGGTAAGAGAGCGGTGTCCATCCAAGAGACCCAATTTTCACCTTCAGCCCATGAAACAGCCGACAGATCGGGTGCGGGGATGAAACTGAGGAGGATCCAATAGCCGCCCAAGATTAGGAATAAGGACGCTAACATGCCGCGCCACGACATAAAACAAAAAAGGAGTCCGGCAAAGAAACAACAGAGGGCAATACGTTGCAACACGCCGAGTATACGCACCTCGGGCCAAGGCTGCGACAAGCCGCCGTTATAGAAGATGCCGAGTAAAAACATGATGAGGCAGCGCCGTCCCAGTCGTTTGAGTGCGGCAAGACGCCCTTCTTCCTTCAGTATGCGTCCCATGGAAAAGGCGATGGACATGCCTGCGAGAAATATGAAGAGCGGAAAAATCAAATCATAGAAGTAAAAGCCGTCCCACTTGGCATGTTGGAATTGGCGCTGAATGCCTTCTTTCCAAGGCGAACCGAGGAGCCTGCCGATGCCCAAGGCAACCCCTGCTCCGCCTACGAGCCAGAGCATGTCAAAACCACGTAACACATCCACACTGACAATGCGGGCGGATACGGCTTTTGTCGGGGCCTCTGTTTGCGATGTCATGATACCTCTTTTCTAAAGGATGGGTTGGTAGGTTGGATTAAGGCAGTGACGTGCTTAGGCCGCCCTGTCTGCGGGAAGGCTTAAGGATGTTCTGCGCTAATTAAAAACATGGTGAAGGTGGTCATTTCTCCGGTGAGCGATGAGGGCCGGGTTGTCTCTGCGGCGGTAGTTGCTTCAATGTTGATGTAACCGCTTTTCGCGAGGAGTTGGATCAGCTGTTCTCGGTTAAATCCTTTATGGTAGAGGGCGGTTTCATCGCTGTGGAAATGCCCGTTTTCGGTGTCGAGATCGATGAGCCCTATCTTCCCGCCGGGGCGGAGCAATAAGAACAAGTCTTGGAAGAGGGCTTCAATATGTTGAACGTGATGCAGGGTCATGGTAGTGACGATGGCGTCAAAGCTGCCCTTGGCGGGGATGCGCTCTTCTGTCTCCAATTTCCATGTATCCACGTTGGTTAAGGAGGCGAAATCAGCTTTTTGGCGCAGCTGCTCCAGCATCCCGCCGGAGGTATCTGCGCCGGTGATGCGCGCCACCTTTTCGGCGATCTGGAGGGTGACCAATCCGGTGCCGCATCCGAAATCGAGGACGTGCATGTCTTTGTGGAAAGAGATCTTCTGTTCCAATGCTGTGAAAAGATTTTGTGCCATGGTGTGGCGGCGGACTTTATTGTCCCACTGTGGGGCAGCCGTATCAAATTTATGTGTATTCGGATTCATCTCTGTTGTTCCTATGATTTAATCTCCCCTGAGAAGTGTATTTAAACAAAAGTGGAATAGGTCATGCAACGTTTTCAGCGGTAGATGAAATGGGCGGTTGCCTGACAATCTTTGTTGGCGCGGAGCCGCACCCAATGGGCGGAGAAGGCTGCGGGAAATTCATGGTGCAGATATTCTTGAGCTTGCAGCTCTTTTGCGGCGTAGGTCACCCAAGAGGCATCTCCGAGAAAATCCACTTCAACGGTAAATGTGACGGCTTCTTCCGCCTTATTTTGGAGGTGCAATACTTTGTGGTCGAAGCCGGTCATCAAATAAGGGTCGGAAGGTACATCCGCCTGCACGGGGCTATCCCACCAAGGTCCCCCCCACCCTGCGGGCTTGCCCATATTCCACAAATCATCAATATTGCCAAACCATAATCCGGACTGGGGCTGTCCCACGGCATTATCGGTTTGGTCGGACGCCATGACGAAGAGTCCGCGCCAATGACAATAATCAGGGACAATACGGAGGTGGGTGGAAATGGGCCGTATCCCCCACACTCTGCCTGCATAGATTAATGCGGGCAATTCGTAAAATATACCGTGCAAGTCCATGATATAGCGCTCGGTCTGGGCTTCACGAATGCGCATCCATTCCGTGTTCCACGTGTGATCAAAAGACTGGCTGCCTTTGGGCAGCAGATAGCGCGACCATTGCCCATCGTGGAGTACTCGTAGAATGGCGCTTGATTTATCCCAGCCCGTGGCAAAAAGAGTATTGCCGAAGCGCTGCCCCGCTATAGGATTTTGTTTGCCTGAGACCTCCACGAAGGGGTTCCGTTCGAGGACGGTCCATGTTTCGCCGTCCCATTCCGCCAGACAACCGGCGGCTCTGGTGCCGAGAAACTCTTCTTCTTCATAGGTATTATTGGCGACGACGACCCGTCCTTGTGCGGTGTGGCAGCCTTTGAAATGGGCTTGTCCGTCAATTTTCAGAGTCTCTTTTAAATCGGCGAGTTCGGTGGTCTCGAGGCTCAGCAGATCAGTTTCAAAAAACAAACCTTCCATGGTCAGGAAATAAACCATGCTTTTGGGATGCACGAGATGGCGGGCTGTGGCGGTCAAGCGGTGCCCCTTTAAGGCTTCAATGGTGCGCACATTTCCTTCCGCATCGATCACGTGGGGACCGATCACTGCCTGCGAGGTTTCCCAATGAACCAAGCGGTTGGCGAAAGTTCCGGTGACGGCTTCGGGATGGAGACGCATGGTCATATCCTCAGAAATTTCATAAAGCCCTATGCCGGCGCCGTGGATGTGTGCCACATAGCCAATCGCCCATAATTTGTCTGCCCACGGGATGAGGGCGCCTACGCCGGTCTCACTGCGGCTGTTAACGCCGGATGCAAAGACGGTCAAGGACGGGAAGACGCCGTTGATTTGGACGGGCTCGGATGAGACAGCGCCTTGGGCTGCGGCAAGGGCAGATACGAGACAGAAAAGACTCGAGACAAAGACAGATAAAGATAGACGCATGATATTTCCTCCTGATGTATAGGAAATGATACCAAAAATAGACTGTGGATGTTGTTTTTGAAGCGTGAGCGTCGCTTTACGCGTTCCGGTGTCAATGAGAATTGAACTTGACCGTGTTAATGTGGGAATATGAAATGTCCGAATTGAGTCCTTATGCATCAGAATAGGGAAAGCTTTTAGGGTTTTAGGAGCGCGCCTTTTGCAAGGTCATTTCAGATCGGACATAGGCGCTGCCAAGGCTGTAGTCCTCGTATTTTATTTTTAAAATGAAAGGAGTTGCTTCTATGACAGAACACGGCGTATTTATGATTTATGGCGCCAACGGTTATACGGGCAAACACTGCGCTTTAGAGGCATTGGAACGAGGCATGCGCCCCATTCTCGCGGGCAGAAATAAAGAGGCTGTCGAAGCCCTTGCCGCTGAACTGAACTTGGCGCAGCGTATCTTTAATTTGAGCGATACGGTGGCCAGTGCGCGGGCGCTTGAAGATGTTACCCTTGTGTTGAACTGTGCCGGTCCCTTTTCCGCGACGGCGGCGCCGATGCTGGACGCGTGCGTGATCTCGAAAACACACTACCTTGACGTGACAGGAGAAATCAGCGTATTCGAAACCATTTTCCGTGAGCGAGACCGCTGGACGCAAGCGGGTATTGCCGTACTGCCGGGGGTAGGCTATGATGTGGTGCCTTCAGACTGTTTGGCTGCGATGTTGAAGGAGGCGCTGCCCGACGCCACTACGCTGCGGCTTGCGTTGAAGAACAAAGCGGGACACTTGAGCCCGGGTACAGCCAAAACCATTTTGGAAGGAGTTGCTCAAGGCGTGACCGTGAGACGAGACGGCGCTTTTGAACAGTTGACGGTGGGCACGCTCAGTGATACGATCCCTTTCGCCTCCGGGGAAGACTTTGCCATTGCCATTCCATGGGGCGATGTGTCTACGGCATTCCATTCTACGGGCATTCCCAATATTGAAGTCTTTACCGCTGTATCGGAAAAACAATATAAAACGGTGCGGCGTTGGGGAGCCTATGCCTCGTTGCTGCAAAAGAAATGGATACAACAATTGGCGAAATGGGCTGTGGGCAAGATGATTTCGGGACCTGATGAAACCAAGCGTTTGGAAGACACGTCGGAGTTTTACGGCCTTGTGAGCAATGAATCGGGCGACCGTGTTTCGATGACGATGACCACGCCGAACGGCTATTCGCTCACCTTTGAATCTGCCATACGCTGTGCGGAACATGTCCTTGCGGGCAAGGTCGGTGGCGGCGCTTGGACACCTTCCTTAGCCTTTGGCAGTCAATTCATTAAAGAATTGTCCGGTGTTGCCTGCGGCGCCTTAGAACAAAAGAACAGCACTCCGTGAGCGCATTCTTTCTGGGCGCAAACATAATGGTGCATGGAGCCTTTCCAAGGAGATGTCATGATACAGCGACTTGTTCTTTCCTTATTACTCGTTTTGGCGTTGATTAGCCTCCTCTCTTTTGCGGATACCTTCGGCCCTGATTATACCTGCTTTCAAGAGGCGGGTCCCTACACGCCGCAAATCGATATTGGCACTGATATGGCGGTGGTCTATGGTGTGAATGAAAGCTTTAAAGAACGGGTGGCTCGGTGGCGGGAAGAGGGCTATTCCATTGGCATGATGACGGGCATCGCGTGGGGCCATTATGGTGACTATTATAACGACGGGTCGGGCTTCAAAAAAGAGGAAGTGCAAACGGCGAAATCGGGCAGGCTGTATATGCACGGCGACAGCACGACGGTGGGCTACAATGTCCCTACCGACGCCTATATCGAATATATTAAAAAGCGTGTGGAAACGGCTGTGGATGAGGGGGTACAAGCCATCTTTTTAGAGGAACCGGAGTATTGGGCAGAAACAGGCTGGAGCGATGCTTTCAAAGAAGAATGGGCACGCTTTTTTGGCGAGCCGTGGCAGGCGCCTGATTCGAGTGTGGACGCTCAATACCGGGCGAGCAAACTCAAGTATGAACTCTATTTCAACGCCTTGCGAGAGGTCTTCAGTCATATCAAAGAACGCGCCCAAGAACAAGGCAAAAGCGTGGATTGTATTGTGCCGACCCACAGCCTCAACAGCTATGCCCAGTGGCGCATTGTCAGCCCTATGGCACATTTAATGGATCTGGAAGCCATGGACGGCTATGTGGCGCAGGTGTGGACGGGCACAGCTCGGAGTGCCAATGTGTATCGGGGTTTGTTGAAAGAACGTACCTTCGAGAGCGGCTTCTTGGAATATAGCCAAATGCTCGCCATGGTACGTCCCACGGGCAGGAAAGTTTGGTTTCTTGCTGATCCTATCGAAGACAATCCCAACTACAGTTGGAACAACTACAAACTAAATTATGAGTGCACCGTTATCTCCTCCTTGTTTTGGCCGGAAGTGCACCGCTTTGAAGTGATGCCTTGGCCTACTCGTATTTTCAAGGGCAGTTATCCGAAAGTCGATCGGGACAGGAGTTCCGAAGAACGTGAGGGCATCCCCATGGACTATGCCACAGAAATCTTGAGTGTTATAAATGCGCTCAATGACATGGATCAGGACGTTGTCGAATATGAGACGGGCACACGGGGTATTGGTGTGCTGGTCTCGGATAGTTTGATGTTTCAGCGTGCCGCGCCCACGTCAAGCGATGCCCATCTGAGCCACCTTTATGGGCTGACCATGCCCCTTGTGAAACATGGCATCCCCGTGGAACTGGTTCAAATGGAAAACTTGGAAACGCCCAATGTGTTGGACAGGATGAAGCTGTTGCTGCTTAGCTATGAAGGTCAAAAACCGCTCAAAGCAGACTATCATAAGATTTTGGAGCGCTGGGTCCGTGATGGCGGCAGCCTTCTTTTTATCGATGATGGGAAAGATCCGTACAATCATGTTCGGGAATGGTGGAATAAAGACGGCGGTACAAAAGGGACGCCGGGCATGGATCTGCTTGATCGTCTACAGCTTCGAAAGGCCGTGTCGTCGACTGCTGTGGCCGTGGATAAAGGGTGGATCTGTATTTATAAGAAGGCTCCGAGCGAGCTGGCAAAAGCGGAAAACGGCGCTGATGAGCTAATGGCGCTCGTGAGAATGATGCTGCAGCGGCGGGGCGAAACATTGAAGACCCAAAACTATCTGAAATTGCGGCGCGGTCCCTACGTTATCGCGTCGGTGATGGATGAATCGATTGATGATGAGTCGCTGACCTTGAGTGGTCTCTTTATTGATATTCTGGATCCCCGATTACCTATCATTGATGAAAAAATCTTGGGGCCGGGAGAAAGAAGCTTGCTCTATGATCTTCATTGGGCACGGGAACATCTCGGCGATACCAAGGTGGCGGCGGCTGCCTGCAGGATCCGGAAAGAACAGAAAGATAAGGAGCAGTTCCGCTTTGTGGCGCGGGGCCCCGTAGGTACACGTGCTCGGGCACGCGTCGCATTGCCTGCCGCTCCCGCTTCCTTAAAGACAAAACCCGGTATATTTGTTGATCAGCAGTGGGACGCAAATAGCAATACCTTATGGCTGGATTTCGATAATCAGGCGCAAGACATCCTGTTTACACTTGTTTTGGCGGAGGCGAAGACTTGAGCCGTGACGCTTGCAGGGGCATATCTTTTCCTGAATTGAGCCGCAAATAGTATATACTCTTCCCACACCGACGCGTTTTGAAATGAATACCTATTTCGCGTGCTTGGTGCTTGGAATAAGGGATGGGGAAAAACTGTTACTCCTCGGGTTTAAGGTATTGGTTCACACTGTCCAGAAAGGATCTTTTTCATGAAGAATAACGCAACTTGGCTTGTATACACGCTGCTTCTTTTGCTGATGGCGCCCATGATGGTGTGGGCGGCTCCTGCTGCTAAAGCGGACCCTGTCCCGGAGAAACTGCCGTGGACCCTGCGCGAACACTATACCTTTCACGGGGAAGGGCTGCGTTTAGATTATGCGAAAGATAACGCGGAATGGCGGATCAAAGAATATGAAGAAGATTCCGAATCGAGCCGCATGTATCCGAAACTGGTGCTCCGCGATGTGGGCTTCTCCATTGACGTTAAAAATGGGCCCGTATTAAATAATGAACTGCTGAGTGCAACGGGTGAAACGACGATGCACCGGGAAGCCTACAACTGCGATATTTTAGGGGAAGGCACGACTTACGCTGTCGAATTTGTTCCCTATGAAGGGCTGACGGTAAAACACAGCCTGATCACCATGCGCCGCTGGAATTTCATCCGTGTGGTTATCTCCATTACCAACACGAGCGGCGCGCCTGTTGAAATCGCTAAAATTTCACCGGTAATCATCTCTTCCGATAATTATCCCAACCTCAGTGTGAACGCAGTGACTTCCACAAACAGCCTGGTCTACGAAGATGGCAAGGCGGTGCTGGGCGATACGGGTGCTGTGAACACCATTCGCCTCTTCGATCCCGACCGGAATGTGACGCTGCTCATGGGCTTTATCCCTACGGGTCAGGGAGTCTGTGAATTTAGAAAATATCCTGCCGGCGCTCCTCTGGAAGGTATTTTCGAGACGGTCTATGATCCCGCTGTGGTGATTGCCGACGGCGAAACGATGGAAAGCAATCCCCTTTCCATCGGCTTCGGTATTGATGCGGAGATTATGGAAGGTCAATACGCCTATCTTCTGCGGAAGTTTTGTGAAGTGCCGGAGACGAAGTAAAACAACTTTTCAACGCCGGACAGAGTTGGGCAAGCCATGACACAAGTTGTATAGTATGTTTATCCCTATAAGGATCGGACATGTTTTACAGCAAACTGGGACGACATAAAGTTAATGTAGTGCGCTTTGCCGAAATAACGCAAGTGTTGCTGCGTCATGGTTTTTCCGATATTCTGTGTCGTGCCGGGCTGGATAAAGGCTGGCCCGGCAAAATTTTAAAGCGCATGAAGATCGTGGAAACGCCTCATGAGGAACCCTCCACTTTCGGCAGCAGACTGCGTGAAACGCTGATTGAATTGGGGCCTAGCTTCATTAAACTAGGACAGGTCTTGAGTACCCGTTCCGATCTGGTAGGCTCCACCCTTGCCATGGAGCTGAGCCGCCTGCAAGATGATGTTACACCTGATCCTTTTACAGTTTTTGGCCCGCTGATTGAAGAGGAACTGGGCAAAAGCATTGATACGGTCTTCCAATCCATCAATTGCGAGCCCGTTGCTTCCGCCTCACTCAGTCAGGTTTATCACGGTGTACTCGTTACGGGCGAAGAGGTGGCCGTCAAGGTGCAACGCCCCGACATTCACCAGATCATCAAATCCGATATCAGCCTTTTGCGCACCGTTGCGGAGTGGATCGCCAAACATCAAAAAGGCCGGCTCATTATTAATCCTGTAGGCATTGTGGAAGAATTCTCTCGATCCATTACGAGAGAGTTGGATTTCACTTTGGAAGCACGGGCTGCCTTTAGTTTTGCCGAAAATTTTGCTGATGTAAAAGATATTGTTATTCCAAGACCTTTTCCGGACTTGTGCACACCCAAGCTTCTCGTCTTGGAATGGGTTGAAGGCGTTCCCATCAATTGCATGGAGGATTACGAGCCTCTAAACAGCTCCCCCGCTGCTGTGTCGGCAGTAGGATGCCACGCGCTCTTTGAGATGATCTTTAGCCACCAATTATTTCATGCAGATCCCCACCCCGGCAATGTATTCCTTTTAAAGGACAACCGCATTGCATTCCTTGATCTGGGAATGGCGGGGCATCTTGAGCTCTCTGATGTATACGTCTTTTCCGATATCCTATTGTCCGTATTCAACGGCGATACGGAACAGTGCTTGAATTCTCTGTTGTTTTTGGCGGGTAAAGAAGACCTGGCAACCCGTGATGAATTGCGCTATGAACTGTCTGAATTTATCGCCTTTGAAGCGCCCCTCATCCTGTCTCAAGGATTGGTGGCGCGGGGCTTGGAGCTGATGGTACAGGTTATGGGCCGTCATCGTTTAGAGATCAATCCCCGGTTTTCCTTGTTGATTAAAGCGCTGATCACCATTGAAATTGTGGGGCGGGAACTGGATCCAAGTCTGGATATGATCAAAATGGTGCGCCCCTATGTGGAGTCCATGATCCTGAAACGATACCATCCCACCCATCTGTTGCAGGAACTAAAGACGCACACTTTAGGCTATCTGCGGCTTAGCCGTCAAGCGCCCACCGATGTGGCTCATTTATTACGGCAATTGCGTTCAGGTAAAATGAAAGTTCATATTCATCATGATCATCTGGAAGCGCTGGCGGTGACCATTGACCGGGCAAGCAAAAGAAATGCCGTTGCTGTTGTCGCCGCCGCCTTGTTTGTGGGATCGAGTATGCTGTTCCTAGCCGATGCGCACATGGAAGAACTGGCACTCATCGGCTACATTGCGTCGGGATTGCTGAGCGTGGGATTGGTACTGTCCATCCTTTGGCGCAGCAGCTTCGGCAAAGATTAGTTTAGGAATCTTCCCGTTTTCCCGCCCATGATTCAGATTGGCAGTATAATGTATACAATGAACGAAGGAAATAGGCATGGATACCTTAAGAACCTTGACAGGATGGATTTTATTTTTGATTATGAGCGTATTGGCGGCTTTCTTTTGGCACCAGTCCGCTTCTCGAGGCAGAGAAATTAGCGAACTCGAGAGCAGCATTTTAGAAATAAATCTTCAAATTGAAAAATTAAACGCGGACATCCTGTTGATCCATCATGAATTCGACAAAAATGAAATAGGTCTTGAAAATGGGGTGAGTTTACCCGTATCCTCTTCCCTAGGGGAGGTAAAACAAGAAGCAATAATCCTTGAAGAGGATACGAATCCATGAACATTCAAGCAGTAAATGTGGAAAGCGGTTTTGAAATTCCCATTCCTGTACAAAAGGAAGAAGGTTTTATGAAGAAATTTTTGCGTATTTTTTTAAAGGTGGTGGCAATAACGGCTGTAGTCGTTTTGCTGTTCAGCATCTTCACCTATTTCCAAGGTATTCAATACACAATCGCCCTCTTGACCGGCTCGCTCCGTGACCCCTATTTTGATCATACGCCCTATTCGCCCGAACAAAATTGTGCCGGCGCGGCTGCCTGCGATAGCGGAGCAATACGGATCCTGAGCTATAACGTCCTTTGTCGTGTATGTGTCAAAGATGAGTTTGATCCGTGGTCTGTGCGGATTGAGCATCTGCGCGGGCTGGTGGAACGATATGATCCCGATCTGATCGGCACGCAGGAACTGGGCGGTTGGGAGGATATTCAAGAATTCCTGCCTGAAGGCGATGTCTACGGTACGGTCTCTTTTGAGTTTGGTCCGTGGACCTATGCAGATTCCGCCCTCTTTTATCGCCACGCCAAATATGAACTTTTAGATTCCGGTCAATTCTGGCTCAGCCCGAAACCGGGGCTGCCCTTTGGCTTTGGATGGCTCAAGTTGAGTATGCCCCGTTATGTGTGCTGGGCGTGTTTACGTGACCGCAGCAACGGCTTCACCTTCTTATTCTTGAACTCTCATTTCGATAATAATGGCGTCAACAAAAAGGAGACGGGTCAGTTGGTTCATGACAGTTTTGGCCCTCATGCGGAACGGCTGCCCATCCTCTTCACCGGCGATTTCAATATCAATCCTACGACGGATTACTATGCTGCGCTGCAACGGGGCGGCACTGATACGGTGACTTTTGTAAATGCTGCTGATCTCGTGCCCCGTCTGGAAATGCAAGAATATGTACCCGGATCCCCGGATCCGGTGAATACGGTCGACTTTCCTTTCTTTAATCGGGCGATCGAACATCTTTTCGTAACGGGGCCTCTTCCCGCAACTGTTAATCGGTGGATCATGGATTATAATATCTACGGAGAAGCGCAAAAATGGGCGTCCGACCATCCCGCGCTCTATGTTGAACTGGCGTTCAGCAGCGAATTCGACGACGGGGAGACCGATCTTCCCTGACCGCGACGGAGCACAGCGCCATTCAATCCTTTTCCCGGATAGCTGTTCGTGGCTGGCTCGCGGAAGGACAGTTCAATTCTTTTCAAGGGCAAGGTTGGAGTATACTTAGATTTGCAGAAGGGTCGGTGCACGTAGTCACGGATCTTTTCTGTCTTCTTTATGGTAGTGAGAAACAGGGCACATTGTATGGAGAATAATATGTCATTACGCCCCGATGAGATGCGCGATATTTTTGAACGTACCATCATCGTGCGACGGCCTACTTACGGAATTGTAAAAGGCTATCACGAACTTCCGTATATCTGCTTAGGAAATCCGGTGGACGAAAAGGACGGAACCCTCCTTGTCCGCGGCATGATCCATGTTTCTCCTCAATTCGTTATCAAGCCGACCCACTACCATCCCAAATATGGTGAAATCTTTGGCGAGGACGGCGTAGACAAGGCTATTTCCGGGCGTATCTTCGGGTTTTTGGGCTTCCCCGATAAGCCCGTAGATTGTTCGTTGGAACAATTCGAGGTCGCGCACGTATCAGGCACATTGGATGATCTGCTGAGCCGTGAGCTGGATGCTTTAGAGCGCAAAGAAGATATTACTACAGGCGTGATCATTACGCCGGAAAGCCGCTATTACCAGATATCGCTGGAACGTTTTATCGCGCATATTTTAGAAGATGAGTTCCGCTAGTCTTCTTTTTTAAAGCCGTGCATCCAAGCCAAGAATTCGCGGTTACCGGCCGGACCGAGCAGCGGTGAGGGAATGACCTCAACGGCGCTGAATCCGAGACCTTTGGCAAATTCGGAAACGCTCTCTATTACCCGGGCGTGAACGGCGGCATCCCGTACGACCCCGCCGCGGCTGACGTGTTCTTTACCCGCCTCAAATTGCGGCTTAATCAGAGCGAGCCCTTCGGGATTCGGCGCCATTAACTCCATTACAGCCGATAAGACCATGGTCAGGGAGATGAAAGAGCAATCAATAGTGAAAAAGGACGGAAGTACATCCAATTGTTCCCGTGTTAAGTTCCGAATGTTGCAGCGTTCGAGGACGATCACCTTGGGGTTCTGTCTTAACTCCCACACCAGTTGACCATAGCCCACGTCTACGGCATAGACTTGCGCTGCCCCCTCTTGTAAGAGACAATCGGTGAATCCGCCTGTAGAAGCGCCTACGTCAATGACCGTTTTGCCTTGCACACGAATGGGAAAATGTTCGAAGGCATGCTTTAGTTTTTCTCCGCCGCGGCTGACAAAAGGCGGCCCGTCTACCAGTTCCAAAACGATAGCGGGATCAACGCGCAGCCCCTGTTTGTTCAATACCTGGCCGTTGCCGTCCTTGATCTTATTTGTCTGGATTAATCCCTGCGCTTTACTGCGTGACACATTAAAACGCTTCGCCACAATCGCATCCAAACGTTCTTTTTGCATTGCTTCCCCGCTGCGCGTTTAGAGAGCCAGAAGTTTCATGAACTGTGCATAACACTCCATGCCTTGAAATAAGAGGGGCAGCGATTGGTGTTCATCCGGTCCATGGATACCGTCTTCGGGCAGCCCAAATCCGAGCATTACCGAATCCACACCTAGCTGTTGCTGCATCAATGCTACGACAGGAACGCTCGCTCCCTCTCTCCTGAAGAAAGGCTTTTTCTTGAAGATCATTTCAATAGCTGTGGCGGCGGCGCGCATGGCAGGCGCTTTACGATCCATGATAGCGCCCGGACCTAAAGAATGAACGATTAATTCATAGCGGTATCCCTGCGGCACTGCCGCTTTCATATACGCCTTGACTTGTTCGACGACCTGATCCAGCCCTTGATCGGCGACAAGGCGCAGCGAGAATTTAGCGCCACAGCTCGCGGGCAGTACTGTTTTAGATCCTTCGCCCTGAAAGCCGCCCCAAATACCGTTAATATCCAGTGAAGGGCGTGCGCCGAGACGCTCAACAGGCGTAAATCCTGATTCTCCATAGAGTTTGGAAGCACCGGAAAGCTTTAAATAATAGGCGTCATCATAAGGACCTTCTTTCAAGACAGCCCGTTCCTCGTCGTCAAGAGGGCGTACCGTATCATAGAGACCGGGCAAGGTGATGCGTCCTTGATCATCATGCATGCCCGCCAAGACTTTACAGAGCACGTGTAATGGATTGCGGATAATACCGCCGAACATGCCGCTGTGCACATCTTTGGGTTGTCCGAAGAGCCGCAATTCAAAACAGGCAAGACCGCGTAAGGCATAGACTAAGGAAGGCGCATCCACAGCATGGATGATGGAGTCGCAATTGACGACGGCGTCACAGTGGAGCAGCTCTTTATGCTCACGAATAAAGGCTTCGAGCCCGGGAGACCCGACTTCCTCATCGCCCTCAATTAGATATTTTATGTTTATCGGAAGTTCGCCATCTACCTGCAACATGCTCTCAACCGCCATGAGTTGCGCAAAGATCTGCCCTTTCATGTCCGACGCGCCCCGTGCATAGATGTTGTCATCTCGTATGGCGGGGTCAAAAGGCGGTGTCGTCCATTCATGGAGAGGATCACAAGGCTGCACGTCATAATGGCCGTAAACCAGCAAGCAGGGTTTGCCCGGAGCATGGAGCCAATCACCGTAGACGACGGGATTATGGCTGGTCGGCATCAAGGCGACATTCTCCAGACCCATGGCGCGCATTTGTTCAGCAAACCATGTCGCCATCTCCTGCATATCCCCTTTGTTTTCTGAAAAAGTAGATATGCTTGGTATCGCCAATGCCTCTTTAAAGCGGCTCACATAAGATTCTCGGTGTTGTCGAATATGTGCAAAAACAGGATCCAAATTCATAAGAAATACGCCTTTTTTTAATTGCGTCTATAGAAACCCGGAGCCGGGTATGAAAGACGCTTATTGGTTCTATAGGGACAGCATCATGTACTATCTTATTCGTTTGACGATGCGTTCCATCTCTCGGTCTGATTCTCTTTTCTTGATGGATTCGCGTTTATCATAAAAATGTTTGCCCCGGCACAAGGCAATTTCCACCTTAACTTTCCCCCGTTTGAAGTAAACGGTTAGAGGTACCACGGTCATCCCTTTTTCCTGAACTTGCCGGGTTAATTTATTGATTTCACGTCTATTGAGCAAGAGCTTTCTCGGCCGTTCCGGCGTATGGTTGTTGATATTGCCTTGTAAATAGGGGCTCACACGGGAACCGACCAGCCACGCCTCACCTTTGTTCAAATCCACATACGATTCTTTTAGGCTGATGGCGTTATTGACGCGGATAGACTTTACTTCGGTGCCTTGCAATGCGATGCCTGCCTCGAACTTTTCCAATACATGGTATTCGTGGTAGGCCTTTCTATTTTTCGTGACAATCTTAATGCCGCTCATGATTCCCCCAATTCGGTGCTTTGTGTGTCCGCCGTCTCGTCATTTGTTGGGGCATGTAGGTCAGCCGCCATATTGATCTTGACCTCAGCGCGGAGCCGTCCCTCACTCCAAGAGGCGAGCAATGCCGCTTCTTTCACCCGTGACGCAGATTCTTGCCATGATTTGGCGGCGAGCTCCAAGCTCTCCGGCGTATATCCGCGCAATAAACCGGAATAGGCCAATTCTCGTGCTGCATCCAACAAGGTGTCTGCCACTTCAGGGGGCTTGACCGAAGCGTACAAATTGCCCTGCTGATTAAAGCCTTGCACGAGGGGCAAGGTGTTTTTCATGTTGATTGCCAAAGGCAGACTGGAGCTGAACAAGATCCCTTCATTATAGGTCAACAATGTAGGTTCGAGATTGGGCCCGCCCACGAAAGGCACGTGACAAAGCATTTCTTCCGCATTGAGGCGCGGACACAAATCTATTTCATCGGCAGTCTCCGGCGTGGCGGGTATATTTTCGAAAAGGAAAAGCATTCGATCTGTATTCGCTTCAAAGGTGGCTGCCACAAGTGGCACGGGCATTATTTCGTTGGAATCCATGCCGAACCAACCCAAACGAACCCGTGAATCGCTGGTTTGGAGCATGGAAGCAATTAAGGGTTGCAAGGACGTAATTTCTGTCTTGTCTTCGGGCATTCTGTAACTGTGCCACAGCCATTCGGGGAAGATGTTGGTCTCGTAAAACACTTTGGCCAGTCCATCCAATATTTGCGACAAGGGTTTCCCAAAATCCATGGAAACAGAAAAGAGCGTATCAAAAGGAATGGGCAGCGTTTGTCCCGTAGTAGAGGGCAATAACATTTCATATTGCTGTTGGAACGCGTCGGAGAATCCTCCCTGCACCAGAAAACGGATAGACTCTTTTTCAAACTTTAAGGCAAAGGATAAGGCTTCGAAAGGACGGAAAGACTCTTCAAATATTTCCGGTTCCAAGCGGCAGTAAATATCTGCGCCGCCGGACTCTTTGACACGCTCCGCAAGATCCAACTCCGTCAGCGCCTCTGCTTTTTCCAAGGTAAGGGCGCGGATCAATTCGTCTCGTGACATGGAGAGCAGCAACATGCGGCCGCGTACAGCGTAGTAAAGGGAAGCATCAGGGAGATAGTGAAGCTTCAGCCCGCCTGCAGTGTCGGCTTCAACGATAGGCAGCAAGCGCGCGGCTTTTTCGGCGATGCAGCCGACACGGGTCATTTTGGTTACAATCAGGGTATTGTCGAAGTCTTGAAAGTCTTTTCCCGAGACGAGGCAAAGACCGCTATTCAGATTTTTTAAGAGCCACTCGGGCACGGGCAATTCTTGCGCAATACCGTCTATCACGTGTCGCAAGGAGGAAGATTCCCAAAATAAGGGGGCGAGATTACTGTCGATGACATCTTGGCGGCGCTGTACCACATCGTTGATATACACTTGGAAATTAGCATCTTTTCCAATGAAGGACGCCATGGGATGATTGTCTCGGGTTATCCAGATCCCCACAATGACGAGCAGAACAATCAGCGGGACAAGATATTTAGCGACACTGACGCTGTGCCTGTGTAAGAGGCGGCGGCGGCGGTTTGTTCCCCTTTTCATGCTATAAAAACGTAAGGTCTCAGTCATAGTTTTTCTCCGAAAGGCTTAACCGTGTAAATTTGCCGACAGTACCCGAAGGCACAGGGAAAGCCACTTCCATCACTTGGGCGCTTGGCAGAAAAACGACACTGTGCCGCGTTTGCGCGTTCCAAATGCGCTCAAGATTATCGACAGCAGGCTGACCGGCACCGGTTAAGATCTGTTTGAGCGTCTCTACGGAAAGTTCCGGTTGGGCATTGAGCAATTCACGAGCCGTAGCATAGCGCTTGCGTGTGGCGGATGATGCCTGCACATTTTCGGGTAATACTCCCAGCAATACGCCATCCTCAGCTTCGCGAACCGTAACGGTCTCCCCCATCTCTACAATGGCGGCACGGGGATTTTGACCTTCCATACCCGCCACCAACACATGGGTGTTTCGGATATGGTCGATCCTTTGAAGCCTTTCAATGGCATCGGCGTACGACACAGCATATTGAATGATATCGCGCAGGAGAAACTCAAGGGGCGCTTTTTCGGGAAGCTGCCCCACTTCCGGATGAAGCCGCTCTACACAGAGCACCAAGCCCTTTTCATTCATTGCTGTCAGCAGACCGGCATTCCAGGTAAATCCTGCCTGTAGAAAGGCATGACCCTCGTCGGGAAGGACTTTAGTAACAACTCCTTTTTCTTGGAGACGCCAATCCAGATTCCGACCGATGATCAATTCTTCCTTGCCTGCCCGTTTACCAATGACTGCAGCCATGGTGCAAATCGGCGCTGCATAAAGAAGTGCTTTGTCATCGATACTATCGTAAAGAGGCGCATTTTGCAACAACCAAAGCCCGTCAAAAGGCAGGCGTGCTCCCGTCGCCATCCCCTCCATTTCCTGCAGCAATTCCAAGGAGATGTCTTTCAACAAATTGCGTGACCCCATGCCCATGAACGCCAGAGCGAGAACAGGCACATTGACAAAGGAAGGAATGCTTTTCCAAAAGCCGCCTTCGGGCAGCCAAGTGCCCTGAGCAACAGATTGGACAACGCGCTGCTCATAACGCATCTGAATATCAGCGGTAAACAGATTGCCCCGCTGCAATCCCCTGTGCTGAGGACTGCCGCTGAGGGTCACCAAGCTTCCGCCGTCTAAAGTCTCCACCGGCGCTTCTTTAAATGCTTCGACAGGATCAGGTGCCGCTGCGCCACGGGTCATCACAGATTCGAATTGTTCATAGAACCAATCTTCAGTGCCCGGGCCGAAAAAGGTCATGGCCGATTCGTAAGTCAGGTCTGCGTAGAGATGTCTGGGGACAAAATACCCGAGATAATCGTTGCTCAGTCCAACGGACAAATGAGCGCCATAGCCATGATTCAAAGCGATGCTGCGCATCTTAAGCCCCAGCTCCACGCAAGGTTCTCCGGGGAAAAAGGAAATCAATAAATCGTTAATTTCCAGGGATGCAATTAGCACTTCGTCTGGATGAAAAAAGGAAGCCAAGCTCGGCGGCAGTGAAGCCATTTTTTGCGTGTACGACAAGGTAGGCTCCGAAAAACTCAAGCTCTGAGACAGTTCAAAAGCCTGATTCGCCAACGCTCTGCCCATTGCTTCGGTGCGTTCCCATCCGCCCTTGTTTCCTGGAGGTGAAATGGTTTGATTACCTTCCGCACCGTTCAAGAAAAAGGAAACACAGTCAGCGCCTAACAAGCTATCCATTTCATCATAGTAAAACCCGGGATAATCGGCAGAAAAATTGAACTTGTCTCCATCGCCTATGGAGGTAGGATGGGCAGCAAGATTGGATAGAAAGGCTATCGGATTCCCGTCGCTATCCTCAATCATGATGACGCCTAATTGCGGATCTACCGGGCCGCCGCTATAGCGGCGATTAACCGTGATTCCGTCATGGTTTCCCACGGCATAACCCAAGGCGGCGGTACGGCGTTTGGAAAAGGCATTCTTCATGGCTTCCGCAATGCGCACGGCGGTAGTTTCAAGGACATCCGGTATAAAGCGTCCCGATACGAAACGGAAGGGAATGTTGCGGCACATGCCGCCATGACCGTTATGGGTATGGGTGGCGGTCAAGATAATGTTTTCCGGATTGATAAGATCGGCAACCAATTCCTCCACACGCTGACGCAGTTCCGGGTTTACGGCAACCAGATCGAGGCTCACCCAAAAGAGTTGTGTATTGCCGTCGTTCAGATAAAGCGCCCTTGCCCATAGGGGATCATGAACACCGGTAGAATTTTTTCCCATGCGATCCCCATAGCCATTGAGAGGCGTACCGACGGGTGGTGTAATTTCTATTTTTGCGGCGCCGGCTTCAAAAGCTTGAGCCGGCAGGTGCAGCGCTACAGCTCCCGGGACGAAGCAAAGAAGGAAGAGGAGTCTCTTCATTCGATAGGCATGTTTTTTCGTTTTGTTAATTGTAGATAAAACGTTCATAGAGCAGACAATTCCCTGCGGTTTTACCGCATTCAACACGATCGTAGTACATTCAGTAACCGGACTCACTTCCTGCGATGAGACAAGACCTTTTTCAAGGCTGTCACCACTTCGTTAATATGTCGATCGTTCAATTGTGGATGCAGTGGAAGCGAAATAATCCGATTCGATAATGAGGTCGCCACCGGTAAATCCTGCGGTTTTATTTGAAGCGCCTTCGCGTAGTATTCATGGAGATGAAGTCCGTAAAAATGTACGCCCGTCCCAATATTTTCACGCCTCAAATCTTGCACAATTTCATTTCGGTCTCGAGTCAATTTGTCTAAGTTTAATTTAATTATATAGAGATGCCACGCGTGTATGCCATCTTCAACGTTGGGCGGCAATTCTATTTCATCCACATCGGCCAATACGGTGCTGTACATCTCAGCAATCCGCTTGCGGGACGCGGCAAAAGCGGGGAACTTTTTCATTTGCTCGATCCCCAATGCTGCATTAACATTGCCCAAGGCATATTTAAATCCCGGCGTAACAACTTCTGAGGGTGCCGGAACTGCACTGCGCCCGTAGCGGTCCCAGGCCGTCGCCATCATACCATTGGCGGAAAGTTGGCGGATATGTTCTGCTAATTCAGCGTCGTTTAACGTAATAACGCCGCCTTCCATAGTGGTAATGTTTTTCGTGGCATAAAAGCTGAAACAACTCAAGCCCTCTGAACCGATAGGCCGATCTTTGTACCAGGAACCGAAGGCATGGGCGGAGTCTTCAACAATCGGAATAGCGGCAGCGGCAGCAATGCTCCGTATAGCGTCCATATCGCAAGGCATTCCCGCCATATGGACGGGCATGATCGCCTTGGTTTTTTCGTTGATCGCTTCGCGCAACGCTTCAGGATCCATGTTCATACTATGGGGGTCCACATCAACCAAACGGAGTGAAGCGCCCATGTTTACAATGGTGTTGGCGGTGGAAGCCCAGGTAATGGGTGTGGTGATCACCTCATCGCCGGGACCAACATCCAAGGCAGCCAGACATAAATGCAAGGCTGCCGTGCAGGAAGAAACGCCAATAGCATACTTCGCGTGGAGTTCTTCGGACACCATTTTTTCGAATACCCGTATTTGCGGGCCTGAAGTGAGCCAACCACTGCGAAGCGCGTTAATGACGGCACGCTCTTCTTCGGGTCCTAAGTTGGGGCGGCTTAAAGGAATGAACCGAGCCGCTACGGGTTCGCCGCCTTCGTCGACAGGAGTAGCGCGAAGCCGTTTCATACGATCTACATTGAAATAGGCCTCTGCGAAGGGCTGAAGGGTGTCGTCTCGGAGAAAAGCTTGGATCTCTTCAATACCCTTTGAAATTCCTTGCATAGGCGGGGTATCAAGAAGGGCGTTCAATTTCGTAAAACGAACCCGGTAATTACGTAAATCGTCATCATCTTTCGCCAGATCAATTTCTACACCGCCCAGAGCGTCGGAGACGAGCTGCGCCAATTCTTTAATGCGGATATTTTGTGCGTCTGAGCCTACATTAAATATTTTACCGGCAACCAAGTCATCGGAAAAGGATGCCAGGCGCAACAAAACAGAAGCAGCATCGCGAATATGCAAAAAGGGACGCCATTGTGAACCACCACCGCGCACGACAATCCGTTTGTTGCGCATGGCTGCGGCGACCATGTAATTGACGGCCAAATCAAAGCGCATCCGTTTTGAAAAACCGAAAAGCGTCCCCATACGCGCCACGACCGGAGCAAAAGAAGTAGAGGTCATATTGAGCAAGGCTTGTTCCGCCTTGAGTTTGGTTTCTGCAAAGACGGACACAGGATTGGCAGGACTTTCTTCATCCAAGATTTCAAAAACGCCGTTGCCGTAGACGGCGCATGTGGAAGCAAAGATAAAGTCTTTTACATTGGATTGAATGGCTTGACGCGCCAATTCCAAGGTACATTCAACATTGATTTCATGGGCCATTTCAGGATCGAGATCACAGGTGGGATCACTAGACAAGCCTGCCAAATGAATGACGGTGTCCACCCCATCTAATAAGCCGGGATGTTCTTGTAAACGGCGGATATCCCCCTGAATCAGCTGCAAGCGGCCGGAAGCCAATTCTGTCTCAAACATTTTTTCGGGCTCAAGGGACGGAGGTAAAAAACAAAAACGATCCATCACGCGCACTTGGTGCCCCAAAGCGATTGCCTGAGCAACCAGTTCTCCCCCAAGATAACCGCCCCCGCCTGTCACTAAAATATGCATAATATAGAAACGCTCCTTGGGTCGTTGGTTATATCAAAACAGTCTTGCTGATTGTAAAGGGAACCACAAATGCCCCGGCAGATGTGGGGCGGCGCGATAAAGCGCAAAAACACAGCATTGAAACGAATTATAACACTTGCCTATGAGCAATGGATAACATCTTGAATGAGAGATTGTCAGCCGTCAAAATCTTGCATTTATATTTTTGCTTTAATATAATACCTACTTGGTCGTGATTAATTAACGGAAGTGTAATAACGTGAAATTATCAAAGAAAACTGACTACGCCCTGAGAAGCTTGTGTTATCTCGCCGCCGAAGATAGGAAAGAATATATTTCGATACGCGCCCTTTCCGAAGCCAACGATATCCCCTATCGCTTTTTACAACAAATTGTGCTTGATCTGAAACAACACGGGTGGATTATTACGCAGCCGGGCAGAGATGGCGGTTTGCGCCTTGCCCGCCCTGCCGATGCCATTACCGTGGGCGAAGTGGTTCGTGTTTTTGATGGTGTCTTAGCGCCTATAGGCTGTGTGTCCATCACCAATTATGAAGCGTGCAGCCAAGAAACGACCTGCCTATTCCGGCCCCTGTTGTTGGAAGTTCGTAATTACACCGCTGATTTACTGGATCGTACGACCTTACGCGACCTCATTGACAACAAAACCAAAGTGGAGTAACTGAGAAGGAAGAGTCGGGGATGCTATCTAAACTTGATACGGGTTCAGCTTGGGGAAGAATCCTCCCTCTGTCTTTTTTTGCCTTCTTTCTACTTTGTGTGCCCTTGCTCTTTTCCTGTTCGAATCATAATGACCCGTTGCGCATTGATTTGCTCAATGTGTCTTATGACCCCACCCGTGAACTATACCGAGACTATAACGCTTGGTTTGCCCAAGCCTGGCGTAAGGAAACGGGGCAACACGTGGCTATTCGACAATCCCACGGCGGTTCGGGCAAGCAAGCACGGTCGGTGATTGACGGTTTGGAAGCCCACGTGGTAACCCTTGCCTTGGCCTATGATATTGACGGCATTGTGAAAAAGAGCGGTCTTATCGCTTCAGACTGGCAGAACCGTCTACCCTTCAACAGCGCGCCCTATACCTCTACTATTGTGTTTCTTGTGAGAAAGGGAAATCCCAAATCGATCCAAGATTGGGACGACTTGATCCGGGCGGACGTGGAGGTGATCACCGCTAACCCGCTCACTTCGGGCGGCGCACGGTGGGCCTATTTAGCCGCTTGGGGCTATGCCCTCGACCGCGCTTCCGGCGGCAGTTTCCCTGCGCCTTCGCACGCGGGAGAAGCATTAACGGAAACGGAAGCCCAGGCTTATGCCTTTATAAAGCGCCTCTTCCAACAGGTACCCGTATTGGATTCCGGCGCACGGGCGGCAACGACCACTTTTTTGCAGCGAAACATTGGGGACGTGTTGTTGACATGGGAAAATGAAGCGTTTTTGGTCTTAGATCTGGAAATTGCCGACGGGATAGAGCTCGTTGTACCGTCTATGAGCATTCTGACAGAACCCACCGTCGCTTGGGTGGATGCGGTAACCAAGCGGCGGGCTACGGAGACCGTCGCAAAGGCGTATTTAGACTATCTCTATGGGCCGGAAGGTCAGCGAATCATTGCGAATCATTATTTTCGGCCAAGACATCCTGAATATGTGGAAGCAAAGCATTTGGCACACTTTGTAGACGTGAAACTATTTACCTTGGAATCCTGTTTTGGCAGTTGGCAAGAAGCCCATACCCGTCATTTTTCTGAATCGGGATTGTTCTCTTCACTGTTTAGCGCTTCACCATAAGAATTCGGCAAGGAAAAACATAGCATGGCATTACCGATTAAACGGCGTCACTTTCTTCCGGGCTTTGGATTGAGTCTGGGCTATACGATCACCTATCTCAGTCTTCTTGTCTTGCTTCCCCTGTCTATCTTGGGTTTCAAAGCGCTGTCCCTTGAGCTGAGCACCTTTAAGACGGTACTTTTAGATCCCCGCACCCTTGCCGCGTTACGCCTTAGTTTTGCCGCCGCTTTTCTAGCCGCGTCCTTAAACCTTGTCTTCGGTTTTGTGGTTGCGTGGACCCTTGTCCGCTACCCTTTCCCCGGTCATCGCGTTGTGGACGCCTTGGTCGATATCCCCTTTGCCCTTCCTACGGCAGTGTCAGGGATTGCGCTGACAGCGCTCTTCGTACGAACCGGTCTTATCGGCCGCTTCCTGGATATGCTGGGGATACAGGTTGCTTTCGCCCCTGCAGGCGTGGTCGTGGCGCTTACCTTTATCGGACTTCCTTTCGTGGTGCGCACCTTGCAGCCCGCCATAGCCGACCTAGATCCTGAGTATGAAGAGGCGGCACGGAATCTGGGCGCGTCATCCTTCACCCTATTTATTCGCGTAATTTTACCCTCCTTGCGGCCGGCATTGCTGACTGGCTTCACCCTTGCACTGGCGCGGGCGCTGGGCGAATATGGTTCTGTTGTCTTCATTTCCGGCAATCTACCCATGCGCACCGAGATCATTTCTTTGTTGATTATGGGTAAATTGGAACAGTTCGATTATGCCGGTGCCACGGCGTTGGCTGTCATCGCGCTCTGCCTCTCCTTTTTGATGTTGTTGTCTGTTAATCTTCTCCAGTGGCGTCTCAGCCGCAAAACGCAACAGGTAGATTGATATGAGCTCTAATCGTTATCGTTTTCACTGGACCAAATATTGTTGCACCCTCGTGACCCTCGTTTTTCTCTCTGTATTTCTGGTGCTCCCCCTTATCCTTGTATTTATAGAAGCTTTTCGCGGCGGCATCAATAGCTACATCGCCGCCATTACAGAAGCAGACGCCCGTGCCGCTGTACTGCTCACGCTTTTTGTGGCTGCCGTTACAGTGCCGCTCAATACCTTCTTCGGCATCATGGCCGCTTGGGCGCTGACCAAGTTCGATTATCGCGGGAAAAGCCTGCTCCTCACATTGATCGACCTGCCCTTTGTTGTTCCCCCTGTCATTGCGGGACTGATCTTCATTTTGATGCTCGGTTCCAATGGTGTCTTCGGTCCTTGGCTGAAGGCAATGGATATAACCCTTATCTTTGCGCCGCCTGCTATCTTTATTGCCACCTTCTTTATTACCTTCCCCTTCATTGTCCGTGAATTGGTGCCCCTCATGCAGGAACAAGGCAGAGATGAAGAAGAGGCTGCCATTTCCTTGGGAGCCGGCGCGTTGAAAACCTTTTGGCTCATCACACTGCCTAATATCAAGTGGGCGCTGCTCCATGGAATTATCTTATGCAATGCACGAGCCATGGGCGAATTTGGCGCCGTCTCGGTGGTCTCCGGACACATAAGAGGCTCTACCATTACCATGCCCCTTCATATAGAGATTTTATATAACGAATACAACTTCAGCGCTGCCTTCGCTGTTGCGTCGCTCCTCGCCATGCTCGCTTTGGTCACGCTCCTTATCAAAAGCTTACTGGAATGGCGTCTTCAACGGGAGCGGCGCGGATTTGCTCAACATGGTCCAACTCAGGAAGGAACGTTAATGTGAGTATCGAAGTCACGAATATCAGCAAATCCTTTGGCGATTTTAAGGCGCTGGACAATGTGAGTCTCCGTGTTGATACAGGAGAGTTGGTCGCCTTGTTGGGTCCTTCCGGCTCTGGCAAAACGACATTGCTTCGGATTATCGCCGGACTGGATATCCCCGATGACACGCCGGGAGCCAAGGTGATGTTGAGCGAGGAAAATGTAGCCCGCTGCGATCCCGGCAATCGTCGCGTTGGCTTTGTGTTTCAACACTATGCGCTCTTCCGACACATGACCGTATTTGATAACATCGCTTTTGGACTTCACGCCCGGCCGCGCCGTACCCGCCCTTCCAAAGGAGCTATTCGAGAAAAAGTAATGCAGCTGCTGCAACTGATCCAGCTGGAAAATCTGGGGAACCGCTATCCAGCGCAACTCTCCGGAGGACAACGGCAGCGGGTGGCTTTGGCACGCGCCCTTGCTATCGAACCGCGTGTGCTGCTCTTGGATGAACCCTTTGGCGCTTTGGATGCACGGGTGCGGCAGGATCTGCGGCGCTGGCTTCGCCGCCTCCACGAGGAGATTCATGTGACCAGCGTTTTTGTGACCCACGACCAAGAGGAAGCGTTGGAACTAGCAAGCCGTGTAGTCGTGATGAATGAAGGCAAGATTGAACAAATCGGCGCACCCGATGAAGTATTTCACCAGCCTGCCACCGAATTTGTCATGAAGTTTTTAGGGAATGTCAATTTCTTTCACGGCCGTATAGAATCGGGAAAGGCGATTTTTGGAGGCTGGCAATTACATACCACTTCCCTGACTTGCGAAGACGGTTCGCCGGCACGCCTATTTGTGCGGCCCCATGATTTAGAAATCGTGAAAGAGTCTCACGGTGCATCGACGGCTCTTGCCTGCGTGCGGCGCATCCAATCTGCAGGCCCGCACGTGAAAGTAGAACTGGAATTGGATACGGGTGAATCTGTGTTGGTGGAACTATCCCATGAACGATACAGACAACTTCGCCCTAAGCCGGGCGAACAGGTTTTCATCAACCTGCGCAATGCTCGGATCTTTACAGAAGATTACATGATCTGAAACTACTTATGCGTGGACTTGTCGAGCAGTTGTAAGAACTCCTGCCGTGTGATGGCGTCATCATGAAAACTGCCCAAAACCGAGGAGGTGGTCATGATTGAATTTTGTTTTTCAACCCCACGCATCATGGTACAAAGATGTCTACATTCCAATACAACGCCGACACCCTCAGCCTGGGTATGATCCATAATGGCTCGGGCAATTTGCGCAGTAAGTCGTTCTTGGATTTGAAGACGGCGTGCGTAATAATCCACGATTCGCGCGATTTTGCTCAGTCCGATGACCTTTTTCTGTGCGATATAACCTACATGGGCATAGCCGAAAAAAGGAAGCATATGATGTTCGCAGAGGCTATAGAGTTCTATATCCCGCATGATAATCATGTTATTGGATTCAGCCTGAAAAATAGCATTGTTGATGATGGTGTCAAGGTCTTGATAATAGCCGCGCGTTAAAAATTGCAGTGCCTTGGCATAACGCTCGGGTGTTTTCACCAGACCTTCCCGCTCCGGGTCCTCACCAATCTCTAAGAGAAGTTCCCGTATCAACGAACTGACACGTTCAATATTCATATGCTCAACCTTTCGTGTAAAGTTTTTGTAAACGGCGTATCCCGTTCCAAGCTTTCCAATTGTTCTTTTGTAATTAAGGTTTTCAACGTAAGGGCTGTACCCGGTATGACCAGATCAGCATTGAGTTCCAACAGTCCTGCTGCAAGAAAAGGGCGCTGCAGGATATCGGGATCCGGCAATTGCAATTCAGGGTCGTCTATAACCAAATCGCCGCACAAGAGTATATCCAAATCAACAGGCCGCGCCGCATAGCTGTCTCCGCTTCGTTGCCGCCCCAACGCGGCCTCAATAGGACGCAACACTTCAAACTTCAACCCCTTGGGATCACCGTCATAGAGGATAGAGACGACACCATTCAGATAATCGGGCTGTTCAGGCCGTCCTATGGCGGCGGTTCGGTAAAAACCGGAGAGTGCACGAATCGGAAACAGCTTATGTAATTGCAGCAGTGCTTCCAAAATATTTTCTTCCGGCCGAATATTGCCGGCTGCAGAAATATAACAATCCCGCATGATTCGCTTTCGCTCTAATCGGCTTTTGACCGTTTTCTCGTGATTTCAGCGCCCACACTTCGGGCAAAACGCAAAGCACCGGGTTTATCTATGGTTACCGTGACTTGTTCCACACCCTGCGTAGCTAAGCAAAGCTTCGCTACGTCTCCCGCGAGTTTTTCGACCAAGAAACACGATGAACTTTGTACAAGATCAAGAACATTGGTCTTTACCTGTTTGTAATCGACGGTATCTTCAATGGAATCACTCTCTTCCGCCTTGGTCATGTCGGTGTAGAGAATGATATTAATCAAGACCTCTTGCAGCTTTTCCCGTTCTTCGGGAAAAATGCCCAGTATACAACGCGCGTTTAAGTCCCGTATATAAATCCGATCCCAAGATGATTCATTCATACATGCGCCCTCTCAAATGTCTTCCTCCATCAACAAACAGAGTTTGTCCCGTTACAAAATCAGATTCAAGCAAATAAAGCACTGCCCGTACAATATCGTCTGCACTGCCCACGCGGTTGAGGGGATTGCTTGATTTAAGTTGTTCCAGATAAGATTCATCCTGTCCGGCAGGCGGTAAGATTAACCCGGGTGCAACGGCATTCACACGAAGGAGCGGAGCAAACTCGACTGCCATCATTTTGGTAAGACTATGCAATGCTTTTTTGCTCATATGGTAAGGGACATGGTTAAAATCATAATCCATAACCCGCGTATCAATCATGTTAATGATGGAGCCGGACAATCCTTGTGCAGCAAAAGCCTGTCCCAGCAACAGGGGCGCAATCACATGGACAGCCATATTTTCTGCGACTGCTTTTTCCGTGCTTTCCATGAAAGTCATTTCATGGAATATGGAAGCGTTGTTGATCAGGATATGGATCGCGCCAAACTGAGTGAAAGCCCTGTCCATAAGCGCTTTCGCCCCATCACCATTGGAAAGATCCCCTTGGACGACGGCAGCTTTTCCGCCCGCCGCGATAAGGCGCTGTGCCAATTCCTCAGCCGCTTTTTCGCCGTGATTATAGTGGATGAGTACGCGGACGCCCTGTTTTGCCAAAGCGATACTCATCGCCGCGCCCAGCCTCTTCCCCGCGCCTGTTATCAGTGCGGTTTTTCCTGCTAATCTTTCCGTTGCCATATTGATGCCCGTTTTATAAAGAATCGACCTCAAGCCGGTCCATGAGTTCTAGATTCTTTGCAGCAGCCTCATTTTCCGGATCCACTTCGAGAACGCGTTCATAATAATGTCTTGCTTGAGTATAACGCTCCATAGCAAGACAAGCATTCCCCAGTTCTATTAAAAAAGCAGAATTATCGGGGTCTTCTTGCGATAAGACTTCCCATTCCTGCAGTGCTTGCCCGCTTTCCCCCAGCGCTTCCCACGCCCGCGCCAGATTCACCCGTGCACGGGTGAAGTGTGGGTAACGCTGCAACACTTGTTGATAATAATCGATAGCTTTTTGGTAGTCCCCTTGCACGGCGTAGTGATAACCCAGCCCATTCAACAGATCGGCATTCTCCGGATCAAGGGCGATCCCTTCGGTGTAGACACGGACGCTTTCCTCAAATTGTCCCAACTGCGTCAACAAGATGGCGAGATTATCCCGTGCCAGACTATACTTCGGCGACAACGCTAAGGCGCGGTTGAAGAGTTCCAGTGCCGCTTCTGTATCCCCTTCTTCTTGATACAACAAGGCAAGATTATTGAGTGCGCGCAGGTCTTTGGGCTTCCATTTCAAAACCTCCTTATATTGGAGAATCGCTTCGTCTTGGCGCCCGGCCGCGTTAAGATGGACGGCAAGGTTATAAAGGAATTCCGGATTATTTTTCACGTGTTGAAGGGCGGTTTTAAAGATCTGAACAGCGCCCTCATGATCCCCTTGCCGCCCGAGCAGATCCCCCATATTGCTCCATGCCAGCACGAAATCCGGATTTGCCGCCACAGCAGCCTGATACGACGCCAGCGCGCCGGAAGTGTCTCCTTCTTGTTCCAAGAGTATACCGAGATCATTGTGAGCGCGGCAGTCTTGCGGATTCAAGCGCAAGGCTTCTTCATACGCTTCCCGTGCTTCTTCCATACGACCGTCCGCCATCAACACGCCGCCAATATTGAAATACAGGTCTTCCTGATAGACAAGTGATTGTTCGCCGCTGCCCAAGGCGGCGTGCAGCAATTTTTCCGCGAGCTTATACTCTTTTTTTTGTTCCATCCCATAGCCGATGCGGAAAGGCATATAGAGCGCGTACTTTTCTTGGAGCAATTGTTCCGCTTCCGGTTTTGCCTTTTCAACTTCCCCGCTGCGCAGCCATGATTCAGCGCGCGCATAATGCCACCGTGCCTTATCAGGCTGATAATCAACAAAATTCACGGACGATAAAAGATAAAATGCCGCAAACAGCACTGCAAGTGTGGCGAAGGAGAGAAATTTCTTTTCCAGAAGGAGCTGCCACAATCGGTACAGACCGTATGCACCGATCAGAAAGAGGAAAGGATAGAGCGGGTGTCGGGCGCGCGCATTTACAAAGAAAGGAAAGAAGGAAATCCAATAAACGGCGATCAGTCCGTAGACCAATGCGAGCAGAGACCATCTTGACGATCCGCTTCCGTGCTGCTGCCAAGGTAATGCCTTCTTGAATCCATCTCGGATGAGCAAAATCGATCCAAACAAAAACAGTGCCAGCACATGGGGGAAGCCCGGCAAATATTTTAAAGGCCCGTAGTAATACTTTTCATATTGGACTACCTTATTCTCGGTGATTTCCCAAGGCGACCAAAATAAGAGCGCCTTTTTCAAAGTCAAGCGCAGCGCAGCGCCCGGATTCTCTTTGATCCAAGCAAGGGCTTTACGTGCAAAGATATAAGAGGCTTCCGAATGTGTTAGCCGAGGATTACCCACTTCCCTGCCCAGCCCCTGCACCATACGATCATACTCCCACACCGAGAACTGGCCGCTGCCTTCGAGTTTTTGCAGATAAGGCGACCATGAGGTATAGCCATCAGCATCTTCGTTGTAGCCAATGTGAAGATTTTCGCCGAAATAGGTGGAGATCGGCACAAATTCGCCGGAAACCATATAGTTGCGCACGGTTACAGGAGCAATAACAAGGGCTGTAATCCCGGCAAGAGCAAGCCACGCCGCGGCGACAGCTTTGAGCTGTTTATGACGCCGGCCGACCCACAAGAGCCAGGCGGCCATAAAGGGTCCATAGAGGAGGATATTGGGGCGCATCAAGGCATAACAGCCAGTGAGCACGGCGACAAAAAGAATCCATTTCACAGAGAAATCTTTTTGCCAGCGATGGAGAAGCAAAAAAAGACAAGGAAGCAAAAAAACGAAAATAGCAGGGTCGTTTACTTCGCCTTCGTAAAAAATACCGCCCCAATAAACCGCCATGAGGGCGCTCGTAAAAAGGGCAACGCCTTGTCCGAAGATAAGGGAGGCAAAACGAAACATAAGCACGATGGCGGATAAGCCCAAGATGATGTTAAAGATACGGGGCGCCAAATAACTTCCGTTGCTGACATAATAAATGGCGGCGAGGAGATAGGTGTAGGCAGGCGGCCGATAGTAAGGCGTGGTGATAATCTTTGGGTCATTCCGTCCCGGCGGCAGTGTCCAATCCCCTGAAAGGATAGCACGGGCGTGATAATCCTGCACTGACATGTCCTGACGGAGCTCAACAAAATCAGGAGCATGCACGACATTATAGAGATACCAGAGACGCAACAAAAGAGCAATAAAAAAGATCAGAACCAACCAAAGCCTATAGCTGTGATTATTGGGTTTAGGGAGTTTCACAATGAAACCCTTTCTCTACTGGAACGCTCTTTGAAAAAGACCATGTCGGTGATCACTTATCGCTTCGTCTGATCCATCCGCTGTTGGGGGAATCGCTGTATTGATTGAGTTCATCCGACTTCTATTTGATTGTTAAGAAAGGCGGTTCAACACAAAGTGGGTAAGCCCTTCCAGAGATTGCCGGTATAGGGAGCTGGGAAGCACAGAGATTGATTGAAGCGCTTTTTCTATATAGCCTTCGGCTTCTTCGCGAACAAAAGCCGCCACTTCCAATGCGTCAACCTGTTTCTTGATCCATTCACAATCGTCGTCGTCCAACTCTTGACCTTTCAGTGCTTGCAGTCGGTCACGCTCTTCGTTATCCATACGTTGCCGCATCACAACCAGAGGAAGGGTCTGTTTGCCCTCCGCCACATCGCCGCATTCCGGCTTGCCCAGGGCGGCGGCAGTTTGTGTCAGATCCAACAAATCATCGATGAGTTGGAAAGCGATGCCCAAATCAATACCGAATTGGTAGAGTGTATCAACCTTTTCTTTGTCGAAAAGGTACGCAGGCCCGGCACAGACAGCGGCAAACAAACTAGCGGTTTTCGTATCGGCCAAGGTAATACAGTCGCTTTTATCGGTCTCTTGCGGGTTCCGGTCAAAGAAACGTAATTCGCCGCCTGCCATGCGCCGCATGGCATACAAGGCGCCCTTCAAAAGATCGGGGCATTCATATTCCAATAAGATTTCGAAAGAACGGGCGACCAGATAATCGCCTCCCAAAATGGCAGCGTGTTCATTCCACAATTCATTGAGAGACGAACTGCCGCGACGGAGCGACGCGTGGTCGACCACGTCGTCATGGGCGAGGGACGCCATATGAATCGCTTCATAAGCGGCTGCGAGACGAACGAGCCCACTTTGATCCTCCTCTCCCAGCGCACCGGCGCTGAGCAGGCACAATGCGGGCCGCAGCAATTTGCCTTCAAAGTGTTGCCCCTGTCCCATACTGGCCAAACCGCCGACTAAAGAGAGGACTTCCGACCACAAAGCGGCCACGGTAAACCGAACCTCTTTCATGGCGGGCGCAATGGGCGCATACACGTCTGTTAAAGAGCTATTGTTCATAAGTCGAAAATTGTACCATACATTGTTTTTAAGACCAAATAGGCCTTGTTAATTATCCCTTTATTTTCGGGTTCACATCCCTAATCCGCCGTCCACGGGAATGACAGTACCCGTAATATATGCGGCTTGGTCAGAGGCAAGAAAGGCAACGAGCGGCGCGATATCTTCGGGCAGTCCGCTGCGATTCAAAGGAATACGTTTCAGAGCTTCTTCGCGCATGGCAGGCGTCATGGCGGCAGTCATATCGGTTTCCACAAAACCAGGCGCAACAAGATTGACCGTGATATGGCGCGGCGCCAATTCTCGCGCGCACGCTTTGGTAAAGCCGACCAAGCCCGCTTTCGCAGCGGCGTAATTGCATTGTCCGGCTTGTCCGTGCAAGCCTACGACGGAACCGATATTGATGATACGCCCAAAGCGCTGCCGAATCATAACACGCGATACAGCTCGGGTCAAATAAAAGACGCCATCCAGGTTGGTTTGCATCACCGTGCGCCATTGCTCATCGGTCATGCGCATCAACAGGCCGTCATGGGTGACGCCGGCGTTGTTGACCAGAATGTGAAGGGCTCCGAAATGCGCTGTCACCGACTTCACCAAGGCCGAGGCGGCATCAGGATTGCTGATGTCTGCTGCGAGCCCCAAACAAGTGTCGCTGATTGTCTCGGCCGCTTCCTGCGCACGAGACGCATCCCTTCCGCACAAGGCTACTTGCGCGCCTTCTTTGGCGAAATAGGCGGCGCAGGCAAGGCCGATGCCGCGGGTGCCGCCGGTGATCAATACAACCTTATCTTGAAACAGCTTCACGGCTCAGTCCCCCTCCCGTGCCGCGAAATTGCGGCACTGTTCCGGCGTTGCTCCACCGCAGACGACGGGCCCGTCCGGCGTACGTTTCGCCAAGCCCTGCAACACCGTGCCGGGACCTGCTTCTACGGCGCTGCGCTTTCCAAGCTGTTCCATGACCCGAGTCCATTGCACGGGACGGTAGAGCTGCGCCGCAAGGAGACTGCGTATCGCCTCAGGATCTGTTTCCCATTCTCCCGAGACGGAAGAAAGAAAGGGACGCTTCGGCGGCAAGATCGGAAAGGCTTTAAGAAAGGCCGCCAGTTGATCGGCAGCAGGTTTCATAAACTTCGAATGGAAAGGTCCTGATACGGACAAAGGAAGCAGTCGTTTCGCGCCGCCTTCTTTCAGGCGCCGGGCTGCTTCTTTCAAGGCGTCCCCTGTCCCGGAGATAATGGTTTGGAAACTTCCGTTGTAATTGGCGACCTGTACGTCGTCGGGTAAGAGGGCTTCAATATCGGCCGGCGCCAATCCGAGCACAGCCGTCATGCCCCCTTCGGGCACATCTGTTGACATCAAGCGCGCCCGCTCCACGACAAAGACCAAGGCGTCGGCAAAATCGATGGCTCCCGCTGCGACCAAGGCGGAAATCTCGCCGAGGCTATGGCCGGCGCAGGCGGCGGGTTCCACACCCAAGTGCTGCAAATAGGCAGCGACTGCCACTTCCACACAGACCAAGGCGGGCTGGGCGACGCGTGTATCGTGCAGCGCCTCTTGCGTGCCTTCCATGATCAGGTGATACAGTTCATTACTGAGGATGTTTTGGGCAATATCAAAAAGGGCATGGCTTTCCGGGCAGGTATCTTGAAAAAGTGCGGCGGCGCCGGCTTGTTGGCTGCCTTGACCGGGGAATAAAAATGCGGGCATTATGTGGAGTTCCTCCCTGACCGGTACCACTACAGGGGAAGGGCATCCGTCCCTGTCGGTAAAGGCGTGTTTTCGCTGGCGTCTGAAGGGGTGATGCCATTGACCGATGAATTTCCATTGCCGTTGCTTGCGCGCAGGCTTTGAATATTCTCATGTATGTGACCGATCAGGTCGGTTTCGATGGCGGCGCGGGCGCCAATGATGGCGTTCTCCACGGCTTTGGACGCACAGGAACCGTGCAAAATCACGACCATCCCATCCACGCCGAGCAAGGGCGCGCCGGGATATTCGTTGGGATCCATCTTTTGCTTCATTTGGAGCAGCGCTTTGCGTGCGAGTACGGCGCCGAGTTTACTCATGGAGGTGCTCTCGAAAGTCTCGCGGATCAGCTGGCTCATGAAGGAGGCGATTGCCTCAGTAGTTTTCAAGAAAAGGTTTCCGATGAAACCATCACAGACGACGACATCGGCTTTGCCCTCGGTCATGGCGCGGGGCTCCACATTGCCGACGAAATTGAGATGGGTAGATTTGGACAAGGTAGCGTGGGCTTCCCGTGCGATACACCCGCCTTTTTGGTTTTCTTCGCCAATATTCAAAAGGGCGACCCGCGGATTATCAACGCCCAGCCCATAGCGGGAGTAGGCGACACCCATCTCTGCGAATTGACACAATTGACGGGCGGAACAATCCACATTGGCGCCGAGATCGAGCAAAACGACGCGGCCTTGCAAGGTGGGCAGCATTTGCGTGATGGCGGGCCGAGACACACCGGGGATGGGACCGAGAATCGTACGCGCTGCCACCATGACCGCGCCTGTGTTGCCGGCGCTGATCACAGCGTCTGCCTCCCCTTGCTTCACCATACGCATGGCGACTAAGAGGGACGATTGCTTTTTATGGCGCACCGCCATGACGGGTTGTTCGTGTGATAAAATCGTTTCGGGAGCATGGCGCACTTCGATGGCGCCCATCTTGGAATAGGCAGACAGCTTCTCGCGAAGCAAGGTCTCATCGCCAACCAAGATGATTTCCACATCCGATTGTAAACTGGCCTGTACGGCGCCTTCGATTTCAACATCCGGCGCGGCGTCAGTGCCCATGGTGTCCACGGCTATGCGCACGATATCACTTCCCCGGAGACGGTGTGACGCAGATGCGGGTGTACCCGCTCATAAGGCTCACGAACCGTCTCGAATTGAAGGTTAATCATTTTCCGGTTTGACGACAACGCGGCCTTTGTAAAAGCCGGTCTTCAGGCACACGCGGTGCGGGAGCTTGGCTTCGCCGGAGTCGGGGCATTCAATGACATTCGGCGCAGTGAGTCCGTGATGAGAACGGCGCATACGTTTTTTCGTGCTTCCGGTACGTCTTTTTGGTACTGGCATGGTAACTTATTCCTTTTTGTTGTTCGGGTCGAATTCCGGGAAAAGTTGTGCAAGTTTAGCAAGGCCGGAATTGCCGGGTTGTTCTGGTTCCTGTACGCTTTGACAGGTGCAAGAGCTAAGGTTCAAATTTTCTCCGCAGCGCGGGCACAAGCCCTGACAGGTTTCGTTGCAGATTATACGTGTCGGCTGGGCAAGGACCAGCTCTTCCCACATATAGGGTGCTACATCAATTTCCGTCAGATCCGCAACGGTCGGCGGATTGTCGGCATGCACAGACGCTGTAAGTTCATGATCGTCCGAGCTGTGTCCCAGCTCCCGGTACACACCGGAAGTATCCTTGGTAAAGACCCAAGAGACCGGCACTTTCACCAGTTGTTTCGCCGGCGCTAAGCACCGGTAACAGGCTTCTGCGAAGACACCGTTGACGGTGCCGCGAAACAAATAGTTGTCATCGAGCGGCACAAACTGCCCCGATATCGATACTTCATCGATCGGCAGGGTACTGGTGGAGCCGGGTTGAATCTCCGAGACAAGCGCACGCGCATCCAATGTATAGCCTGTTTCTTCTATGGAGGAAACAGGAATCCTAAAGGTATTCATGCATCCATATCTTTCTACGGAAGCGTGACGCTGCCGGTTAGTGTATCAAAAACACAGTAAAGACTTCAATATACAAACGCCTTATCCGAAGTAAACACTGACAAAGGGGATAAAAATTCTTTTGCCCTGTTTTTAGGCATAAAGGCTTGGGTACTGAAAATTCATGTTGTATAGTATTTTTTGATATGGTATTCTATACTAAAAGGGATGGCAGATGGGAACGGCCTGTCAAATCAGGCGCCTATGCGCAGCGTTCCATCACAACTGATCGCCCGTCCCCTGCTACAATCTCAATGTGTTTAAGCCATGAACATGAGGAACCGCAGCCATGATTTTTTTGGATAAGGTCAAACGAAGACTGGGGCCCGGTGTCGTCTTTTACTGCGACACCTTCCAAGTAGACGCGGGATCGAGCACCGCCTTATGGGGACCCAGCGGCTGCGGCAAATCGACTATGCTCAATCTCATCTCCGGATTATTGAAGCCCGATTCGGGTATCGTCCGCGTTGACGGGCAGGAAATCCAACATTTATCAGAAAGCAAATTGGACGCTTTCCGCGCCGAGCGTATGGGCTTTGTCTTTCAAACTTTCAACTTACTCGCGCCCTTTAATGTGCTCAACAATGTGGTGCTCGGCATGCGCTTTGCCGATGTCCTTCCCCAAAAAGAATGGAAGGACCGCGCTCATGCCATGTTGGAGCGCGTGGGACTGTCCCACCGCCTCAACAGCAAACCCAACACCCTCAGCGTAGGCGAGCGCCAACGGGTCGCCATTGCACGCGCCTTGGTCAACACGCCTAAAATCATCGTTGCTGATGAGCCCACGGGCAGCCTCGACCCGAAAGCGGCGGATTCGGTCATGACCCTGCTGCTGGAATTATGCGCCCAAGAAAAGGTCACCCTCTTGCTCGTGACCCATGATAAGGGTATCGCCGACCGACTCCCCCATATCTTCGACTGTTCGGCTTTGGTACAGGAGGATCCCTCATGAGTCTTTGGCATATTGCATGGAGTTATCTCTGGAACCGGAAATTCACCACCGTCCTCACCATTCTATCGGTCGCGCTCGGCGTGGGACTCATCTCCGCCATCCTCACGCTGCGCGACGAAACGCAGCGCCGTTTTGAAGAGGAAGGGCAAGCCTTTGACCTCGTCATTGGCGCAAAGGGCAATCCGCTGCAGCTCGTCTTGAGCACGGTCTACTTTCTCGACGCGCCCACAGGCAACGTGGATTGGGCGCTCTATGAGGCGTTGAAAGATCATGACGACGTGACCGCCCTCTTCCCCGTCGGCATGGGCGATACCTACGCCGGATTTCGCATTGTTGGCGTCACCCCCGAGCTGATGGACTTTGAGCCCGGCGGACGTACCCCCTACGCCCTCGCCGAAGGCAGCCATTTCACAAAACCCTTCGAAGCGGTCATCGGCGCGAACGTGGCGGAAACGACCAACTTGAAGCTGGGCGACAGCTTTGTAGGCACCCACGGCATGGTGGCATCGCCCTATGCCGAGGTACACGAACATCATCCCTACACTGTGGTGGGCATCCTGCAGCGTTCGGGATCACCCAACGACCGCGCCATCTTCTGCGATCTCCAATCGGTGTGGGATGTACACAGCCACGGCGATGAAGAGGAGCACGACGCAGCAGCTGCGGCGGCGACGGAAGACGAAGCGGATGACCATCATCATCATGACAAGGAAATCACGGCGCTCTTGGTCAAACTCGAATCGCCCGCCATCCGTTTCGAGTTCAAGGACATGATCAACCGCCGCTCCAACGCCATGGCCGCCATACCCATTCAGGAAATCCAAAAACTCTATGAACAGCTCTTGGGTACGGCGAAATTGGTATTGCTCGCCATTGGCTACCTCGTCGTCGCCATCTCCGCCCTGTCCATACTCATCGGTCTCTATATGGCGATTTTGCAGCGCAAACGAGACCTTGCTATCATGCGTGCACTCGGCGCGGCGCGCGGCGAGATCTTCGGCGCTGTCATCATCGAGGCGTTCTGGGTCACCTTGCTCGGCATCCTCGTGGGCTGGCTCCTCGGCAGCAGCGTGTGCATGGTCTTGAATCGCTATCTCGTCGTGAAGATTGGTTTCCACGTGCCGCCCGTATCCCTGAGCGCCGATCTCGTCGCCGCATACTCTGCGGTGCTGCTCATGGGCTTGGTGGCGGGCATCCTGCCGGCGTGGCAGGCATACCGCACCAATGTGGCCCGTGACCTGGCAGAATTATAAGGAATTGTTTCTTCGGCGGAGCCGCCGCACAGCCTAAAACGTGGTGCTTGCAACGGGGCGGCTTCGCATATCCCATACCCTAAACCTCAACGAATATCAAAACAACATTTAAGGGAATACATGTATGCGCAAACGTTCTAAACGGGATTTATTGACGCTCCTCGGTCTCGTCATCATTGTGGTATCCATCATCAGCGTGAACGGATATTTACGCCGCGCCGGCTTGCGCGAACACTTCGAGAAGATGCGTGCCGCCCTCGAACAAAAACACCGCAGCGAAGGGGTCAAACTCATCGACTGGACCGAGCTGCATGCCGTCGTCGGCAATCGCCGCACAGGCGCGACCTTTCCCGAATCCCTCAAAGAAAAAGACGGGCGCCTGGTCAATATCGTCGGTTTCATGAACGCCATCGATCAGTTCCGCAACGTCACCGAATTCATGCTGCTGCCCGTGCCCATCACCTGTTTCTTTTGTGATGTGCCGCCTATGCGCGACATCATCGAGGTCAAGCTGCAGCAACCTGCCAACATGATTAATGAACCGGTGTTGGTGGGCGGCAGGCTGCGCATCCACGAAGGGCCCAAACCCCTCTTCTTCTACACCATTGAAGACGCCAAATGGAATGAAGCCGTCTCCGATGAAGAGAGTACCGATAAGGTCATCGAACAGGAACACAAGCTCCATCTCATCGACGGCTTTAAAGAACTGCGCGGTGAATCGCCGCTCCTTGATCTTGACGATGAGGAAGAGTTGCTGCCCGGCTACGAAATTAACCTGCAGACAACGGCGCCCGAAAGTACCGAAGAATAAGCGCGCTCTGCGGCAAGAGTCTCCGTCGTTAATCCATATAGCCCAAGCGGCGCAGCTGTTCTCGTGTCTCCTCGTCGATGGTGACCTCCTGCCCCACGCCACGGCGTGCGCGGAGGTTCGCCTTATACTGCGTCTCCAACAAGGACTGCATGCGCCTGACGGTGTCGGCTTCCGACGCCGCCAAATTCGCTGATTCCACGGGATCCGATCGCCATGCATAGAGCTGTGCGCTGCCGTCGCCATGGTCGACGATCAGCTTTCGATCGCCGTCGATCACCGATTCCAAATCCGTGTTCCATTCCTCGGTCATACCCCGCGTTTTCGCGTAGAGCGGGCGCGGGCTATCGTCAAAGAGCGTCCTGCCCTGCCACGTATCCGACGCTTCCGTCCCCAAGAGCAGGCTCAGACTGGGCAGCACATCGATGAGCTGCACAGGATGGGTGTATACGCCCTTGGGCACAGCAGGACCAAAGAGCAGCAAAGGAACGTGCAGTTCGCATTCATAGAGGGAAAGACCGTGCCCCAGCAGATCATGATCCCAGAAATGTTCCCCATGATCGGCGAGAATCACAAAGAGCGTTTCCGGCGCTTGGCTGCGCACAGCCGTGACCAAACGGCGCAGCTGGTCATCGGTATAGCGGATGCACGCATCATAGAGACAGCGCACCGCCTCACGGCCCGCTTCCGACAATGGCGCCATGGGCAGCCTTTCGAGCTGACCGGTCTTGTATTTGCAATGGGCCATGAGATAGTCCAAAAAATCTTCCACGACCGCTGTTTCATCCGCCTCTAAGGCGTCCCGATCATAGCCCATCATACTTCTGTATTCCGGCGGCGGATTATAGGGCAGATGGGGATCCATATAGTGGGCGTACAAGAAAAAGGAGCCCTTCACTTTCGCCAGCTCTTCCAGCGCCCAATCGCTCACCACGCTGCCCGTATCATCCACAGAAACGCGGTACACGTCAAAACCGCGGTCAAAGCCGAATTCCGGCAAGAGATTGCCGTTCGTTTGGATGCCGATGGTCCCATAGCCCCACGCCTTCATGACCGCCGCCATGGGCGTCAGCTCGGGCGATAAGGCGGCCAAGGCAGGCGAACCCTCCGGCGGCAGCGTGTCGTAGATCACCTGATGGCTGTCCACGTAGAGGGAGGTGAAGAGCGAGCTCATAGACGGTCGGGTCCACGTGCAATTGCTCATAGCTTCGCTGAAAAAGGCGCTCTCCCCCAGGAGCTCATCCAGGAAGGGGGTCAACGCCACGCCGTTACGCTGCGCGCCCACGCGGTCGAAGCGGAAAGCGTCCATTACGATAAGCACCACGTTCACGTCCGGCGCAACCACGGACCCCACGCCCGTTTTCGCTGCAGGCACATAGAACAGCCACAGCCCACCGATCAAGAGCGCCGCCGCCAAGAACGCCAAAACCAACAACACGCCGACCGGCTTCACGCCCGACGCCGAAGAAAAAGAAGTACTGGAGGATGAAGAAGAAGTAGTCATTGAAGCAAGTTGAAATCCTAAACAAAGCCGCTCTTTATAGATATCGACAATTTTATATGTCTTGACAGTTACGAAAAAGGGCTGGGGAACAAATAGCACTGCCCCATCCGAAAATCATGAGATAGACAAATTACGACGCTCTTTTATTTGTATACGTTGAATTAATGTAAAAGAAAGTGCAGCAGAATTCAAATTTCTTCTACCGCTTGATCTTTCTGGTTGCAATTCAATTCTGTCTCCAAAAAGTTATTTAACAAAAAATCAGCCAAGGTGGAAGCTAGGACTTTTGCCCCTTCCGGAGAAAAATGACCTTCGTGAATATAAAATAAATTCTCCCGATGGGGCTGCGCCATAAAGGCCGACGTAATATCCACATAGGGAATACCGAATTCAGCAAATAATTCTTGGGTAAGCCTGACATCCTTATTCATTTCATAGGGCGTATTCGGATGGTCCTTATTCGAGGTTTCCCAAAATTCAGGCGTTAAAGAAATATTCATACCATGCACAAAAGCAACCAAGGGAATACCATAGGCTTGGCAGTCTTCTTGAATACCACGGATACTGTTGGCATACAACGCCCACGCTTCCTCCAACTCAGGATACCAATCCCGAAGGCACGGTTCCAAAAGCGGATCGCGATCCACCGCCGGAACCGGCATTTTACAATCTGCAAAAGGCAGAAACCGCAAATCAGCCAGTACATCGGAAACAAAGCCTCGTCTCTTCGTTACTTGACACCATTTCCTATAGATTAATGAGTACCGCCAAACCAAACGATCCAAAAGAAAGGGCAATCTGTCATAATTTCTAAAACTCATCCCTTGTCGCATCATTTCTCGATTAAAACAAGGCAGGAAGCGATTGATTTCAAGATAATCGCCTTCAATGTCGTTGGCAGGAAAGAGCTGAAGCACAACCAAGTCAGGGTCAAGGGAAAAACCAACTTTTTGCAACAACAACCGTTCTTGCCATGGCGCATAGGCGCCAATACCGCAATTGATTACATGCACTTCTTTGTTGCAATTATTAACGCGAAGCAGGCGTTCCAGTTCTCTTTGAAATGTGTCTTCTTCCTGTAAGGCTTGTCCCATAGTAAAAGAATCACCTAGCGTCACAATCCTATACTCATTCTCTTTTTTCTCTCCATTTTCACGGTCACGAATCCCCAGAGAGGAACTTGTCATATTCCACCTTACAATGTTACCGGAATTGTCTGTATATATACCCTCAAATGATCCTCTAGGTCGCAAGCGAAAGAGCAGTTCAGGATCATATTCAAACCACCCGAGTTCCGGGGAAACAAATAAAAAAGCACCAACCTCAAAGACTAGGAAGGGCAAGGCTACAAAAAGACCAAGGAGAAGGTATTTTTTCACAATAAATTTCAAGGACAGAGATTGAAGCACACGTGCATATAAAAATAATAAGACACCATAACCACCGTAAAAGAGAGATGTACTGCGAAAGCAGCAAGAAAACATCAAGGCAATAGAAACAATATACACAATCATGTTCATCCCGTTGAAAAGAACGGGGTATTCGGAAGTCCGAACAACGAGCACTTCTTTTTTTCTATAGACAAGCCATAGCGCAAAACACCACAGGACTAAGAGAATATAGCCCTGCGCCGCCGGCGTAACAGCAACTCGACTAGAAAGCAAAAGCCAAAGCAATATCCAAGCAACAAGAAGCACCGTATAATGCAAAAGCACAGACACTGATGAAAACAACACCACTACAAGCACAACGAAAATATACTTCGAAGATGGCAGCAAATAATACGTAGACAAGAGTAGAAAAGAGGATAAGAGGAGTCGGAGAATCATTGATCGCAAAAGAATGATATATGGCTTAAAGAAAATATTCATATAAACCCCTCACGGCTGATACGAAACGATGAAGGTCACTTGTTCCTTAGGATTTTTGTCAATTGAACTTATAGCAAATCAATTGTGATAACCGCACAGTTTACAAATATCCCAAAGCGCGCAATTGATCTTGCAACTGTTCATCGTCGGGCAAATCAGCCGTGGCTTCAACAGTTTCTGCCAAGGTCAAGCGAAAACCGCCGATAACACTCCAGTAAGGAGCGTCACCGGCATGTACTTCTATTTCAAATTTACCGTCAGGCACATCTACAACTCCCACTTCAGAGAGACCATAGGGAACACCCCAATCTTTATCGGTCGTATAGTGAACATCACGCGCGTGTTCCTCTTTCATAACACGAACACGCACCATGGAGGATGGATGATCTAAAACGTCCGTGTTGGAAAAAAGATGCAGTGCCAACAAGTATCGACCGGGCCGCACTTCACAGCTGAAATGCAAGGGTTTGGGTTCACTTATCCAAGGCGCAGCCCAAAGATAGGCTTTTATTTTTCTCCATTTATCGCCCCATACCAAGTCAGTAGTCAAATTATCTACGGGCACCGGTTCTACCGCGTCAGCATTGGCAAGGTCAGCAGATAAGAAAGATTCGGTAAAAAGGAAATCATGATATAACTTTTCCAGAGCATCATAGGCATTCCAGCGGGGCTCAAAAATATTTTTTCGTAATTCACGAAAGTAGTGGACTTTATCTTTTTCTTCAGAAGTGCATTCAAGACGATTTGCCAAACGATCAGGCACACGAAAAAGCGCTTCATATCCGTCAATAGGATCATATTCATATTTGTACTCTCTATCGCGAATAATAAAACCATTGGGCTTATCATAATAGCGGCTGTGCCACCGCGTAAATACATAGTCTCGTATAGAATCCACCTCACCGCGAATCAACGGCATGAGACTTTTTCCCTCCGGTCTTGCCGAAGTTTCGAAATGAAACAAGTCGATTAAAGTCGGTATAATATCAACATTTTCAGTAAAAGAACTAATGCGGCATCCTGCTGGGACTCCGGGTCCTTTGAGTATTAACGGAACTTGAGATACTTCATCACAGGAATCCAAATGCCCCCACGTTTCACCATCTTCACCCAATGCCTCTCCATGATCAGCACCTACAATAAAAAGTGTATCTTCGAACCGTTTTTCTTTTTTTAATAGGTCTATAATTTCACCAACAGCATGGTCTGATGCAAGAATAGAGCCATCGTGCAAAGCACGAAGCAATGATTGATCTTCACGATTAAAGTGATTACCATTCAATTGGGTTGGATTACCGTTTTGGATGGAAGTACTCGTATAACTCTTATCAATCCATTGATCATAAGGTGCTTTCAAGACGTGGGGAAAATGGGTGTCCATGGCATGAATATAAAGGAAAAGAGGTTGCTCTCGGGGCCGCTCTAGGATTGACTTGATAGTTTCCTGCATAGCCTCCAAATTGACATAGGCCTCCCCTTCTTTCGGGGTGAAGGCATATTGTTCATCAAAAGCTTTATAAAGCCTGCTTCTGGGGGAAATAAATATCTGTGCAGAAATAAGAACAGTATGATAGCCATTTTCCTTTAGGATAAGTGGCAACAGAACTTCACCTTCCGGCACTACACGGGGACAATTGTTGCTGTTTCCAAAATAAAGAAAGTCCAGGCAGGAAACTGGAAAATACTTACCCGTCATATAACACGGGACTGACGCCTTTGTCCATAAGCCTTGAGAAAAATGGGATTCAAAAAGACACCCTTCTTCAGCTAAAATATCCATATGGGGTGACACGGATCGTGGATTTCCATAACAAGAGAAGTCAGAACGGCAGGCATCCAGTAAAACCCAAATAATATCGGGGCGTTCTTGAGATTCGACTGTTATGGGGGAAACCGTGCCCTTCCTGTCAGAGGATTCCGCAATATTTGTTTTATCAAGAGGGATCGATTCATTTTTTCTTTCCGGCGCGGAAGGGGAACACGCCGCCAAAAAGAAATATGAGATACAGAACATCAAACAAAACGTTTTACGAAAAGGCATAGGACTACTTATCTCCTTCACAGTCACGGGTACATTAAAGTCAAGACGAGCCCAATACGATCGGCAGTTCATCGAATGCAATTCAAATTCTATTAAAACAATACATTTGATTGTTACAAAATATTTGGCATTAGTTCAAAAGAATTTTAGAAGAAGAAACTAAACCAATCATCCATTTTTTTTCTAAATACTTCTGATACGCCTCCTCTGAATGTATCCTCACAAATACCCCAAAGCACGTAATTGATCTTGCAGCTGCTCATCGTCGGGCATATCTGCCGCTGCTTCAACAGTCTCTGCCAAGGTCAAGCGAAAACCGCCGATCACGCTCCAATAGGGAGTGTCCCCGGTCTGTACTTCCATTTCAAAACGACCATCCGGTACATCGACCACCCCCGCTTCGACCAACCCCAGAGAATATTCCAACTCGTATTTCATTGCATATTTTATCTCAGACAAATGAGTATCAGATTGGCAACGAACCCGAAGCATCGAAGCAGGATGATCCAGCATATTGGTGATGGATGGCAAATAGAGTGTTAGAAGATAGCGTCCGGGGGGAACTTCACATCGAAATTGCAGTGGGGATGCATCGCCCATCCACGGCGCCGCCCAGAGCAAATCATTCATCCATTTCCATTTATTTCCCCACGCTAGAGCCGTTTCAGGCTCCATTGCCGATTCTATTTCGATGAGATCAGCAGTAGAAACTTGATCGTTCAAAAAGTCTTGGGTGAACCGGAAATCATGGTACAGTTTTTCCAGGGCATCATAGGCATTCCATTTTTGCTCAAAAATATCCTTTCGCAGGTTTTGGTAAAAGGCTATGGTGTCCTTTTCTACGGCGGCACATGGTACACGACTTGCTAAGGCATCCGGAACAGAATACAGTGCCTCGTAGTTGTCCACGGGGTTATATTCATATTTATATTTTTGGTCGCGAATAATAAAGCCGTTCGGCTTATCGTAGCCGCAACTATACCACCGTGTAAAAACATAGTCATGAAGGGAGTCCTCTTGTCCCCGGATGAGGGGCATGAGACTTTTCCCATCGGGCTTGGCATTTGTTTTCAAGTCCAAAAGATCGATCACGGTAGGGACAATATCCACATTTTCAGTGAAAGCGTCAATGCGGCTTCCCTCAGAAATACCGGGGCCTTTGAAAATCAAGGGGACTTGTGCCACTTCGTCACAAGAATCTTCGTGTCCCCATATTTCGCCGTCTTCGCCCAAAGCATCCCCATGATCGGCACCGATAACAAAGAGGGTCTTGTCATAGCGCCCTTGTTTTTTCAAAGTATCCATCAAGTCACCTACAGCATCATCTGAAGCAAGAATGGAGCCGTCATGAAGGGCGCGAAGCATGGCTTTGTCTTCAGCGGTGAAATGATTGCCTTTTTTTTGAATAGGCTGTCCCTCGGCAATAGCATCACTTTTATAGGCGGGATCAACCCATTGATTAAAGGGCGCTTTTAAGATATGGGGAAAATGGGTGTCCATGATATGAATATACAGGAAAAGAGGTTGCTCCCGAGGCGTCGCCAAGATGCCATTAATACTTTCCATCATTTGTTCAACATCAACATAGGCGCTGCCGTCTGTGGGGCTAAAGACATGGGCTTCATCAAAGGCTTTATACAGTCGGCTTCTGGGCGATATATACACCTGAGCAGAAACCAAAACCGTATGATAACCATTGTCCCTCAAGATCAAAGGCAGCAAGATTTCATCTTCCGGAACGGCACGGGGACAATTGGCATTGCTGCCGTAATCCATAAAATCAAGACAGGAAACAGGAAAGTATTTTCCCGTCATGTAGCTGGGTACGGAAGCTTTGGTCCACAAGCCTTGCGCGAAATGGGATTCGAAAAGACAGCCTTCCTCGGCAAGGGCATCAATATGGGGGGATACTGGCCGTGGATTACCATAACAGAAAAAATCGGGGCGGCAAGCATCTAACAAGACCCAGATAATATCAGGACGTTCCGCTTCCCCGCCATGGAAAGGGTCTGCATCTGTCAACAGATCCGCAGAGGATGACTGTACTATTGCTTCCGGTATTGGAGGAGCGCAGGCAGTAAGAAATATAAAACAGCTACAGAGCACCATAGAAAAAAATTCAAAAAGATGCATATAAAATCCTTATGGTCATTCTGCTGTAATCGGTAAATATGAAACCAATGGTGTTAATAGTTGTTTGCATCCATGGTTTAAGGATTCTTTGATCCATCAATGATACCCAAAAAACATTGTGTCAAATGATTTGCAGTAAATTCAACGTGTTAAAAAATGTGATAGACCAAGAGGGTTAGGAAGAATCCTAATTCAACGCCAAAAAAGTACGAGGAAATTCGTAATTAATATTAGGTGTGAAAGTGGCAATGCCAGTTCCAGAAGCGATCTTCGTTTTCTAAACGGTAGCTATGTTAAAATCTTCGAAACTATAACGTAACATTTCCAGATACTTTAAAATAGAAAACTTTTTGATAAATTAACTAAAGAATAATCCATGGAAACAATAAGCGACAAATTAACTAATTCGATCCAACCTAACCGTAATAAATTATTCTTAAAAAATATAGTAGCGTTGATTTTTGGTCTTTTTATTTCCCTTCTATTATTCTTCTGCGCAGACCAAACCCTTGGAATTCTCAAAAGCTACAAATCGCCGATTATAACATTTGACAAAAGGTTTTATATTGACGGGATGATAAAGGATGATGATTTAGGATATCATTTGTTGCCTAATCTCGCAATCCCAGTAACTAAAATTGCTGATAACACACAAATATATTCCGTAGTCTACAATACGGACGAGGTTGGGAGACGGATTGTTCCCGACAGCACTCCAATCGCTGAAAGCAATACATTTTTGGCTTTTTTTGGATGTTCATTTACCTTTGGCGAAGGAGTTAGAGATACCGAAACACTACCGAATCAGGTCGCCCAACGTCTGCCGGGATATCGGGTATACAATTACGGAGTACCTGGGTATGGTCCACAACAAATGTTTGTTATGATCGAATCGGACTATATTCACGAAACCATTCCTGAAAAAAAAGGAATCGTTGTATACACTATATTCTATGATCATGTTAACCGTGCCGCAGGTCGTATGAACTGCGCTCTCATGCACGCGGGACATTTTCCTTATTTTCAGATTGAGAATGGGGCATTGAAACGTGCGGGTAATTTTGATACCGACCGCGTCTGCCTGCATCATATGATGTCTCTTCTCAACAAAAGTGGATTTATTCGATACTTTAATATAGACTTTCCGCCATTGCAAAAAAAAGACTATGAACTTACCGCCAAATTAATCTTGGAATCTAAAAAGAAACTTGAGAAACAGTTTGAAGCCATAGATTTTTATGTCTTGGTGTATCCAGCTAAACCGGAATTGAATCATAGTCTTGCCCCTGTATTTCATTTTTTTAAAGATCAAAACATTAGGGTTTTAGATTTTCATACCTTAGCCTATTCTCCTGATATTCATGCTCTTCATCCTCGCTATGACATGCATCCAACACCTTTGCTTCATGCCCAAATGGCCGATCTTTTATCAGATGCAATTAACAATGATACAGAAAAGACTTCTGCTTTATGACGTCCACTTCTCCTTCTAACACCGCCTTTTCAGTAAATGAAGAATTCCACCTGAATTCATCCCAAACATCGACATTGATTTCTTCACGAAATAAACTTGCTTTCAAGATACTTTTATTCATTGTCTTAATTGGAACAGTCTTACGTCTCATTATTTCTCCCAAGATTAGCTTATGGTATGACGAAGCGAATACGCTTTGGTTAAGCAATTATGGCTATGATCTTGTCAAACTCTTTAATACCGATTACAACACAGATCCGCCTCTTTTTGTTATTGCTACCCGCTTCTGGCATGATCTCATTACTCTGCTTCCCTTTAAACCGGGTAGTTATGGCTATGATTATGCCTTGCGGCTCCTACCCATTCTTTTGAGTATTCTGACCATCCCGGCTACCTTTATGGCGGGCCGTGCTCTTTTCCAAAAGGTGGGTGTGTCCTCCGGGCGAAATGCCGTCTCCTCTTCCGGAATTGCTAGAGGGGATAAGGCAGCGCTCTTTGCCGCCTTTCTCATAGCCATTTCGCCCTTTCAACTTTTCTATGCCCATGAACTGCGCTGTTACAGTCTCTTTGCTCTATTGAGTGCGCTCAGTCTATGGGCCCTCGGTGCAGCCTTGAAAGATAATAGACATCGTTCGTGGATGCTTCTGGCTCTTTGTCTGACCCTCGCCTTTTGGAATCACTTTATCGCGCTCTGGTCGTTTATCTGTATTGATCTTTTCCTTCTCTTCCGATGGCGCTCTTGCAAAAAATATCTTGGGAAATGGATGTTCTGGCAAAGCATTGCAGGAATCTTCTGTCTGCCTGTGGTTTATTTGGCATTTCATATTACAAAAATCGTGAACAACATTCTGTATACGTGGACACCGGCACCGGATCTTAAAACGCCATTCATCACTTTTAAAACCTTTTTTGCCGGATACAGTCCCCAAGCTTGGGCATACTGGCCCCTGTTTTTGCTCTGCATATTTTTATGTCTTCTCGGTCTTTGGCGCTTACGGCATTCGCTAAACGCTTTTTTGTTGCTTCTCCTTTGGACCACACTGGCGATTCTTTGCTGTGCCCTTCTGTGGCGTATCCGCTCTTTTTCCTTTTATGAAATACGCCTCTTTATGGCATCTGCCATCTCTGCCGCTTTGTTGGTTGCTTTTGGATGGAGCGCCCTTCCCCGCAGTGTCGCATGGGTAAGTGCCCTTCTGGTAATCATTCTGACCACACCCCCGCTTATAGACAGCTATTTTCCAAAAATCCACCCTATTTCTCAGCACCGTCTTGGCGTTCGGTACAAAGGCGAAAATCGTCATGCAGCTATGACCCTTGAAGCGCAGGGCACTCCCAACGAGCCTGTATTCCATAGCAGCCATTTCACCCTGCCTCCCTTCCGGGTCTATCTGCCTGAACGGGAGCAGCACTATATTTGTCTGCGTCCGGATCAGGTAGAGGGCTTCGTAGATGCCTACCCCAATCCCGCTATATGGAAACGATTGGATATGATTCCTGTTCCTGTGGAACAATTCGATCTTCATCTTCCTGCGTTTTGGTTGGTGGTCTCGTGGTGGGAACCTTTTGAAATGCCCCAAGAAGTTCTTGATTTGGAGCGTTGGTTTCAATCAAACTTTCAAGAAACAGAACGCTACTCCTTTTTTGCAGTTACTCTTATACACTTTGAGGCAAAGAATGGCCTTGTCTCAGAACAAAATAAAGAATCCATAGTGCATGAATTCAATAGAGAAATTAATCCGGATAGCTAAGGTGTTCTATAGACAAAGATCATAACCCCACCGAGCAGGAACAATACAATGCAGATAACCCTCGTTATACCCCCTTTTGATCAAAAAACCACCTTTGGCGGAGGCGTCTTTAATCGCGGTATGCTGCCCGCCTTGGGGGTTGGATACCTGGCTTCCTACCTTCGTCAAGAAGGACACACAGTCCACTTTATTGACGCCCCTATATACGGCTATGGACTGGAAGATACGGTGGAAGCTATTCTCCAAACAAAACCCCATATGGTGGGTTTATCGGTTCTCACGAAAAACACCGACGCTGCTTATCAACTGGCTGCGAAGTTAAAAGAAAAGCAGCCTGCCCTGCCTATTGTTATGGGCGGCGCCCATGTCACTTCTTTTTTTGACCGTATTTTTGAGGCGTGCCCCCATGTGGATTATTTAATCCCCGGTGAGGGGGAAGAAACTTTGGGGGATTTATTAAATCGTTTGGAAAGCAACGGGTCTCTTGATGGTATAACAGGCGTACATATGCGCACTGCTGACGGCAAGCATATCATTACACCGCCCCGTTCCTACGTAAAAGACTTGGATTGTCTTCCGCCTCCCGACAGATCGATATACGATAATGACCGTTATATTCCGTTGCCTAACCAAAACAGGCGGCTGCCGGCGACCACGGTCATCACTTCGCGAGGCTGTCCTTATGGCAAATGTCGTTTTTGTTATCAAGGCGGTTGTTATTCCTCTTCTTATCGGCGGCGTTCCCCGGAAAATGTAGTTGCAGAAATAGAAGCCTTAGTAAATGATTTGAAGATCAAAGAGATCATTTTTTGGGATGATAACTTTTGTGTACAGTATAGTTGGGTTGAGCGCTTTTGTGATTTGTTGGATGAAAAAAAGATCAAGATTGCTTGGACGGTGCAAGGTCGTGTCAATACGGTTTCAGAAAAGATGCTGAAACGTATGGCGTCATCAGGATGCTACAATATTTATTATGGTCTAGAATCCGGTTCCCAAGAAATGCTTGATTTTATAAAGAAAGGGATCACCCTTGATCAATCGCGCAATGCCGTAAAATGGGCACGAAAAGCGGGTATGGAAATACGGGGGTCTGTTATCCTAGCTATGCCCACCGATACGCCGGACATAGCCGAAAAAACCATTGCTTTTGCCTGTGAGCTGAATGTGGACTGGATGATTTTTTATCCCTACCATGTTCAACCGGGTACGTATTTAGGGGATATCGCTTCGCAGCATGGTCGTATCCTTGATGAAGAAGCGGACATGTTTGTTCCGTCTTATCTTCCTAATGCCTATGGCAGTACAGAAGAAATTTCACGTCTTATTAAAAAAGCAAATCGCCGTTATTATTTGCGCCCCCGTTATGTTTTGAGAACGCTGTGGCGTTTGAAAAACCCTTATACGCTGCGCAGCACGGTTCTCGCGTTTATGTATTGGTTATCCCTAATGAGAAGGCGTTAGGGCCGTGGGTGTTGGCGTGCGGCGTTGACGAAAATCCTGGGCGAGATTTATCGCGCCCGAGGCGTTTTTGTCATTGACGCGGTGCGTTATGCACGTTGGCTCGGGTACCCGCATCCCGCATCTTTTGTAGTGCGCGAGCTTTATCGCGCTACCGTCCATCCGGTCCATTTGGTCCATAGCGAAAACTCTTGGGCGCGATGAATCGCGCCCCTACACCGGAAACGTACGTGGATATTCGGATGTTCGTGTTGGCATGCGGCGCTAAGGGAAATCTTGGGCGCGATGAATCGCGCCCCTACACCGGAAACGCATAAGGATGTTTGGGCGTTGGTGTTGGCATGCGGTGTTAAGGGAAACTCTTGGGCGCGATGAATCGCGCCCTTACACCGGAAACGTATACGGATGTTCGGGCGTTGGTGTTGGCATGTC